>Ga0306925_10001058_pt1 | contig 21807 bp, 17 predicted proteins | sample flu12Cox44000176_FD_203755 | JGI IMG/M metagenome (GOLD analysis project Ga0306925, IMG submission 203755) | Lab enrichment of tropical soil microbial communities from Luquillo Experimental Forest, Puerto Rico - flux8day.12C.oxic.44.000.176 (v2)... | ecosystem: Environmental > Terrestrial >... | reverse complement strand
GACGGTGACGCCGTAGGGCTCCTTTTGCGCGGGTATCGGTTCGGCCATGTTTTGTCCCCTATCGTCGTCCTTGCTGGTAACCGCGTGCCCCGGCGGCGCGGGCGTCGGACTGTATGCGAGCCGCACCCGACGCACAAGCAAGCTTCAGGTAGCAAGCGATGGCCGTCTACACCGATGTTTCCGATGACGATCTCAGAGCTTTCGCTGCGCTCTACGACATGGGCGAAGTCCTGTCGTGCAAGGGGATCGCCGAGGGGGTCGAGAACTCGAATTTCTTGCTCACCACCGAGCGCGGCAATTTCATTCTGACCCTCTATGAAAGGCGGGTGGCACCTACGGACCTGCCGTTCTTTATCGCGTTGATGGAGCATCTCGCGCGTCATGGGGTTGCTTGCCCGACGCCAGTGCCGGGCCGTGACGGCAGCGCGCTGCGCGAGCTGTGCGGGCGCCCCGCGGCGATCGTGACGTTTCTCGCCGGGATGTGGCCGCGGCGAATCCTGCCTTTCCATTGCGCAGCCCTCGGCCGGGCGCTCGCCGCGCTGCATCGCGCGGGTGCTTCATTCGGAATGACACGGGCGAACGATCTCGCGGTCGCCGGCTGGCGGCGCCTGTTCGAAGCCTGTCGGACCCGTGCCGCCGAGGTGCAGCGAGGGCTCGCCGAGGAGCTCGCCGCCGAGCTCGAGCTGCTCGAAACCCTGTGGCCGCGCGACCTTCCCACCGGGGTAATCCATGCCGACCTGTTTCCGGATAACGTCTTCTTCCGCGACCGCGAGCTGTCCGGGCTGATCGACTTCTATTTCGCTTGCACCGACTTTCTCGCCTATGATCTGGCGATCTGCCTCAACGCTTGGTGCTTCGAAGCCGATGGCAGCTTGAATGTGACCAAGACGCGGCTGCTGCTCGATGGCTATCGACGGGAACGGCCGCTCACGCGGGGTGAACTCGCCGCACTGCCGGTGCTCGCGCGCGGCAGCGCACTGCGCTTTCTGCTGACGCGGCTGTTTGATTGGCTCAACCAACCGGCGGGGGCTTTGGTCCGGCCGAAAGACCCTCTCGAATTTCTGCGAAGGCTGCGGTTCCACCGCGGCGTAACCGGCCCGGGGGGGTACGGCCTCGATGTCTGAGCCGTCCGAGGTCGAAGTCTTTACCGACGGGGCCTGCCGCGGCAACCCGGGCCCCGGTGGGTGGGCGGCGATCCTGCGCTACCGCGGAAGAGAAAAGGAGCTGAGCGGCTTCGATCCCGACACCACCAACAATCGCATGGAGATGACGGCGGCGGTCGCGGGATTGGAAGCTCTCAAGCGCTCCTGCCGGGTGCGTCTCTATAGCGACAGCCAGTATCTGCGCGATGGCATCACCAAATGGATCCACGGCTGGAAGCGCCGCGGGTGGCTCACCGCCGACAAGCAGCCGGTCAAGAACGTCGATCTCTGGCAACGGCTCGACGCAGTCGCCGGGCGGCACGATGTTGCCTGGATCTGGGTGCGCGGTCATTCCGGCCACCCCGAAAACGAACGCGCCGATGCGCTGGCGCGGGCGCGTATTGCCGAGGCAGACCGGAATTACCGGATCAAAGCAGGTGGCGGCTGATATCTGCCTACAGCGCCTTGAGCATCGCCTCGGCGCTGGAGACATCGACCTGCCCGGGCTGCGCTTCGATGTCGAGCGATTTGACGACGCCGTTGTCGACCAGCATCGCATAGCGCTTCGAGCGGACCCCGAGGCCGCCCTTGGTCAGATCGAGCTCGAGGCCGAGGGCACGGGCGAAATCGCCGCTGCCGTCGGCCAGCATTCTGACCTTTCCTTCGGTCTTCTGTTCCTTGCCCCAGGCTCCCATCACGAACGCATCGTTGACCGCCACACAGACGATCTCATCGATCCCCTTGGCCTTGATGTTCGCCGCCCGGTCCACGTAGCCGGGAAGGTGACGCTGCGAGCAGGCCGGGGTGAAGGCGCCGGGCACGGCAAACAGGACGACCTTTTTGTCCCGAAAGATCTCGTCCGTGGTGAACTCCTTCACGCCTTCCGGCGTCAGCTGCTTCAGCGTCACCGATGGTATCGTTTCGCCAATATTGATGGTCATGGTATCCCTCCGGTGGTAAGCGGGACCAAGAGCCTCCGACGCGGCTTGCATTCCCGCCGCTCAGTGGTGCGTCGGGCAGACCGATAGCATAGAGCCGAACCCTCGGCAAATCCGAGCGCGGGCGCTGCGGCAGTGTTTTTGTAGACGAGGGCGTTACGAAATCCGTGTATAGGCGTATTGGTGCAGCGCCTCGATCAAAGGTGGGAGAGGCGAGGTTGCTCGGAGGGCGCAATGAAATCGCTCACAGGTCAGCTCTTGGTGGCGATGCCACAGATGTCGGATCCTCGGTTTGCGCGGTCTGTCGTCTATCTCTGCGCTCACAGCGCCGAGGCCGGCGCAATGGGGCTCATCGTCAACAAGCAGCTGGCCGCGCTGACCCTGGGCGAGCTCTTCGCGCAGCTCGACATCGAACCGAGCGCCGTCGCCGGTTTGCGGCCGGTGCATTTTGGCGGCCCGGTCGAAGCCGGCCGGGGCTTTGTGCTCCACACGGCCGACTATCGCGAGGAGGCCACTCTCCATGTCGGCGGCAATATTTCGGTAACGGCGACGCTCGAGGTGCTGCGCGCAATCGGCAAGAATCGGGGGCCGCGCCAGAGCCTCTTCGCCCTGGGCTATGCCGGCTGGGCACCCGGTCAGCTCGACGCCGAGATTCAAGCCAATGGCTGGCTTTCGGTCCCCGCAGATGACGAGATCGTGTTCGCTTCCGATCACGACGGGAAGTGGAAGCGGGCGCTCGCCAAGCTCGGCATCGATCTGTCCGTGTTGTCGAGTGAGGCCGGGCACGCGTAGCCGCCGGGCCCATCGGGGGCCGATCAGGTCAGGATCCTGCGGCTGTGGGCAGCCTGTCAAAATGGCGGTCGTCCCAATCCTCGCGCAGGATCGCGAAGAGCAAGTGGTCCTGCCATTTCCCGTCGATGCACAGGTATTGACGGGCATAGCCTTCCTGCCGGAAACCGGCTCGGACGAGCAGCGAACGGCTGGGAACATTGTTCGGCAGGCAAGCTGCCTCGACACGATGCAGGCGGAGCCGTTCAAAGGCAAAGGCGAGGACTAGAGGAAGCGCCGCTGTCATGTGGCGCTGCCGCGCGAACGGCTCGCCGATCCAATAGCCGAGGCTCGCGGTCTCGGAGACGCCGCGCCGCATATTGGACAGCCCCACGCCGCCGATCAGCGTTTCGTCGTGGGTGAAAATGAACAAATTGTAGGCCTGATCGGTCCGCCAGTCTTCTGCATAGCGGGCTATTCGCGCCCGGAAGCTCGCCCGACTGAGCGCGTCGGCCGGCCAGCTCGGCTCCCACGGTACGAGAAATCTTCGGGAGCGACTGCGCAGACTTGCCCAATTTTCGTAATCGCCGCGTTCGGGCGAGCGCAGAAAGACACGTTCGCCGGTCAAGCGAAACGGCTCGGCGCGAGCGAGAAAAATGCGGGGAAATGATTTCCGTTGCGGCGCCATCGCTATCGCAGGTTCAAGCAGCGAAGCGTTCTCGAACGCGGTCGAACTCTTCGAGCCCGCTCAAAGGTCCGAGTGCCGCGAGGGTGGGCGGAGCCAAGCGCCAGCGCGCCACGACACGGTGGATCGCCGCATCGTCGACCGCTTCGATGCGCGCGACGATCTCCAGCGGATCGAACGGCGTGCTGTGAATCAAGAGATGTTGCGCCAGCTGCTCGCAACGTGCCGAGGTGCTCTCGAGCGACATCAGCAGACCCGCCTTCATCTGCGTCTTGGCACGGTTCAGCTCGACCGGGCTCAACCCGTCTTCGAGACGAAGAACCTCCTGGCACACCGCCGGCAGGAGCTCGGCCGCCTCGGTTTCGCCGGTGCCTGCATAGACGCCGAACAGTCCGCCGTCGCGGTAGCCATGGACAAACGAGTGGATCGTGTACACTAATCCCCGCTTCTCGCGGATTTCCTGGAACAGGCGGGAGGACATGCCTCCGCCGAACGCTGTCGAAAGGACGCAGGCGGCGTAATAATCCGGATCGCCGAGCACTACCCCGGGGAAGCCAAGAACGAGATGCAGCTGCTCGAGATCCCGCTGCTCGCGGCGGTCACCTCCGGCATAGCACGCCGGCTCGGTCGTCGCCGGCCGATCCGCCGGCAAGCCGCCCAGCAAATGATCGGCCAGTTCTGCGATGCGGTCGTGATCGAGATGCCCGGATGCCGCAAGCACCATCCGCCGCGCCCCGTAATGGGTGCGCAGATAGCGAATGACAGTATCGCGCTCGATCTGGCGGATGATTTCCGGCCTGCCCAGCACTGGCCGGCCCATCGCCTGGTCGGGATACGCGCATTCCTGGAAATGGTCGAACACGATATCGTCGGGAGTATCGTTCGCCTGGCCGATCTCCTGAAGGATCACCGCGCGCTCGCGTTCGAGCTCCTCCAGCTCGAAAGTGGAGTTCTGCAGAATGTCGGAGAGGATATCGAGAGCCAGTGGGACGTCTTCTTTGAGCATTTTGGCATAGTAGGCCGTGCTTTCGCGCGAGGTGTAGGCGTTGAGATGGCCGCCGACGGCCTCGATCTCCTCGGCGATCGCGAGAGCGCTACGCCGCTCGGTGCCTTTGAAAGCCATATGCTCGAGAAAATGCGCGACCCCGTTGATGTCGGACGGCTCGTGCCGCGTGCCGACATCGACCCAAATGCCGAGCGAGACCGTGTCGACGGTGTCGATGCGGTCGGTAGCGATCCGCAATCCGTTGGCCAAAGTGGACAGCTGAGGCGTCATTCCGTGATCCGATCAAGAGTGTCCGGCGCGCCGTGCGTGCGCGCAAATAAACCGTGTCAGCGCGCCCAGATCGTTGGGCAGCACGACGAGACGCTCGCGGCGTTCGAGGATGTCGGCGAGCGCAGCAGGCAGCGCCGGGCGGCGACCGGTCGCGCGCTCGACCGCGTCTGGAAACTTCGCCGGATGGGCGCAGGCCAGTGCGATCATCGGCGCCGCGTCACGGCTCGGGCCCATTTCGGCTCGCGCCGCGGCAACCGCAACGGCGGTGTGTGGATCGATCAGCGCCCCGCAACGGGAATAGGTCTCGGTGATCGTGTGCATCGTCCGAGCGTCGTCGACCTTGCAAGCCGAAAACAAGCGACGCGCCATACGCCAGCTCTGGTCATCCTCGGGCATGATGCCGTTTTGCCGAAAGGCGAGCATCGCGGCGCCGACGGATGCCCCGTTGCGGCCCTTTAGCTCAAACAGCAGACGCTCGAAATTGCTCGACACCTGGATGTCCATGCTCGGGCTGAGGCTCTGCTCGACAGGAGAGATCGCCATTCGTCCCGTCGCGAAATAGCGGGCGAGGATGTCGTTGCGATTGGTGCCGATGACCAGCCGGCCGATCGGCAGCCCCATGCGGCGAGCGACGTGCCCGGCATACACATTTCCGAAATTGCCGGTTGGCACACAAAAGGAAATTGGGCGGGCCGGAGCACCAAGCGCCACTCCCGCGGCCAAGTAGTACACGGTCTGAGTGGCGATGCGGGCCCAGTTGATCGAGTTGACCGCCGAGAGATTGAGCATGCGCCGCAGCTTCGCATCGGCAAACAGGGCTTTGACGAGATCCTGGCAGTCGTCGAAGGTGCCCTTGATGGCGATGGCATGGGCATTCGGGGAATCGACTGTCGTCATCTGCCTTCGTTGGATCTCCGATACCCGATCATGCGGAAAGAGCACGAATAAGTCGATTGCTCGGCTGTCGCGGCAAGCCTCGAGCGCGGCGCTGCCGGTGTCTCCCGAGGTGGCACCAACGACGGTTATGTGCTCGTGCTGCCGCGCCAGCACTGCATCGAACATCCGGCCGACGAGTTGCAGCGCGAGATCCTTGAAGGCGAGCGTCGGCCCGTGAAACAGCTCGAGCAGCCACAGCTGCTCGTCGAGCTGGACCAGCGGCACAACCGCAGCCCGATCGAAGACGCGGTAGGCGGCCGTGGTGAGGTGCCGGAGCTCATCGGGTGCAAAAGATTCGCCGGTGAACAGCGAAACGACGCGAGCCGTGAGCTCGGGATACGGCAGGCCGGCATAGTCCCGTAGATCCGATGCGCTCAGCTCGGGCAGCTGGTCCGGCACGTACAGCCCACCGTCCTCCGCGAGGCCGGCAAGCAGCGCCTCGGCAAAGGTGAGTGTCGATGGGCACGGGTCGCGGTCTCTGGTGCTAAGGTAGCGCACGTCTTTGGGTCCAATCGAGACCCCGAGCCTATCGCCGCTTCCACACCCCCGCAACCGTATCAGGCGCCGCGCGGGAATTCGGCTCACAGCAGCAAGCGTCCGGCGCGACGTCCGCTCCGTCGAATCACCTTGGAACGTAGAAGGTCCCGTCCTGCGAGCGCCAAGCGATGTGGTAATATCGATCAACGGCATAAAGCACGTCGTCGGTGAAGCGACTGAATTTACGCGGGTGATGAAGAATGTGACACGAAGAGGCTTCCACATCGTCACAAATGTCGGCGCGCAGTTGCACAACCGTAAACTCCCTGGCCGCGAGACGCTGGATCAATACATCTTGGTCGAGCCGGCCGGCCAGGATGAGTTGGCGCGAATTGAAGGGGTCGATGGTAAATGGCTGCCCCGCGCGGTAGCACAGCAGCAGGCTCTCGCACATCGCCGGTCCGGGTTGTTTCGATATGTACTCTGCTTCGGCTAAAAACGACTGCTGGGCTCGGCGGTCGGCCTCCAGCACACTGCCAGTGTGGTAAATCTGCGCAAACGCTTGCGGGCTTCTCGCCAAGATCGGTTGCGCAAGCAATAACGGCGACAGGCCGAGCGCGAGCGTGACCACCCGTTCGTGACCGAGAGCCCCGGCAATCATGCGGATGCGCAGCTCGTGCAGCGTCACGCCGGCGGCGATGGCGAGAAACACCGCCGAATCCTGAAACATGTTGTACGATGTCCCCTCAAATCCCGAAGTAATCGTCGCGAGAGAAACAGACGCGATACCGTATAAGGCGAGGATGCGGCGATCGGGTGAGAAAACCGCTCGCGCGAACAATAGAATCAACGCCAGTGGGAATTCGCTCAAACGCAAATATTTTGTCAAATGGTAACGCATACCGTACCAAGCAAAGAGCCGAGGTGACAGCAGGTGATCAATGAAGTCGCCACCAGCGATTACATAGGTGAGCCCGAGGCAGCCGGCCGCTATACTGGCGCAGCAGGCGAACCAATACAGCAGCCAGCGCGGCGAGCGGATGGCGAGGTCGATAGTGATCGCCAGCGGGATCGCCAAGACGTTATGCTTGATGAAGCCGCCGGACACGACCAGGAGGGCGGCGCGCAACAGGCTGAGCCGATCGGGCGGCCGAGACATATAACTGACCAGACCGCCGAGCATGACCGCCTCGCCGAGAGTTTGCGGATCGTCGACCGCGACCCAGGCGGGAGCGACGAGATAACAAAAACCGAGGGCGCAGCCGGCGCCGAAGATTGCATCCGTCCGGTCGCCGCCAAGACGTCGAATAGCCATCCCAGCCAACACACCCACCACGAGGAAGGATGTCAGCGAGATCAGCCGACCACTCAACAACAGGTCATGGATCACGTAATTAACGCCGGCCACCGCCAAGAACGAAAATATCGGATAGTTATTCACGCGCCAATAATTGTCATCATAGATGAGCTCGTGGGCGATAAGCCGCTGGGCGTTGTAGACGTTCCATCCCTCATTATAATTTCTTTCGAAGACGAAGCCGATCGAAAGCAGGTTTTCGGCGGTCAGCCCGATCGCGCAAATTACGACGAAAGCGGCAAAGACGGGAAGAAACTGAGCCGCGGTTGGAGATAATGGTGGTCTGGCAAGGACCGTCGAAATGCGAAGATCGCGGACTTCCGCCGGCAAGGTCATAAGCTTGCTACTCCGTTGTTCTAAAACCGTCCGGCAAGCTCAGTTCAGTCGAATTCGCCCATTCGGGTCCAGTCGTGTTGGCGGCACGCCCTGGCCTCGACGAGGTGCTCACCGGGCCGGACCGGGCGCGACGCGCACGCCAAACAGCGCTGCGGCGGCCTCGGGCGAGAGCTTCGCCCAGCCCCGAGGAACCTCGAACAAGGCGACGTCTTGTCTGCCGATTCTAACGTGATGCAACTGCCAATCGATCGTCGAAAGCTTGCCGTTTTTCGCGCTAAACGCGCCGACACACTTCATCGGGATCCCGTCACTGCTGAGCCACAGCGATCCGGTCGCATGGCCTTCGGGCGAATCCTGCTCGACCAGGTATCGAGTGGTCGGAATGCCGTCGATGCTGGCCTGCCCAACCGATCGTCCCAGGTCGGGGTGGTTCAACAGCGACATCACTTTCGGAAGCGCAAATTCGACGATGGTATGGAGTTCCGGCAGGACCACCTCGGCGACGGCACTGTCCGCGTGCAGGATCACGATCGGTTTCATTTCGGGGAAGGCCTGCTCGTGCCGTTGTTCCCCCGGCATGTGCCACATCCGCCCGGCAAAGCTTTGCCCGTCGAGAATCAGAACCCTCTCGGCCGTGAAGCCGACCCGCGCGTCTCCGATGGTTTCGCCCAGTGCGTGGGGTGACAGCAAGATCGACAGCAAGAGCGCGATCGGCGACAGGTAGGGCGCGCGCATGGTTCGTCCTTGGCCCGATGCCGGACCGATCAGCAGCAGATGCGGCGTTCTCGCGACGCGCTGGACAGCGACAGCGTAACGCCTATCCTGAGGCGGTGAAAAAACAATGTTGGAGACCGGCCGGTGGCAACGAATTGCGGGATCGCATCTCCGAGTGGGCGATGAACGACAGCGACCAAACGATTACCGTCAAAGTCCATTCCGCGATCGCCGAGATACCGGCCGCCGCCTGGGATGCGTGTGCCGGGGACGGCAATCCGAGCGTCTCCCATGCCTTCTTGAACGCGCTCGAGGAAAGCGGCTCGACGACAGCTCGTACGGGCTGGGCGCCGCAGCATCTGTCGGTCGCGGGCTTGGACGCGACGGTCATGGGCGTGGTGCCGCTGTATGCAAAGACGCACTCCTACGGCGAATATGTCTTCGACTATGGGTGGGCGGACGCCTTTGAACGGGCCGGCGGCCGATACTACCCGAAGCTGCTCTCGGCGGTGCCGTTTACCCCGGTACCCGGCCCACGGCTGATGCTGCATCCGGCCGCGCCACGGGAAACGCGGATGCACCTGATCGCGGCGATGGTCGAGCTCGCCAAGCGGCGCCGGATTTCGTCGCTGCACGTCAATTTTCCCGAACCGGCCGATATGGAAACACTGAGCGAAGCCGGGTTTTTGCACCGCTTGGGCCAACAGTTTCATTGGGCGAACGATGGCTACCGCGATTTCGGCGATTTCCTTGCTGCATTGAACTCGCGCAAGCGCAAGGCCGTGAAAAAAGAGCGCCGTGAGGCGCTCGCGGCCGGGCTCGAGATCGAGGTCCTGACCGGAGCCGATCTGCAGCCACGTCATTGGGACGCGTTCTACGAATTCTACCTCGCGACCTCGGACCGCAAATGGGGCTCGGCATACCTCAACCGCCGCTTTTTTGCTTTGATCGGCGAACGGATGCCCGAAAAGATCGTCCTCGTAATGGCGCGGCGCGGCGCCAATTACGTCGCTGGCGCGTTCAACCTGCTCGGGCCGGAAACGATCTATGGTCGGAACTGGGGCAGCTACGGCGAATACAAATTCCTGCATTTCGAATGCTGCTACTACCAAGCAATCGAGTTCGCCATCACGCACCGATTGAAGCATGTCGAAGCGGGCGCGCAGGGCCCCCATAAGATCCAGCGCGGCTATCTCCCGACGCCGACCTACAGCGCTCACTGGATCCCAGATGCAGCCTTTCGGCGCGCGGTCGCGCAATTCCTCGCCCGCGAACGCGACATGGTCGAACGCAAGATCGAGGGGCTCGCGGAGTTTTCCCCGTTCCGTCGCGAGGAGGCCTCGCACTGATCTCCCGCCGTGCGGCGCGGCCGGGACCTTCAGACTACGCGCTACTGCACCAACTCGGGCTCCTCCGGCGCCGGCACGACCGGCCGCTCCTCAAAGGAAAAGTCGAGCCCGTCCTCATCCGACTTACGCGTGACACGGACGATCCCGCCCTTGGCAAGCCGACCAAACAGCAGCTCGTCGGCGAGCGGCTTTTTGATGTGTTCCTGGATAACGCGGGCCAGCGGACGCGCCCCGAACATCGGATCGTAGCCCTTTTCCGCGAGCCATGCGCGGGCGCCGGGGTCGATCTCGATCGTGACGTTGCGATCGGCGAGCTGCTCTTCAAGCTGCAGCACGAACTTGTCGACGACCCTACCAATCGTCTCGGTCGATAGCGCGGAGAACGAGATCGTCGCGTCGAGCCGGTTGCGAAACTCGGGCGAGAACATGCGGTTGATCGCTTCGTGATCGTCGCCTTCGCGGACGCCGCTGCCAAACCCAATCGCCGGCTTGGCGAGGTCGGACGCACCAGCATTTGTCGTCATGATCAGGATGACGTTGCGAAAGTCGACGATCTTGCCATTGTGGTCGGTCAGCTTTCCGTAATCCATGACTTGCAGCAGGATGTTGAAGAGATCGGGATGCGCCTTCTCGATCTCGTCGAGCAGCAGCACACTATGAGGGTGCTGGTCGATCGCATCGGTCAACAGCCCGCCCTGGTCAAAGCCGACATAACCGGGGGGTGCGCCGATCAGTCGTGACACGGTGTGCCGCTCCATGTACTCCGACATGTCGAAGCGTGTGATCTCGATGCCGAGCGTGCGGGCGAGCTGCCGCGCCACTTCTGTCTTACCGACACCGGTCGGGCCGGAGAACAAATAGCAGCCGATCGGCTTCTCGGGATCGCGCAAGCCGGCGCGCGCGAGCTTGATCGCCGAAACCAACGCTTCGATCGCCGGGTCTTGGCCAAACACCATCGTCTTCAGGTCGCGCTGCAGGTTCTTGAGCACCTCGCGGTCGTCGCGTGACACGCTCTTGGGCGGGATCCGTGCCATCGTGGCGATCACCGCCTCGACTTCTCGCGCGGTAATCGTCTTGCGGCGACGGTTCTCGGGGACGAGCATTTGCGCCGCCCCGGTCTCATCGATCACGTCGATCGCCTTGTCCGGCAGCTTGCGGTCTCCGATGTAGCGATGCGACAGCTCGACCGCCGCGCGCAATGCATCGGCGGTGTAGCGGACCTTGTGATGCCGCTCGTAATAGGGTTTCAGGCCGCGCAGGATCTTGACCGAATCCTCTACCGTGGGCTCGTTGACGTCGATCTTCTGAAAACGTCGGACAAGCGCTCGATCCTTCTCGAAATAGTTGCGATATTCCTTATAGGTGGTCGAGCCGATGCAGCGGATCACCCCGCCGGCCAGCGCCGGTTTCAACAGGTTCGAGGCGTCCATCGCCCCACCGCTCGTTGCGCCTGCGCCAATTACGGTGTGGATCTCGTCGATAAACAAGATGGTGCCGGGTTGCGCCTCGAGCTCCGCCAATACCGCCTTCAGTCGTTCTTCGAAATCGCCGCGATAACGAGTGCCCGCCAGCAGGGCGCCCATATCGAGGGCATAAATCGTCGAGTTGAGCAATACCTCGGGTACTTCACGCTGAACAATACGGCGCGCTAAGCCTTCGGCGATCGCGGTCTTGCCGACCCCGGGTTCGCCGACATAGAGCGGATTATTCTTGGCCCGACGGCACAATATCTGGATCGTTCGTTCGACCTCCGCCTCTCGCCCGATCAGCGGATCGATCCTGCCGCCTTTGGCTTTCTTGTTCAGATTGACGCAGTAGGAATCCAGCGCGTCATGATTGCTGCGCTTCTGCGACTTTTCGCTGCGCTCGTCCTCGTCGGCGCCTTGTACGCGCCGGGGTTCCGAACGTCCCGGTGCCTTGGCGATGCCGTGAGAAATGTAATTGACGGCATCGAACCGGGTCATGTCCTGTTCTTGCAGATAGTATACGGCGTGGCTTTCGCGCTCGGCGAACATGGCTACGAGAACGTTTGCTCCGGTCACCTCCTCGCGGCCCGAGGATTGAACGTGGATCGCTGCCCGCTGCAAGACGCGTTGAAAGCTCGCCGTGGGCTTTGCGTCGTCACCGTGGGCGGCGACGAGGTTGCCGAGCTCGTGATCGACATAGTTCAGGACCTCGCCGCGCAGGCGACCGAGATCGACGCCGCAAGCCCGCAACACAGCGATCGCGTCCTGATCCTCGGTCAGCGCTAGCAATAGATGCTCGAGCGTGGCGTATTCGTGCCGACGCTCGTTGGCATAGGCGAGAGCCCGATGCAGCGACTTTTCGAGATTGCGTGACAACACGCCCGCCTATCCTTCCTTGCCGCCCCGGTGGCGATAGCTCAGGGACTAGTCCTTTTCCAGCGTGCATTGCAGGGGATGCTGGTGCTGCCGGGCGAAGTCCATGACCTGGGTTACCTTCGTCTCGGCCACCTCGTAGGTGTAAACCCCGCACACGCCGACACCACGGCGGTGCACATGCAGCATGATGCGGGTCGCTTCTTGGCGGTTCTTGTTGAAGAACCGCTCAAGAATGTGGACGACGAACTCCATCGGTGTGTAATCGTCGTTCAACATCAATACCTTGTACATCGACGGCTTCTTCGTCTTCGGCTTCGCCTTGACGACGACACCCGTCCCCGGCTCATCCTCGCCGCGCTTTCCGTTCTCGCTCATTTTGGCCCGAGGGATAACGCTGCTCGCTGACCCAATGATATTGGCTTTCCGGCCCACCGCAAACGCCTTTTCCTCCAACCGGGCAAAGCTGACGCCCCCGCCGGCTACTCGCTCCGGAAAGGCCGGTGCAGCAAGCTGTCGATCATTGCATCGATCGATGCGCCGCCACGTAGCACCGCCTCCACGGCTTCGCTAATCGGCATCTCGATTCCGAGACGTCTGGTCAATTCTGCGACGGCGGTAGCGGTCGCCACGCCTTCGACGACAGAGCGCCGGCCGGCGAGCGCGGCAACGAGGTTCTGCCCGCGGCCGAGGCCCACCCCGAGCGCATAGTTGCGCGACTGTGCGGCGGTGCAGGTCAGCACCAGATCGCCGATGCCCGAGAGCCCGCCAAAGGTTTCAGCGCGGCCGCCTTTGGCCAATCCCAGCCGGATCATCTCGGCGAGCCCGCGGGTGATCAGCGAGGCGCGGGCATTCTCGCCCAACCCGCGACCTTCGACGGTTCCGCAGGCGATCGCCAGAACGTTCTTTACCGCGCCGCCGATTTCGGCGCCGGTCGGATCGTCCGACAGATAGGGCCGGAACCTGCTGCTCCCGAGCGCTGCCCTAAAGCCGCGGGCCAGGGCTCGGTCGCGGCTGGCGATCGTGACCGCCGTTGGCAGGCCGCGGGCTACCTCGGCGGCGAAAGTGGGTCCCGACAGCACGGCGACGGGCGAATTGGGCAGAAGTTCCGCCGAAACCTCTGACATTGTCTTGAGCGAGCCGGCCTCGATGCCTTTGGCACAGTGGAGGACCGGCATACCTTCGGGCAGACCGGGCCGAAGCGTGCCGATGACGCTGCGAAGGAATTGCGCCGGCGCGGCGAGCACCGTTGCATCGGCCCCCGCCGTCGCCGCGTTGATGTCGCTCGTCGCGACAATCGCCGGATCGAGCGCGACGCCGGGCAGGAAGAGAGGATTTTCATGCCGTTTGTTGATAGCCGCGACGACGCCGTCGTCACGCGCCCACAACACCACGTTCGTGCCGGCACGCCTGGCGACGACCGCGAGCGCGGTCCCCCAGGCGCCGCCCCCGATGATCGCCAGCCGCTTCACCCGGCGGAGCTCATCTGCGCCGCTGCCGTGTGGCCTTCGTTCCGAGCGGTTGCGGTGCCGCGGTGTCGAGCGGCCAGCGCGGCCGAGGTGCCGCATCCAGATCATCGACGAGGCCGAGACGAAGCCGCTCAATCCCCGCCCAGGCGATCATCGCCGCATTGTCGGTGCACAACGCCGGTGACGGCGCGACAAAGCAGAGCCCGGCGGCATCGGCGAGCGCGGCGAGGCGCTCGCGCAAGTGACCATTGGCGGCGACGCCACCGGCCGCGACCAGAGATGTTCCCTCCGGATGGTGGCGGCGAAACCAAGCGACGGCATTCGCCGTTCGGTCGATCAGCGCATCGCAGATCGCGAGCTGCACCGACGCCGCCAAATCGGTCTGGTCGCGTACGCTCAGGCAGCCTCGTTCCAGAGTGATCTGCCGCACCGCCGTCTTTAGGCCGGAGAACGAGAAGTCGCATCCCTGCCGGCCCTTGAGCGGGCGCGGCAGGACAAAGCGGGAAGGTTCTCCGCCACATGCGGCCCGCTCGATCGCCGGCCCGCCGGGATAGCCGAGCCCGATCAACTTTGCGGTCTTGTCGAACGCCTCTCCGGCGGCGTCGTCGAGCGTCGTGCCTAAGCGCGTGTAGCGGCCAACCCCGGCGCAGACGAGAAGCTGGCAGTGCCCACCCGAGACCAGCAGGAGAAGATAGGGGAAGTCGACCTGGTGGGTCAGACGAGCAGTCAGCGCGTGACCTTCGAGATGGTTGACCGCGATAAACGGCTTGCCGGTACCCCAGGCGATCCCCTTCGCCATCATCGTGCCGACAATCAGACCGCCGATCAGACCGGGGCCGGCGGCGGCAGCCACTCCATCGGTCTCGGCCAGTTTGACATTGGCCTCGGAGAGCGTGCGCTCGATCACCGCATCGAGATGATCGAGATGGGCCCGCGCGGCGATTTCCGGCACGACACCGCCAAAGGGCGCGTGCTCGGCGAACTGCGTGCGAACCTCATTCGACAGGATCCGTGGACCTTGAGGGGTCGCGGCAACGATCGCTGCGGCGGTCTCGTCGCAGCTCGTCTCAATGCCGAGCACGATCATCGAACAGCCTCAATGGACCCGCCGGGCCTTTTTTCATTACTCTGACCTCCAGAGTTTGTGCGAGTTCCGTTCGTCGATGTTGGGTTAGAGAGCTTCAATACTGTCCTCAGGGCCTTGAGAATCAGCGCGATGATCCCGCCTGTGCTTGCAAGCGCTACTACGAAGGAGAGAAGCAATCCGAGCCGCGTTGCCGGGTCAGCTTCAAAGATGCGTCGTAAAACGTCGGAGCAGCAATCGACCCCCTTGAAATGGTGGCATATTACTTCCATCGGATCTTGGAGCGAAAGTGCTAGCCCAATGAACCCTCCGACAGCGAATGGAGCCCAGAGCTTTCCACTACTCTTATTTTTGTCAAGGTGGACCTCCGATCTCTTTCTTGTGTCGCTTAACTAGCTAACACAAGCATCGACAATCTGTGATAGAGCCCGAAGATTCCCTCATCGATCTACATGCAGACCTCTTTTAATCGGGCACTCAGCCATGCTTACTGAAGGTGGATTCACTAAGCGGACTTCGCTCAACGAAGCACGGCCCCGCTAATCGCCCCACGGCAACCCGACACAAGCCTGTTTGCCGTTTGTCCTCGATCGACCTGATCCTAGCCCGGCGATGCGACCTCGTAGGTCTTGAGCGTCTTGTCGCTCGCGGCGTCGATCTCCAGCAGTTTAACGGAATACCCCCACAGCACCCCGGCATGCCGCAGCACGGCACGGCTGCTCTTTTCCTCGAGCAGCACACCGTCATGAACGTAGTGTGCGAGGACCAGGCAGCGGTCGCCTCTGAGATCGACATCGACCACCTGAATGTCGGGCTCACGGCGGGACAGGTCATATTGCCGCGACAAAGCGCTGCGGACCTTGCGATAGCCGACCTCGTCGTGGATCGCCTCGACCCGCAGAGCGGGCTTGGCGCTGTCGTCCGAGACTTGAAACAGCTTGAAGCGGCGGATCAGCGTCGGGCTCAAATACTGCAGCACAAAGCTCTCGTCGCGATAGTTGGCCCAAGCGTGACGCAACACGCCGTAACCATCTCCCTTACCGGCGATATCGGGAAACCATTCGCGGTCCTCTTCGGTCGGATCTTCGCAGATGCGATGAATGTCGCTCATCATCGCAAACCCGAGCGCGTAGGGATTGAACCCGCTGAAGCGCGGATCGTCGAAATCCGGCTGAAAGACGACGCTCGAATGCGAATGCAGAAACTCCAGCATCGAACCTTCGGTGATCAAGCCCTTGTCGTGCAGCCGCCGCATGATCTCGTAATGGACAAAGGTCGCGCACCCCTCGTTCATCAGCTGCAGCTGCTTCTGCGGATAGAAATATTGTGCGATCAGGCGGACGATGCGAACCAGCTCGCGTTGCCAGTCATCGAGCCGAGGAGCCCGCTTCTCGATCAGATACAGCAGGTTCTCTTCCGGTAGGCCGAGCTCGCGCTTCATCTCCTGCAAGCGCGCCTCGGAAGTGTCGGGATCTTCCTTCTCCCGTCCGGCGCCGGGCACGGTACGCCACAGATCGTTGTACGTCGCCTCCGAGTGTGCCCGCCGTTCCTCGGCCCGGCGCTCCTCCTCAGCGAGGTTGGGCTTGCTGCGATGGGCATAGCGGTTGACCCCGTGATCCCTGAGCGCGTGCGCGGCATCCAGGACGCGCTCGACCGCTTCTACGCCGTGCCGCTCCTCGCATTTGGCGACATAGTCGCGTGCAAAGCTCAGGTAATCGAGAATGCCGTTGGCGTCGGTCCATTGCCGGAACAAATAATTGTTTTTGAAGAAATGGTTATGTCCAAACGCAGCATGCGCCATGACGAGCGTCTGCATCGTCATGGAGTTTTCTTCCATGATATAGCAGATACAAGGATTGGAATTGATGACGATTTCGTAGGCAAGACCTTGCAAGCCTCGCCGGTAGAGCGTTTCGTGAAAGGCGAAGCGCTTGCCGAAGCTCCAATGCCGATACATCAGTGGCAGGCCGACCGAGGCATAGGCGTCGAGCATCTGCTCGGAGGTGATGACCTCGACCTGAACCGGATAGACATCGAGACCGAGCTCGTCGAGTGCGATCCGCTCGATCGCGTCGTAGGTTTGGCGCAGCGCCGTGAAATCCCAGTTTGGGCCGGTGAAAAGCGGAGCCGCGGCTTCGAGCCGTACCGCCTCAGCCAAGCGTGTGTCAGGCACGGACTCCCCCCTTTGCGAACAGCTCGTGGAACACCGAGAAGATTTGTGAAGGATCGCCGACCCGACGCATCGCAAAATGGGGATGGGCGGGTGCGACGTCGCTATAGGCTCGCCACAGATCGCTGTCGCGCGACAAGCCCGTCAAGCTGCCGCCCATGCCGTCGCCAACCTCGACATAGGCAAAGTATTGACAGAGCGGGAGCACCTCGCCGCCGAGCAGGGCTACGCAACGGCCGCTGTCCGCCCCGTAATTATCGCCGTCGGAAGCCTGCGCCGCGTAGATATTCCAGCGATCGGTCGAGTAGCGAGCCCGGGCGATCTCGAGCATCTTTTCGAGCGCAGTGGAAACAACCGTGCCGCCGGTTTCGCGGCTGTAGAAAAAGGTTTCCTCGTCAACCTCCTCCGCCGTGCTCGTGTGACGGATGAAGACGATATCGACATGCTGATAGCGCCGAATCAGGAAGACGTGCAGCAACATGAAGAAGCGTTTGGCGAGGTCCTTCATCGCCTCGGTCATCGATCCGGAGACGTCCATCAGACAGAACATTACCGCTTCGGTGTTCGGGCGAGGCACGCGCTCGAAGCGGTTGTAGCGGACATCGAGCGGATCGATATAGGGAATAATCTTGCTGCGGTGCTCGAGCCGCTCGAGTTCGCGGACGAGCCGGTCGGCTTCCTCGTCCGCACCGCGCGCGCGGGCGTTGTCTATCGCCTCGCGGATCGCTTCGAGCTCCCACTGCCTCGGCCGCCTTAACGAGATGCGCCGCGCCATGCTGTTGCGCATCGTGCGGCGTATGCTGAGATTGGCCGGACTGCCGGTGACGGTGTAGCCGGCGCGCTGCAGATCGACCGCAAACGTCTCCTTGAGGCTCTTCTTCACGAGATCGGGGAGCTCGAGATCCTCGAAAAACATGTCGAGGAACTCTTCCTTGGACAGCGTAAACTCGAACGCGTCCTCGCCGGAACCGTCCGGGCTGCCTTGCGATCCACCGCGCCCTTCGCCGCCATTCGGCCGCGGGATCTCGTCGCCCCTCAGATACTCCTTGTTGCCGGGAACCACATGCTCGGTGCGGCCGGTGCGCCGGCTGTGGTGAAAGACCGGCTCGGTGATCCCGCGGGTCGGGATCGCCACCTTCTCACCCTGACCGACATCGGCGACCTTGCGCTTGCGCAAGGCCTCCTGCACTGCCGATTTGACTTCCGCGCGGGCGCGCCCGAGAAACCGCTGGCGATTGCTTAGGCTCTTGCCCTTCGGGTTGGGCCGCCGGTCGACGATGTTCATCGGTTGTCCTCCGGACCGGACGGGCGGCTCGCCGCCTAGCCGGCCTTGTTCACCCGCATATACCACTCGACCAGCCGGCGAACCTGTCGCTCCGTGTAACCTCTGGCCACCATGCGCTCGAGAAAGTCGGCGTGCTTTCTCTCGGTCTCGGAATCCTTTTTGGAGCCAAAACTGATGACCGGCAACAGATCTTCGACCTGTGAGAACATGCGGCGCTCGATCACCTCGCGCAATTTCTCGTAAGACGTCCAGGACGGGTTGTTCCCGGCGTTGTTGGCACGCGCACGCAGCGCGAATTTGACAACCTCGTTGCGGAAGTCTTTCGGGTTGGCGATGCCCGCCGGCTTCTCAATCTTGGAGAGCTCCTGGTTCAACAGCTCGCGGTTCATCAGCTGCCCGGTGTCAGGATCCTTGTAGTCTGAATCCTCGATCCACGCATCGGCATAGGCGACATAGCGGTCGAAGAGGTTCTGGCCGTAATCGGAATACGATTCGAGATAGGCCTTCTGGATCTCGTGCCCGATGAACTCGGCGTAGCGCGGCGCGAGCTCGGCTTTGATGAAGTTGAGGTACTTTTTTTCCGCATCGTCCGGGAACTGCTCGCGCCAGATCGCCTGCTCGAGCACGTACATCAGATGGACAGGGTCGGCCGCGACCTCCTGCGTGTCGAAATTGAAGGTGCTCGACAAAACCTTGAAGGCGAAGCGGGTCGAAATGCCGTCCATGCCTTCGTCGACCCCCGCCGCGTCGCGGTATTCCTGGACCGACTTCGCGCGCGGATCGGTGTCCTTTAGGCTTTCGCCGTCGTAGACCCGCATCTTGGAATACAAATTCGAGTTCTCATGCGGCTTTACTCGAGAAAGCGTGCTGAACCGCGCAAGAATGTCGAGAGTTGACGGTGCGCATGATGCATTCGCCAACTCACTATTAGAGAGAAGCTTTTCATAAATCTTTCGCTCTTCGGTCGAGCGCAGACAATAGGGAACCTTGATTACCGATATCCGGTCGATGAAAGCCTCGTTGTTGCGGTTGTTCTTAAAAGATTGCCATTCAGCCTCGTTCGAGTGCGCCAGGACTATGCCCTGGTAAGGGATGCCACCGATGTTTTCGGAGCCGACATAATTGCCTTCCTGGGTCGAGGTCAGCAGCGGATGCAGCATCTTGATCGGCGCCTTGAACATCTCGACAAATTCCATCAGCCCTTGCGTCGTGCGGTTCAGGCCGCCGGAATAGGAATAGGCGTCGGGATCGTTCTGGCTGAAAAATTCGAGCTTGCGGATGTCGACCTTGCCGACGAGGCTCGAGACATCTTGGTTGTTCTCGTCGCCCGGTTCGGTCTTCGCGATGCAGATCTGCTTCAGCCGCGAGGGCTGTAAGCGTACAACCGTAAATTTGGTGATGTCACCTTCGAACTCCTCGAGCCGTTTGACGGCCCAAGGCGAGATCGTTCCGGTCAGACGCCTCAGCGGGATCCCATAGTGCTTTTCAAGCTCGGGACCGAGTGTCACCGGATCGAAGAGGCCGAGCGGGCTCTCGAAGACGGGGCTGATCTCGTTGCCGGCCTTCAGCACGTAGACCGGCTCCTTCTCCATCAGTTGCTTCAGGCGCTCGGCCAGAGAGGATTTGCCACCGCCGACCGGGCCGAGCAGGTAGATGATCTGCTTGCGTTCCTCGAGCCCCTGCGCCGCATGACGGAAGAAGCCGACGATTCGCTCGATCGTCTCCTCCATCCCGTAGAAGTCGGAGAACTCGGGATAAACCTTGATCGTGCGGTTCATGAAAATACGGCCGAGCCGCGGCTCTTGGCTCGTATCGACCATCACCGGGTCGCCGATCGCGCGCAGCATCCGTTCAGCAGCGCCGGCGTAGTAGGACGGATCGTCGGAGCATTTGCCGAGATATTCTTCGAGCGAGAACTCGACCTCTCGTCGGTTCTCGTACAACCTCGAATAGAGCCCGAAGATCCCGTCGTCGAATTTCATTTCTCACCTCAACCCTTGCCCACCCGATGCACCTAGGCCTGTTCCCCAGGAGAGAACGGTGGGCGACAGAACGCGTTTCGCCTGAATTTCCGAATTTCTCGTAATCATTTTTATCCTTAGGTAACGCGGGCGAGCACTACGCCACCCGCGCTATTTCCCGCGCTCGCGAGCCGCCTGCCAAAGGCAGGCTGCTTGTTGGGCTCGGTTGATCGCCATCGTACACCCCGAGCCCTACGCCCCAGTGTGAATAGCGTCACTTTGTGGCGAGAGTGCGGATATTTCTGGCTCGGCAACATCCCGCGACTGCCACGATGCCGCCTTTGCCGATCCATCTTCCCTCGCGGTAACCAACAACATATTGTGGCACCCAGCTCTTTATCGCGCATCATATATTAAATCTTCGAGAATCCCAATGAAAATATGAGTTAACCTACGCGATTGCGATGAGGGCGGCTTTATGACCGACCTCTGACGCGCTTAGAGGAAAACTCCGCGGCGTTCTGCCGCACAATGATATGATACCGGTCGCCGGAACTGCGGCATTGCTCTTCTGCCTGTGGTAGCGACGACGTCGCCCGTGTGCCGGCGTTCTCAGCGCGCGGTTCCCCTGCGCGGCGCCCTGACAGTCGGATCATATGGATCACCTCGATAGACAATTCCGAACATCGATCAATCTCGGCAAAAGACTTGGGTACAGATTGGTCCGCGCCTAGGCCAATCCGCAATGCGCGGACGGCATACCGGCAATCGAAACCCGGAAGCTCGCTTGGGCATCGGCGGACGCTCACCGGCGAGACCGGTCAAGGGATTTTCAGCGAGCACTTACCCCGCGCCCTCCTTGCTATAGAAATAATGTCAATTTGTCAAGCCAAAGTAGCGCCGGCCCCGATGCGGGGGTGCCCGAGGCGGCCCTAAGAACGAAAGGCGGCTCAGCAGACCGCTGGCCCGAGCCTGTTCGGGTCCGACAAAGGACGGTCAGGCTCACCGAGTTTGGTGCGCGCCGAGCGATGGTCGAGACCCTTTGTAACAACGGTGTTTCAGAGGATAAATCTCCTTGTCCTGCAGGTTGCAGCGCCTGACCAAAACAGACAATTATGTATATAGTAATATGAGGTTGACTGCAAGCATACAATGACAACATCGACGGGCGGTGGCCGCGTGTGCCTGTCGAAATAGCCCGCCGCTCACGGCAGCGAGAGGGTGGCGGAGTTTGGCGCGGCGAGAGTATGCTCGTTCCCTCGGGTCGGCGGAGGAGCGCACGATGAACAAAGTCTACCCCGATGCGCAGACGGCGCTTGCCGGCCTCTTGCGGGATGGCATGACGATCATGTCGGGGGGCTTTGGCCTTTGCGGGATCCCCGAGAAGCTGATTGCGGCGATCAGAGGCTCCGGCGCAACTGGGCTGACCCTGATCTCGAACAATGCCGGCATCGACGGTGCCGGGCTGGGATTGCTGCTCGAGACCCGGCAAGTTCGCAAAATGATCTCGTCGTATGTAGG
>Ga0306925_10001056_pt1 | contig 21809 bp, 19 predicted proteins | sample flu12Cox44000176_FD_203755 | JGI IMG/M metagenome (GOLD analysis project Ga0306925, IMG submission 203755) | Lab enrichment of tropical soil microbial communities from Luquillo Experimental Forest, Puerto Rico - flux8day.12C.oxic.44.000.176 (v2)... | ecosystem: Environmental > Terrestrial >... | reverse complement strand
ACCCGGCGAGCCCGCCGGCGAGCGCGGTCAGCGTGAGTTCGCGGTCGAGCCCCGCTTTCTTCGCCAGGGTCAGCGCCTCGCCGAGCGCGGTCAGGTTGACCGCGACGATGATCTGGTTCGCCAGCTTCGTGAACCCGCCGGCACCGAGCGGCCCGAGGTGTGTGATCGTCTTGCCCATCGCCTGGAAGATCGGCAGCGCCTTGTCGAAGACGGCCTTGTCACCGCCCACCATGATCGAGAGCACGCCGTCGATCGCGCCGCGCTCACCGCCAGAGACCGGTGCGTCGAGCATCTGCACGGATTTCGCGGCGAGCGCCGCTCCGACCTTCTGCGAGATCAGCGGCGAGATCGTGGACATGTCCAGGAGCACCAGACCCGCGCGCGCCCCTTCGATCACGCCGTCCCGGCCGAGGACGACCTGCTCGACGTCGGGCGAGTTCGGCAACATCGTGATCAGGACATCGCACTGGGCGGCCACGTCGCGGGGCGAGGTGCCTACTTTTGCGCCGGCCTTGGCGATCTCGTCGACGGGTCCCCGGCTCCGGCTGTGGACGATCAGAGGGTAGCCCGCCTTCAATAGGTTCCGGGACATCGGGCGTCCCATGATCCCGAGACCAATAAAACCAATCACTTGCGCCATAGGACCCCCGTGAGCCGTGTCGAACGAAGTGATAACAAATAGCACACGGGCGCGGAAGCGGTCAAGAGATGACCGCTGGGAGGCTCGAGCGAGAGGGCGCTACCCGCCTACGACTTCTTGCCCCAGAGCTCCTTCGAGAGCCAGTCCAGACCGAGTTCCTTGAGCGTTTTCGGCCATGGTTTACCCGTCTTGCGGTCGAAGCCGACCTCGGCGTACCAGGTGTCCAGCATCTTCTCCCACTGCGCGCGGATCGCCTGGCCCTTCGCCGGACCGTCGACCGGGGTCGAGCCGTAGCGCGCCGACGGATACTCCATGGCTCCGGTGTGGCCGCAGCGAAGCGCGGTGGCGCGGTTGATGACGGCCGTGCGCTTTCCGAAGCGCAGCGCCTCCTCGACGGTGAAGGTCCAGCCCGTCGCCGCCGAGAGCGCCCGGCAGATGTTCTCGAGACGAGTCCGCGAGGTGAAGATGCAGATGCCGAGCGAGTCCTCGAACGCGCGCCGCCCGCGGAGCCCGGCGACGTACTTGGCTACCTGCTCGCCGTCGAACGGATTGATGCGCGCGGGCTGGCCGATCTCCGTGGGATGCACGGGGTTGCCCGTCTCCATGGTCGCGGTGGAGGACGTGCACGTGTCGAGCATTTCCTCCCAGCGCGCACGGTGATCGTGGCCGCGCGGCGTCGCGCCCTTTTCGATGTAGACCGCGCAATCCTTGGCCGGGCCGCCGAGCTTCTCCGCGGCGCGCTTGACGCCCTCGGCCAGCACGTCGCCGAACCCTTCGCGGCGGCTGACCATCTGGAGCAGACGCCCGGCGCCCTTGATGTCGCCCCACTTGAGCTCGAAGCCGAGCTGCTCGCGGGTGATGTAGCCCTTCTCCTGGCATTCCATGACCCAGCCGCACAGCCAGCCCCACTCGTTCACGTCGACGCACGCCTTGTCGCACTCGGTGTTGAGCCAGGCGACGCCGTCGCGATCGGCCGCGCCGATCGCCCAGCCGCAGCCGGACCAGCCCGCGGACTCGGGCTCGTCGACGATCTGGCCTTGCTTGTCGCCGTGGCGGATGACCGACATGTGGCAGTGGTGCATCCCGCACGCGTTGCACTGATGCCCGCGGTGATCGAAGTTCTCGCGCAGCTTCGGCGCCTCCCACGAGGCCATGTCGGCGCCGGCGACGTTCGACGTCAGGTTCGTCGTGTAGTTCTTGATCGGCAAGGCGCCCATCTTCGAGAGGTTCACGACGCCCGGCAGGGTGCCGTACTCGTAGAGCGAGCGCGCGGAGGCGTCGGTCTGCAGATCGTGCGACATGTCCTCGGCTGCCTGTATCACGCCGCGCGGATCGGCGGCGCTCAGCGCCTTCGTGCCCTTCACGATCGCGACGGCCTTGAGCCGCTTCTTGCCCATCACGGCGCCGCAGCCGTTCTTGGACGCGACGTGGCCGAAATCGCCCTGGATGGCGGCGAAGCGCACGAGGTTCTCGCCCGCGACGCCGATCGAGTAGACGGAGAGCTGATGGCCGCTGAGGCCGGTCTCGCGATTCAGCGCGTACTGCGTCTCCCAGGTGTCGAGCCCCATCAGCGATTTGGCGTCACGAAGCTCGATGACGTCGTCGTTGATGTAGAGGTAGACCCAGTTCTTCGACTGCCCCTGGATGACGATCGCGTCATACCCGCAATACTTGAGGTTGGTGCCGAAGAAGCCGTTGGCCTGCGTCGAGGTCGGTCCGTTCGTGCCCGGCCCGATCGTGCACACGGTCAGACCGCCCGTGCCCCACACCGGCAGGCCCGCGAGTGGACCGGTGCCCAGCACGAGCCGGTTGTCGGGATGGTCCCACGCGACGTTCTTCTTGCCACCCTTCGCGGCCGTTTCGCGATAGAGGATCATCGCGCCGAGGCCGACGCCGCCGAGCTCGGCGCGCATCCGTTCGGGGCCCCACGGCTCGGCCCAGCACTTGCCGCGCGTGAGGTCGACGCGCAGCAGGTTGCCGGCGAACCCGCCGGGTCGCGCGGTCGTGGCGGTCTTCGATCGGGTCTGCTTCGGTGCGGTCACGGTCGCTGGAGTCATACGGCCACCGGGCTTTCGCCGGGCGCCTTCGACGGGCGTCCCAGGATGGTTTCGGGCAGCAGGCTACTCGTGGTCTTGGTCGCAATAAATGCGGGCTTGATGTCGAACGGATTCTTCTTCAGGTGCGCCTTCCAGGTGCCGAGCGCGACGCCGGATTGCACGAGGCCCTTCAGCATGCCGACGTCGTTGGTCGTCCAGATGTCGCTCGAGGGGCCCAGGATGATGGCGCCCGTCAGCCGATCGCCGTGCCAGAGGAGCTTGCGGTACGCCGGCCGGTCGGCCTTCACACCGCTCGCGGTCTCGGCCTTGGCATCGTCCCAGGCGCCGAAGGATGCCACGTCGAGATGACACACCTCGACGATGTTGATGATCAGGCTGCCGCGGTAGCGCACGTCCTTGCCGGCCATGTTGGCGCCGACGACGCGGCCGTGCTCCTGCGCCGTGGGCTCGATGGCGTGCACGGCGTTGCCCTGCGTGATGAGATCACGGCCCTCGGCGACGTCGCCGGCCGCGTAGACGTTCGGGACGCTCGAGCGCAGGCGATCGTCGACGACGACGCCCTGATTGATCTTCACGCCGGAGGTCTTGAGCCACTCGAGATTCGTCCGAATGCCCGTCGCCATGATCACCACGTCGGCGACCAGGTCGCCGCCCGCGGCCATCTTGAGCCGCCGCCGGCCCTTCGCCTCGTCGATCCGCGTGAGCTTGGCGCCCGTGCGAACGGCGACGCCGTGGTCCTCGAGCCAGGTCTGAACGAGCTTGGCGCCGGTATCGTCGATCATCCGCGGCAGGATCCGCGGCGCGACCTCGACGATCGTCAGCTTCGCGCCGAGCGACAGGATCGAGTTGAGGATCGTGAACGCGATGAAGCCGGCGCCGACCATGACCACGTGGCTGCCCGGCCGGATCTGCGCGAGCACGCCGCGCGCCTGGTCGAGCGTCCAGAAGGAGTGCACGCCCGGGCCGTCGGCGCCCGGAACGGGCGCGCGGACCGCGGACGAGCCGGTCGCGATCAGGCAGTCGTCGTACTCGACGGTCGTCCCATCGTCCAGGGTACACACGTTCGCGTTCGTATCGAGCGCCGTGGCGCGCCGGCCCAGGTGCGTCGTCACGCCCCAGTCACGCAGGACCCTCGCCGTCGCGGTGAACACGTGCGACTCGGCGATCGAGCGGTCGAGGTAGTACGGCAGGACCATCCGCGAGTAGGGCTTCTCGGCGCTCACCAGAGTGATCGTCGACTTCTCGGTCTCCTCCTCGCGAATCGTGCGGATCGCGTTCATTCCTGCGGTGCCGCCGCCGATGATCAGGTGCCGGCGGGCCATCAGCGGGCCTCCGCGAGCACGCGCGCGGTGCGCTCACGCGCGAAGTCGCCGAGCCAGTCCGCGGTCTCGACGTCCTCGTAGGTGATCGCCGCCGTCGGGCACGCGTCCGCGCAGGCGGGCGCGCCGCCGCAGAGGTTGCACTTGAAGGCTTTGCGCGTATCCGGATCGTAGAACATCGTGCCGTAGGGGCAGGCGATCGTGCAGAGCTTGCAGCCGACACAGCGGTCGTCCTGGACGTCCTTGGCACCGACGGCGCTGATCGTGATCGCGCCGACCGGACAGGCCGTCATGCACCAGCCCTCCGCGCACTGCGTACACGTGTACGGCGCGTAGGAGGTGTGGCCCTCGAAGGGCGAGACGCGGATGACCGACTTGGCGGGCTGATACGTCCCGGTCTGCACGTACGAGCACGCCAGCTCGCAGCGCAGACAGCCCGTGCACTTCTCTGGATGAATCCTGAGTACCTTCACCGCCTCTTCCTTTCGGTGCGGCGGCGGGCCGTGCCGCGCTCCAGCCGCCCGATGAACTCGTCGAGGGGAATCGCGGCCATCGTCATGCCGGCGACGCCCCCTCGAGCGCCGAGCTCGACGGACACGCGCGAGATCGTCGCGTTGTCCGGCGCCTCGATGATCGTGACGAAATCGTATGGGCCGAGAACCGCGTACTGCGCGACGACGTGCGCGCCCATGCGCTCGACGTCGGCGTTGACCTTACGGATCCAGCCCGGCCGTCCCCGGAGGACCTTGCGCCCCGATTCGGACAGCGTGCTCAGCATGACGTACATCGCCACGACGGTCCTCCTCGGCCGCTCACGCCCGGGTCAGCATATCAGACCGGTGATTCGCGGCTTGATGCTCTCAGAAACATATAGATCGACGAGAAGTCCTTGCGCCCGAAGCCGTGCGACGACGCCAGGCGCAGCGCCTGCTGCGCCGCCGGCGCCACCAGCACGGGCACACGCAGCTCGCGCGCGGCGTTGACGACCAGGCCGAGATCCTTCGCCATCAGGTCGGTCGTGAAGCCCGGCGCATAGTCCCGGCTCGAGGGTGCCTTGCCGACGAGCCCCGGCACGGGATGCATGTGCTCCATCACCCAGGTGTTGCCCGACGACTTCGAGATGACGTCGGTCAGCACCTTGGGATCGACGCCGAATCCCTCGGCAATCCTGAACGCCTCGCTGACCGCGACCGCGGCCACGCCGGCGACCAGGTTGTTGCAAAGCTTGGCGACCTCGCCGGCGCCGATCGGCCCGACGTGGATGATGTTGGCGCCCATCGCCGCCAGCACCGGGCGCGCCTCCTCGAAGTCGCGCGCGTCGCCGCCGACCATGATGGCAAGCGTGCCGTCGGTCGCGCGCGGCACGCCGCCGGACACCGGGGCGTCGATGAAGCGCGCGCCGCGCTTGGCGACCGCTTCGGCGACCCGCCGCGACACGCTCGGATCGATCGTCGACATGTCGATGCAGAGGCGCCCGGCGCCGATGCCCTCGAGGACGCCGCCGGAGCCGAGATAGGCCGACTCGACGTGCGACGACGACGGCAGGATCGTGATCACCAGCTCGCTGTCCCGCGCGGCGGCGGCCGACGACGCGGCGCGCGTGGCGCCGGCCTTGATCGCGCCGGCCAGCGCGGCGTCGACCACGTCGTAGGCGAGCACCTGATGACCGTGCTTGACGAGGTTCGCCAGCATCGGCTGGCCCATCGCGCCGACTCCGATGAATCCGATCTTCATGGAGAGACTCCTTGATCAATAGGCGCGCCCCGGCCGGCGGGGCCGCAGCCCCGCGACGGCCTGCGGCGCGCACCACCGCCGCCGGCAGCGCGTCGAGATGATGTCGGGAGGCCGCGAACGAATTCCGCGCCCGAGCTATGATCGCGGGGTGCATCGAGCGCGTCAAGCCCCCCGGACCGTCGCCGGTCTGGTTCTCATCGCGCTCGCCGCGATCTCGTGGGGCACGAGCGGCTCGGTGATGACGGTGCTCGCCGAGCGCGCGGCGGCGAGCCCCTTGCTGGTGGGCGTCGCGCGTCTCTGGCTCGCCGCGGTCCTTCTGCTGCTGGCGGCGGTGTCGTCGCGCGCTGTCCGCATCGCCCCGGAGGATCGGTGGCGTTGTCTCGCGATGGGCGCGTGCATGGCCGCCTACCAGGCGGCGTACTTCACCGCCGTCACGCTCGGCGGCATCGCCGTCGTGGCGCTGGTCGCGATCTGCTCGGCGCCGCTCATGATCGGTGCGCTCGCGCCGTGGCTTCTGGGCGAGCGGCTCCGGCCGCGCGTGCGCGGCGCGCTCCTGCTCGGGGTGTTCGGCACCGCGCTCCTCGTGGCGTCACCCTCCGAGGCGCTCGACCTCTCGGCGCGCTTCCTCGCGGGCGTTCTCCTGGCGTTCGCCGCGGGCCTCGCGTACGCCCTCTATGTGCTCGCGGCAAAGGCCACGCTCCGGCGCTCGGCGCCACTGCCCGCGACCGCGCTGACGTTCACGATCGGCGCCGTGCTCCTCACGCCGGCCCTCGTGTGGGTCGAGCAGCCGCTCACCCAGGTGGCGCTCGGCTGGCCGTGGCTGGTCTATCTCGGCGGCGTGGCGACGGCGGGTGCGTACGCGATCTATACCGTCGGGCTCCGGAGCGTGCCGGCGTCGGTCGCCGGCGTCGCGAGCCTGCTCGAGCCCCTCACGGCCACGATCCTCGGCGTGACGCTCTTCGGCGAGCGGCTCGGCGCGACCGGTGTCGTGGGCGCGCTGCTCCTGGTCACCGGACTCGGCTTGCTGCTCGCCGACCGCGACTAGAGCGCGGTGCGCCGCCGCTAGAGGGGCCGGACCGGACGCGACACGAACCGACTGAAGGTGCAGTTCGGGACGACCGCGGAGTGCTTGCCGGGGCCGCCCGCGACGATCACCATGACGTCATCGGGCGACGGCACCTGCGGCATCAGCGCGTCGTCGTCGGTGACCGCGTGCATCCAGCGCGGCCAGTCCTGGATGCCCCACATGCCGCCGAGCTTGAGCGTGCGCAGCGGAAGCCGCGCGTTCTCGAAGACGAAGCGCTGGACGTCGGCCCGGCTCAAGCCGTCGCTCGCGATCGTCTGCGCGTGCTCGGGCCCGGGCACGATCAGGAGCTGGCTCTGCGAGAAATACCACCCGACGTTGGATCCGAGCGACACCGCCGTATCGGCCACGGTCGCGAGGATGCCGGCGGCAGTCGTCGAGACGTGGTCGTTGACGTTGTGCGGTGGCTCGCCGCCGAAGACGGTGACGACGCTCTCCTCGTGAAGTACGCCCCACGGCGAAGCGTCCGGGCGCTCGGCGATACAGTAGGAGAATTTCGCGGGGCTCCCCTGGGTCGCCATGTCGTGGCGGCCTGGCCAGGCTCCGCCGACGTTCAACAAGATCAGCCGGATCGCCCGGCCGATCGTCGCGTTGGCGCGAAAGCCCGGGCCGAAGCAGCCGCTGCCCGCGTGCACGCCGAGCTCGGCCGCGATCGGGCCGTGGACGATCAGGAGCGGTGCGACCGAGTGCGTCGTCGCCTGGACGCCGTACAGGTTGAACGACGGATCGAGCATCGCCTCGACCGCGGCGACGATCAACGGAAACGCCGCCGGCTCGCAGCCGGCCATCACCGCGTTGACCGCCAGCTTCTCGAGCGTCGCCTGACGCCAGAGCGGCGGCATGAGACCGAGCACGCGGTCGCCGGGCGCCCCGTTGAGCATCGACCGCACGCGCTCCTCGGTAGGCGGCACGATCGGCAGGCCGTCGCACCACTGCCGCTCGCAGAATGCGGCGAGGACCGCTTCGGGCGTGTCTATTGTAACGAGGTCCGTGAGGCCGGCTTCGACCGAGGGTGGCCTGAAATAGATGCTTGCCGGCTCCGCACGCCCAATCTGGCCCGTGGCGGTTGCGCTTGCCGGCTCTGCACGCCCGATCTGACCCGTTGTGGGCACGCTTGCGCTCTCACCCGTGCTGCTCGCCTTACCGAGCAACGCTCGGATCTGTTCGACGGCCTGGCGGGCGCGCCTGGAGACGCCGTCGGGGCGCTCACCGCCGAGTGGATGCTCGATCGCGACCATCGGAAAGCCCTGGACGCCGAGCGCGCGCATCTCGCTCTGCGCGAGGCCCTGAAAGACCGTCGTGCCGATAACCGCGCTGGGCGTTCCTGCTTTCGCCAGCTCGATGGCGTCGTGGAGACTCCACGACGTGCAGGACCCTCAGTCGGCCGAGCCGGCGAAGACGACGTCGCAGTCCTTCGCGAGGCCCGCGAGAATCTCGGGAGCGGCCGGCGTGGCGGCGTTGGCCTTGCGGCGCCGGATGACGGCCTTGACTCCGTGCTCCGCGGCGAGGATCGTGCCGATCTCGTCGGCGAGCAGGTCGAAGTTCGCCTTCCGGTTGTCGATGAAGCCGACGATACGGCCGGCGAGCGATCCCGGCAGCGACGGCACGCGCAGCGCGTCGGACGACGGCACCCCCACGGGACTCAGGACACGAATCTGGCTCATGACGTTCTCCGTTTGATCCCGGTAGATCGGGCGAGCAGTCGCCCGAGATTCTCGTGCAGCTCGGCCAGGACGGTACGCTTGATCGCGACCGTCACGGACTCGACGGGCTCGGGGTTGCCCTCGCGATGAATGATCAGCGAGCCCACGAACTTCTCGGCATGCTCGTCGGTCGCCGCCAGTCCGCGCAAGGTGAGAATTTCCCACGCCTCCGGCATGGCGATATCTTAACTCAGTGGTCATCGCGCTCGACGTCGGGACCTCGTCCGCGCGGGCCGCGTTTTACGACGGCGAAGGTCGGCCGATCGCAGGGCGCTCCCACCAGGTGCGGTACACCCCGCGGCTGACCGGTGACGGGGGCGTCGAGCATGATCCCGAGCGCCTGCTGGAGGCGGTCGTCGCGTGTCTGGACGCCATCCATCCCAACAGGCCCCCCGAGGAAACCCGCGCCGTCGGTTTGGCGACATTCTGGCATGGGCTTCTTGGATTCGACCCGAGCGGCCACCCCATCACACCCGTGTATATGTGGGCCGATACGCGAAGCCTCGCCGAGGCCGAGGTGCTTCGCGGGGCTCTCGACGACGTCGCCGTGCATGCGCGCACCGGCTGCCACCTGCACTCCTCGTACTGGCCTGCCAAGCTCCGATGGTTTGTCCGCGAGCACCCGGGCGAGTCGAGTCGGGTGGCGCGCTGGGGCTCCTTCGGGGAATTTCTCGAGCTGAGCCTCTTCGGCGAGGCGGCGACCAGCGTGTCGATGGCCTCGGGCACGGGCCTCTTCGATCAGACGACCGGCCGATGGGATCCCGAGGCGCTCGCCGCGGCCGAGCTGGACCAAGACCAGCTGTTTCCGCTTTGCGATCGCACCGCGCCGCGGTTTGGACTCCGGGCGCCGTGGGCCAGCCGGTGGCCGGCGCTGCGCACCGCCACGTGGCTCCCCGCCGTCGGTGACGGTGCGGCGAGCAATGTCGGGTCCGATTGCGTCGATCCCACGCGAATTGCCCTGAACGTGGGCACGTCGGCGGCGCTCCGAGTCGTGAGCCGGCAGCCACCCACCCCGCCGCAGGGACTCTGGCGCTATCGCGTCGACCGTAACCATGCGATCGTGGGAGGTGCGACCTCGGAGGGCGGTAACATTTATTCGTGGTGCCGCGACGTGCTGCGGCTCGGGAGTGACGAGGACGTGGAAGCCGCGCTGGCCGCGCTGCCCCCAGATGGTCACGGGCTCACGATTCTCCCGCACCTCGCCGGCGAGCGGTCGCCGGGCTGGCGAGACGGAAGGAAGGGCGCGATCGCCGGTCTTCGCCTGGACACGACCGCCGTCGACATCGTCCGCGCCGGGCTGGAGTCGGTCGCGCTGCGCCTCGCGGCGGTGTACCGACTCCTGGCGCCCTTCGCGGCAGGCCAGCATACGATCGTCGCCTCGGGCGCGGCCCTCGGACACTCGCGCGCCTGGACGCAGATCATCGCGGATGCGATCGGACGGCCGGTGACGTGGTCGCTCGAGCCCGAGGCGACCTGCCGGGGCGCCGCCCTGCTCGCGCTGGAGGCGCTCGGGCTCCTGCCCGATCTGGCATCCGCGCGGCGACCCCTGGGAGAAACTTTCGTGCCTGAAAAAGCTCATCATGTTCGATACCTCGAAGCACTGGAACGCCAGCGACAGCTGGACGAGAGGGTATGATCTGATCATGGCCTCCGACGCCACCCTGACCGTGTGCGCGGATCCCGCGGCGCTCGCCGAGACCGCCGCCAACCTCATCATCGACGTCGCGACCGAAGCCGTCAGGGAGCGCGGCCGCTTCATGCTGTGCCTCGCCGGCGGCGAGACACCCCGCAAGACCTACGAGCTCCTGGCGCGCCCCGAATTCAGCGAGCGCATCCGCTGGGACCGGACACGGGTGTTCTTCGGCGACGAGCGCGTCGTGCCGCCGGACCACCCGGAGTCGAACTACCGGATGGCGCACGAAGCGTTGCTCTCGCATGTGCCCATTCCGCCGCCCCAGATCCTCCGGATGCGGGGCGAGCACGCGGACGCGGACGCCGCCGCCGCCGCGTACGCTGCATCGCTGGCCGAGGCGTTCGGCACGCGGCGCGGTGAGCTGCCGCGCTTCGATCTGGTGCTGCTCGGCCTGGGCGTCGACGGCCACACGGCGTCGCTGTTCCCGGGCTCGCCGGTGCTGCGCGAGGTCTTCCGCACCGTCGCGGCGGTACACGTCACCGCGGCGACGATCCCGCAGCGGTTGACGCTCACCTTCCCCGTCCTGAACGCCGCCGCGCGCGTGATCTTCCTCGTCGCGGGCGCCGAGAAGGCGAAGATCGTGAAGGCGGTGCTGTCCGATCAGGCGCTGCTGCCTGCCGCGATGATCCGGCCGACCGAGGGCGAGCTGATCTGGCTGGCCGATCGGGCGGCGGCGGCGCTGCACCCGATCGGCGGAGCTCGGTAGCAATGCCGGCGATCTCCGACGAGCCCTTCACGCTCGTCATCTTCGGCGCCTCCGGCGATCTGACGCGTCGCAAGCTCGTTCCCGCGCTCTGGAGCCTTTACGCGGGCCGCACGCTGCCCGAGCCGTTCGCGATCATCGGCAGCGCGCGCAGCGAGGTCTCGGTCGACGAGTTCCGCCGGCGCATGCACGGGGCGGTGCGCGAGTTCGCACGCGTGAAGCCGCCGTCCGCGAACGTGTGGGATCGGTTCGCGTCGTCGCTCTCGTATGTCAACGGCGACCCGGCCGATCCGGCGCTCTACGCCTCGCTCGACCGCGCGCTCCGAGACATCGAGAAGGCGCGACCCGGCGCCGCGAACCGTCTCTTCTACCTCGCGACGCCGCCGAGCCTCTACGACGCGATCGTCGAGAATCTCGGAGCCTCGGGGCTGGCGCGCCCTCAGGGTGGCTGGACCCGCGCCATCGTCGAGAAGCCGTTCGGCCACGACTACGACAGCGCCCGTGCGCTCAACCACCACCTCGGGCTGGTCTTTCGCGAGGAGCAGATCTACCGGATCGACCACTACCTGGGCAAGGAGACCGTGCAGAACCTCCTCGTGCTCCGCTTCGCCAACGGCATCTTCGAGCCCTTGTGGAACCGGAGCCACGTCGCGGAGGTGCAGATCACCGTCGCGGAGACGATCGGCGTCGAGACGCGCGGCGCCTACTACGAAGAGGCGGGCGCGCTCCGCGACATGATGCAGAACCATCTGCTCCAGCTCCTCTGCCTCCTGGCACTCGAGCCTCCCGTGACCTTCGACGCCGGCCCGGTCCACGACGAGAAGAACAAGGTGATGCGTGCGATCCGGCCGATCGACCCGCGCAAGGTCGACGAGGTCGCGCTGCGCGGACAGTACGGCCCCGGATTCGTCGGCGGCAAGCCGGTGCCGGGCTACCGGCAGGAGAAAGGGGTCGCGCCCGATTCGAGGACCGAGACGTACGCGGCCCTGCGGCTCACGGTCGACAACTGGCGCTGGGCCGGCGTGCCCTTCTACCTGCGCACCGGCAAGCGCCTGGCCAAGCGGGTGAGCGAGATCGCCATCCGATTCCATCGCACGCCGCACATGATCTTTCACCGCGACCCGGCGAACGGCGTCGATCCCAACGAGCTCGTGATCCGCATCCAGCCCGACGAGGGTGTCGCGCTGACGGTGGCCGCGAAGATGCCCGGTCCGGACCTCAAGCTCCTGCCGGTCGGCCTCGACTTTCGCTACGGTGAGGTCTTCGGCGGTGAGCCCCCCGAGGCGTACGAGCGCCTCCTGCTCGACGCCGTCCACGGAGATTCGACGCTCTACGCGCGCGCCGACTGGGTCGAGCAGGCCTGGTCGCTCCTGGGCCCGGTCCTGGACGCGTGGGCGCACGACGGGGCGCCCGCGCCGTATCTCTACGAGGCCGGCGGCTGGGGGCCGCCGGAAGCCGACTCGTTCATCGCGCGCGACAGCGGATCCTGGCGAACGCCGTAGCTACCCGCCGGGTCGTCGGAGGGCCGTCGGGCGCCTCCGCCGACCCGGTAGCCAACACCCGGTCGGTTTGATCTCAGGGGACTCGTCTGCGCAACGCTGACTACACGGGTCGGCGGAGGCCACGGCCCTCCGACGACCCTGACGTGCTACTACGACCTTCTGGCTACTTATTTCGTGGCCTGCTGCTGCGCGCGGCTGGCCGTCAGCTCGACGGAGGTGTACCACCAACCGTCGATCAGATGCACCTCGAGCGAGCTCGCGGCCTTCTCGTAGACCTGCGTGACGCCGTGGTCCGACGTCGCGGTGCTGCTGACGTGACGCCAGCCGTTCGCTTCCAGCGTCGTCCGCATGGCGACGCTCAGGCTCTCGACCTCCAGCCGGCCGCGATAGACGAGCCGCGCGGCCTTCACCGTGGGCGACTCGATGATCGTCGACTTGCTGGGCTGGTACGTGAGCCCCTTCGGTACCGGGATGTCTTCGAACTCACTCCGAGCGGCCCTGTTCGACGTCGTAGCGCAACCGGCCGTGAGCGCGAGAACGAGGAACGCGGCGAGTGTACGTTGAATGCTCATGCTCGAAGCCTATCAGGGCCGCTGCGAGCCCGAAAAGAAATTCGGGGCTGATTCGGCCGGACGACGACGTTTCTCGCGCTCGACACCGCCGGGCGGCGGCAATTCTCACCGCTGCGGAAGACTGACGAAACGGTACCAGCGGTGTGTTCCAGTCCAGCGCCGCGAGCGACTCAGCCGAGGACGGAGTAGCCGCCGTCCACCGGGATGGCGGTCCCGGTGACGAAGTCGGAGGCGGCGCTCGCCAGGAACACCGCGACGCCGGCCATGTCCTCCAGGGTGCCCCAGCGGCCGGCGGGCGTCCGCCTGAGCACGTTGTCGTGGAGCTCGGGCACCTGGCGCCGTGCCCCGCGGGTCAGGTCGGTATCGATCCATCCCGGGAGGACCGCGTTGACCTGGATGTTGTCCCTGGCCCAGGCGGTCGCGAGCGACTTGGTCAGCTGGACGATGCCGCCCTTGCTCGGCCCGTACGCGGGCGAGAACGAGACCCCGAAGATCGACATCATGGAGCCGATGTTGATGATCTTGCCGCCCCCGGCGGCCTTCATCGGCGCGTACGCCGCGCGCGAGCACAGGAAGGCGCTGGTGAGGTTGGTGTCGAGCACGTGATGCCACTCGGCGAGCGAGTAGTCCTGCGGCTGCTTGCGGACGTTGGTGCCGGCGTTGTTCACGAGGATGTCGAGACGGCCGCACCGGTCGAGCGTCGAGCGGACCAGCGCGTTGACCGACGCCTCATCGGCCACGTCGACCGCGACCGCGAGCGGCTGGCCGCCGAGCTTCTCGAGTGCCTGCACCGCGGCGTCGGACTTGGCCTGGTTACGCGCGGCCACGACCACGCGCGCACCCGCGCCGGCCAGACCCTGGGCCATGCCGAGGCCGATTCCGCCGTTGCCACCGGTGACGATCGCGACCTTGCCCTTGAGATCGAACATGGATCCCTCCGGGGCTGCATCTTACCCGAAGTCGTGTGACGGGATGTGGTGCCCGAGCACGGGAAGCCCTTGCGCTCTGATCGCGCGCACGGAGATCACGCCGTCCTGGCGCTGGGCGATCCCTTCGACGACGAGGTATGGCTCGGACACGAGCGCCAGACGATGACGCGCGAACAGCGGCGGGGTCACGATCACGTTCGCGATCCCCGTCTCGTCCTCGAGAGAGAGGAAGACGAAGCCCTTCGCGGTGCCCGGGCGCTGGCGGACGATGACGCTCCCCGCCACGTGCACGCGCGCACCGTCCTCGACGCCGGCGAGATCCCGCGCGCTCCGCACCCCGCGGGCCCGGAGCGCCGCGCGGCGCAAGCTCATCGGGTGGGGTCCCAAGGTCACGCTGGTACCGGCATAGTCGGCGGCGAGCCGCTCGACGTCGGCCATCTCGGCGAGCGGGCTCACCTCGCGGGGCGGATCGGCGAACAACGGCCCAGGGTGCGGCATCGCCGCGGCCCAGAGATTCGTCCGTCGCGTCCCGCCGAGCGGGGCCAAGGCCCCGATGGCCGCGAGCGTCTCCAGCTCATCGCGATCGAGCTGGGCCCGGCGCGCGAGGTCGTGGATCGAGCCAAACGCCCGCGCCGCGCGCGCCTCGACGAGCGCGCGCGCCGCCTGCTCGCGCATGCCCTTAACGTACCTGAGGCCCATCCGCATCGCCAGGCCGGTCGCGGTCGACTCGATCGTGCACAGCCACTGCGAGCGCGTGACGTCGATCGGCAGGATGCGTAGCCCGTGGCGCTGCGCGTCCTTCACGATCGTCGCCGGATGATAGAACCCCATCGGCTGGTTGTTGAGGAGCGACGCGTAGAATGCCGCCGGATGGTGCACGCGCAGGTACGCGCTCGCGTAGGCGAGCAGCGCGAAGCTACTGGCGTGCAGCGCGAACGCGGTGATCGCGTGGACGATCTCCTCGGCGGCGGCGCCGTGGATGCCCTGGCGCGCCATGCCGGCGCGCAGCTTCGTCTCGACCTCGGCCATGAGGCGCTCGCTGCGCTTGAAGCCGAACGCGCGACGGAGCTCCTCGGCCTCCGTGGCCGTGAAGCCGGCGGTGACCATCGCCATCTTCAGGAGCTGCTCCTGGAAGAGCGGCACGCCGAGCGTGCGGCGCAGGATCGGCTCGAGACTCGGATGCGGATACGTCACCGGCTCGCGGCCGCGCCGGCGGCGGATGTAGGGATGGACCATGTCGCCCACGATCGGGCCGGGACGGATGATCGCGACCTGCACCACCAGGTCGTAGAACCGCTCGGGCTTGACGCGCGGGAGCGTGGCCATCTGGGCGCGGCTCTCGACCTGGAACACGCCGATGGTGTCGGCCTCCTGCAGGCTTCGGTACACGGCCGGATCGTCGGGCGGCAGCTGCGCCAGATCGACCGCGCCGCCGGTCTCGCGCACGAGCGTGAGCGAGTCCTGGAGCACCGACATCATGCCGAGCCCCAGGAGATCGACCTTCACGATGCCGAGCCCCGCGCAGTCGTCCTTGTCCCACTGCACGACCACACGCCCCGGCATCGTCGCGGGCTCGAGCGGCACCACGTCGTCGAGCCGCCCCGCGGCGATCACCATCCCGCCCGAGTGCTGGCCGAGGTGACGCGGCAGGTCCTGGATCCGCGTCCAGAGCGTCGCGAAGCGGCGGATACGCGGCGAGGTCGGATCGCAGCCCGCTTCGGGCAGATGCTTGGTCAGGAGCTCTTCCGGATCCTGATAGCCCCAGTTCGCGACGAGCTTGGCGAGCCGATCACGCATGTCCGCCGGGAGCCCGAGCGCCTGGCCGACCTCGCGCGCCGCGCTCCGGCCTCGATACGTGATCACGTTGGCGGTCATTCCGGCGCCGAGCCGTCCGTAGCGGCGGTAGACGTGCTGGATCACCGCCTCGCGCCGCTCGCCGCTCGGCAGATCCAGATCGATATCGGGCCACTCGCCGCGCGCCTCGCTCAAGAACCGCTCGAACAAAAGCTCCATGCCGACCGGATCGACCGCCGTGATCCCGAGCGCGTAGCAGACCGCGCTGTTGGCTGCTGAGCCGCGGCCCTGGACCAGGACGTCGTGGGCGCGGCAGTGCTCGACGATGTCCCAGACGATCAGGAAATATCCCGCGAGGTCGAGCCGGCCAATCAGCTCGAGCTCGTGCGCGACCTGGCGGCGCGCGCGCGCGGCGAGCGAGCTTGCCTCGCCGTAGCGCGTCCGCACGCCGCGCTCGGTCAATTCGCGCAGGTGCCCGATCGGCGTCTGGCCGGGCGGCAGCGGAAACTCCGGGAACCGATAACCCAGATCCTTCAGGGTGAAGGCGAGCCGCAGCGCCAGCTCGCCGGCGTTGTCGAGGGCCTCAGGCAGGTCCCGGAACAGCTCCGTCATCGCGGCCGCGCTCTTCAGCGAGCGCTCGCCGTTCGTCAGGAGACGCCGGCCGGCGTGATCGAGATCGGTCTTCTCGCGGATGCACGTGAAGACGTCGGCGAGCGGGCGGCTCTCCGGGCGCGCGAAGAGCGGCTGGTTGGACGCGACCAGCGGCACGCGGGCCGAGCGCGCGAGCGTCACCAGCCGCTGGAGCAGCTGTTCCTGCTCGCGGGAATAGTGGCGCTGCACTTCGACGAAGCAGCTCGAGCGGCCGAAGAACGCGACCAGCTGCTCCAGAACCCGGTGGGCACCGGCGTCGTCACCGGCCGCGAGCCGCTGCGCCAGCGGGCCGCGCGCGCCCCCGGTGAGGCACACGAGCCCCGCGGTGCTCGGCTCGAGGTCGTCGAGGGCGAGCGCGGCCGAGCCTTTCGGCGCCCCGAGCTTCATCCGCGTGATCAGCCGGCAGAGATTCTGGTATCCCTCGCGGTCTTCCACGAGCAACGGCAGGCGCGAGCCGTCGGCCAGGGTGATCTCGCTGCCCACGATCGGCTTCACGCCTGCCTTCGTGGCGGCCCGGGCCAGCCGGGGCGCGCCGCACACGCCGTCGCGATCCACCAGGGCGATGGCGGGCATGTCCAGACGCGCTGCCTCGGCGGCGAACGCCTCGGGATGCTCGGCGCCTTCGAGAAACGAGAACGCCGACTGCGCGTGCAGCTCGATGAACACGGATCAGTCGTAGAAGCCGTCGAGATACCAGTGGCCGGCCAGGCGATCGCGGGCGATCCGGCAGAGTGCGCCGTCGCCGAGCACCACGTCCCACTCGTCGCGTGCCCACGCCTGCACGTCCCACCACTCGCCCGACGCCCGCCACGGACCGGCCGAGGCGACGACGAGCCGCGCCTCGACGCGCACCGGGCGCTCGCCGATCGTCTCGACCTCCACGCGGCGCGCCGGCCGTATCCGGCGCAGCGCGAGCCGCAGGCCGGCTGACGCCCCGGCGCCGTTTCGAGGCTCGATCGACGCCGCGGAATCGCTCGGCGGCGAGAACGCGAACATCGTGAACGCATCGGAGCGATGCGAGTCGACGAGCACGGGCGATCCCAGCTTGCCGGCGCCGACGAGGGCCGCCAGACGCGCCAGCACCGTGACGAGATCGCGCAGCGCCGGTGCGGGCGGCTGCCAGAGCCCTCCCTGCCCGGCGAGCGTGCGAATGGGATGCGCGCTGATCGTCACTCGCGTCACCGCAGCCGGCGGCGGATGCGCTTCGAGGTCGAGAACCGCCAGGGTGAGCATCGGCTTGACCTCGCTCATCGGATACGCGAGCGCGACGTCGCGCGCGTGATGGCCGCCGGAGGCGAGGCCGAGGCGAACCTCGAGCGAGTCGGCGACGAGGGACACCGCCGTGAGGCGGCGACAGAGCCGCTCGAGCACGGTCTCGAGCACGCCCGCGAGGACCCCGAGCGAGTCGATCTCCCACTCGAGCCCCTGTGCTTCTTCCCAGAACGGCGGCGGCGTCCAGGGGCGGAATGGATCGCGGTCGAGACCGAGCGCCAGGTCGTGAGCGCGAAGCCCGGCCGGCCCCAGGCGCGCGGCGAGACCCTCGCGAGGCAGCGCGGCCAATTCGCCGAGCGTTCGCACGCCCCACCGGCCGAGGGTCACGGCGACATCCGGGGCGAGATCGAGCGTGGTGATGGCGACCTTCGCGAGCGTCGCGCGCTCGCGCCCCGGCGGGATGATCGTGACGGCTCCCGGGCCGTTCACCGCCGTCATCCGCGCGGCGGCGCGGCTCGCCGCCAGCCCGATACGCGGGATCAGCCCGATCGCGCGCACCTGATGCACCAGGCGCCGTCCGATGGCCGCGGCATCACCGATGAGCCGCTCGAGACCGGCCGTGTCGATATATGCGGTGCCTGCGCCGCCGTCCTCGACCCGCGGCGAGACGGCCAGTGCGGCCTCGAGCAGTGCGTGATGCGCCGAGGCCACGTACTCCTCGACCCACGGCCGCGTGAGCAGCATCGGGCAGCGAGCCCGCGCCTCCGTCTCCGTCATGCCCGGACGCACTCCGTGCTCGCGCGCCGCGGCGTTGGCCTCGACCGTCGTCATGATTCTGGCCGTCGACGCGCCGTCGTGGGGGCGATCGACCCGGGGATTGAGGACCGCCAGCGGGCGCTCGCGCAGCGCGGGTTCGCATCGCTCGATGGCCGCGGCGTCGAAGTGCTCGACCAGGACGCAGGCGAACCGGCTCACGCGCACCACCAACTCGACGGCTCCTGCCCCGGTGCGCCGCGCAGCGCGCGGAGCACGCGCGTCGTGGTGCGCACGCGCGCGAGCCGTGTGGGGGCGGGCCCCGGGCCGGCCCACTCGATCCCCTCTCGGAGCGTCTCGACCGCCAGCGCCGCGCTCGATCCGGTGAGCCGCCGACGCCCGACGATCAGCAGCGCGACGTCGGTCCGTCGCACCGCGAACTTCAGCCGGAACGCCATGGTCGTCGGCAGGCGCGGCACCCGTTCGCCGAGATCCAGTGCGACCAGTGCGAACCCCGGACAGCGCACGAGCATGTCGGCGGCGCGCAGCGCCACCTCGCGATTGCCGCTACAGCGAACCCACAGGAGGCGGCGGAGATCGATCCCGGCTTCTGCCGCCGAGGCCGGATCGAAGATTTCCTCGGTGTCCACGAGCGCCGCGGTCTCACCTCGTCCCACGGCCTCGCCGAGACACGCCAGCAGATGGCTCGTACGGCCCGACGAGAGCCCACCGACGATCTCGGTGATCTCACCGCGTATCGGTGTCAGGCGGCCGCCCATACCTGAAACCTAATCAGATGATGAGCGCTATACAAGAGTGAAGATGTTGGGGAGCGGACCGCAAAATGCCACTAGATGGTGGGCCTCAGCCCCGCAGACCGATCGGCTAGAATGCGAGCCCAGGGAGGAGCCAATGGAACCTCGCACCGTGAAAGCCGTCGTGACCGGAGGTGCCTCGGGGCTCGGTCGCGCCACCGCCGAGCGCCTCCTCGCCGCCGGCGCGGCCGTCGCATTGCTTGACCGCCCCGCGTCGCCGGGCGCCGACATCGCCAAGACCATGGGACAGCGCGCGACCTTCACGCCCGCCGACGTCACGAACGCCGAGGAGGTCAGCGCGGCCCTCCAGACCGCCGGCGAGCGTCTGGGCGGCGTCAACGTCCTCGTCAACTGCGCCGGGATCGGCACGGCGATGAAAACCTTCGGCAGGTCGGGCCCCGCGAAGCTCGAGGAGTTCACCCGCGTCGTCCAGGTGAACCTGATCGGGACCTTCAACTGCATCCGCCTCGCCGCCGCGCTCATGGCGAAGAACGCCCCCGGCGCCGACGGCGAGCGCGGTGTCGTCATCAACACCGCGTCGGTCGCGGCATTCGACGGTCAGATCGGGCAGGCCGCCTACTCCGCCTCGAAGGGCGGCATCGTCGGCATGACCCTGCCGATCGCGCGCGATCTCGCCGAGCTCGGGATCCGGGTCGTGACGATCGCGCCCGGCATCTTCGACACACCGCTCCTGGCCACCCTGCCCGATCCGGTCCGCGTCTCGCTCGGCAAACAGGTGCCCTTCCCGTCGCGCCTGGGCCGCCCGCCGGAATTCGCCGCGCTGGCCCTGCACATCATCGAGAACTCGATGCTGAACGGCGAGACGATTCGCCTCGACGGCGCAATCCGCATGCAGCCCCGGTAGTGCGAGCCGCAGGGCGTCGCGGGGCTGGGGCCCCGCCGACCGAGGCGAGCCAACCCGATCCCGCCGGTGCCGCCCCGATTCCCGAGGGCTCCGTGCCGGCGACTTCCAGCCCGGAGCCGGCCGCGGCACGCCGACCGGCACTTCACGCAATCAAGCGGCCGCACATCGCGTTCAGAGGCTGGTCGCGGCTGTCGGGCAAGATCCGCATCGTCGATCGCGGCGCCGAGCGCCAGCTGATGGTGCACGGCGAGATCCTCTCGATCTACCCGCTCGACGGGAACTGGGCCAAGGTGCGCCGCGAGTACTGGTGGAAAGCGCTCGAGTTCGTCGAGCTGCCCCGGCGGCCGTCGGCGCTCCTGGTCGGCCTGGGCGGCGGCACGCAGATTCACCTGCTCCATCGCCTCACCTCGCCGCGACAGATCACGGTGATCGAGCGCGATCCGGTGATCGTGCGCGTCGCCAGCGAATGGTTCGGGCTCGATCGGATGGGCAAGCTCGAGATCGTCTGCGACGACGCGGAGAGCGCGATCGCGGGCCTCGCGCGGTCCGGGCGCCGCTTCGACTACGTGATGGAGGACGTCACCTACGCCGACGTGCCGGACATCGCGCTGCCCAAGCTTCTGGCGATGGTGCCGCTGGTGACGCCGCGGGGATCGCTGGTCATCAACCGCCATCGGCACGGCGACCCCAAGCCGATGGCGCGGACCCTGCGGCTCTACTTCCGTGACGTGAAGATTCGCCGCGTGCGGCGCACGGGCGAGAACACGCTGATCTGCTGCTCGCGTCCGCTTCTCAGTCGCGCCGCAGACGCTTGAACCTGAGCCGGTGGGGCCGCTCGGCCTCGGCGCCGAGTCGCTTTCTCCGATCGGCCTCGTAGTCGGCGTAGTTGCCCTCGGACCAGACCACGCGTCCCTCGTCCTCGAACGCCAGGATGTGCGTCGCGATGCGATCGAGGAACCAGCGGTCGTGGCTGATCACCACCGCGCACCCGGCGAAATCGAGGAGCGCGTCTTCGAGCGCGCGCAGGGTGTCCACGTCGAGGTCGTTGGTGGGCTCGTCGAGCAGCAGGAGGTTCCCGCCGCTCTTGAGCATCGTCGCCAGGTGCAGGCGATTGCGCTGGCCGCCGGAGAGCTCGGCCACGCGCTTCTGCTGATCGCTGCCCCGGAAATTGAACGAGGCCACGTAGCTGCGCGACTGGACCGTGCGTCCACCGAGCGTGATCGTGTCGGCGCCGCCCGAGATCTCTTCCCAGACGGTCCGCTTCGGGTCGAGCGCGTCCCGGCTCTGGTCGACGTAGGCGAGCTTCACCGTGTCGCCCACCCGCAAGGCTCCGGCGTCGGGCTTCTCCTGACCGACGATCATCCGGAACAGGGTCGTCTTGCCGGCGCCGTTGGGGCCGATCACCCCGACGATGCCGCCGCGGGGCAGCTTGAAGGAGAGCCCGTCGACCAGCACGCGATCGCCGTACGACTTCCGCACGTCGGCGGCCTCGACGACGAAGTCGCCGAGCCGCGGCCCGGGCGGAATCGCGATCTCGAGCGCCGACGCGCGCTTCTCGAACGACTCGGCGAGCATCGCGTCGTAGGCCTGCAGGCGCGCCTTGCTCTTGGCCTGCCGGGCGCGCGGCGCCATCTGGACCCACTCGAGCTCGCGGGCCAGCGTGCGCTCGCGCGCCAGATCGGCCTTCTCCTCGCGCTCGAGGCGCTCGCGCTTCTGCTCGAGCCAGGACGAGTAGTTGCCCTCCCACGGGATGCCGTGGCCGCGGTCGAGCTCGAGGATCCAG
>Ga0306925_10001054_pt1 | contig 21823 bp, 15 predicted proteins | sample flu12Cox44000176_FD_203755 | JGI IMG/M metagenome (GOLD analysis project Ga0306925, IMG submission 203755) | Lab enrichment of tropical soil microbial communities from Luquillo Experimental Forest, Puerto Rico - flux8day.12C.oxic.44.000.176 (v2)... | ecosystem: Environmental > Terrestrial >... | reverse complement strand
CGGATCGGCGATGCGATTGCCGCAGCAAAGCCCGACGCGCAGCGGCGGTAGGTTCCGACTAGTCGTCTGCCGCAGCGGGTAGCGGCTGGCGGCGTGGTCCGCGGATCAGCAGCAATAGCGGCAAGCAGGCGAGCATGACACCGAGCATCAGTGCAAAATCGTCGTTATAGGCGACCATCGCGGCCTGCCGGGTAACCTCGTGATTGAGGGCGGCGATGCCGGACGGGTCCGTCAGGCTGTATGGCGCGGACAGATACGGCGCCTGGGCCAGCGGATTGTCCGGACGCAGATGCTCGATCAGACGGGAGTGAACGATCTGGGTGTTCTGGGTGAGTTGCGTCTCGAGAATTGCGATGCCGATGCTGCCGCCGAGCATGCGCATCAACGCGCGGATCGCCGTTCCCTGGGTCAGGATGTGGTGCGGCAGGCCCGATAGCGCCAATAGGTTGAGCGGCACAAAGGTGCAGCCGAGCCCAAAGCCCTGGGCGAACCCGGCGAACAGGATCGGCCCCGACCCCATATACAGCGAATAGCCCGTCATTTGCCACAACGAGGCCGCCGTCATCAGGAACCCGACCAGGATGAACAGGCGATTGTCGAACCGGTTGATCACGCGGGCGACCAAAAACATCGCGAGCATCGTGCCGAACCCGCGCGGCGCCATCATCCATCCGGCGTCGAATACCGGGTAGTTCAGAAGCACTTGCATCATCGACGGCATCAGCGCCAAGGTGCCGCTGAGGATCATGCCGACCCCGAACATCAGCAGGCTGCCGGCGACAAAATTCGGGCTCTTCAACAGCTCTCGGTTCAGGAACGAGCGTTCTCCGGCGGTTACGGTATGGACGGCAAACAGGTAGAAACCGAGCCCGGCGATCGTCGCCTCGACCCAAATCTCGCTTGAGTGAAACCAGTCCTTGATCTGACCCCGATCGAGCATCAATTGCAGCGAGCCGACCGCCAGGCTCAACATCGCAAAGCCGAAGAGGTCGAACTGGTCGCGCCGCAGGGTGCGGGTCTGGCGGATGAAAACGGCGACCCCGAGAGCACACAATGCACCGACCGGCAGGTTGATGTAAAAGCACCAGCGCCAATCGAGGTTCTCGGTCAGCCAGCCGCCGAGGGTTGGGCCGACGATCGGCCCCATCATCGCGCCTGTGCTGAAGATCGCCATCGCGTAGCCGTGGCGCTCGCGCGGATAGATCGTAAACAGCGTGGCTTGCCCAAGCGGCACCAGTCCGGCGCTGCACACCCCTTGCAGAACCCGATAGAGCACCAGCTGCGTGAGGCTCGTCGCGGCGCCGCATAACGCCGAGGAGAGCGTGAACCCGACGACCGAGGCGAGAAAGATGTATTTGACGCCGAAACGGCCGGCCAGCCACCCGGTCAGCGGCATCATGATCGCCGAGGCGACGATATAGGACGTCAACACCCACGAGATCTGGTCCTGCGCCGCCGACATGCTCCCCTGGATGTGCGGCAGGCAGACGTTGACGATCGTCGTGTCGAGCCCCTGCATGACGCAGGCGGTGATGACCGTTGCAGTGATCGCGGCGCGGTTGGGCACCGCTGGGGTACTTTCCCCTCTCACGCGCGGCGGCCTCGCACTGATCGCCGTCCAGCGCCGGGCCTACCCATTGACCGCGACGGCTCGTGAAGCCGGCTAATCGGCCTACCCACCGGCACCAATGAAACCAGGGCTCTGACTCTCATCACCTCGAAAACCATCTTTATACAGATAATCATCGCCGCCTGTCGCGCGACTATCCGGAGCATTGCCGTGCGCGCAGCGCAGGAGATCCGCACATAGGGTGACATTGCGGGTTGCCGCGGCCGACGCTATAGCTTGCAGATGAGCCCGAATATTGTCCTCGTCCACAGCTCGGACCTGCATGTCGACGAGGATCGCGGTGACGGCGATGGGACGGCAGGGTTGCGTGCGGTGCTCATGACTGCGCGGGCGGTGCGGGCCGATGCTGTTCTGTTAGCCGGCGATACGTTCGAAAACAACCAGTTGAGCCCAGCCATTCTCGATCGGGCGCGCGGGCTGCTCACCGCGGCCGATTTCCCGATCGTGATCCTTCCGGGCAACCACGACCCGGCCGTCGCGGGCTCGGTATTTGTCCGCGGAGGGCTGGCGGAACTCCCGAATGTCAGCGTTCTCGGGGTGACCCACGACGCAGCCGCGCCGTTCCCGGCCCTCGATCTCGAAGTCTGGGGGCACGCCCATCGCGACTACTTCAGCATGGCACCGTTGCGCGGGCCGCGGCCGCGCTCGACGCGTTGGCAGGTGGCGATGGCGCACGGGCATTACGAGCCTCCCGAGACCCGCGCCAACCCATTGCGGCCGTCCTGGGTTTTTGGCGATGAGGAGATCGCCGCGACCGGCGCCGACTATCTGGCGCTCGGCCATTGGGACCGGGCAGTACGGGTCGGCAACGGCGTCGTTCCGGCTTATTATTCGGGCTCGCCGGACCTCGCCCAAACCGTCAATGTGGTCCGCCTGACCGCAACCGGAGAGGTCGTCGTGACGCGCGAAAGACTGTTAGCTGACGCGTGACGAATTCCATTGTTATTCAATTGATAGGGTGTGCAAAATTCGTTGATGTGTTGAAAAATTCCATTGATCCGCGGCGTAACGAATTTTCCTCGTAACCCCTTGAAATTTCGTTTGATTTTACGAAATGATCGAGGCTCTTTGACGGCAAAAAACGCGATTTTCGTTGTTTTTGGACCTGGCATTGGCGGCTAACGGCCGTTCAGCGCCGCGATCTCCGCGGTCGTGTAGCCGACTTCCGCCAGCAATTCCCGGGTGTGCTCGCCGAGGGCCGCGACAAACGGCCGGGCCGCAGACTTGGCCGCGGTCATATGGAAAGGCGGGTTGATCGCAAGGAACCTGCCGCCGGCATCCTGCACCTCGGTGAACGAGCGCCGGTGAAGGATCTGCGGATCGGCCATCGCCTCCTTTACGGTGCGGTAGGGCGAGGATGGCACGCCGCCTCGATCGAAGACCGCCTGGACCTCGGCGGTCGTCAGCTCTGTCGACCAGCGTTCGAGCTCGTCGATCAATTCTCCCCAATTGGCGCGACGCTTGGCGTACTCGGCAAAGCGCGGATCGGTGAGCCACCCGGGATGGCCGGAGGCCGCCGCCAAATTCTGAAACGTCCGCTCGCTCGCGATCGACAGGTTGATGTAGCCGTCCCTGGTGGCGACCGGGCCGAAGATCGGCCGGCCCGGCGGCGCCACCGCAAACTGTGCATTCTGGATTTCGCTCAAGGTCAGGGTCAGCATGCTTTCGAGCATCGAGACGTCGATCATCTGGCCCTCGCCGGTCGCTTGGCGCTGATAGAGTGCCGTCACGATCGCGCCAAAGGCATAGGTGCCGGTCAGCACGTCGGCGATGTAGATGCCGCAATAGTCGGGGCGCCGCGCCTCGCCCTGATAAGCCATGTGGGCGAGGTCGTAGCCCGAGGTGGCGTGGATCACCGGCGCGTAAGCGGGGAGCTCGGCGGAAGGGCCGGTCTGCCCATAGCCCGAGATTGCGCAGTAAACGAGATCGGGTTTGACCGGTCGGAGCGTCTCGTAATCGAGCCCGAAGCGCCGCATGACCCCCGGCCGGAAGTTCTCGACCACCACATCGGCGGTGGCGACGAGTCGCCGCGCGGCCTCGACCGCAGCCGGCCATTTGAGATCGAGCGCGATGCTCTTCTTGCCGGCGTTGAGCTGTCCGAAGCTGGTGCTGGCGCCGTTCCGCAGGGGCGGGCGGGTGCGCATCATGTCCCCGTCCGGCGCCTCGATCTTGACCACCTCGGCCCCGAGATCGGCCAACAGGCGGGTACAGTGCGGGCCGGCGATGGTCGTGGTGAAATCGAGCACGCGAAGGCCGGACAAGGGGCCGTTCATCCCCTTTTTCTCCCAGGTCTGTGTTGCGCCGCAGGGATCGAGACCCAGGACGAAATGTCAAGGGGTCTCGGCTCTTTGATGCCGATATGCAGCTTGCTTTTGCCGGGGTTCGGTGCAAAGAGAGCCGCGGCATCTGAAGGGAGGTCAATCATGGCGTTTCGAAACATCCAGGCCGGCATGGCGACCTATCGCGGCCATGGCGGCGACCGCGGCGACGCATATTACGCGCACCCCACCAACGCCGGGCCGCATCCCGGCGTCGTCGTGATCCACCACATGCCGGGTTGGGACGAGTGGAGCTGCGAGGTCGCCCGCAAATTTGCTCATCACGGCTACGCCGCGATAGCCCCCAGCCTCTATTTCCGAGTCGGCGACGGCGCCGACGAGGCGGTGGTCCAGAAGGTCCGCGACAGCGGCGGCATACCCGACGAGCAGATGCTCGGCGATGTCACCGGTGCGATCGACTTTCTGCGCTCGCAGCCGCATGCCAGCCAAAAGGTGGGGGTCATCGGGTTCTGCTCGGGCGGCCGGCAGGCTTACCTCGTCGCCTGCAAGCTCTCCCACCTGGTCCAGGGTGCAGTCGATTGCTGGGGCGGCAATGTCGTGGTCGACGACAAATCGCGGCTGACCAAGGGCCAGCCGGTTGCGCCACACGATCTGAGCGCGGGGATCAATTGCCCGCTGCTCGGCCTCTTTGGCAACGAAGACCCGAACCCTTCGGCCGATCAGGTCAATCGCAACGAAGCGGAGCTGAAGCGGCTCGGCAAGAACTACGAGTTCCACCGCTATGATGGCGCCGGACACGCGTTCTTTGCGCATTATCGCCCGAACTACCGGCCCGAGCAGGCGATCGACGGCTGGCACAAGGTCTTTAATTTCTTCCACAAAAATCTCGGCGCTCCTGCGCGCTGAGGCTTTGATCCGCCGGACCGGCCGATGATCGACGCGGCGATCGTCGGTCTCGGCCGGTGGGGCCAAACGCTGGTCGCGGCGGTTCAGGGTCGAAGCGACAGGTTACGCTTTACCCGAGCGGTCAGCCGCGACCCCGGTAGGCTGCGGGACTTCGGGGCCCGGCACAAGCTCGAGTTGGTCGGCGAGCTGGCGCCAGTGCTCGCCGATCGCACGATCGACGCAGTCGTGGTGGCCACACCGCATTCGCTGCATTGCGAACAGACCATCGCTGTCGCCAGCGCGGGAAAGGCGGTGTTCTGTGAGAAGCCGCTGACCCTGACGAAGGCCGAAGCCGCGCGCGCGATCGAAGCGTGCCGCAAGGCCGGGGTGGTACTTGGGATCGGCACAGACAAACGCTTCTTTCCGTCGCTGCGCGAGCTTTTGCGGCTGGTCAAGGATGGCGATCTCGGAAAAATCCTGCATCTCGAGGCGCATTTCAGCAACCAGGTCGCTGGGACATTCTCCGAATGGCGCTACGCGCTCGACGAGTCGCCGGCCGGCGGTATGACCGGGACCGGCATCCACATGCTCGATGCCCTGGTGGCGCTCGCCGGACCCGTCCGGCGCGTGCAAGCGCTGCTGCTGTCCCACAAGCCACCCCCCGATCCGCACGACAGCCTCTCGGCCTTGCTCGAATTCAACTCGGGCATCAGCGGGACTCTGGCGATGGTGCGCTCGACCCCGGCCTACTTCCGGCTTCATGCCTTTGGCCGCGAGGCTTCGGCCGAGGCACTCGGACGGACCGATCTGGTGCTGCGGCGCGGTGGTGCCGAACCACAGCATCTGAGCTTTTCGCCGGTCGACACGGTCCGGGCCAACCTCGAAGCCTTCGCCGACGCTGTCGCCGGCGTTGCACCCTATCCGATCCCAACCGAAGAGATCCTCGACACCGTCGCCGCTTTTGAGGCCATCGCCAAAGCGGCAAAATCCGGTGAGCCCGTGCGCCAGGTGTGAAGGTTTGCTTGGGCTTGGCGGCTACCACCCGACTGGCCACATTAGACCGGCAATTGTATCGGGGAGCGGCGATGGCGAGCGAAGCAACGGACGTGCGACCGGGCCGCGACTTTATTCACGACATCATCGACGCCGAAATCGCCGCAGGCCGCAACACCGAGGTGGTGACCCGCTTCCCACCCGAGCCCAACGGCTACCTGCACATCGGCCACGCCAAGGCGATCTGGCTCAATTTCGGCGTGGCTCAGGAGTACGGCGGCCGCTGTCACCTGCGCTTTGACGACACCAACCCGACCAAGGAAGAGCAGGAGTATATCGACGCGATCAAGCGCGACGTGCATTGGCTCGGTTTCGATTGGGGCCGGCACCTTTATTACGCGTCCGACTATTTCGACCGGCTCTACGATTGGGCCGAGCACCTGATTCGCGCTGGGAAGGCGTATGTCGACGATCTTCCCGCCGAAGAAGTGCGTGCGATGCGCGGGACCTTGACCGAGCCCGGGCGCAACAGCCCCTACCGCGACCGGACCGTCGCCGAGAACCTCGACCTTTTCCGCCGTATGCGCGCCGGCGAATTCCCCGACGGCGCGCGGATTCTGCGCGCCAAGATCGACATGGCGGCCGGCAACATGAATATGCGCGATCCGGTGCTCTATCGCATCCTGCACACGGCCCACCCGCGCACCGGCACGACTTGGTGCATCTACCCGACATACGATTTCGCGCATGGCCAATCGGATGCGATCGAAGGGGTCACCCACTCGCTGTGCTCGCTCGAGTTCGAAGATCATCGGCCGCTTTATAACTGGCTGATCGATAATCTGCCGGTGCCGTCGCAGCCGCGGCAGTACGAATTCTCCCGCCTCAACCTCAGCCATACGGTCCTGTCCAAGCGAACGCTGACCCAGCTCGTGCGGGGTGGCCATGTCACCGGATGGGACGACCCTCGAATGCCGACATTGGCAGGGCTGCGCCGCCGCGGTGTACCTGCCGCCGCCGTCCGCGAATTTGTCCAGCGCGTCGGCGTACAGGCTCGAGCAAACAGCGTCGTCGATATTGCAATGTTTGAGCACTCGATCCGCGAGGTCTTAAACAAGATCGCACCGCGACGGATGGCCGTGTTGCGCCCGCTTAAGCTCCGCATCGACAACTATCCTGCCGGCCCTGGCGAGGAGCTTGTTGCGGTCAACCACCCGGAGAATGCGGCGGGAGGTACGCGGCGCATCCGGTTCGGGCGTGAGCTTTATATCGAGCGCGACGATTTCCTGGAGTTCCCGCCCAAAGCGTTCTATCGCCTTGCGCCTGGACGCGAGGTTCGTCTGCGCTACGCTTACTTCGTCACTTGTCACGAGGTGGTGAAGAACGCCGCGGGCGAGGTGGTGGAGCTTATCTGCACCTACGACCCAGGGACGCGCGGCGGCAACGCACCCGACGGGCGCAAGGTCCGGGCCACGCTGCACTGGGTCGCCGCAGCGCACGCGATGTCGGCCGAGATCCGCCTCTACAGCCCTCTCTTCACCCGTGCCGAACTGGACAGCGGCGGCGACATCATCGCCGAGTTAAACCCGATGTCGCTCGAAACGCTGACTGAAAGTTTAATCGAGCCCGCACTCGGTGAGGCGACACTGGGCGAGCCAATTCAGTTCGAAAGGCAGGGCTATTTTTGCCTCGATCCGATGAGTACGTCGGGCCACCTTATCTTCAACCGCACCGTCGGGCTGCGCGACAGTTGGACCAAAGCTCGCGCGATCGACGCAGAGGCTGTCACCAACATATAAGAAAAAATTAAATCAAAACGCCGTACCATTGATTGTACACGGTGACGGCCGAACGTGACGGCGTCGGCGGCAGGATTCGGAGTACGGCTGATGCGACCATGGATGATTGTCCTGTCGAGTGTCATCGCCGCCATCGTCGTCGCAGGCGCCATGGTCGAACCCAAGTTGCTGGAGGCTCCGCGCTCCGATTTCGGGACGATCTTGGTAGCGCATCTCTCCATGCTCGCGGTCGCAGCCCTCGCAGTTTACGCGCTGTGCGCGATGTTGTTGGCTACCGGGACTTTGATTGGCGATGGCTTATCGTTACGCCGCCGTCTGGGACGCATCGCCAAGTACCCAAGGCCGGCTCTGCGCGACTGGACAACCGCCTTCGGCTCGACAGAATGGCGCCGCCTGGTCCCTTTGCCAGCCACCGAATCAGCTGGGCGGGCTGGCGCGAACGAGACAATCCTGTTGCAGCACCGGTTCTCCGCCAACACCGCTAGAGGCGAGATTGCGCGCCTCCATTATCTCTGGTTGGCACGTACCCATTTCTTCAGCGCGTTAATCGTGCTTAGCGCGCTCATCGGATTGGGATTAGCGCAAGATCACGGGTCCGTCCCATTATTGTTGGGTGAAATTCCGGCGATTTCTGCCATCCTGATGCTCGTCGGATTGATACTTCTCGCGATCCTTGGCCGAATCGCCCTTGACGTCTCGACCGAGCCTCTGATCGAAATGATCTCGCAGCTGGCGACTGAGCATGTTGTCGAGATCGGGCTTCTACGCCGTCTTATAGAGGTGCTCGAAGGGCTTCGCTCAGCCGCACCGGTCAATCTCGGCGCGCCTGCATCGGCGCTTCAATTACCTGAGCGGCTTGAGTTGGTGATCGAGGAAGGACAACGCGGTCTGACCGCCGCTGCCAGACATCTGTCGATGACTACCGATGCGCTTGGAACGACGATAGGATCGTCGGTCGACGCTCTTCAGACCGCTATCAGCATGGTGGCGGCCCAGCTGCCGTCGACCGCGGATCAAGTCAATAAGACTTTTGGGTTTTCGGAGCTGCAGGGCGCAGTGGAGGCGTTAACCGCTGCGCTCGAGCGGTTGACGACAGTGCCGGACACCATAGAGGAAACGCCTCCCGGTGTCGATCAAGCCGCCCGCCGCAAGGCTCAGATCCCGCACCTCGCCCGTGAACTGCGCCAGCTTCTTCAAGAAATCGGAACGGCTCGCTAACCTGAACTCAGCCACGCTTCAAGTCTTGGAGTAGCTTCTCCGCGTCGGTCTTATTGGCGAAGGAAACGCCGGAGCCGAGCAAGGTCTCTAGCATCGCCTGAGCGTCGGCCGGTCGGCCGACGCGCTGGAGTGCCACCGCGAGGTGATATTGGATGTCCGGGTTGTGCGGCGCCGCGGAATTGGCGGCGGTGAGATAGGCCATGGCTTTGTCGGCTTCGCCTTGATCCACCAAGATCCACCCCAAGGTATCGTCGATCTGGGCGGTTGCTGGGGCGGCGGCGAAAGCGCGCTCGGCGAATTGCCGTGCTCTCGGGAGATCTTCCTGCCGTTGGTAGAGCCAAGCGAGATTGTTCAGCGCAGCCGGATTTGTCGGGTTCTCGGCGACGAGACGTGTATATTCGGCAATGGCTAGGTCGTAGTTCTTTTGCTCCAGATAGAAATCCGCAAGGACCGAACGGATGGCAACGTCCTTCGGGTCGTCCTTCAATCGCGCATTCAGCACCCCCTCGGCCTTCGCTTGATCATCAGCACGAGTATAGAGGCGGAAGAGCGCAAGAGTGAGATTATCGTCCGACGGGTGGGTCGCGGCGATCTGATCGGCTAAGGCGATGGCTTCAGGCTTGCGCCCGACATTCTCGTAGAGTTCCGCCGACACCACATCGTAGAGGCTGTTGCCGGGGTCGTCATTCGCGAAGCTACGTGCCTTTGCGAGGCCAGCTTGCAAACCGCCGATCTCGGCCTCCACTCGGATCAGATCACCTTTCAGAGCTGCATTTTGAGGATCGCGATCGAACGCCGCCTGCAATACGGTTCGCTCCTCTGGGAATTTCTTTGCCGTCTTGAGCAAACCGAGATAGCGAGCCAAGATCGGCCTGGAAGTGGGCGCGAGTTCGTGCGCTCGCCTATAGGTCGACAGCGCACTTTCCGTATAGCCGGCCCCCGTTTGTACCCGGCCCTGTGCATCGAGAACGTCGACATTTGAAGGGAACTGGGCGACGAGCTCGGTCGCGGCCGATGTCGCATGCTTCCAGTCCTGTTGCAACCCATACATGGTTACGAGCAAAAGCCCGGGTGCTGGGTCGTTTGGCGCAGCGGTGCGAGCACGAGTGATGTAGTCCGTAGCTTCCGGCCACCTCTTTTGTGCAACAGCGATTTCTGCGAGGCTGAGAAGGGCGGCAACCTCGGTCGGTCTCTGCGACAGGAGCTCGTCATAGTTCCGCTTGGCATCACCGGTGCGCCCAGCCGCCAAGTATAGGCGCGCCAGGGCCGCGCGCACGCTGAAACTCTTCGGATCGGCCGTCAGCCGGCGGGTCAATACGGTCTCCGCTTTGGTCTGATCGCCGGCACGGGTATAGAGACGAGAAAGCGCAATCGTCAGACCGTCGTCAGACGGCCGCGCGTCGACCGCCGTTTCGAGCATCTTAACGGCGTCTTGGGGCCGCCCCGCCTTTTGGTAGAGTTCGGCAGACACCAGATCATAAACGTTGTTCTCCGGATCGTCCTTTGCCAAGGCGTGCGCCTTGGCAAGAGCCGCATCCAAGCCATCGATTTCCGCTTCGACCCGGATCAGGTCAACCTTGAAAGCGGCGTTCCGTGGATCGCGGGTGACAGCCTCTTGCAGCACGGTACGTGCTTCGCGAAACTGCTTTGCCGAGATCAGCAAGCCGACATAGCGGGACAGGATCGGAATCGAATCGGGAGCGATCTCATGGGCGCGTTTGTAGGCGGAGATCGCACCGTTGATATCATCGGTGCCCAAAAAAGCGCTGGCTTGAGCAATTTCGACATTAACATCGCGCGGAAATTGGGCGACTAGCTCGCCTGCGACTGTTTTGGCGTTGCTCCAATCCAGACGCGTCTCATAGAGGCTGACGAGCTTGATCCCGGCCGCCGGATCGTTTGGCGCGGCGGTCCTTGCGCGGTTGATGTAATCGGTCGCCTCGGCCCACTTCTTTTCCGTTATTGCAATGTCTGCCAACCCAAGAAGTGCAGTCTCGTCTTGGGGCTTTCTCGAAAGAAGGTCGCCATACACCTTCTTGGCATCACCGGCGCGTCCGGTAGCCAGGTAAAGCTTCGCCAAGTCGCGTGTCGCCGCCGCGAAATCCGGGTTGCGCGCGAGCGCGGCGCGGAACGCGGTTTCCGCCCCGGAATAATCCCGCTGCGCGACCTGGACGACCCCAAGCAAGGTCTGATAGAGCGGGTTGTTGGCATCGAGCTTGATCAGCGAAACAGCAACTTCGGCAGCTTTCTCTAGTCGCCCGGCGCGCAGTTCGCTGAGTACGAGAGTGGGTCCTGCGATGGTCGCGCCAGATGCGCTGGCGAACACCTGCTCGAGATTGGCGAGACCCTCCTGGCCGCGACCCGAATTGATTTCGGAGATCGCAACGCGGGCCCTGATCGTCTCGTTTCCCGGATCGAGGGTCGCCGCTTTTTCGAACTGCTGTAGGGCCAGCTCCGGTTTGCCGTCAGCCATATACGCATTGCCGAGCAGACTTAGCGTTGCCGGGTCGACGGTCGACTTGTCAGCCAGCGGCTTTAAGTAATCGATTGCGCGAGAAGGGGCGTGCTGTTGCAACGCCGCGCCCGCGATCAGTCGCGAAGCCCGCTGATCGGCGGGAGCATGAGCCAGATATTTGCTAAGGATACTCTCGGCCTGCGCAAATTGTCTGAGCGCTAATTTTGTCGCTCCCTGGAGATAGTGCGCAGTCCAGAACCTTGGGAATGCGGGGCTGATGCGATCGAAGATTCGATCTGCCGCTGCGTATTGCTGCTGCTTGGCAAGCTCGAGCGCGCGTAGGTAGTTCGCCATGAAATTGTTTGGAGTGGCTTTGAGAACCGGATCGAGATCCTCGTCCGCTGGCTTGAATTTCCCCTGACCGATATTGATGTTGGCGCGGCCCAGATGGGCCTGCAGATCTTTGGGATCAATCTTGAGCGCCTCATCAAAAAGACGCATGGCCCCGTCCTGGTCGCCTCGGCTCTGCAGCATTTCCGCCTTGACCTGAAGGATTTCGGTCGAGCGCGGGTTGGCGGCGATCGCCGCGTCTATCAGCTTGTCTGCCTCCTCGGGGTCCTGTCGGTTCAGAAGTTGAGCGAGGCGGGCTTTTGGCTGTGGCGCCTCGGGATCTAGCCGGATTGCATCGCGAAGCGTCGTTTCGGCTTTTTTCCGATCGTTTAGACCGGCCGCCGCAGTACCGAGCGCAGTCCGAACCTTGCTTTCGAGAACGGGTGCCCGATCATCCGGCTGGATAAGATCGAGGACGTCAGCGAATTTTCCTTGCCGAAGCAGGGCACCCGACAGAATTGGCAAATAGCCCACCTCCTCACCGTTGCGCTCGCGTGCAGCGCGCGCTTCACGCTCGGCCGAGACTGCATCGCCGAGATCGAGATACACTTGAGCCAGCCGTGCGCGAATGACGGGATCATCCGGCGACTGGCGAACCGCGTTGCGCAGCTCGATCTCGGCGGCCTTAAGATCTCCTTTAGCTAGGTATTGCTCCGCATCTTTCATCGACGTGGGAGAGTCCTTGGCATTCGCGCCAAGGCAGGCGATCAAGAGGAGGGCGGTGGCAAAAGCGCTAGGTCGCCACATGTAATGACGTCGGGCCTTGGGCATTGCCTTTCCTTTCATCGGCAAGCGGCCGTCATAGATCGAGGCCGATCCGATGTTGCTGCATCAGATCGTAGAGCGTCGGCCGGCTGATTCCGAGCAGCTTTGCCGCCTTCGACAGGTTAGAGCCGGCTTGGGCAAGAGCTAACTGAAGCACTTCGCGCTCGGCGCGAGCACGCGCATCGCGAATGGTTAGCGATGGGGCTTCCTCTCCAGGTGCGGCCAGACCGAGATCGGCGGCGGAGATCAACGGGCCGTCGGTCATGACGACGGCGCGTTTTACGCGGTTCTCTAGCTCGCGTACATTGCCCGGCCAGGGATGATCCTTGAGCGCAGCGAGCGCAGTGGCACTGAAACCACGCGCGAGACGGCCGTATTCAACGGCGAACCGGCTGAGAAAAAAACTCGCCAGTGCAACCGCGTCACCGGCTCGCTCCCGCAATGGCGGAATTTGCACTGTAACCTCGTTCAACCGATAGTACAAATCCTCCCGAAAGCGCCCTTGAGTTATCATCAAGTCGAGGTCCTGGTTCGTCGCACACACGATCCGCACATCGACTTGCACTGGATTGCGCCCGCCGATCCGCTCGACGACCTGATCTTGTAGAAAGCGCAGCAGCTTCACCTGCATCGGCAACGGCACATCGCCGATCTCGTCGAGGAACAGGGTTCCGCGATCGGCGCTTTCTATTCTGCCGATGGTTTGCTTGAGCGCGCCAGTGAACGCGCCCTTTTCGTAACCGAAGAGCTCGCTCTCGAGCAGCGTCTCGGGAATCGCCGCACAATTGATCGGCACAAACGGCTCACGCGCGCGCACACTCAATTTGTGGACTGCCCGGGCGAGCAACTCCTTGCCGGTGCCGCTCTCGCCGCGCAGCAATACTGCAACGTCAGTGGCCGCCATTTTTTCGATATTGCGCAGCACTCTCGACATCTCAGGACTGCTCGCGATGATCCCATCGATCGGTGATGCCGCTGTGGCCTCCAGTAGCCTGCGGTTTTCGGCTTCCAGATCGAATATCCGTTCAGCGCGCGCGACGATCAGTTGCAGCGCGTCGATATCTATGGGCTTTTGGTAGAAGTCGTACGCGCCCAGCGCGATCGCCCGCAAGGCGTATTCGCGGGTTTCGTTACCAGTGGCGATGATGACTTTGGTCGCCGGTGCAATCGCCAGGATGTCCGCCAAGATTGCCAACCCCTCTGAGGCGCCGTCGGGATCGGGGGGAAGTCCAAGATCGACGATTGCCACCGGCACGGGATCCTTTCTGACGAGGTCGGCGGCTTCCTGACGTGTGCTCGCGGGATATACTTTGTGCTCGGAAAAGGCCCAGCGAAGTTGACGCAAAAGCCCCGGGTCGTCGTCGACAATGAGCAACGGCCTTGTGGTAGTCGACATCTCGTCAGCTCACGGCGGAAGACGCCGCCGGCCCTCTCTCCGGGACAAGGGGTAGGAGAATCCGCATGGTGGTGCCGGTACCCGGTTCGGAGATCACTTCGAGGTCACCACCGGACATGCGAATTAGCTCTCTGGTCTGAAAGGCGCCGATGCCATAGCCGCCCGATTTTGTCGAGCGGAACGGCAAGAACAATTCGTCGCGAATAAACGTGCTATCCATTCCCCGGCCCCGATCAACGATATCGATGACGAGGTTGTCGCGGTGCCGGCGCGTAGAGATGACTACGGAAGCGCCTGGGTATGACGCTTCGATCGCGTTCTGGGTGAGGTGGGTCACGGCGGACCTGAGGCGTTCAGGGTCAATCGCCACAACACAATCCACGTTATCGGTGCAGGTTTCGATGGTCACCGGGCCATGGTCCAACGCCGCCGCGACATCGGCTACGATCGCACCGGCGTCGGCCAAGCCGGAAGTGCGCGGCGCGGTCTCAGCCTTCAGTTGGCTGAGAAGATGGTTCATTCTGGCTACCGCATCCTCGATCGTTTGAAGCATATCATGCTGAAAATCTGGGTCATCGATGTATCGTCTTGCATTTGAGACAACCAAGCCGAGTTGGCTTGCCAAGTTTTTGATGTCGTGGACGACGAAGGCAAAGCGCTTGCTATATTCGTTCAACAGTTCGCTGGCGCGCAGCACCTTGGTCGATCGTTCCTCAGCGAGATAGCTGGCCGCTTGACGCCCGGCCGCGCGCAATAGATCGAACGCTTCCCAATCGAGAGCGACCGGGTGGTTGGTGGCATCGAGAATGACAAAACCCACGACTTCTCTGCGATACGACAACGGCACAGCCAACCACGCCTTTTCCGAGGTGAAAGACCATGCCTCATCCATCGCATCAAGCGAGCGTTCCTGGATCCAACTGCCATCCCGAAAGCCCGCAATGAACGGATCGTCGGGCGGCAGCTTCGCTTCCCGCCGAGCAGGGAGTTGCCACACCGCCGTTGGATAATAACCGATCCCGCGACTCAGCGACCACAGTACCCCCGCCCGGCTATCGACGAATTCGGCCAAAGCGCGGATGATCCTGACCTGGAGTTCTTCCGCCTGATTTGGAGCGGAGATAAGTTCGATAAATTTGAGCCACTCAATCCGATAGTCGTACCGATGAGTAAAAAAATTTCGTGATATTAAAAACTTGAGCCGCCGGCGCAGGCTCCCTGAAGAAAGTACAGTAACAAGGACGACAATGCTGCCGAACAACATCGCGAGCTGAAGGACAAGCCCCCAATCCCCTCCGAACTTGCGCAACACCATGCCGACGATGGCGACAGCGAGAAGAAAACAGCCGCTTGCCAGCAAGGTCGCAGTGTGGAACACCACTTGGCGCGATACATGAATGTCGACCCGCCATTCGCGATTTCGCGCCATAGCCAGAGCAAGCAGGGGTGCCATGAAGGTTGCGGCGATGGCGCGGCCCAAGCCCAGCCCGCGATCGACCCGGCCGCGGGTGATGAAGGCGTCCGAGAACAGGAACAGCTCATAGGCGAAAAGACCGCCAAGAGCGAGACACAGCGGCCAAACGTGCCAACGTCGCTGTGGTTCGGTATTGCGCCAGAGATTCTCGATCGTCAGCAGCCCAATGACAGCGAACCCGATACGTACCAGCAGCTGCGACGTATAAAAACCCGACACCGTCGAACTGAGGAGTAGCAGGTGTCCATCGTTGGCGATCGCCGCCACACAAAATGCCAATGCGCCGAACAGAAAAAGCCGCCCGAGACCCGACTCGTCACCAGCTCGTGTCGTGACGAGGGCGACCGCGAACAGCAGCCATGCGGAGAGCCTGATGCTGTCAAAAAGCGCTAACCCGCCGACTGGCAGACGGACCGAAGCTGCGTTTGCAGCTGCCCAGGCAGCCGAGGCAAGACAGCAGCCGAGGATAGCGAGACCGGTCTTACTGGTCCGACCCCGCAAAATCATTAACACGATTACCAGGATAAACGCGAGCGCACACCCTGCATAAACCGTTTGCGTTACAACGATATCCAGGTTCGGCGCTCTATCTTGCACCAGAGTTCCAGAAGATCACCCGAGCCGTCTGTAACAATATCACGAAGTCGAGAAAGATACTACGGTTTTTTACGTAATAAAGATCATAAGTTAGCTTAACCCAAGCGTCCTCCGTCGAGGCGCCATAGGGGTAATTTACCTGCGCCCACCCGGTGATGCCCGGCCTTACCCAATGGCGTTCCGAGTAGTATGGAATGGCCTGAGCCAGCTCGGCGACAAAAAAAGGGCGCTCTGGGCGAGGTCCGACAAAGCTCATGTCGCCGCGCAACACATTGAAAATCTGTGCGAGCTCGTCGACCCTGAGTTTACGCATGATCGCTCCGATGCGGGTAACGCGCGGATCCCTCTCGGAGGCCCAGCGCGGACGGCCGTCCGTCTCGGCATCCGCGCGCATGCTTCGAAACTTTAGAATCGTAAAAACCCGGCCGTGAGCTCCCACCCTAGCTTGACGGTAGAAGATCGGCCCGGGGCTCTCGATCTTTATTAAACAAGCCGTCACGGCCAGGAGCGGCAACGTTAAGAGAAAGAAACCGAGGCTGACTGCAATGTCGAATGCGCGTTTGAGCAGTTCGTCAAGCGGGCCGCAACGGAAGCCATCGGAATAGAAGAGCCAACTAGGTCTAAGCGCGTCGATGTCGACTGTTCTGGTCTCGCGCTCCCAAAAATCCAGGAAATCGACCACCTTGATGCCGGCGAGCTTGCAATGCAGGAGCTGGCGAACCGGCAAGCCGCGCCGATCGTCGGCTGCCACCACGACCTCGCTTGCCCCCAGTCTGTAGACCATCTCCGTCAGGGCGTCATCTGGCAGAGCAGCGGGGTCGGTGAGTGAACGGTCAAGGACATCCGAACGCACACTCGATCGTTCGCCAGGCGTCCCGACAAACGAGATTGGCACAAAGTGTTCGTTCTCCCCAGTCTCGACCAGTTTGGCGATCCGCGCCGCCTGCGCCCCGTTACCTAGTACGATGACCCGCCGTTTGAGGAGTCCTCGGCCCAAAGTAACCGAAAACGTACCCCGCGTCACCGAGACGCAAACCAGCCAAATCAACGTCGCCTTCAGCGGGAAACTTCTGGCATCGGGCAGGTAACCCAGCCCCTCGTGCCAATACGTGGCTGAGAGAGAAACGAGCATCAGCACGAGTATCGAGGCGACGGCAATCTTGCTCAAAAGAAGACGAAAGTCCACGAAACTCTGATGCCCATAAAGGCCGACCGAAACCATCGCGGTTACCGCAGCTACCGCCAAACCTGCGGAAAATTGAACGGAAAAGCTCGAAATACGCAGAACGATTGGGACACCAATCTCCGACGCTGACAACAGTTGATAAAAAGCGCCGGTGATCAGCAGGGCGTCCGACGAGGCGAGAAGCAAAACTGAAACCGGAACAAAATGTCGGAATAGTCTGAGCTGCATCGCGAATGGTAAACAACGAGGCCCCGCACAGCCGACAACCTTGTCCCCGACCGGCGGGCAGAATCACACACCAATAGTAGCAGGAAGTTGCGAAGTCGTCTAGTGGGCCAGCGCCAGCTTTTGCAGCCAGACGCTGTACTCGTCAATACAGTCAGGCCGCTTGCCGGGTCGTGTCCATCCTGATTTCGGCAGGAGGCCGCGCTGGGGGCGGCAGTCGATTTCGTCGATTGGGAGCGGGCGATCGCGTCCGCCCTAGCTTTGCGCTAGGACTCGACAATATGCGGAGATGATACTGGCGCGCGTGTGACGAGCGCGGGGAAGTTCAGCCGCGCGCGGCAGCTCTCGCAGATCTACAGCGCCTGAAAGGCGTACCCGGCTTCAATCACCACTTGTTTGCGTATCGCCAGTCATTCCTCCTGGAGCCTCCGCGGATTGTCGTTTGATGGGGAGCTCGAGAATCGGGAGTGAGCTCGCATCCGCTACCGACACGGTTCGGGAACGCCGCGGTGGTGACCTTACCGTCGTGGCCCCGTTTGGCGAGAGGCTGCGCGGCCACCGCCGGTTCGACAACGACCTCCGAGGCATTGGGTAGTCGTGCGCCACCTCGATGCGCTTGCCAATGCGGGCAAACCCTGAGTAATTGGCACCTCTGGTCCCCAGGTGTCCCGAGCGCGCGCAGAAACTCCCGTGCTCGTGGCCCAGGCAAGTGGGTGCGTTCCAAGAACGGCTCGATGCGCGCTCGTAGTCGTCTCTCAGCCGTCCCCGGACAGACCACACGCTCGCCGGCCTGATGATTGCCTTCCCAAACGAAGGATGCCATAGCCGCGATCCCGGCGTCGCGGACTAGCGCCGCCTGCCGCGGTCGCTCTGTCAGTCAGTGTAGGCGACGAGAGGGGCGGCGACGGCGGAGTTTCGCCGCAGCTCTGAAACCCCGCCCTGCTGAGGCTTTGCACAGCAGTATGACAGCCGCGCGCGGGGGGAAGGAATGAGCAAACTGATTATGGCACGACGTTTTGACGGCAAAACCCTCCTCGCGAAATCAACACTCTCTCGGCCGGGTCGGTGCCGATCTCCCCCCGCATGTTGGCCGCGACGATTTGCCCGGAAAACCGTCTTCGAAGCTGGCGTTGATCAAAATCACAAACATGAACACAAGAATCGTTGGCAAGGTGCCGCCTTGCGAAATCGGCGGAGCGAAGGCCTCGCCCGATAAAGCCATCGACCGGCTCCAATTCGCCCGTCAACATTGCGATGGTCGCGCCGCTCGCCGTTCGGTTGAAATGGTGGAGCGGAAACCGCAGCACGCGCTCGTAAAGTTGGTAGCGCAGTCGGCGAAGCATGTGCTCGCCTACTTGCCCGTCTCACGTTATGTGAAGCTTGAACCAACCATGATCAAGATAAAAGCTAGGGAGGCTCCCACAGCAGAAGGAGGTGTGCAGGATCCGGTGCTCGGGGCTGCCGCCGTTGCCTTCTATCCGTGGCAGGGCTGCCTGATCCCCAAGCGGCAGCGCATCATGCGCCGCCTCGGGTGCGAACGAGTCCAGAAGATGAGGCGCCTCTCCGAGCGAATTGGCGAGACTATTGCCGCACGGCGCGAAATCCTCGCCAATCACCGCGCCCCGTATCAGCTCGCTGACATCGCCAATCGTTTAGGGAAATTTATGACGTCTGGTTCGAGGTCTATAACAGAAAGTTCTTTGTTAAATTTTTGAATAACTTTATCGGAAACCTAACGCCGTTCTTTTTTTACGCGATCGGCGGATACCTTGTCATTAAAGGCGAGCCCACTACGCTGATAGCCGCGGAGTGATCCGGGCGCGAGGAGCCGATCGACATCATCCTTCCTCTGCGATCCTGGTTTCGGGCATGAGGGTCCAGACGAAAACCGTCGCGGAGAGCCCAACCGCCGCCAAGCTCAGGAATGCGGCTCCGACACCAAAGTGGTCCGCTACGAGCCCCCCTACCACTGTGCTCAAGGTCGCACCGCCACCGATGGCAAGGCCGATCAGCCCGAGCGAGGTCGTATAATGGCCGGTTTCCCGCGTGGCATCGGCGACGATCAGCGGGAATAACACACCAAACACCGCCGCGCCCAACCCGTCCAAGAGCTGTATTACAGTGATCAGATATGGATCGGCGACCCAGGCGAGTAAGATGCCGCGGATCGGCAAGGCACTAAAGCCGAGCAGGAGTATCGGCCGGCGGCCCCAAGCTTCTGCGGCCCGCCCTGCCCACGGCGACAGGAGCGCGGTGACGAGCTGCGGGCCAACGATGCAGGCGGCGATGATCAGACCGGCCTCGCTCCCCGACCGCTTCGTCACTGCCGCAGCAGCAATCGGCAGCATTGCCGCGTTGGCGAGGTGGAACAAGGCCGCGCAGATTGCAAACGCAATAAGCCTTCGGTCCAGCAGAAACCGCCACGATTGATCGGTCGCTCGCTTCGGCACCCGGGGTGAGACAGTACGGAGAGTTCGGAGCGGCGCGAAAGGGGCTTCCTGCAAGGTTCTAAGCGCCGCCAATGCCGGAATGGAAAGCCCCGCGGCGAACAGAAAAACGGCGCGGTCTCCCAGATAATAGGCGCACGACCCCATCACTCCCGCGGCCACAGCATTACCGGCCGCGGCGTAGCGCGCGTTGCGGCCGAGCCGTTCGCCAAATGCGCTGGGATCGACGAGAACCAGGGTGATCGCGGCGATCGCCGGGCCGAGGATGGCGCTGGCAAAGGAATGCAGTACTTCGGCAACGGTGATTGCCAAAAAATTGGGCGACAAGGCGATCGCGAGAGCGCTCAGGCCGATGACCGCGATCGCTGCCGCCGCTGCCCCGCGTTTGCTGCGTATCGCATCGACCAGCGCGCCGGCCGGAACCTGGCTGGCCATGCTGGCAATTGTGCCGGTGCTGAGCGCAGCTCCGATTGCGGCCTGGGTCCATCCCGCGCTTGTCAGATAGACGGAAATAAACGGGCCAAAGCCTGTTTGGAAATTCGCGACAAAGAAGTTGAGCCAATCGAGCCCCGGCAACCCGCGCGCCGCCAACGCACCCGGTTGACACTCGTTGCCGGCGCTCAGCAACTTCATGCCACGGCGATCACCAGTCTGGATGGGGGGCGATATCGTTCTGCTCCGGCCGCGGTGCAGTGACGATCGCGACGACCTCGTGCGAATCCTTGTACTCGGGTGCCGACTTTATCTGGTCACGGTCGAGATCGGCCAGGATCGCCTCCTTTGTGCCGATCTCGTCAAACCGCAAGGTATGCCAGTCGATGGCGATCTTGCGGGTTCCGACACCGAAAAACCCGCCGAAGTCGATAATCGCGGCGCGTGGCTGGCCGGTCTCGTCGACGAGCAGATCGACGATCCGCCCCATCGCTTGGCCGGAAGGGCTGCGGACCTCCTTGCCGAGAATTCGGAATAAATCGTTTTGTGCCAACTGCTGCAAGCGCGCCCCGTTGGTCGACGGCGTCTCTCCCACGTTATCCGGCGCGGGTGCCTGTTCAGTAGATGGGTTGGCAGCTGTCGCGATCGCGACGATTAGCGCGCCGCCGACAACCCGAAATCCGACCAACCGATTTCGCCGGCGGCCGGCGGTGCCGCGACAAGTTTCGCGCAACGGGTCAAACGGCCATAGCATAGCGGCGTCTCCTGAGTGGATCGCCGCACGCGAGTTCTGCGCCGGCGACCAAGCGGCGATACAACGCGAGATAATCTTCCGCCATTCGCTCCGCCGTGAAGCGTTCCTCAAACACTTGCCGAATTCGGGCACGGTCGAGCAGGTGCAATCGCCGCGCAGCCGACGCCGCTTCCGGCTCGCTCGCGACGATAAAGCCGGTGACTCCGTCGTCGACGACCTCTGGCACCGAGCCATTCCGCATCGCGACCACCGGGGTTCCGCATGCCATCGCCTCGATCATTGCCAGCCCAAATGGCTCGCGCCAAGCGATCGGGAACAGCAAGCCTGCGGCGTTGCCAAGGAATTCGCTCTTCTGAGCTTCGGTGATCTCGCCGACGAACTCGACATGCGGCAGTACCAGGAGCGGCTCAATCTGCTCTTTGAAATACTCCTGATCGACGCGGTCAACTTTGGCCGCGATCTTTAGCTTCATACCAGCCAGCGCGGCGATCCGGATCGCGCGATCCGGCGCCTTTTCCGGTGAGATTCGGCCAAGGAAGGCGAGATAGCCGTCCTCGCCATCGCCGGGTAAGAGCAGCCGTTCAGGCAGACCGTGCGGAACGGTGCTGATATAGTGCGCCTGCGGTAATGGAGCACGTTGAGCGTCCGAAATCGAGACCACCGGAACGTCGGAGAATACGTTGTAAAGCGGCTTCAGCTCCGGCAAGTCCAAGCGACCGTGCAAGGTGGCGAGGAACGGCGTGCCTACCCGACGCAGGGCCGAGTATCCGAGGTAGTCACAGTGCAGGTGGATTACGTCAAATTCGCCTGCTCGTTGCGCAACCGTCTCCAGCATCGCCATTAGCGGTGCGACGTGATCGCGAATCGTTGGGTCGAGGCGAAGCGCTTGCGGGCACGC
>Ga0306925_10001052_pt1 | contig 21828 bp, 20 predicted proteins | sample flu12Cox44000176_FD_203755 | JGI IMG/M metagenome (GOLD analysis project Ga0306925, IMG submission 203755) | Lab enrichment of tropical soil microbial communities from Luquillo Experimental Forest, Puerto Rico - flux8day.12C.oxic.44.000.176 (v2)... | ecosystem: Environmental > Terrestrial >... | reverse complement strand
CGCCCGTCCTGGAAGCGCACGGTGACCCGCGTCCACATGTGGCGCTCCATGTCGCCCGGGATCTCCGGATCCACCACGAGGCGTACGCGCCTCATCAGCTTCGCGATGGCGGGATCGTCCGTCTTGTCGTCGCGGAAGGTTGCCATGCCCACCCGCCCCTCGCAGAGCGCGGCCGCCGCGGAGAACTCCCCGGAGAACTTGGCCTCGAGCCCGCTGCGCGGCCGGGAGTGGATGAGGATGCGCGGCACCGCGGCGTGCACGCCCACCGTCACCTCGGCGATCTGCTCGGGAGTGATCCGGTGCGTGCGCTGAAGCTCGAGTGCGTTCTCGATGATGGAGTGGGTGCAGGCGCAGGAGGGATACGGTTTCACCGCCACGCCCGAGGTGAGGATCTTCCACGGCGCGCCCAGTGACTCGAGATGCTGCTCCTCGCGCTTGCCTGCGCCCAGCACGGCGAAGTAGCCCTGCGGTCCCTCGATGGCCTGCTCCGACGCGGTGAAGCCCTCGCGCGCGAGCAGCGCGGCGAGCACGCCGCTCCGCGCCGCGTGCCCCGCGTGGAACGGCTTGGTCATGGTGCCGAAGTTTTCCTTGAGCCCCGAGGCCTGGGAGGCGGCGAGCGCGAGGGCCGCGCGCGTCTGGCCGGGGTCGAGGCCGAGGAGGCGCCCCGCGGCGGCGGCCGCGCCCATGGTGCCGAGGGTGCCCGTGGCGTGGAACCCCTTCTCGTAGTGCGGCGGGTTCATCACCGCCGCCATGGTCGTTTCGACCTCGAAGCCCAGGAGGAAGGCGTGGACGAGAGCACGACCGTCGGCGAGCGTAAGCTCGCCCGCCGCGAGGGCGGCGGCGAGCACGGGCGCCGAGGGATGGCCCATCATGGCGAAGTTGGTGTCGTCGAAGTCGAGCGCGTGCGCAGCGGTGCCGTTGGCAAGGGCCGCCCACACCGCGCCCGTGCGCAGCGGGGTCCCCACTACAGTGGCTAGAGGTGAGCCGCCCTCCGCACGCGCCACGTCCGTCACGAGGCGCGCGGCGGGCTCCACGGAGCCCGCGAGCATCACGCCCAGACAATCGAGGATGGCACGGCGGGCCGCCTCCACCGCCTCCGCGGGGCAATCCTCCCAGCGGCTCTTCGTGACGAACTCAGCGAGATGCGAGGTGGCACGCATGGCCGAGAGCCTAGCACAGGTCTGTTATCATCTGCCGATGGCTCTGGCGCGCAGCGTCCTTTTTCTCGCCGCGCTCTCGTTCTTCGTTGTTCCCGTTCCCGCTTCCGCGCAGATCTTCATTGCCTCCGTGGCCGATCCCAGCTTCGCCGTCGGCCCCCTCACCATTCGCGCCACCGTGACCCCGTCTCTCGGTCCCGTGGACGTCGAGGTCCGATGGTCTCTCGACGTCGATACGGGCAAGAGCCGCGGCACCGAGCAGGACATCTTCCTCCTGTGGCCGGGGGAGGTGTCGAGCCCACTCGGTGACAGCAAGGGCGACAAGACCCTCGAGAAATACGTGGAGACGCGCGGATTCAGCGTGGTGGGCAGCGGGCGGCTGCCCCTGTACGTCCAGAACATCTACGGCGAGGGTGTGGAGGCCGCGCCCAAGTCGGCGGGGGAGGCGCCGTACGTGACCTTCGTCCAGGATAGCTCCGCGCTTGGCCTGAGCCCGCCGGGTACGTGGATCCGCATTCCGTGGACGCCGCAGATGCCGAACGTGACGTTCATGACGAGCCTGCGTATGCGGGTGAGCGGGGCGATCAAGCCGGGACAGACCCGCTGGTTCGAGACGCTCTTCACGGGCGAGCGTCACCTGTTCACCATCTCCTATAACGAGGTGCGCGACCGGCCCATCTTTCCCATGTACGCGGAGCATCGCGATCGCGCCCTTCGCCTTGCCGAGGCCCCCGCGGAGCTCGCCGTGCATTTCGCGCAGGCCGAGCACCTGCGCATCGAGCAAGTGTATCCGCCCACGAGCACGCGGAGGCTCAGCCAGTCGCTCGAGAGCACGGAGGTCGTTTCGCTGTTCATGGGCTCCGGGGAAGGCGTGGTGCCCCAGCACCTGAGCGTGCAGTTCGGCTACTTCTCCAAGCTCCAGGGCCTGATGATCGTGGTCATCCCGCTGCTCCTCCTGGCCGCGGGTCCCGCCCTCGGCCCCGTCATCGGACGCTCCGCCGTCGCCCTGCTCGGACGGCTTCGCTCGCGCCTACACCTGGGCGTGCCCGGAGCCAAGATCTTGCCGCGCGAGCGGGGCGTGCTCTTGGGCCGCCAGGTGCTGGAGCGCATCGTTCCCGGCCGCACCACGCGGGAAGAGGTGCTCCGCATGTGCGGGACCGAGGTCGAGGAGGAGGAGCGGACGGGAGCCCCGGACCGCAGCGTGCTCGTCTACCGCGGCTGGCGTGCGGAGCCCGAGACACGACAGCGCATGCGATGGGTCGCCACCGTGGAGGCGTGGGCTGTGCTCGCCCAGGAGGCGCGCATCGAAATCGAGCACGGCCTCGTCAAGGACGTGCAGGTGCGCATCCGTCGCAGCCGGGGCCCGAACCCCGAGCCACAGGAGTCCACATGAGCATGCACGGCACGATTCTCGACGACCCCTTCGAGGTTCTTCACGCGCGGGGGGTCACGGACGGTCTGCCCGTCGTTCCCCCCACCGCCTCCCGGGTCGCCGCCGCAGTGGAAGCGACGGGTCGGGCGCGCGACGAGTTGATTGGCCTGGTCGCCCCGCGGCTGGGGCGGGCTACCGTCGAGAAGATTGCCGTCAATGCCGTCATGGCAGGCTGCCGGCCGGACTACGTCCCCGTGGTGATCGCGGGCGTCGAGGCGATCTGCGATCCAGCCTTCGCCTTGGTCGGGGTGTCGGGCACCACCGACGCGGTGGCCCTCCTCCTCGTCCTGAACGGCCCCGTGCGCACCGCCCTCGATGTCAACTCCGGCGCCGGGGTCTTCGGCCCCGGCTGGCGCGCCAACGCCACCATCGGCCGCGCCGTGCGCCTGGTGTGGCAGAACATCGGCGGCGCCGCCCCCGGCGCCATCAGCATGTCCACCTTCTCCCAGCCTGGCCGCTACTCGTACTGCATCGGCGAGAACGAGGAGGCGAGCCCGTGGGAGCCGCTCCACGTCGAGCACGGCTTCGCGACGGAGGAAAGCACGGTGGCCGCGGTGGCCGCGGAGACGCTCCAGGTGGTGGCGAACACGCAGGGGCGCACCGCGCGCGAGGTGCTCGCCACTGTCGCGCGCAGCGGCGCGGTGATCGCCAGTGACGCGCACGCGGGGCTCGGCGACACTGTGCTCGTGATCGGGCCCGAGCACGCCCGCACCATCGCGGGCGACGGCTGGTCGAAGCGAGAGGTGCGGCAGTTCCTCTGGGAGGAGACCTTAGCCACCGTGGCAGGGAGCGCCGTGCCCAAGTTCCGCGAGCCGTCGAACATCCGCATCGTGGTGGCGGGAGGTGCGGCGGGTCGCTTCTCCGCGTGGATCCCGGGCTGGCCGTTCCCGGGCTCGCCGTCGGCCATGGTGATCAAGCGCATCGTCCGCTAACGAAGCCTATTCGCGAACGTCCCGGAGCGCGAGACGGAGCGGGGCCTCTCGTCGGGGGCGGGGGAGCGCTCCAGCTGCGTCACCCACTCGCCTGAATCGCCGCCCTCTGGGCGGCGCACAGGACGAGGGGGTTCCACTCTGCCGGAGCGCTCCGCCGCCCTCGCCGCCACCCGCCCCGGTTGCACGTGCGGCACGCGCGAATACGCCGGGCTACGAGTCTGTTGGAGAAAGCGGGCATGACGCACTTGACCAAGCGCGTGCCGCTCAAATGTTCTCCGCTGCGAGCGCGGGCTTTGCCCGCGCAACCGAATCCTAGGGGGAGGTTCGGAAGGGGGGCGATGCCCCCCTCCGAGTGTTCTAGGCCTCGCGTCGCTGGACGATCGTGTCGCGCGACGTCCACCAGCCCACGAGTAGGATGACGCCGAGCAGCCCCGCGGTGCCGTTCACGCGGAGAGAGGTGCTCACTCCCCAGCGCTCGGAGACGGCGCCCACCAGGAAGGCGCCGATGGGGAAGACGCCGCCCCACACGAGGGTGTAGAGGCTCATGACGCGCCCCCGCAGCTCATCGGGAGCGAGGAGCTGCATGGCGGTGTTGCAGCTCGCCACCAGCACGAGGCCGAAGAGACCGGTGAAATACAGCATGATGGCGGCCTGCCAGAAGACCCGGACCGCGGAAAGCAGGATGAGCGAGCTGCAGGCGAGGCCGGCCATGGCGAACATGACTGTGATGGGCGGGCGGCGCGCGCCGAGGGTGCCCACGGTGAGGGCGCCCGTGACCGCGCCCAGGCCGAGGCAGGCCATGAGGAGGCCGAAACCTTCCGCGCCCAGGTGGAGGACGGTGCGCACGACGAGCGGCACGTACACCGTGAAGTTGAAGACGAAAATGCTCACAAGGAAGAGCAGGCCCAGCGTGAGGCGCATCTCCGGCGTGCGCAGCGCGTAGCGAATGCCCGTGCGCATGTCGGCGAGGACGCCGTCGCCCGAGCGCGCGCGCGGCACGCCGTGCGTGCGCAGCATGAGGAAGATGATCACCGCTGCCGCGGAGCCGAGGCCGCTCACGATGAAGGCCGGCGTCACCCCGTAGCGGGCGATGAGCAGACCCCCCAGTCCGGGGCCCACGATGCGGGCCGCGTTGAACGAGGCGGAGTTGAGGGCGACGGCGCTCGCCACGTTGGCGCGGCCCACCATCTCCGCCACCAGCGACTGCCGCGCGGGCTGGTCGAGCACGTTCACGAGGCCGGAGCAGAAGGCAAGGAGGGCCACGTGCCAGTATTCGACGTGGCGGGAGGCGACGAGAGCGGCGAGGCCGAAGGCCTGGCCGCCCTGCGCCATCTGCGTGATCACGATGAGCCGGCGCTTCTGCACGCGGTCGGCCAGGGCGCCCGAGGCGAGGGAGAAGAGCAGGATGGGCGCGAACTGGAGCGAGCCGATCAGCCCGAGCTTGAAGGGCGAGGAGGTGAGCTGGAGGACGAGCCATGACTGGGCGACCGTCTGCATCCAGTTGCCGGTCTGGGCGATCATCTGGGCTCCGAAGAAGCGGCGAAAGTCTACATGATGGAGCGCGCGGAGCCCGACGGGCAGGGACATGAGCGCGCCTAGGATAGCGCGACTCGAGACGGCGGTCGGTTCAGGCTTCCGTGAGACTGTAGGCGTCCACCCGTGCCTCCTTGCCCCGCAACGCGAGCTCGCCGCAGCGCGCGGCGCGTACGTCCTCGGGGAGGGTGAGGCGATCGAGGAGCGCGCCGGACACGACGAGGTCGAGGTTCATCCGCTTGGCGTACTCTTCGAGGCGGGCCGCGGTGTTGAGGATGTCGCCCACGAAGACGATCTGCCGGCGGAGATCGCCCAGCTCGCCGCCGGTGACCGGGCCGCCGTGGAGTCCGCCGCGGAAGCGCGGGACGGTACCGAACTCGCGCTGGTAGCGGGGCGCGTGGCGGGCCACGGTGGCGCGAATGCCGAAGAAGCACCGCACGCAGTTGGCCATGCGCAGCCCCGCGTCCAGCCGCCACGTCACCACGACCTCGTCTCCCGCATACTGATAGATCTCCGCGTCCGTCTGGAGCACGGGCTCCGTCACGTCGTCCACGAAGCGCCGGAGCAGCTCGAAGTAACGCGCGCTCCCCAGCTCCTCGGCGAGGCGGGTCGAGCCCTGGAGGTCGAGGAAGAGGAAGATGCGCTCCTCCGCCCGCGGGCGATGATAGACGCCCGCCATGAAATAGCCGAGCACGTTGGCGCCGACCAGGCGATTCATCTGGAGCACGAAGGTGATGACCACCGCGAACACCGCGAAGAAGGGCGTGGCGTAGCGGAGGTGGGGCTCGGTGAAGCTCATGACGAAGCGATGCGGGTCCAGAGTGGTCAGCATCTTGCCAGTGGCGCGCCCCACCAGGAAGAGCACGAGCACGATGACGCTGCTGAGGACGAGATCCGTCCAGAAGCGGAGCTTCTGGAAGAAGGGCCGGAGGCGGCCGTCGCGCGCGAACAGCATGTAGCCGCCCACCAGGAGCGAGATGACCACCCCGTCGACCACGCCCTGCCAGGCTTCCCGCGCAGAAGCCTCGCTCGTGAGCACGTTGAAGATGGGGGCGACGACACAGGCCGCGAGCACGATGGCCCCGAGCTGGCGTCGCCGGGTGCGGAAGCGGGCCGAACCCATCACGCGGCGAGCATAGCCCCCGCTTCCCGAACCGCGCCACCAACTTGACCACAGCCCTCGCCGAGGTCTACACTCGCCGCACCCTGTCCACATGGCACTTACGCCTATTCTGTAGGAGGTTACCCCGTGACCTGTCCACGCTGCCAGGCTCAGAGCGGCGCAGGCGCGCGCTTCTGCGAGCAGTGTGGGGCCAAGCTCGGGCGAACCTGCTCGTCCTGCGGTGTTGAGGTTGCTGCGGGCGCCCGATTCTGCGGAGCGTGCGGCACGCCACTCACCAACGCCGCGTCAGGTCCGACTCCCCGCTTCGCCGATCCGCAGAGCTACACACCCAAGCACCTCGCCGACAAGATCCTCACCGCGAAGGGCGCCCTCGAGGGCGAGCGCAAGCTCGTGACCGTGCTCTTCGCCGACGTGAAGGGCTCCATGGAGCTCCTCGCCGATCGCGATCCGGAAGAAGCGCGCAAGATCCTCGATCCCGTTCTCGAGCGAATGATGGAGGCCATTCATCGCTACGAGGGGACGGTGAATCAGGTCATGGGTGACGGCATCATGGCGCTCTTTGGGGCGCCGGTAGCCCACGAGGATCACGCCGTGCGCGCCTGCCACGCCGCCCTGCGTATGCAGGAGACGGTGGGCTGGTATGCGGACGAGCTCCGCCGCACCCAAGGCATCGACGTGCAAATCCGCGTCGGGATGAACTCAGGTGAGGTGGTGGTGCGCGCCATCGACAGCGATCTGCACATGGACTACTCCGCCATCGGGCAGACCACGCATCTGGCCGCGCGCATGGAGCAGCTCGCGCGTCCCGGCACCGCCCTCATGACCAAGGACACCCTGCGCTTGGCCGAGGGCTACATCGAGGTGCGGCCGCTCGGCCCCGTGCCCGTGCGCGGTCTCGCGGAGACGGTGGAGGTCTTCGAGATCATCCGCGCGGGTGCCGTCCGTTCGCGGCTGCAGGCGGCCGCCGCGCGCGGGCTCACCCCGTTCGTGGGCCGCGACGGCGAGCTCAGTCGGCTCCGCGAGACGCTCGAGAAGGCACGGGCGGGGCAAGGCCAGATCGTGGCCGTTTCCGGGGAGCCGGGGGTGGGCAAGTCGCGGCTCTTCTGGGAGTTTACCCACTCGCACCGCACGCACGGCTGGCTCGTCTTGGAGAGCTCGCCCGTCTCCTATGGCAAGACCACGTCATACCTGCCGGTGAGCGACCTTCTCAAGACCTACTTCGGCATCGAGGACCAGGACGATGCTCGGCGCATCCGCGAGAAGGTCACGGGTAAGCTCCTCACCTTGGACGAGAGTCTGCGCACGACGATTCCCGTGTTCCTCTCTCTGCTCGACGTGCCCGTGGACGACACGGAGGGGCAGGAACCCGATTCGCGCGAGCGCCGCCGCCGCACCCTCGACGCCCTGAAGCGTCTGCTCCTGCGCGAGAGTCAGGTGCAGCCGCTCCTCGTGATCTTCGAGAACCTCAACTGGGTGGACGGCGAGACCCAGGCCTTCCTCGACAGCCTGGTGGAGAGCCTGCCTGCCGCGCGCTTGCTCCTCATGGTGAACTACCGGCCGGAGTACACGCACGGCTGGGGTGGCAAGAGCTACTACACGCAGTTCCGCATCGATCCACTCGAACCGGAGAGCGCCGAGGAGCTGCTGCAAGCGATTCTCGGATCCGAGCCGACCCTTCAGCCCCTCAAGCAGCTCCTCGTCCAGCAGACGGAGGGCAATCCGTTCTTCCTGGAGGAGTGCGTGCAGTCGCTGGTGGAGACAGGCGCCCTCACGGGAGTGCGCGGCCAGTACCGGCTCCAGGCCCCCGTGGAGTCCCTGCAGATGCCGCCCACGGTGCAGGCCGTGCTCGCGTCCCGCATCGACCGCCTCGATCCGGACGAGAAACGGCTCCTCCAGGCCGCCTCCGTTATCGGCAAGGACGTGCCCTTCGCGCTGCTCGAGGCCATCGTCGAGGTGCCCGAGGAGACGTTGCGCTCGGGGTTGATGCGGCTCCAGTCCGCGGAGTTCATCTACGAGACCACGCTCTTCCCCACGCTCGAGTACACCTTCAAGCACGCCCTCACCCACGACGTCGCCTACGGCAGCCTGCTCACCGGCCGGCGCCGCGCCCTGCACGGGCGCGCCATGGAGTCGCTGGAGCGACTCAACGCGGATCGGCTGGGCGAGCAGGTGGAGCGGCTCGCCCACCATGCCGTGCGCGGAGAGATCTGGGACAAGGCGATCAACTATCTCCGCCAGGCCGGGGCCAAGGCCGTCTCGCGCGCGGCCAACCAGGAAGCGGTGTCACTCCTCGATCAGGCCCTTCAGGCGCTGACCCATCTCCCGGAGGGTCGGGCCAAGCTCGAGCAATCCATCGACATCCGGCTCGAGCTCCGGCCGCCGCTGCTCCAGCTCGGGCGGCTGCGCGACGTGCTCCAGCTCTCCAAGGAAGCCGAGCACCTGGGGGCAGAGCTCGGCGACGAGTCGCGCCTCGGCCGGGTGTACAGCTACCTCGTCAACTACCACTATTTGAATGGCGAGCCCGATCTCGCCATTGAGTACGGCGAGCGTTGTCTCCGCATCGCGGACGCGACCCAGGACCTGGCCCTCCAGGCCCTCGCCCGCGGCTATCTCGGCCTGTCCTGTCACGCGCAGGGGCAGTACCGTCGCGCCGAGCTGATCTTGCGCCAGAACGTGGACGCGCTGGCCATGGCCCGAGGCGCCGCCGCCGATCAGTCCGCCATCTCCTATGTGACGTCGAGCGGTTGGCTCGCCTTCACCTTGGCCGAGCTCGGCGATTTCCACGCCGCCGATGCCTGCGCGGACCAAGCCCTGCGCGTGGCCGACGGCGCCGGACACGCCTACGGCCAGACGATCGCGCGAACGCTGGCTGGACTCGTGTGGCTCCGTCGCGGTCACCTCGATCGCGCCTTCGGCTATCTCCAACCGAGCCTGGAGGCCTGCCGCGAGAAGCACCTCGACGTGTGGCGGCCTCTTCCCTCCTCCCTCCTTGGGCTGACCCAGGCCCTCGCGGGGCGCCTCGACGAGGCCTTGCCGCTGTTGAGAGACGGCGTGCACCTGAGCGAGGTCCTGGGCATAAACGCCTACCTCGCGCTGTGGATGCTCAATCTCGCCGAGGGGCAGATGGCCGCGGGTCAGCTCGACCAGGCGAGGGAGACGGCGCGGCACGCCCTCGACCTCGCCGTCTCCCACAAGGAGCGCGGCCACCAGGCATGGGCGTGGCGCCTCATGGGCGATCTCGACTCGCGGGGAGATGCGACGGCGCTCGCGCAGGCCGAGGAAAACTATCGCCGCGCCCTGAACACCGCCGAGGAGCTGCGCATGCAGCCCGTGATCGCCCACGCCAAGATGGGGCTGGGGCGGGTGATGCGGCTGCGCGGCGACCGCGAGCGGGCCGAGGAGTATCTCGTCACCGCCTTCATGATGTTCCGCGGCATGGACGTGCCGTTCTGGGTGCGCCGCTGCGGCGAGGAGATGATGAAGCTCGGCGAGATCTTCATCGTCGCGCGCTACAACCCGCAGCTTTACGAGTACCTCCAGCGCGAGTTCAGCCACGACGAGCGGATCCGCATCATCATGGATCGCCGGGTGGGAGAGCGGCGCCAGCGCACGGAGGCCGCCACTGGTGAGCGACGGCAGCAGGAGCGCCGGCAGCATCAAGACGTGGACGTGCACCTGCGCGAGCGCGGGGTGGTGATCGTGCACGCGGGCAGCACGGAATCGTAGGCAGGCCGCGGCGTGGGCGTGCCCCTGTCCGACGATGTCAAGGCGCTCTTCCGCGGGGCCAACTTCGCTCACCTCGCCACCCTCCTCCCCGACGGCTCACCGCAGGTGGCCCCCGTGTGGGTCGATCTGGAGGGGGATCGAATCCTCGTGAGCACGGGCGAAGGCTCACTCAAGGCCCGCAACAGCAAGCGCGATCCTCGGGTGGCGCTGTCCATCGTGGCCTTCGACAACCCCTACGTGGAAGCGCAGCTCCGCGGGCGGGTCAGCGAACGGAGAACGGACGCCGACTTCAAGGTCATGGACCGCATCTCGCGCAAGTACACGGGCAAGGACTTCCCCATGCGGGACAACCCGGCTCAGCGCGTGGTGCTGATGATCGAGGTCGAACGGGTCCGCTTCGTGCGGCTGCCTTTCGCCCACACCCCGGCCTGAGGTGCGCGCCTTCCTCGCCGGTCTTCTCCTGGCCCTCCTGCCCGTGAGCCCTTCGGCCATGGCGGGCTGGGGCTGGGCCAGCGATGAGCCTCCCCACTGGGTCGTGTCCGAGGTGCGCGAGGTCGACCGTCTCCAGGGACGTCTCGTGCTGACCGACGGGAAAGAGGTGTGGGCGACCAATCCGCGACAGCTCGATCAGCTCGTGGAGGGCGTGAAGGTACGGCTACGCTACGAGATCACCAACGGGCGGCGGACGATCTACAGCGTGGAGCGGCTCGGGTCATGAGCCGGGGCACAGTGGCGATGTCGGCTCGGCCCGAGGTGGAGCTCTTCGCGGACACCGTGGACTCTCCGATCGGTTCACTCTCGCTGGTGACGGACGCCCGGGCCGTGTGCGCTCTCGAGTTCGCCGATGTCGAAGAGCGCCTGACCGCGCACCTGGCGCGCCGGTTCGGACGCTTCGCCCTCCGCCGCCGGCGAGATCCTCTCGGAGCTTGCGAAAAGCTCGAGGCGTACTTCGCGGGTGATCTTCGCGCCATCGACGCGATCGCGGTGAATCTCGGCGGCACGGCCTTCCAGCAAGCGGTCTGGCGGGCGCTGCGAAAGATCCCGCCGGGCAAGACCTCGAGCTACGGACGGCTTGCCGCCCGCCTCGGACGTCCCACCGCACCTAGAGCGGTGGGACACGCCAATGCACTCAATCCCGTGGCCATCATCATTCCCTGCCATCGGCTTATCGGCAGCGATGCCGGGCTCACCGGCTATGCGGGCGGAGTCGAGCGCAAGCGCTGGCTCCTCCGTCACGAGGGTGCTCTTCCCAAGTAGCGCAAAGGCACGAGACTACCTATAGATTTGCTCGCTGCCATCGGCTGCCCCTATTGGACATATAGGGCATGCGCGGGTACCCTGCCTCGCGTGTCCGACTCTTAGCTGATTACTCTCCCCGCAGCGAGCCCGACCCGCTGCCACAGGAGCCACGACACCATGCGCCTCGCGCCCCGCTGGCTCATCGCTGCTCTCGTCGCCATCGCGTGTGCATCGTCGATGTCCTCGGTCGCCTTCGCGCAGGAGAAGGGCGGGAAGATCCGCTTCGGCGTCGGACCGCTGCAGCCCACGCCGTCGGAGACCACGAAAGCCTTCGAGCCCTTCTTCGCCTACGTGGCGAAGAAGCTGAACCGCGAGTTCGACCTGGTGGCGACCACGGACTGGGCGGGCATTTCCGTGGCCCTGGCCAACGAGCAGGTGGACGTGGCGTGGATGGGTCCATGGGGCTACGTGCTCGCCAACGCCGACTCGGGCGTCACGGCCATCGCCACCGCCAAGTACGACGGCAAGCCCATTTATCACGCCATCGTGGTGTGCAAACCCGGGAGCGGGATCAAGGCGTGGCCACAGGACGCCAAGGGCAAGCGTGTCTCCTTCGCCGACGTGGGCTCCACCTCGGGCTGGCTGATTCCCACCGCGTGGTTCAAGACGCGCAGCATCGATCCCAAGACCTACTTCGCCTATTCCGACGGCGCGACGCACGCCGCCAACGAGATGTCCGTGGCGAGCGGCCAGGTCGACTGCGCGACGGACTTCGACCGCGACCGCAACGCCATGATGGAGTCGGGCAAGCTCGACAAGGCGGCCACCGAGGTGGTGTGGGTGTCCGACCCGCTGCCCAACGACGCCATCGCCGTGCGCAAAGGCTTCGATCCCACGCTGGCCAAGCGCCTCCAGGAGATCCTCCTCGGCATCACGGAGGCGGAGGCCAAGACCATCCTGCCGAACCACTACACGGGCTTTGTGGCCGCCACGCACCAGAACTACAAGATGATCGAGGACGCGGGCGTGCTCGTGGGCCGGATCAAGAAGTAGCGATGGCCCTCGACTCGGTGCCGATCCGGGAGTACCCGGAGCCGGCCGCCGCCTGGCTGTCCCCGCATCGTCTGCGTGTTGCCCTCGCGCTCGTCGGGCTCGTCGCCTTCTATGTGGCGAGCTGGCACCTGGCGAAGGTGAACCTGGCCAAGCTCGCGACCGGCCTGCCCAAGATGGCCTCGTGGGCGACCAAGGCATGGCCGCCCGCCACCGACGAGCTGCCCGTTCTCCTGCTTCGCGCGGCGGAAACGGTCGCCATGGCAGCCATCGGCACCACGGTGGCCGCCCTTCTCGCCTTGCCAGTATGCGTCCTCGCCGCCCGGAACGTGACGCCGAGCATGGCCCTCTACTATCCGACACGATGGTTCCTGAATGCGCTGCGCGGCATCGACTCCTTCGTGTTCGCTCTGCTCTTCGTCGCCGCGGTGGGTCTCGGGCCCTTCGCTGGCGTGCTCGGCATCGCGCTGCACACGTGGGGGAGCACGGCGAAGCTGTGGGCAGAGGCCATCGAGAATATCCCGTCGGGCGCCCTGGAGGCGGCAGCCGCCACCGGCGCCTCGCGCGTCAAGGTGCTGCTCTTCGCCCTGCTCCCTGACGCGGCGCCCAGCATGGTTTCGGTGGCCCTCTTCTGGTGGGAGTTCAACGTGCGCGCCTCCACGGTGCTCGGGGTGGTGGGCGCGGGGGGCATCGGCCACGAGCTGAAGAACTCGATGGACCTCCTGCTCTTTCCGCGGCTCTTCACCATCATCGCCATCATCCTGGTCATGGTCACCGTGATCGACGCAGGGAGCGAGTGGCTGAGGCGACGCCTTGAGTAGCCCGCCCGATCGCCCGCTCGTGCGCGTGGCCGGCCTCGCCAAGACCTATCCCGGTGGCGTGGAAGCGCTCCGCGAGGTGTCCTTCGAGGTCGCGCCGGGCGAGTTCGTCGGCATTCTGGGTCCAAGCGGCGCGGGCAAGACCACGCTCTTCCGCTGCCTCACCGGGCTCATCCGGCCCGATCGGGGCGTGATCGAGATCCACGGACGCGACATCTGCCGTCTCGGCGGGCGCGATCTCCGCACGGCGCGGCGCGAGGTCGCCATGATCTTCCAGCAGTTCAACCTCATTCGCCGGCTGAGCGGCATCGAAAACGTGCTGGCCGGTCGCCTCGCCACCGTGCCCACGTGGCGAGTCTTCACCCGCAGCTTCGTGAAGGCGGATCGTCAGAAGGCGCTCTGGTGTCTCGACACCGTCGGCCTTCTCGACCAAGCCTATCGCCGGGCGGATCGGCTCTCGGGCGGACAGCAGCAGCGGGTTGCCATTGCGCGTGCGCTCGCGCAGGAAGCGACCGTTGTGCTGGCGGACGAGCCCGTGGCGAGCCTCGATCCCGAGTCTGCCGCCGGCGTGCTCGACACCCTTCGCTCGGTGGCGGCCCAGGGGGTGGCGGTCATCGCGAGCCTCCACCAGGTCGGCCTCGCCCGCGACTACGCGGACCGCATCATTGCTCTGCGGGACGGCCGCATCCTCGACGATGCGCCGACGCGGAGCTTCGACGCGCGAGCCCTCGAGCAGATCTACGAGCGCAGCGTGGCGACAGCCGGAGGCCGGGCGGGTGGCTAGCGTGGCCGCCCAGTGGGACGCGGGCGAACTGGGCTGCGGCGAGCTCGTGCTCGAGCTGCGCTTCCGCCTCTCGGCCCTGGGCCCGGGTGAGCTCTTCCGGCTCGTCGCCCTCGATCCCGGCGCTCCCGCCGACATTCCCGCGTGGTGCCGCATGACCGGGCACACGCTCGTGACCACCGAGCATCCCGTCTATCTCATCCAGCGCAAGGAGGACTGAATCATGGCCGGCAAGTTCTGCGTCAGCATCACCCATGCCAAGGACAACACCGACAAGGCCACCGTGGGCTTCGTGGTTGCCAACGCCGCCGCGGGCTCCGGCAAGGAGGCGCTCGTGTTCCTGAGCGTGGAGGGCGTGCGGCTCGCTCAGAAGGGCTACGCTCAAGACATCCACGAAGAGGGCTTCGCGCCGCTCCGCGAGCTCATGGAGAACTTCGCCAAGGCGGGCGGCACCATGTACGTGTGCTCGCCGTGCTTCAAGAAGCGCAAGCTCGACGAGAACAATCTCGTGACGGGAGCGAGCATCGTGGGAGGAGCCAAGCTGGTGGAGTTCCTCTCCGACGGCAGCCCCTGCGTCAGCTACTGATGGCGGACGCCGCGGGGCATCCCTTCGAGGCGGACGCGAGCTTCGATGGGGGAGACCTCGACTGCGGCAACGGCCTCCTGCTGCTGATCCGCCAGCACATCGACCCGCTCGAGCCCGGGCAGCTTTTGGAGTTCCGATCGACGGAGATCTCCGTCGAAGAAGACTTCCCTGCCTGGTGTCGCATGACGGGCAACGAGCTGGTGTCCACGGTTCGACACGGGCGAGAGCGCAGCTTCCTCGTGTGCAAGGGGCCGCTGTCCACACGGAGGGCGACGGCCCGGGGAGCGCGGCCCCCGCTGCCCGTGACCCACGCGGTGGCCGAGGTGCGCATTCCGGCCACGCTACCTCCTCCTGCTCCGACACCCGCCATTGCGCCCTTGGCCGTCATGGGCATCGGGAGCTGGCCGCGTCCCCGCTGGATGCTGCAGGCCATTCACGACCACGTCGAAGGGCGGCTGTCCGAGGAGCAGTTCACCTCCACCGCGGAGGACGCGACCCGGCTTGCCGTAGCCGCGCAAGCTCGCGCCGACGTCGACGTGCTCACCGACGGCGAGCAGCGGCGGGACAACTATGCGAGCTTCGTGGGGGCTCGTCTCGACAACTGCCAGCTCATCCCCCTGACCGACCTCCTCCCCCTCGTGGACGACCCCGTGAAGTTCGAGCAGGAGATGCAGTCCCTCGACGTACCGGCCTCCGACGTGCGCCACCCCGCGCTCTTCGGTCCCCTCGGCCGGCGCCGCCCGCTCGCCGTTCACGAGCTCGAGTTCGTGCGGAGCCTGAGCGATCGGCCCGTGAAGATCGCCCTGCCCGGGCCCTACCTGCTCACCCGCACCATGTGGATGGAGTGCATCTCCGACCGCGCGTATCGGTCACGGGAGCACCTGGCGGAGGACATCGTGCGGGTGCTCCGCGAGGAGCTGCACTTCCTCCTCGCCGCGGGGGCCGCGCTCGTGCAGCTCGACGAGCCCGTGCTCTCCGAGGTGGTGTTCACGGGAGCCAAGAGCGCGCGCAGCTTCATGTGCGGGGCGCTCAGCGAGAAGGGCGAGGCCTGGCGCGAGCTCGCCTTCGCGACCCAGCTCATCAACGACGTGGTTGCCGGCCTTCCCCCGGAGCGGCTCGGCCTCCACATCTGCCGCGGCAACTGGACGCGCGACGAGCGGGCGGCTCTCGCCGGCGACTACCGGCCGCTCCTCCCCGTGCTGCACCAGGTCGAGGTTGGCTCGTTCTTCCTCGAGCTCTGCACCCCGCGCGCGGGCGAGATCGAGGTGCTGAAAGAGCTCTCCGCCGAGCGACGCATCGGCGTCGGCGTGGTGAATCAAAAGCTCGATCGCGTCGAGCCGGTCGAGGAGATCGCCGCGCGAGCGCGGCGCGCTGTGGAGACGTTCGGCCCCGAGCGGGTGCTCCTCACCCCCGACTGCGGCTTCGCGACCTTCGCGGACAGCCCGGTCACGAGCGCGGCCATGGCCGAGGCCAAGCTCAGCGCCGTCGTGCAGGCGGCGCGGGTGCTCCGGCGAGGATAAGGCCCTTGACGGACCGGGCATCGCCCCCTAGTCTCAAGCGGGTTGGCCGTCTTCCCCTCAAACCATTCGAGTGACGAATCTCCAGGAGGAATTCGCATGGCGATCAAGATTGGTGACAAGCTGCCCGAGAGCACCCTGACGGAGATGATCGAGACCGAAACGCCGGGCTGCACCATCGGGCCCAACGCGTTTCAGGTCTCGAATCTGACCAAGGGCAAGCGCATCGTCATCTTCGGGCTTCCCGGCGCCTTCACCCCCACGTGCTCGGCCAAGCACGTGCCCAGCTACACCGCCAACGTCGACAAACTCAAGGCGAAGAAGGTCGATGAAATCTGGTGCGTGTCCGTCAACGACGCCTTCGTAATGGGGGCGTGGGCGAAGGAGCAGAAGAGCCAGGGCAAGGTGCGCATGATGGCCGACGGCAGCGCGGCCTTCACCAAGGCGATGGGGCTCGAGCTGGATCTCACCTCGCGGGGCATGGGCGTGCGCTCCCAGCGTTACTCGATGCTCGTGGACGATGGTGTGGTGACGTCGCTCAACGTGGAAGCGCCGGGTAAGTTCGAGGTGAGCGACGCCGAAAGCATGCTGAAGCAGCTCTAGTCGTCGCGTCGATCAGGATCGCCGAGGCGGGGTCACGGGGAGCGCCGTGGCCCCGCCGTCGCTTCGAGGCTCAGATCGACCCGGCCGTTCATGTCAACCAACGAGCGCGCGCTCGGCTCCCGGATGTCCTCCGAGGTGGTGCCTCCCATCGGCGCAGGCCCGTTGTCCGGCGAGCCCTGCCACGAGTCCGGCGGTGGCGGGGTGGGGGGCACGGAGATCCATCCTCCCGGACAGTCCTGCACGTACGGGTAGTACCCTTCAGGACTCTGGCAGTAGGCCCAGTACTGGGCCGGCGCGTAGCCCGGCGCTGGGTACGCGTACCAGGAGGGCCACGGCCCCCACACCGGGCCTCCGCCGAAGAAGTACACCGGCGCCCCCACGAAGCCAGAGCGGAAGGGGAAACGGCCGGAGCGGAAGAAGACGGGTGAGTGGGCGAAGAACTGCTGGCGGCTGAAGCCGTGGTGGCCGAATCCCTGACCTTGCACGAAGCGGGACGACGGAGCGCCCCGCGGCACGAAGCCCGGCGGGACAGTGCCCATGGACGGACGCGCGGCGGGACGACTGCCGCGCACGCTTCCGGAGCCGCCGGGTCGCATGGCTTGGCTGTGGGCGGCATCGCAGGCGAAGAGCACGAGCAGCGTCGACATCGCGATGACCCAGGCTGTTTTCACGGCGCGTCTCCTTCCCACTGGGCCCCCATCTTACGCCTCCGACGATACGGGGAGCGTCAGCGTCACACGGCAGCCGCGCTCGGCTCCATTGACCGTCTCCGCCGGGCCGATGGTGATGGCGCCATGGTGGACCTGGGCAACGCGGCCCGCCAGGGTCAGGCCAAGACCAAAGCCCCGCGAAGGCTGTCCCGGGGTTCGCGCACGATCCACCTGATAGAAGGGTGCCAGCACGCGCTCGCGCTCCTCCGGAGGAATACCGGGGCCGTCATCGGTTACGGAGAGCTGGACCGTCCCGTTGTGCTGCTCGGCCCTGAGGGCCACGGGCGGCGCGCCGTACTTGGCGGCATTGTCCACCAGGTTCCAGAGCGCGCGGCGCAGAAGGGTCGGGTCGGCCTCCAGCTCGATGGCTCCGCCGGGGTCCATGCGCACGCGCTCGGGACCGAGGCGCGGATCGAGGCGGGCGCGCTCCGCGAGATCCTCGAGGAGGCTCCGCACCTCGACGCGCTCGGGATGGGGAGGCAGGCCGGTCACCTCGAGTCGGGTCGCCGTCAGCACGTCCTCGATCAGCCGCTCCAGCTCGTCGAGATCGGCCTCCACGTCCTTGAGGCGGGCCTGGGCCGCTCCATTGTGAGGCAGGAGCTCGAGGGCGACACGGATCCGCGTAAGCGGCGAGCGCAGCTCGTGCGAGATGTTGGCCATGAGCTCCTTCTGCCCCGCAATGAGTCGCTCGATACGCTCGGCCATGTCATTGAAGGCCCGCGTCAGATCCGCCAGCTCGTCCGCATTCGAGTCGCGTCGTCCGAACCAGCGGCGGCTCGTCCGCATAGGCACGCGCGCCGTGAGGTCGCCCGCGCCGAGCCGCCGCGCCGCCTCCGTGAGCCGTTCGACGGGACGCGAGATGCGCCGGGCGAGGATGGCAGCGGGGAAGGCGAACAGCACGAGGAGCGCCGTGAGGATCGTCGCGGGGCGGGTGAGACCGCGCAGGCGCGAGCGGCGATGCGCCGAGCTCTCCAGGGTACCGATAACGGCGCCCGACTTCGGATCCCGCACGGGCGTGGCCACGGACCACTCGGGATCCGGCTGCACCATGCGCAGACCAGTGCGCACCTGGGCGAGCTGCTCTGGTGTGAAGCCGGGGAGGTCGTTGCCTGCGGAGACGAGCACGCGGCCCTGGATGTCGCGCGCGATGAGGTCGAGCTCCAGCTCTTCGTGGATCTGCTGGACCCGGCGGGCGAGGGCGGGTGGATCGCGGAACACCTCGGCCACCAGGGAGGCAATGTGGCGGGAGATGCGTCCCGAGGATTCTTGCACGAAGGCCCCGCGGGCCGTCCAGGCGAAGACCACGCTGGAGACGACGGCCACCACCAGGAGCACACCCAGGAAGTGGAGGTAGATGCGCGCGAAGAGCCGGCCCATGTCAGTCTGGGGTGCGGGCGAGGAGGTAGCCCACGCCGCGCACCGTCTTGATGAAGCGAGGTTCCTTGGGATCGGGCTCGAGCTTGGCGCGGATCTTCGCGATGTGCACGTCGATGGAGCGGTCGAAGGCCTCCGCATGCCCCTTGAGCGCGTCGAGGATCTGCTCGCGGGACAGCACGCGGCCGGCGGCCTGGGCGAGGGTGGCCAGGAGCTCGAACTCGTGGTGGGTGAGGACCCGCCGCTTGCCCGCCACCGTGACCTCGCGCGCGGCGAAGTCGAGCTCGAGCTGGCCGACCCGCAGCCGCGCGGGTGGATGCGCGGGGGTCGCGCGCCGCAGGAGAGCGCGGATGCGGGCGAGGAGCTCCCGTGGATTGAAAGGCTTGGCGAGATAGTCGTCGGCGCCCACCTCGAGCCCCACCACCTTGTCCACATCTTCGCCCTTGGCGGTGAGCATGATCACGGGCAGGGCGGAGCCGTCGGGGAGGGCGCGGATCCTGCGGCATACCTCGAGGCCGTCCATGCCGGGGAGCATGATGTCGAGGAGCACGATGTCGGGCCGGCTCTTGTGGAGGACGGCGAGACCCCGCGAGCCGTCGCCCGCCAGGGCCACGTCGATCTCGTGCTTGCCTAGGTATTCCGACATGAGGGTGCCGAGGCGGGCATCGTCGTCGATCAGCAGGGCGGAGGTGCGGCGCGACATGGCAGTTACCGTATCACTCCTCCTCCTATCCAGTGTGTGGCGCGCGTAAAGAAGTGTAAAGGGGGTCCCGCCCGAGTCCTTGCGCGAGACGGCCCCGCCCAGTATTATCTAACTGGTTACAAATCCATGGCTACCGTCACCCTCCTGCGGTCCCGCCCCCGTCCGCACCACGTCGCGCGGCATCCCGCGCGCACGCGGGAGCGCATCCTCGCGGCGGCCCTGCGCGAGTTCTCCGAGAAGGGCTTCGCGGGCGCCCGCGTCGATCGCATCGCCCGCCGGGCGCGCGTCAACAAGCGGATGCTCTACCATTACTTCGGCAACAAGGAAAGCCTCTTCCGCGAGATCCTCGCCCGTAAGGTGCGCGAGCGCGCGGCGTGGGCCGTGACGGCGCCGGACGATGCGGCGGAGAGTCTCGCCTTCTGGTTCGACTCCGCCTGCCGCGACCGCGATTGGGTCCGTCTCATGGAATGGGAGGCCCTCGGGCGCGTGGAGCACGCGGTGAACGGGGATGCGGAACGCCGGGCCGCCTTCCAGCAGGGTGTGGGACAGGTGCGTGAGCGACAGGCGCGCGGCCTTCTCCGCGCCGACGTGGACCCCGGACACCTCCTCCTCGCCATGGTCGCCCTCACCACGTTTCCCGCGGCGTTTCCGCAGTTCACGCGGCTCCTTACGGGCCTCCGCCCGACCGATCAAGCCTTCGTCACCCGGCACAGCGCCTTTCTCCGGCGCCTGGCCGACGGCCTCCGGCCCCCGCGGCAGCGCCAGGCCGCGGAGGCGAGGCGATGAGCCGCCGCTGGCGCTACGGCCTGCTTCTCTTCACCCTCGCTCTCGTGGCATGTTCGCGGGGCGAAGGTGACCAGGGCAAGGCCAAGGGCGCGCGTCCTGCGGTCCCCGTGACCGCGGCGCGCGCCGAGGCGCGGGACATGCCCGTGCAGATTCAAGGGATCGGCAACGTTCAGGCCCTCGCCACCGTGTCGGTCTACTCGCTCCTGAACGGACAGATCTTCCAGGTGCATTTCAAGGAAGGCCAGGACGTGAAGGAGGGCCAGCTCCTCTTCACCATCGACCCACGTCCCTTCGAAGCGGCCCTGCAGCAGGCGCAGGCGACCCTGGCGCAGCACCAGGCCGCGGTGGCCCAGGCCGAGGCGAACCTGGCCCGTGACCAGGCCCAGGCCGACAATGCCGCCGTCGAAGAGGAGCGCTACAAGAAGCTCGTAGATGGTGGCCTGATCGCGCGCGAGCAGTACGACCAGATCCTCACCGCCCACAAGTCCGCCGTGGCCACCGTGGACGCCGACCGCGCCGCGGTGATCAACGCCAAGGCCCAGGTGCAGGCCGACGCGGCCATGGTCGACAACGCGAAGGTGCAGCTGAGCTACACGGCGATCCGCGCACCCATCGAGGGGCGCACGGGCAACCTCCTCATTCACCAGGGCAACGTGGTCAAGGCCAACGATATCGGCAATCCCATGGTGGTGATCAACCGCGTGCACCCGATCTACATCTCCTTCGCGGTGCCCGAGCGCTTCCTCGAGCAGATCAAGGCGGCGCGGGCCGCGGGACCGCTCGGGGTGGAGGCGACCCCGCAGGGCCAGAGCACGGTAGCCCGCGGCACGCTCACCTTCGTCAACAACACCGTGGACACCACCACGGGGACGATCCAGCTCAAAGCCACCTTCGAGAACAATGACAACGCGCTATGGCCCGGGCAGTTCGCGGCGGTGATCCTGACCATCCGCACGGAGCCCGGGGCGATCGTGGTGCCTTCTCAGGCCATCCAGGCGGGGCAGCAGGGTCAGTACGTTTTCGTGGTCAAGCCCGACTCCACGGTGGAGTCGAGGCCAGTCGAGGTCGCCTTTGCCAACGGGCCGACCACCGTGCTGCGTCGGGGCGTCAAGGCGGGCGAGCAGGTGATCACCGACGGTCAGCTTCGGCTCGTGCCGGGATCCAAAGTAGACGTGAAGGCATCGGGCCCGACTTCCTCCGCGCCGGCGGGAGCTTCACGATGAATACAGATCTCTTCATCAAGCGTCCCGTCATGACCACGCTGCTCATGGCGGGCCTGCTCATCTTCGGCCTCATGGCCTACCGCCAGCTCCCCGTGAGCGATCTGCCCAATGTGGACTTTCCCACCGTCCAGGTGAGCGCGAGCCTGCCGGGGGCGAGCCCGGACACCATGGCTTCCGCGGTGGCCACACCGCTCGAGCGGCAGTTCTCCACCATCGCGGGCATCGACTCGATGACGTCCACGAGCGCACTCGGGCTGACTCAGATCACCGTGGTGTTCACCCTCGACCGCAACATCGACGCCGCGGCCCAGGACATCCAGGCGGCCATCGCCGCCGCGCAGCCGCTTCTGCCTCCCGGCATGCCCACGCCGCCGTCGTACCGGAAGGTGAATCCCGCGGACCAGCCCATCCTCTACCTCTCCCTCAGCTCCCCGACGCTGCCCCTCTACAAGGTGGACGACTACGCGCAGACCATCCTCGCCCAGCGCATCTCCACCATCAGCGGGGTCGCCCAGGTGCAGGTCTTCGGCTCGCA
>Ga0306925_10001051_pt1 | contig 21828 bp, 25 predicted proteins | sample flu12Cox44000176_FD_203755 | JGI IMG/M metagenome (GOLD analysis project Ga0306925, IMG submission 203755) | Lab enrichment of tropical soil microbial communities from Luquillo Experimental Forest, Puerto Rico - flux8day.12C.oxic.44.000.176 (v2)... | ecosystem: Environmental > Terrestrial >... | reverse complement strand
AGCTTGTTATATTGGGGCGACGCTGGCCTGCTTTGGTTTGGTCCTGATCGAATTGAAATCTGATCCGTAACGTGACGAGCTTCGCAGATTTGGTCGATAAAGCGTTTGGCATTAGAAAGCAGTGACTCACGTTCGGCGGTTGCAGTGCAACGTCGTCCATTAACTGCAACGTCTTTTGTTGACAATAATCAAATTGTTGGAGGTTCGTGACGCAGTAAAGTCGGGGTCGGTTCTCGTAGCACGAGAGCCCGGCCCCGATCCTCTGTCCCCCATCCCCCGAAGATGCCTGACAAGGTCGGGGTCGTCATTTCCACAATCGATTGTGGCCTTCAGTGGGCGCGGAAAGAATTATCTTTTAGAACTGCTCTTGTCAGCGACTGAGCCGATTGCCCAAGACGCCAGTTCGTTCAGAATAAATGTAGCCATGACCGGATGCTCCTTTGTTCGAAGTCCTCCTTGTTCGTTGTCCGGTCGTGATAAGGGCTAGAACGTCGGCGGCACGCTCCATCCGGCCCACTTCATTTACGCCAGACTCCTCGGCCGCTCCAATATTTTGACCTACTCACCGGGTGGACTGTAGGAACGCTGGAGCTCTATTCTCTTCTTTCGGATACCGATCACTTCATCCATCGAGAACAGACGTTGCGCCTTCACGTTATGAACGCCATCGGATGATGCGACGACGGCAGCTATTGCCGCTCCCACACCTGGATCGACGTCGACGATCACCATCGCGCCAGGACCGTCGACCATGGTGCCGTACATAGCGACCAACTTGCCACCAGCCGCCGTCACCAGTTTCTCGACTGCGTCACGACGGTTGGTGTTTGGGTTTTTCGCCATGGCCTGCATGGCCTTCGGTGTGTAATTGGCAGAGATGCAGTACAACATTGCAAATCCTCCCTTGATTTGATGTTGAGAACGCTCGGCCGCCGAAGGAACAATCGCTGGCTTTAAACTTTACGGAACGCCGGCAACGCCCGCTGACAGCTCTTTAATTAGCCTACATCACCTGTCGTTTTCGATTATTGATATGGATCAACCGGCAGGCCAGCTGCGCCAGTACATTTGGCTCAGCTATTAACGACACTCCCGTTGTTGTTGATGGTCAGGGCTGGCCGCAAGTTTCTCCAATTTTCTTGCGGCTGGCCCGCCTTATTTCAACGTCGCTCCAAAAGGTGATGGCAGTCACTGATGCCCTTGGCCGGTCGTGGCAATCACGCCTAACCTTTAGCTTCATGAATGGCTCTCCAGCAATCGTAGAGCGGCCGCCTGTTAAAGCCTTGAGCTTCGCTCACATTATCCGGTCTATCGACGTCGAGCATTAAATGTATGTGAGACGGAAAATGGCACGATCATCTGAGCATCATGCGCATCGTTTAAGATGACAACCCTCCACGCTTCCGCATCCTCTTGCCCAACGCACAACAGTATTTTGTCAATAAGCTTTCGCGCATGCACATAAGCATCGTGCAAGGTAGCAAGTTCTTTTCCACTATCGTCGGGAATATGATCATCCTTGGATGCTAGATGAACGCCGCATTTTTCAGCCGGAAAATGGCAAACTTGGAGCTTAACCATGCGTTGAGAGCTACGCACTGTTTAGTGCGTCTAATGGTAAATGTTAGCGCGCGCCGCGTTGCTCAAACAGCAAAGCCGCCAGCCCTTTCGGAACTAGCGGCTTTGCCTTCCATGATGCAGGGGCGAGTCGGCCAGGCTAGTTATTTTGGATTTGCTGGTTCGACCTCGCCAGTCCCGCCACATACTTCGCAACGCCGTCGCCCGGTTCCGTTGCAGTCTTTACAATCGCCGAGTATCGCGCCCGCGGGTGATCTTTTGCCGGTGCCAGCACAAGCAGGACAAGAAGTTGCTCTCTGCCCATGACATTTGGGACACAAGATTCTGTTTGGCATCGCTCCCTCCCATTAGCATAGGAGCAACTTTGCTGGCTTCTTCTTCTTCGCTGCAGTATGCAATGTGCGTTTGGAACGTATTGTCACGCGCTCCGCTCCGGTAGCATTAACATCAAAGTCTTGCGGATCGGCATTGGCGATCTATTTGACCGATTGACCCAGGGTGCGATCGACGATCCAAAGCACCATCGCCGCTTATTGGCTAAAAGACCATATTGGAAGACTTTAGAAACAGCACAGTCGGTTCGACGCCCCCAGTGCCTTCCTGGAAGACAGCGATCGTTAGGAATAATCATATCGGGCCAGCTGTGCACGATTCATCCACTAGTCCGATCCGGTTTCACTAATTCGCGCAAATCGGGTTCTTCGCAGCGAGACAACATTGCCTCGCGAACCGCATCACGCAGGCGCAAGATCGATTCAAAATCAGTTCCGCACGGAAGGAAAGGATCGAGGATTTCAATGTCCACGCGACCCCAGCGCGGAAACCATTGATCGCTTCGAAGAATTGATCGCGTACCGCGCAAGACGCCCGGATAAACCGGCAGACTGGCTTCGCTTGCGATCTTGAAGGCTCCATTGAAAAACTCGAGAAGTCCTGCTCGTCGAGTAAATGTGCCCTCCGGAAAAACGACCAGAAGACGGCCTTGACGAGTGAGCGTTGTCGCGACTGCCGTGTCGGCGATACCGCTGGCCAAATCATAGCGATCGATGAATAGCACACCCAATCGGCGCAATAGCGGTCCAGCGAAAACGTCCTTGGCGAGTTCTTTCTTTACCAAATACGCGGGCTGGCCAGGCAGGACTGCCGCCAGCACAATTGCGTCGGCGTAGCTAGCGTGATTGAAGACGATGACCGCCCGTTCTTTGGGCAGTCTTTCAATGTTCCTGACTGAGACAGGAACACCCATCAGGAAGAGCGACGCTCTAGCTAGCACCCGCACTGCGGACCACCGCCACTTTGGGCGTGGCAGTAGCATCACGCTGACGGCTCCGATTGCTACACAAAGTGACAACACGGCCCACCACCAGGCACCGTACAAATGCTCTCGCCCGGACCGAGCCAATCGTGTGAGTCGTCCCCCCACGCCAGCGAGCCACAAGCGGACGATTTGCGAACGTAGCGCCCGCCTTGGAAGATTGAGTTGCTGGGCAAGGTAATGCTGCTTAGCAGCAGCGCGGCGAATTTTGCCGCTCGACGTTTTTGGCACTGTCCCGGGCTCGACCAGTACGATCTCGTCAGGCGGAGAGCCCACAATAAAAGTGACGGCATCACGTGCACGGGCTTTGAGCAATTCCCGTTCGCCAGAATCGGCTTGTCCAGTCTCGGCCAGCACGACAATCCGTTCGGTGCCCGAGTCCGGGTCAGTGACGCCAAATGCGGCTGCCGCACCTTTGGTAAACCCCGCGATATTTCCGACCGCCTCTTCGAGCTCTTGCGGATAAATATGTTGGCCGGCTCGAATAATGATGTCCTTTATCCGGCCGGTGACGAATACATCGCCATTGGCCACATATGCCCGATCGCCGCTGTCGAGCCACTCGCCATGAAATAGTTCCCGTGTCTTGATCTCGTTCCGGAAATAGCCAGCGGTGGCAGAAGGGCCACGAAATTCGAGCCGGCCCTCCCGTCGTTCCGCAACTTCTCGTCCGGAATCATCGACGATCCGAATTTCGTGGCCAGGCACGGGCTGCCCGCAGGCAATAATTTCAGCGGCGTTGGAGTCGCCGCTGTTCGCCGGTTGGGCAATGCCGCGGCGGCTCAAGGCCCCACGGTTGACGCGATCGATGAGTGGTTCGCGTCCCGGTGGCGGCAGCGCGAGTGCGACCGCGCATTCGGCAAGACCATAGACCGGCGCCATCGCGCTGGGGCGAAATCCATATCGGCTGAATCGCGCGATGAATCGGCGCAGGGTGTGAACGCTAACGGGCTCCGCGCCGTTTGCGACAAAACGCAGCGAGCTCAAATCGAGACCCGCGAGGTCCGCGTCCTCAATCTGCTTGAGACATAGCTCAAACGCGAAGTTCGGCGCGGCCGAAATAGTGGCCCGACAACAATGGCATGCCCAGAGCCAGCTTTGCGGATGAGCAAGGAAGCTTAGCGGAGACATGATGTAGCACTTGGCTCCAGCATAAAGCGGGCCGAGCCATGCGCCGATTAAGCCCATGTCGTGATATAGCGGCAGCCAGCTCAGCAGAACGTCGGTGCTTGTGGCATCGATTGCTTTAAGAATTGCGCGAATATTAGCCAGCACATTGGCATGACTAAGAACGACGCCTTTGGGATCGCCAGTACTGCCGGAAGTGTATTGGATCAGTGCAGTCCCATCGTGATCATTGAGCTGCGGCAAAGAAACCAGCGTGGACTCCGAGCGCAGATCGTCAACGCTCTTGATGGCATTCAATGACGGAACGAGCCCACGCAGCAAGCCACCGAGCCGCAATGCGGCTGTCACAGTGACGAGCACTTTCGGTTCGGCATTGCGCAGGATCTTGGCTTGGCGGCGCAGATAGTCTTCTAGCTGCGATAATTGCATCGGCGGATAGATCGGGACCGGCACGGCCCCGGCGTAAAGTGTGCCGAAGAAAGCCGTGAAGAATTCCATACCCGTCGACAGCATCAGGGCAACGCGATCGCCTGGCACGACGTCCTGCGCAATCAGGCCGGCGGCAACGGCTTTTGCCGTCTTCGCCAAATCGACATAAGACATTTTGCCGAGCACAGTCCGTTCGTCCTCCAGGACCGTCACGTGCAGGCGATCGGGATTGCGCGCGACGTGCCACTCAAGGACCTCGATCAATGTCCTTGCTTCGGCGGCCGCAGCCACCATTCCCGGCGCCTCGCTGCCGATCTCGGGTGCCGAAATGAAATCTGTCTCTGGAATCCCGCTCTGCGCGGCCGCGTGCCGCAGGGCAGCGAGCAGATCTCCCACCGTGTTCGCTTCGCCCATGATCCTGACAGGCAAGCGTGTCCGAAACACACGCTCAATGCGCATGATCAACTCGGTCCGGCCGAGACTGTCAATGCCGAGATCGCGATCGAGCCTACTGGACAGTGTGACATCAAAAGCGGAGGCTCTCGGCCCATGAAGTTCGTGAACAAGATCCCTTACAACGGCAATTAACCGGAGCGTGAGAGTGTTAGCATCGGTAGTTTTTTCATGCACGGCCAAGTTCATAGTCGATATGTTTTCCGTCTGATTGATAAAAATCAAACTTGTCTGCTGAGCACTAGCATAATTTTGTTAGTGAAGATGCTGAGGCACGAGATTGGCTGGAGCTAAGCATGACCTTTTCCAACATCATGGTTCATCTTGATCTTGAGGTTGCCAACGATCCTTATCTACAGGTTGCCCTTAGCCTCGCAGACAGATTCGAGGCCAAGCTCATCGGTATCGCTGCCGCCATTGAAGAACCGTCATATTACCCGGGAGAGGCGGCATTTGACGAAGGGTCTCTAAAACAATTGTGCTCGGATATTACAAAACGAATGGCGCAAGCCGAAGACCGATTTCGATCTGTTTCGAGCCCTCGAACGGTTGAATGGCGCTCCGCAATAGCGCGGCCGGCTGAGTACGTATCGCGCGAGGCGCGCGCCGCCGATCTTCTTGTAATCGGCGCTCAGCGTAATGGTTTGGTGTCGGATCCCGCTGGCAGTCTCGACCCAGGGGACCTCGTGATGCAAATTGGCCGTCCCATCCTAGTCGTTCCGCCGCAGGTCAAATCCCTTGAGCTAAAGCTTGCCATGGTCTGTTGGAAGGACACGCGCGAAGCGCGACGTGCGGTGAGCGATGCATTGCCACTTCTCCAAAAGATGCAGGAAGTTGTCGTTGTCGAGGTCATTCAGGATGAATCCGCTCGCGATGCGGCGCATAGCCGTGTTGACGACGTCATATCTTGGTTGGAGCGCCATGGCATTAGGGCTTTCGCACGAGTCTTCTACTGCCCCGAGCCGGAGGACCCAATGGAAAAGTTATTCCAGTATGGCGCGAACCTCATTGTAGCGGGTGCTTACGGTCACACGCGATTGCGTGAGTGGGTGTTCGGCGGTTTTACTCACGATCTTCTTCGTCATTCGCCCGTATGCGCGCTATTCGCGCATTGACGACGGGCAGATGCTTAGATCTAGATCGGGGCGCTCTGCTGACGACCGGCGGTCACAATGTCGGGATCGTCTCGGAAATAGGTTACGCTGGAGGCCGAAGCTTCCGCGTGAGGAAACATGGGCCGAAAGATCACTATATCCATCCTGACCGTTTTCTGATCGAGGCCCGGCAGAAGGAAGGATCTTGGCGGCCCGAATGGGTAAGCTGGCTGGAAATGCATTCCGGACCCGTCATCGCGCCGCCTAGCATGGGCGCATCGGAAGCAGGTCTCCCTGCGCTTGGCGAGGCGCCGGGCAGTTATGTGCTCCAGCAGTAAACTATGACTGAGAGATGATCACGCTCGAAGATTGCGTCGGGTTCTGCGGCTTGACTGAGGAGGAGGTGCTCGCAATTGCCGAACACGAACACCTTCCCGAAATTGCTGCAACCGCGCTCGCTCAATACCTGCTGTCTCAAGAGCACGGCAGCGAACGGGTTCGTGACATGATCGTGGACGATATCCGCTGCGCACAGATTGTTCGAGACAAAGAAAAAGTGCTGATGCTATTACACGTGCTGCACCATTTCTTAAAGACGCATTCCGAAGCTACACCGCCCAATCATCCCTGGAGCAAGCGATTTTAAACGGCAAATCCTGCCGGCATGAGCTCCCTGTCAGATCAATACGTCTGACATCGGCCGACGTGGCGAATGCGAAACGGGTTGGCCACGACCCACCCTGAGCAGGAGTTGGGGATAGCCATCGATCGACAGCTCCTTTGCCAATTCGGTTCGAAGATCTGGTACTTCTATCGGCTGATTGAGATAGGACGCGGAATAGCCCGCCTCAGCGGCAACCAAAAGCAGCCGCTGCAGACCTAATCCTGCACCCAGCCAACCCTCATTGTTGTCCATCGATGTCGAAAGCGCGACCAGCAAAGGAGAACCGCGCACCAACTCTTCGTGTGCGGCCGCTACACCGTTACCCAGATCAAAAGTGCGTATGGCCAGGGCGATAATCGGCGTCGCTGCATCGGTGAGGGCGCGCAAGCCCTGCGAGGCGGCCGGCATGCCATCAGTGCTGCGCGAGGGATGAATCCAGCTGGCAAGTTCGCGCCGAAAACGTGGATCGTCGAATTGGCGTCGGTCAGCCTCCGCGATGAGCGTCGCCAGCCGCTCGAGCTGCACCAAATCTTGAGCAAACGCTACATCGACGCCTTCAGATTTGGCGGCCGTCTTGAGGCGCTCCATAATGGCGGCCGGCACGTCTTCGCTGCTAAATGGACGGCGGTTGGTCGTGCGTTTTGTAATAGCATTAAAAAGCTCCGCAAGGTCCTTAAGCATCGATCCCGACGTCGGAAAAGCAATGCGCGCAACGATATCTGGATCAGAACTTTGCGGGAAAGTGGTTATCTCCACCGGCACGCGGAAATGAGCGAGCGCAACCCTTAAATTGAGGAGCGCCGCACCACAGCTGATGATGAGTTCGCGATCAAATGGATCGATATTTGCGAGGCTACGGGTACGATCGGCACAAACGAGCAGCTCATCACCATTGATGATGAATTGCCACGGCTGAGTGTTGTGGCTAGAGGGCGCAAGGATCGCGTATCGGACGGCAAAGCGCGCCTTGTCTGTAGCTGACGCTGAAGCAGGAAAGGCGTTTGCGTCGATATTCCACGCCGCCAGATTGTCAGCGGTCATGCCCGCTAAAGCCTCAAGACCAGGGAATGGAAAAGCCTATGAAGCGTATCAGTGAAGTACACACACATGCGTCTAGCGCCCTTGACGTGGATCAAAACGGGTTCAATTTCCGCAGCCTAAACTACGACGTTTTTGCAACACCCTGCAGATCGCCTGCGCGGTAGGGATACTCATGAAATTATATCGGAGATACCTCTAGATATCATTCGTCCTAAAGGAACAGCCATGAATGTTCATGCTGTGAGGAACTTCAGCCGTCTTCGCCACGAGATGGTCGAAAAAGCGATTTTTGGCCGCGGTGTTCGTTCCGAATTGGTTCTCAATGCCATGCGCAAAGTGCGGCGTGAGGCCTTTCTACCGAAAAGCTTGCGGGAGTTTGCCTATGAGGACACACCACTACCGATAGAAAGCGGCCAAACAATTTCGCAGCCCTACATTGTCGCGTTCATGATTGAGGCTCTTGGGCTTGAGGGAGGCGAACGGGTTTTGGAGATCGGCGCCGGTTCGGGTTATGCCGCGGCTGTCCTGTCGGAGATAGCTGGCGAGGTTTACACCGTCGAACGTATCGGCCAACTTGCCGAGAAGGCGGCATCTACTCTGCACGATCTCCGATATCACAAGGTCCATGTGCTTCATGGTGATGGAACAAAGGGATGGCCAGCGCATGCCCCCTATGATGGGATCATTGTCGCGGCCGGCGGGCCAACTGTTCCGGAATCGCTGAAGGAGCAGCTCAAGGTAGGCGGCCGACTCGTCATCCCGGTCGGACGCGATCCCTTGGTTCAAGAACTGATTCGGATCACCCGAATTTCCGAGGACGAATACAGACGCGAGGATTTGGCAGACGTTCGGTTTGTACCGCTTGTCGGCGAAGAAGGCTGGGGAGGGACAGAGGAGCAGTCGGAAACTGCCCGTGCGGCACAGCCAGCAAAGAGAATACCTCAACCGAATTTGGCGCAAGAAATTGCGGCAGCTTGCGAGCCTTTTGAGGCTATTGAAAATGTGCCATTGGAGCGATTGTTGTCACGCATCGGTGACGCTCGAGTTGTCCTGCTTGGCGAGGCCACCCACGGGACATCTGAGTTCTACAGAATGCGTGCTCGGATTTCACGGCAGCTGATTGAGAAAAAGGGCTTTCGCTTTGTCGCAATCGAGGGCGATTGGCCTGACGCGGCACGGATCGACCATTATGTTCGCCATTTGGAATATACGCCGTCCGAGTGGACCGCCTTTGCCAGATTTCCAACGTGGATGTGGCGCAATAATGAGGTACGTGAGTTTGTGGATTGGTTGCGTGCGCATAACGCATCCGTCAAAGCGAGCGACCGGACCGCTTTCCACGGGCTTGATCTCTATAGTCTCTACGATTCAATTCGGGCAGTGCTGAAATATCTTGACGAGGTCGATCTTGCGACGGCGCGCGCAGCGCGGGAACGCTATGGTTGCTTGACGCCCTGGCAGTCCGATCCGGCAACTTATGGTCATGCAGCCCTGACGGGTGCCTATCCGACTTGCGAGTCTGAAGTCGCAGTGGTCCTTACTCAACTTCTGCACAAACGACGTAGCTACGCCGAACACGACGGCGAACGGTTCATGGATGCCGTGCAGAATGCGCGCCTGATCGCGAACGCGGAGCAATATTATCGTATCATGTATTACGGCTCGCGCGCATCGTGGAACCTGCGCGACAGTCACATGTTCGAGACCTTGAAGACGCTGCTCGCCTTCTATGGGCCGAAAGCCAAGGGGATCGTATGGGCTCACAATTCACACTGCGGTGATGCCTCGGCTACTGAAATGATGGCTCGCGGCGAATACAACCTTGGCCACTTGTGCCGGAATGAATTCGGCGAGCGATGCTACACAATCGGATTCGGCACCGATTCTGGCACCGTAGCGGCGGCATCCAACTGGGATGGACCGATGGAGGTCAAGACAGTGAGACCGGCGGTTCCGGAGAGCTATGAGGCGTGTTGCCATGAAGCCGGTATCTCGGCCTTTTGCCTCAATCTGTGGCAACCACGGCTGGAAAGATCGCAAAATTTGCGAAAAAACCGTCTCGAGCGCGCTATTGGGGTGATCTATCGGCCGGAAACCGAACTCGCTAGCCATTATTTCCAGGCCATTCTCCCTGATCAGTTTAACGAATACGTCTGGTTCGATGTGTCGAAGGCGATAAACCCATTTCTAACGAAAGAGCTTGAGGAAATGCCCGACACCTATCCATTTGGCCTTTAAACGGGCAAGCCGTTGAGGCTTGCTTACAGCGCTCGCAAGAACGCTCCGGGAAAATGGGAGGTGCACGCCATGACGTGCGTGATCGCGTCGGAATCATAATGATCCCCGGAGTGATAATGATCAAAATATTTGTTGAGCCGGACGATTCGATCTGGATTGCGCCTAGCCGCCTGCAAGCCTAGCGAGACGCCATAGTTCGTGAACGCGAATTTCACGTGACGCAAGTGCGGGGCGCGACAGAAATACCCCGGGGGATCAATCCACAGTTGATCAAGCGTGGCGAGGCAGCGGTTTGTTTGAACTTTCGCCCACACTTCTCGCGGAAAAAAGTGGCTCAACCACAGCATCATGCCCAGTCCGAGATCCTGTTCGATTTGCAGTCTTTCATAGTCGCGCTCAATTAATTCGCGCATTTCCGTAATTTCGGACGCGAGCGCTTGCTCTCCAAGAATGCGATACACAACGTAGCCGTTAAATGCGTCCAATGCGCCATAACCAAAGCCTGGATATGGCCCGGTAAGATCCTCCTTCATTTTCCAAATAACGCCTCTGCGGGGATCCACAAAAGCGCGATGCACGTCGCGTGCAACCGCGATGGCGCGAGATCGATATTGCGGGATGTGCTCGCCGAGGCGCGCCAATGCGAACAGCCACATCGCCAAATAATGAAAATACTGACCATCGCGGTCGGGAGACTCACCGATGCGGATTCCGCGCGGTCGACCCAGCACCCTGTTGACATCTCTCACCAGCTTTTCGGCATCGTCAATATATTTTTGCTCACTCAAATCGCGGTAAAGAGAAATCAATAACACCAACCCAAACGCATCCGTCCATAAATAACGCAAGCCATTCGGCCAAACGTGCTGTTGGCGCATCCAGTGCAGTTTCTTCAAAACATAATCGATGTCGTGCAATGAAGCTGACATCACACGGCAGAGCACCCCAATGGGACTATTCCCTCCACGGCAAAAGCGCGGACATCGGACAGCTTTCGAGCATCATACGATCGCTTAAAGGCGTCTGACGAATGCCACGCCTGTGCATTTTCCATGCTGTCGAACGCGATGACCACAAATCGATTCGGGGGAGCTAACGGTTTTGCTAAAATGAATGATGTAGCGACCGCCATACGGCTGAAATGTAGCCGGGTTGAGCGAGGGGTAGTCGGTGTCCATGACGGATTTCAATCCACTGTCGAAAAGGGTGACGACGTAGGCAGGCGGCGGAAGGATCTGCGCGAGCGGTTGGCCTGCGAGAATTCCAAGCCCGAAACCAGCAATCATTGCCAAAGTCACCGCACAGAGAGTTTTCACGGAATTCCTCGTAACTTTTAGAAACCTTACTCTTTGAACGGACAAAACGACAAAACATTGACGCAAATCAAAATCAAGAATCTTGGACGGTGGGACCTTCGAGGTGCGCAAAGGTAGGCATAGTTTCGAAATCCCCGGACAAGATTGATTGCGGCCTGTGCCGAACATTTCGCCCATGTTATCGCCAGAACCGCTTGATTTTGGCCAAATCCGAATACGCTTCATTAGCGGCCCTGACGGCGGTTTCGATCCGTGCGTCTTCGCGTCCAGTCAACAGCCCGGCCGCGAAAGCACGGCTCGGGTTCGATCGGTGATGATGGACACTCATCGCGGCAATATGCTTTTCGTGCACGGCGATGTCGTTGAGGTCACCAAGCCCGTCCTGTAGACGCTCAAGTGCGGAAAGGAATTGCTTGCGTCTTCTAACCGCCCGCTTGTTCAGGAACAGGCTGGCAAAGAATTCCGCCGCATACCGCAGCTTTTTGGCCCGAATGCGTAACTTGTGCCGGCTGGCTGCATCGAGTTCCGAGAGCGCCTTGCCTTTTTTGCGGACCTTGCGCCAGCGCTGCGCCAACTGCTCGGCCGCGTAGCCCGCTATCGGGAGGTCACCCCGATCGCGGACAAGATCATCCTGAGGACTACGCCATTGTCCAGTCTCTAGCCATGCCGCGAGATCAAGCGTCAGGGAGCGGAAGCGAGAAGATTGTACGGCATCTTGTGCGCGTTTTAGAGCGACCTCGCGCCGTTCTGCGATCTCGTGCGAAAGTGACGGCATGCCGCGCCAACGCCTGCGTTGTCTCTTCACCGGCGCCACGACACGCTGCACAAGCACGTCGAGTTCGCGCGCCGGGCCGAGCTCGCCCGCTAGCCATTTGAGCTCGGCCTTAAGTGCGGCGGTTTGCGGATCACGGACGATAACGGAAAACAAAGACACACTGGCTCGGAGCCGGCGTAATCCGACGCGCATCTGATGCACGCCTTCGGGATTGCCCTTAATGACGGCCGGCTCATTGTCGATCACCTGTTTCAGACAGGCGAGACTGATGATCTTAAAAGCATCGCGGGTGCTTGCAGCGGCGGACAGATCAATAGGGGCGGCCTTGGCCGGCAACTCTTGTTTGTTGTCGATGATTTCGTAGCCGCGTTCCGATTTGCTCTTGACTGCAACACGGGCCGAAAGCGCCTGAGTAAGCTCGCGCGCAACATCGAACAGCTCTGTTGCAGTGCCGCGCTCGAGCTCTAGCTCAAGTTCGCATAACGGTGCCGATTCGATACCCGTATCGATCGTGCCCCGGTCCACCGTCAATGCAATGGCGCGCTTGTCGTCGATAATCGGGTAGACCGTGCGTCGCACCCGCGTCTCAAACAGGGGCTTGAGCCGCCGACGTAACTTCTTAGTCATGAGGGGTTCGAGCGCGGTGCCCTCAGCCAAACTCAGATCCGGCTCCTCTCCTCCGATCTCAGCTTCCCATTCGTCCCGCTCAAATGGCGCCAAATGGCTACTCGCCTTGATGGTCTGAACGTGGCGGCTGCCTATCCGCCGCACGCGCAGCATGAGTCCGTTCTTGCGAAGCTCGTGGTTGTTGGTGTCGAAATAGACCGAGACTTCGGCTGCTTGCCTCGGTCTTACTTTTAGTGCTCGCAAGAGTGGAACCCTCTTCAGCGCGCGAAGACTTCCTGGCGCCAGGTCGAGTTTCACCTCCACTTCCTTATGCTGTATCGGCGCACTTCCATGCATCAAGCCAGTCTCGAAGATTGATCAATTAACTGAGGCAAGCCAAGGTTAGGCAGAAATTGAAACGAATGCTTTGCGTTGGATCAAGTCCGCATCGAAAAATGACCGTCGCAAGTGGCATTAGCGGGAGGCGCTGGCAGTTCCGGCAACCTCGCAACGTTCACCGCAATCCCGGCACGCCTCGCTACGCGTCAGCAACTTGGCCGCTGAGCGGCGGCACGGCTCATCCTCGAAATAGACATAGCGCCTGTCCGTTGTAGTCACGCACGACAAAGCAGGCATCTTGTTCCTCAACAGAACATGGCCGCGGGAGGCAATGGTGGATGAGGTCCTGCTGGTGGTATTGGCGGTTTTGGTGACGGCGGTAATGGTGGTTTGGAATCATCCATAGCGTCGTCCCTGCTCAAGCTCTCGCCACCGACCGCCGTTGCCTCAGTGTTTCTCATCTTTCTTGATGCTTACCGCGACCGTGAGTGTGTTGGGGCCGCCACTAGCAGCAAGCTGACAATCGGGACCGGCGACCAAGACGATGCGGTCGCCCTCGCGTTTGCAAGTAACATGACCGCAACCGATCTGGACGTAAGCGAAATCGCCGTCGCTCGTCACCGATGCCAGACGCATGTGCGTTCTCACATTGAATTCCATCTGCCGGTGTAAAAGTGCTACGGATTTAGCAAAACGTGTCGCTAGACAATTGATCTAGGTCAATGCCATCGAGGCGCTGGGCTAATAAATGTGCAAGGCGGATGTGAACAGAGTCCGCAATGCGCAAGCTCAATTCTACGTTGGGCACAGAGCTGGCGGGCATTTGCTTTGCCCCAGAAGCATCGGCCCGTAGAAGTTGTTGGAGGTGAACTTCCAAAAATGAAAGCGTCCGAGATTATGACCCTCGGCGTATACACGGTACGCCCCGAAGCGTCGCTTAAAGAAGCTGCCAACTTGATGCGTGAGCGCGGCATCAGTGGTCTGCCAGTTGTCGACAAGATGGGCCGCCTCGTAGGCGTGGTGACCGAGGGTGATCTTCTACGTCGGGTCGAAACCGGGACTGAAAAACGCCGACCTCGCTGGCTGGAATTTCTACTGGGCCCGGGACGACTGGCCAACGAATACGTGCGCTCACATGCCCGTAAGGTTCAAAACGTCATGACACCGGAGGTCATTACGGTTTCCAAGGACGCGCCCCTGCAAGATGTCGTGAACATTTTGGAACAACGACGCATCAAGCGCGTACCGGTTATTAGGGGCGATAAACTCGTTGGCATCATCAGCCGTGCCAATCTCGTCCAGGCACTGGCCCGGTTGGCACAGGAAGCATCGCCAACGCGCCCAGATGACGAAGCCGCGCGCGAGCAAATTATGACTGAATTGAATAAACAGCCGTGGGCGCCACGGGCAGCGCTTAATGTCATAGTGAGCGGCGGGATCGCCGAATTGTGGGGCGTAATTGGCGACGAAAGGGAACGCGACGCGATCCGTGTGGTGGCTGAAAACGTCCCTGGCATTTCGCAGGTCATAGACCATCTTACCTGCTTTCACCCAATGCGCGGTGGCATGGGACTGCCCCCGCTGATCAGCAGTGGCGACTGAAGCGCCGACCATACTGGATGGCAAAGGCTTCACGCCCTTTTCAGCAGCTCCGGCAGCTTGGCGATGCCTGCCGCGATCCGGCGTGCGGCGTCGCGGCTCAATAACCTCGCGAGGGATCGGCGGCCGACGCCTTCTCCGTAATAGATGAATATCAGCGGCCGGTCGTTACCGGCCTTCACAACAAAAGAGCCGCCGATGTCTTCGATGGACCACGGCGGCGGGAAGCGACGGGCAGGCATTAACTAGCAGAGCACGATTGACGCAGTTGTTTGTTGGACTTCGCCAGTCCCGCCACAAACATCACAACGGCGTTGACCGGTTCCGTTACATTCGCGGTTCCGTTACATTCGCTGCAGTCGCCGCTTGAAACACCAGCAATCAACTGTTTACCGTTGCCGCGACAGGCAGGGCAGAAAACAGTCCTTTGGCCGTGACATTTGGGACATAAAACTCTGTCCGGCATCGGACGATGTCTCAAAATTGGATCAACCTAGGGCGGCGCGCGACTTATGTAGACATACCAAGTGGCGCCTTCGTCGCAGACGTCGCCACTTTGGTATATATCTCGCCGAGTTCTTTGGCGTGTTCGTTGAATGAATCCGTCTGCGCCCTAACAAACTCAGTTTGGATTTTGACTACATCTTCCAAATTCTTCGCTTGGCTGAGTTTCTGCACGAACGAGAGTGGCGCAGTCACGCTTTCGGTCGCGTAGCTCATAAGTTTTTTATTCAGATCCGTGTTGGCCCACGGAGATGCCTGCATGACGCTCCGAAGCCAACTGAAATAATTCGCGATCGCATCCTGAGTTCGTTCCGTCATCTGCTCGGTGGTCTGCCTCGCAGGCTCAAAAGCATCTGGGGTTTTTGATGCCATGATCGTGTCCTCCCAACTCAGGCGGCAGGGGGTCGGGGATTGGGGATGCCGCCTAGCCTAGTCTGTTAACTAATAGCGCACGATCAGTATCAAAGCCGGCCAAGGCGCGCATCAGCGCAGTGCAGCCATGTCAATTTTTGCGACTTGGCTTTGATGTAGATCAATGCTTGAGGTGATAGTTCGGAAAATCAGACGCCCGCCTCAGTCTACCTTATTTGGCAGCCCCGGCAGCTTGGCGATGTTCGCTGCGATCCTTCGCGCTTCATCACGCGCGCCACAAAACGCAACCCCGAGTCCCGGTACGCGCTCGGGGTTGTCGCAGTTTGTTGCCTCAACGCGTTAGGCTTCTCCGGCTAGGCGGCCAAGGGGCCGGGGATGAAGTGGCCGTCCAGCTTTGGCCTAACCGTTTGCTTATGTAACAGCCCGCTACGCAAATTAAACTCCGTAAAACTCCGTAGTCGTCTGAGCGCTTAGGCGTGAATACGATCTATTTTCGGACGGATTGACGGGATGGATGCCATGGACAGTGAGGTGATTAGCCAAGCTGAAGCGGACGAGAGAATTCTTACCTTCAACGTTTCGGATGAGGCGCTAGAGCGAGCTGTGAGCGCTGAACAGAAAGCCTTCACTGTGGTGTATTGCACTTACGACTGGTGCAACAGCTGACCACAGTAGCGTTTTAGCGCGCTAGCTCCGGCAGCTTGGCGATGTTTCGCCGCGATCCGCCGCGCCTCTTCTTTGCTGATCGCCGATGGTTGAGGTGCGGTGACCAGTGACGGTCTCACTCCTGCGTTGTCCGTCATTCCGGCCGATCGGCGCACTTTGTCGAACTGGTACGTCTTTGTCGGACCGCTTGTCCTGGCTGCGATCTCTAACGTCAAAACGGCAGAAAGCTCCTCAAGCTTCAATCGTTCGAGCTGTCTCTTGCGGCGCAGTCTTATGATCCAAAGTCGAAGCCGGGAGCTGCAGCACGGTAGCAGTCTGGCCGGCGACCAGCCGAGTGACCTTTACAATCTGGCCGTCCGGAAATTCAAGCGCGTCGTGATGAACGTGCGGATCGTTCACATTAATCTGCCGAAACCGTGCGACCCTGTGATTTACACGCGCCTTTCCGAACAGGTTCAGGGCGCGGTGGTATTGGAGGTCACTGTCAAACACCAGCTCCGTGCCGGGAAGGAGGCAGACCGCCACCTCGGGTTCGCCAATGCCGGCGAAGCCGCGGGTGATCGAATTCGCAAAATCAGTCGTTACCAGCTTATCTCCGACCTTAGCGGGGCGCGAGGCGACAAGATGCAAACTGTAATCGCACATGGGGGACTCCTCTACTCGAGTAATCTCCCCTTGAGAGAGGAATCTTTATTGCGGTTCATTGATTTGGATCAATGCCAGCAAACGTTACCGCAAGTAGAAAAGTAGCGGATAGTCACGGAGGTGAGCGGGACAGTGCAACTCACATTGGAGAGGGGTCGATCAGCGAGTTCCCCGGCCACAGCCCATTTCTATACGTCAAAAGAGCGGCCTTTCGTGCCACATTCAACTCAGTCCTTCGATCGAGAAATGCTGAGTAGGTCCGATACTTTCACGAACGTGTATCCCCGCAAGCGAAGTTTACTAATCACATTGGGAAGTGCGTTTGCCGTTTCCGGCGCATTTGGGCCGCCGTGCATATGAAGGATGACGATGCTACCCGGCCGCACGTGAGTTAATACGTTCGAAACGATTTTGGCTGGGCTCTTCTCGAACCCGTCACCGCCGTAAACATCGCCACCGATGACGGTGTAACCTTGTGCTTCGATCGTTTCCACGTCTCCAGCGCCAAAGCAAAGCCCAGGAAACCGAAAATAGTTTTGATAGGACGTTGCATATTTCTTTAATAACGCGTCCGCCTTTTGCACTTCAGCGGCCTGGTTCGATTTTTGTACTGAGCCAAGGCCGTAGCAAGGCGAGCGAAAGCCCGGGTGCGAATAGCTGTGATTGCCAATTTCAAAAAGCGGATCGGCCGACAAGTCCTGGGTGACTGCAGGATATCGTTCTATCCAAAGACCCGCGAGAAATAATGTAGCGGGAACATGCTCTTCTCGAAGCGTGGCAATGACGCCTTGATTGTACCAAGAAGCGACCTTGCCACTTTTCAGTTCGTTGGACATCTTGAATGTCATATCCGCATCGAATGTCAGCGCGACTACTTTTTGGTTAGTAGCGGCATGATCAAAACTCAGTTGTCGAGTGGGTGATGCCATTGTAATTGCCGAGGTGTCTGCCAGCACGCATAACACCAAGAGAAATATTGTCCTTACCCTGGTTGAAATCTTCATGGCGCCCCGACGCTAATACCGCTCAGCGTGCCCCCTCTTTTGCAAATAGAGTCGCTGCGCGCCCCCGGTGCCGCATTGATCTGGATCAAGACCGTAGGTCCGGGACGAACTTAGTATCTAGCCCGCCGCCAAAACGCTGATTGAATGCGCGTCTTCTCTAGGGCGCCACTGCGCGTGACGTGAGGCCGAAACAATGCAGATGACAGAAATAAGAGTTTGGGATCCTCTCGTTCGAACGGGTCATTGGTTGTTGGCAACCGCGGTCATCATCGCTTGGTTTGTCGATGAGCCTTTATGGCTGCACACATGGCTTGGTTATATCGCCATAGCACTGGTTCTGGTTCGCATCGTGTGGGGATTTATCGGACCAGATTATGCGCGCTTCGCAAGCTTCGTTCGTGGCCCACGGCTCACTTTCGGCTATTTCTCTGATCTCATCCGCTTTTCATCGAAACGCTATTTGGGGCACAGTCCGGCGGGAGCGGTCATGATAATCGCGCTCCTTGTCATGGTAGCAGTCACTGCCGTAACGGGCATGGCAAGTCTCGCGGCGACTAGGGGCGAAGGACCGCTTGCGGGAGTCATTACTAAGATCGAGCGGTTAGGTGACACCGATCCGGGTAGCAACCAACACGGCGGGTGCTCCTATTCCGGTCCCGCATCCCCGTTCACGCTCGCTGTTACGCCGGATGGCAGGACTCTCTACGTAACCGGAGGCGCCAAGCTGCTCACCCCGATCCGTATCTCAAATAATTATCCTGGGGCGCCCATCGTCGTCGGAGATGGGCCAAACACCATCGCGTTCGCAATTCTTGGGCGCTCCCGAGGCTGATTCGACGTCGGAGTAAACGAGGCGCGCGAATGAGCAGCCTGAGGTGGTACCATACCCAACGCTGGCGTAGGCGAGCAGCGTTACAATTAAAGCTGCACCCGCTTTGCGCAATTTGTCTACAGAACGGACAAATTGTTCCCGCGACTGATGCTGACCATATCGTGCCGCATAAGGGCGACGAATGGGCGTTCTGGTTTGGTGAACTGCAGTCGCTATGCGGATCGTGTCATCGGAGCGTCAAACAAAAAGAAGAGAAGCACGGCTATCGCACCGACATCGGCATCGACGGTTGGCCTACTGATCCAAGGCACCCCGCCAACAAGCAGGGGCTAGGGGGATGAAAACCCATACAGCTTTCACGGCACTGATGCCTGGCTTCTATTGCCAGGCGATGGAAAAGCATGGTGCGCTGATTGATGCCATGGCTTCGGCAAGCGCCTCACGGTCCTGAGCATCGAGACATGACGGACCAGATTTAGATGTCGACTTATCGCCTTGACAGGCTGTTTGCGCCGCGGTCCATCGCCGTCGTCGGCGGCAGCCCGCGCGTGTCTTCGCCCGGTCGGGCGGTCCTGAAAAATCTCCGCAGCAGCGGCTTCGCCGGCAGCATCCATCTCGTCAATCCGCATTACGAGAGTATCGAGGGGATTAATGCGGCCAAATCTTATGATGCGTTATACGGCACACCGGATGTTGCAGTGATCGCGGTACCGCCACCAGCGGTCGGCAAGACCGTGAGCGCCGCCGCGGCGAAGGGCACCGCCGCAGCGATAATCCTCACTGCCGGGCTAGGCCATGGCGCAGGTTCGATTGCGAATGCATGCGAAGGCGCTGCGCGCGCAGCCGGTATGCGTATTGTCGGCCCCAATTGTCTCGGTGTGCTGGCGCCGCGCTCCAAGCTCAATGCCAGCTTCACCGCATCGATGGCGCAAGCTGGCGACCTTTGCGTCATCTCTCAATCCGGCGCGATCGCGACCGGGCTCGTGGAATGGGCGGCGCTGCGCGACATCGGTTTTTCCGCGATTGTCTCGATCGGCGACAGCCTCGATGTCGATTTTGCCGACCTGCTTAATCACTTCGCCGTCGACCGTGGCACGCGCGCGATTCTGCTCTACATCGAATCGGTCAAAGACGCGCGCAAATTCATGTCAGCGGCGCGCGCCGCGGCGCGCGCCAAGCCGGTGCTGGTCGTCAAATCGGGACGCCATGCCGCCGGCGCCAAGGCGGCGATGACCCATACTGGCGCGCTCGCCGGCTCTGACGCCGTTTATGATGCTGCGTTCCGGCGCGCGGGTTTCATCCGCGCCCTCGACCTTGACGAATTGTTCGCCGCCGCTGAAACGCTCTGCCATGTAAGTGCGCTGGCTGGCAACCGGCTCGCGATTTTGACCAATGGGGGCGGCATCGGCGTGCTTGCGGTCGATCGCCTGGCCGATCTCGGCGGTGTTCTGGCTGAGGTTTCGCAGGCGACGATAAAAAAGCTCGATGCTGCGCTGCCGCCAATCTGGTCGCGCGCCAACCCGGTCGATATCGCCGGCGATGCCGACGCGGAGCGATACGCCAACGCACTTGCGCATTTGCTCGAGGATCAGGCCAACGACGCCGTGCTGGTGATGAACGTTCCAACCGCGCTCGCCTCGGCCGGCGATGCCGCACACGCAATAGTCGCCACGACCAACCGCCATCGTCAGGAAAATCCTTCGCCCAAGCCGGTCTTCGCGGTCTGGGTGGGCGGCGGCGAACACGCTTCCGAAATATTCGATGGTGCGGGCATTCCCGACTACGGGACCGAAACCGAAGCCGTCGCCGGCTTCATGCATTTGGTGCAATACCGCGAATCGCGCCAGCAGCTCATGGCGGTGCCGCTGAGCCTGCCGGAGGAATTTGAGGCGGATGACCGCGCGGTGCGGCCGGTCATCGACGCGGTGCTGCGCGACCGCGGCACAGCCGAATATGTCTGGCTCGATCCGATCGCGATCGGCAAAGTGCTTGCGGCCTACGGCATCGCCACCACGCCGGTAAGCCTCGCCCGCGATCCCGATGAAGCGGCCACGGCGGCGCGGCCGCATCTCGCCAAAGGCGATGCGGTGGTCTTAAAAATCCAATCGCCCGATATCGTGCACAAATCCGAAGTCGGCGGCGTGCGCCTTAACCTCACGACCGAAGCGGCGGTGTGGCAGGCCGCGGCCGACATCTTAAGCCGAGGGCGCGCTGCCCGGCCGGACGCGCGCATTGTCGGGGTAACGGTATTTCCGATGGTGGTGCGGCCCAAGGCGCGCGAACTTATTGTCGGCGTCGCTGACGATTCAACTTTCGGTCCCGTCATCGTATTCGGCCAAGGCGGCACGGCGGTGGAGGCGATCAACGACAAGGCGCTGGCTCTGCCGCCGCTCGATCTCGTACTCGCCCGCGGGCTCATCGCACGCACCCACGTCTCGCGGATTCTTAAAGCCTATCGCAATGTGCCGGCCGCCGATGAAACGGCGATCGCGCTCATTCTGGTCAAGCTGTCGCAGCTAGCCGCCGATTTTCCAGAAATTCGCGAAATCGATCTCAATCCGGTGCTCGCCGACGAGACCGGTGTGATCGCGGTGGATGCTCGCATCGCGCTGGCGCCGGTTGAGCGCCGCTGGGCCGGGCCGCTATCGGGCAATCCCCGCTTTGCCATCCGGCCTTATCCGAAAGCCTGGGAGCGGCATCTGGCGCTGCCCGACGGCAGCAACCTTTTCGTGCGCCCGATCCGACCCGAGGACGAAGTTCTGTATCCGGCCTTCTTGACCGCCGTGACTCAGGACGATTTGCGGCTGCGCTTTTTCGCACCGGTCAAGGAATTCAGCCACAGTTTCATCGCGCGATTTACGCAAATCGACTATGCCCGCGCCATGGCGTTCATTGCCCTCGAAGAGGCGACCGGGCAGATGCTCGGCGTGGTGCGCATTCACGCCGATTCCGAATATCGAAGCGGCGAATATGCCATTCTCGTCCGCTCCGATCTAAAGGGCCATGGCCTCGGCTGGCTGTTGATGGAACTAATGATCGAATATGCGCGCGCGGAAGGGCTGAAGTCGATCCGCGGCCAGGTGCTGCAGGAGAATACTATGATGCTTCAGATGTGTCGGGAGCTTGGATTCCAGATCGCTGCCGACACTGAAGATGCTTCGACCGCTATCGTGACGCTGCCGCTGTAAAACGAAGCGCATCGCAAGTCATGCGTTCCGAAATCCGCAAAG
>Ga0306925_10001048_pt1 | contig 21833 bp, 18 predicted proteins | sample flu12Cox44000176_FD_203755 | JGI IMG/M metagenome (GOLD analysis project Ga0306925, IMG submission 203755) | Lab enrichment of tropical soil microbial communities from Luquillo Experimental Forest, Puerto Rico - flux8day.12C.oxic.44.000.176 (v2)... | ecosystem: Environmental > Terrestrial >... | reverse complement strand
AGGCGCAATTGCGCCCGCGTCCGCTCATCGAGGCTCGACGAGCGCGCCGCATCGAAGCGCAGCTGCACCGCGGTGGCAACCTTGTTGACGTTTTGTCCGCCGGGACCCGAGGCGCGGACAAAGACCTCTTCGATCTCGTTCTCGCCGATCGCGATATGGTCGGTGACCGGTATCATTTAACACAACCGTCAGGCACCGCCTTCGGCGCTGCGCGGGCGAGAAGATCGGTTACCTCGCCATCGCTCAGCTGATGGAAATCGCGATAGTAATACCCGATCGCCCCAAGCCCGGCCGGAGTCTCCAGGCATACCGCCTCGTCGACGCTCTCGCGCAAGGCCGCTAGCGTATCGGGCGGCGCCACCGGCACGGCAAGGACCAGCCGCGCGGGGGCGCGGCGCCGCACCGCCTGCAACGCCACCCGCATCGTTGCACCGGTGGCGATCCCGTCATCGACGACGATCGCTGCGCGCCCGGCGATTTCCACAGCCGCACGGACTGCGCAATAGGATTCCCGACGTCGCTCGATTTCCGCGAGCTGACGCGCGGTCTCGTCCCGGATGTAGCTTTCCGGAACGCGCAACGCGGCCGCGAGGTCGCGGTCGATAAACGTCTCCGGGCTGGCACCGTCGGTGACCGCACCGAGGGCCAGCTCGGGCTGCCAGGGCACCCCGATCTTTCGTACCAGCACGATATCGAGCGGTGCGTCGAGCATCTGGGCGATCTCAAAGCCGACCGCGACCCCGCCGCGCGGCAACGCCAGGACGACCGGCCGCCGATCTTTCAGATGCGACAGCTTGCCGGCGAGCCGACGACCGGCCTCGCTGCGATCCGCGAATTTCATGCTCGGACCTCTCGGCAATCAGAGAAGGACCCGGAGATTGCTTCGCTTCGCTCGCAATAACACCGTCATCTGTCGTCATTGCGAGGAACGAGTGACGAAGCAATCCCGATGAGACGCTGGACCGCAGGATCGGTTTGATTGGCATCGCTAGCGGCTTAGAAGCAGCGGATAGATCGTCAGCACGAGCTCGGCGACGATCAGCAGCACGATATACCATTCGACTCGTAGGCTGCTGCGGGTTTGCACCAGGCCGAGCAGAGTTTCGACGGTGCGCGAGATGATGTCGAGCTTGCGGTCGAGCGCGCGGTCGCGATCACGCAGCTCGTATTCCTCGGCGAGCCGCCCATAAAGGCGTTCGAGCTCGGGATGGTCCCACAGCAACTCTGGCTTTTCGCCGGTTTCGACGCGGCCGACCATCTTCTGCTGCATCAGCAGCACATCGCCGATGTGGCGCAGCAGCTCCTTGCCGCGCGCCCCGGGGCGGCCCTTCTCGCGCAACGTCACGGCGAGCGGCTCGATGCCATCGAAGATTTCGGCAATCCGCGTCTCGTAATGCGACAATATCAAGCCCTTGGCGAGGACGTCGGCCACGACCTGCAGCCGCTCGGTGGTCTTCTCACGAAGGAGAATGTTGCCGGCGAGGTCGACCACCTGATCCGCGTCGGGCCGGATCAAGAGCCGCGCATCATCCTGTTCGGGGACCGGCAAAGCGGCGGTGACCAAAGGTCTGAGCCCAGAGACAAAGTGGTCTAGCGCCGCGCTTGCCGCGCCAAACAGGATGACCGCGCCATACCGGAACAGCACGGCGGTGCCGCCGCCGGGAATTTCGAGGGTCAGCGGGGCAACGCCCAGAGGCGTGTCGCGTTCGAGCGCCCGCGTGTCCAGACGCTCGCCGAGCAGCAGCGCCCGAACCGGCACAGCCTCGACCGCACCGGCCGGCAGCTCCGCGATGGAAGCGGTGCTGATGCCCTGCCCGGCCCTCTCGCCGCTGGTGAGCTCGGTCATTCAGTGCGCTCGGTCTGCCGCGGCGCTGTGCGCTGTGACCCAAATTAACCCGCGAGGTCACCCCGTTTGCAAGCCCGCCGCAACTTTGCGGAAGCGGTCGAGCGCCCCTTCCAGGTTCTCGACGATCTCGGCGGCTGCTCGCTTGAGATCGTGACGAAGAAATGCCGGCGGTCGTAGTCCTCGTGCTATCCTTACAGTCGTCATCACCGGGCTTGTCCCGGTGATCCACGCCTCCGACGACACCGACATCGATGACGCCGGGGCCCCATGGATGCCCACAGAACGAGCCCGTGGGCTGAAGGCCCACGAATCAAGTCCGGCCATGACGATCAGTACTGGTACGATTACTTAGTGCAAATACCTCCAGTTTGTATGCAAAATCTAAACCGGACAGCCGTGGTAGCGATCTCGCCATTGGTCGGGGATGGCATGAGTAAGCCCGGCCCGCAGACTCGGCATTGATCGACGGCACGGTTGCGGTCGTCGATCCCACAGGCCGCGCCCAAGCGGCCCACCCAGCGTCCGGTAAGCGCCACTGGCCTTGCCAAGCCGCCCGCCCCTCTCTAACACTGCCGGCGGGGAACACATGTGGAAATACCCGACGGTGCTGGGGAATGGAGCGCACTCTGTTGCGCTCGTCGTGCGTTTGGCGCGCGCATTCATGCGGCCCCATGTCGGGGCGCTTGCGCTCGCCGCCGCGTTGATGGGAGTGGCCGCGGCAAGCACGGCATCGCGTGCCTGGCTGATGCAGCCGGTGCTCGACCGCATCTTCGTGGCGCGCGACGGCTCGCTGCTGTGGCTGCTCGCTGGCGGTGCGCTCGCGCTGGCCGTCGTCAAGGGGTTGTGCGACTACGGCTGTGCCGTGCTGATGACCCGGATCGGCCAGCGGATCATCGCCGATGTGCAAAAGGCGCTATTCGCGCGGCTGATGCGCGCCGATCTTGCCTATTTCCACGCCCATCCGACGGGCACCCTGATATCGCGCTTCACCAGCGACGCGGTTCTGCTGCGTAGCGCCGCGGCAAATGTGCTCGGTGGAATGGGCAGGGACGCGGTCACCGTCGTCTTCCTCGTCGCGGTGATGTTTTACCAGGATTGGCTGCTCGCAATCGTCTCGTTCTTTGTGTTCCCGCTGGCCATCCATCCGACCCAGGCCGAGATCGGCCAGCTGACGACATTGTTGAATCAGACCTTTCAAGGCGCGCGCCATGTCAAAGCCTACGGCATGGAGGCGTATGAGGAGAGCCGAGCCGCCGGGCTCTTCGACCACTTGTTCGCGCTGGTCGTCGGCGCCGGGCGGACGCGCTCGCGGGCCTCGCCGATGATGGAGGGCTTGGGCGGTGCGGCGATCGCGGTCGTGATCCTCTATGGCGGCCATCAGGTGATCGCCGGCGCCCGCACCCCGGGCGCGCTTTTTTCGTTTATCACGGCATTGCTGCTCGCCTATCAGCCGCTGAAGAGCCTCGCCAATCTCAACGCGTCGCTGCAGGAGGGCCTCGCCGCCGCCGAGCGGGTCTTCGATGTGCTCGATATCGAGCCGACGATCCGCGACATGCCGGGCGCCCGTCCGCTGCGCGTCACCGGCGGCGAGATCCGCTTCGAGGGGGTTCGCTTCGGCTACGCGCCCGGGGCGGTGGCGCTCGACGGCATCTCGCTGACGGTGCCGGCCGGCCGCACGGTCGCCCTGGTTGGCCCCTCAGGTGCGGGAAAATCGACGATTCTCAACCTGATCCCACGGTTCTTCGATGTCGAGGCGGGGAGCATCGCGATCGACGGGCAGGATATCCGCGCGGTGACGCTCGCCTCGCTGCGCAGCTCCATCGCCCTCGTCGCCCAAGAGGTCAGCCTGTTCGACGACACGGTGCACGCCAACATCGCCTACGGCCGGTTCGGAGCCTCGCCGGCCGAAATCGAGGCGGCGGCGCGAGCGGCCGGCGCCGATCAGTTCATCCGCGAGCTGTCGCAAGGCTACGACACCTTGGTCGGCGAGCACGGGGTGCGCCTCTCCGGCGGCCAGCGCCAACGGGTCGCGATTGCACGGGCGATGCTGAAGGACGCGCCGATCCTGTTGCTCGACGAGGCGACATCAGCTCTCGACAGCGAATCGGAGCGGCAGGTTCAGATAGCTCTGGGGGCGCTGATGCACGGGCGCACGACCTTGGTGATCGCGCACCGGCTGTCGACGGTGCAACGCGCCGATCTGATCTGCGTCGTCGACCGCGGGCGTATCGTCGAGATCGGCCGACATGCCCAGCTGATCGCCCGCGACGGTCTCTATGCCCGGCTGCACGCGATGCAGTTCGCCGAAGAGCGCGATCTCGCAGAGGCAGCTCCGAACGCCGTGACGGTGTGATGGCGGCATTGACCTGGTCGAGGGCGTGGCGGCGGTTTCTGCGTAGTTCTCGGCTTCAGGCGATCGCGTGTTGGATCACGCAATGCTATATCCGATTTGTCTATCTGACCAATCGCTGGACCGTCGAAGGCGGCGACTGGACGCGCAGGCTCACTCGCGAAGGCCGGACTTTCATCGTCGTTTTCTGGCACGGGCGGCTGATGATGATGCCGCTGGCCTGGCATGGGCTGACGTCGTTTCACATGCTGATCTCGGCGCATCGCGACGGAAGGATCATTGCCGGAGCGATGAATTATTTCGGCATCGGAACCATTGCGGGCTCGACCCGCCGCGGCGGGTCGTCGGCGTTGCGCGAAATGCTGAAACGGCTCAGAGAAGGGGGCTGCGTCGGTATCACTCCAGATGGTCCGCGCGGCCCGGCGATGACCGTCAGCATCGGGACCCTCAACGTGGCTCGGCTCGCCGGGGTGCCGATCGTGCCGCTGACCTTCGCTACGAGCCGCCGGCGTGTGCTAGCGACTTGGGACCGCTTTCATCTCGCCCTGCCGTTCGGGCGCGGCGTCTATTTGTTCGGCGAGCCGGTGGAGATTGCCGCGGAGCTCGACGAGGAGAGCCTCGAAAACGCCCGACGCCTGCTTGAGACCCGCATGGTGGAAATGGTAAGTGAGGCCGATCGCCTCGTCGGCCACAGGGTCTCATCGCCGCTGTTCGCAGCCGACAACGGCAGGCCGGCGGGGCCGATCGCAGGCGATTGATGCTGACTCTGCTTTATCGTATGGCGACTCGGCCGCTGGCGCCTTTGGCGATCGTCTCCCTGAAGCGGCGCCGTAAGCGGGGCAAGGAGGATCCGCGCCGGTATCGCGAGCGCCAGGGGCTTCCGGGCGCCGCCAGGCCACATGCGCCGCTGCTGTGGATCCACGCGGCGAGCGTCGGCGAGGCCACCGCGATGTTGGCGTTGATCGAGCGGTTGCTATTGACGCGGCCGTTGCTCGAGATTCTCGTCACCACCGGAACGGTAACCTCGGCCCGTCTTCTCGAGAGCCGGCTGCCGGCGCGGGCACGGCATCAATTCGTCCCGGTTGATTTGCCGCGTTGGATTGCTCGGTTTCTCGATTATTGGCGCCCCGACGTGGCGCTGTGGGTCGAATCCGAGCTGTGGCCCAACCTGATTTTGGCCACCCATGCCCGCGGCATCCCGATGGCGCTGGTCAACGCCAGGCTTTCGGCGGCCTCTTATGCGCGCTGGCAAAAGTGGCCCGGGCTGATCCGCCCGGTGCTAGGGGCCTTCTCACTGTGTCTCGCCCAGGACGAGGAGCATACCAGACGCTTCCGCCGGCTCGGCGCCCGCGAAGTCGCCGTGGTCGGCGACCTGAAGGCCGCGGCCGCTCCCCTTCCCGTCGACCGCCGGCAGCTCGATGAGCTGCGCCGACAGGTAAATGCACGCCCGCTGTGGCTCGCGGCTAGCACGCATGCCGGCGAGGAAGAAATTGCCGCGCTCGCCCATCGCCGAGTCTCGGCCAGTCACCCAGGTCTCCTAACGATAATCGTTCCACGCCACCCTGTGCGCGGCGATGCGATCGAGGCGATGCTGACCGCGCGCGGATTGCGTGTGGCGCGCCGCTCGCGAGACGAGGCGATGACCGATAAGACGGATGTCTATCTCGCCGACACGATGGGCGAGCTCGGGCTGTTCTACAGTCTCTCCGAGATCGCGTTTATCGGCGGCTCGCTCGTCGTCAAAGGCGGTCACAATCCGTTCGAGGCAGCGCGGCTTGGTTGCGCGGTGCTCTATGGCCCGGATACCCGCAATTGCGCGGGCATGGCGGCCGAATTGGCGGCGGCCGGTGCCGCCGAGACGGTGTCGGACGCCGACGGGCTCGCCCGGGCGGTATCGACCTTGCTCGGCGATCCACACCTCATGAGCGAGCGCGCCGCCGCGGCGAGGCGGGTCGTTGAAGCCGGTTCCGACATCCTCGACATGGTGCTGATGCGTCTCGCCCCGTGGCTCGATCGGCTCGCACCGGTGGAGGACGCTGCCGGTCCACCCGTGCTTTTGCGGGCCTGAATGCGCGCCGCCCCGGCTTTTTGGGGAGAGCCCGCCGGATTGCTCGCCGATTTGCTGTCGCCGATCGGCGCGGTTTGCGATACCGCCGGACGGCTGCACCGGGCGATGTCTCGGTCCTATTGCCCGCCGATCCCGGTGGTTTGCGTCGGCAACCTCGTTGCCGGCGGCGCCGGCAAGACGCCGGTCACGCTGGCGCTCGCCGCCTCCCTCGCTCGCCGCGGTGTCCTGGTGCATGTGGTGAGCCGGGGCTATGGCGGTCGGCTGCGCGGGCCGGTTCTGGTCGATCCCGTTCGCCATGACGCATCGGCGGTCGGCGACGAGGCACTGCTGCTAGCAAGCCGTGCACTGTGCTGGGTCGCCCGCGACCGTGCCGCCGGGGTCCGCGCCGCGGTCGCGCGCGGCGCCGGTGCAATCTTGCTGGATGACGGGTTCCAAAACCCGGCGGTTGCCAAGACCCTCGGTTTAGTCGTCGTCGACACCGGCTACCGTTTTGGCAATGGGCGCGTGATTCCGGCCGGTCCATTGCGCGAGAACCTGCGCCGCGGGCTCGCCCGCGCCGATGCAATCGTGCTGGTCGCCACCGAGGGAGAAGCGGGGGGCGGCGAGGCGTTGCCGCCGGGCCGCGGGCTGCCGGTGATCGATGCCGTGCTCACCCCGGTCAACGGCGAACGGCTGACCGGGGTGCGTCTGTCGGCCTTCGCCGGGATCGGGCGGCCGGAGAAATTTTTTGCGACATTGCGGGCCCTTGGCGCCGACCTCGTGAGCACGCGGGTATTTCCCGATCACCACCCGTTCCGCATCGCCGAGCTCGAAGGGCTGCGCCGCGACGCCGAGCGCTGGGGCGCGCGTCTGATCACCACTGCCAAGGATATCGTTCGGGTCGCGCGGGCCCAGCGCGTCGGCATCGAAATCCTCGAGGTCGAAATCCACTGGTCCGACCCCGGCGCTCTGGCTCGGCTCATCAGCCCGTTGATCGATGGCAATCGCAGCGGGCCGGTCAGATCTCCCGACTAAGGCGCCGCGGTTCGTTCACCGCCTCGAGGCCTGGGGAGCAGCGTTGTTATTTGGCGTCTTTGGCCCATTGCCAATCGATTACGCTTGCGCCATCGGCGGCGCGATCGGGCGGCTGGTCGGCCCGTTTCTCGGAATCTCCCGGCGTGCCCGTCGCAATATCGAGCGTGCGCTTCCGGAGTTGTCCGAGCGTCAGATAACGGATGTCGTCCGCGGCATGTGGGACAATCTCGGCCGCGTCGCCGCCGAATACCCTCACCTCAGAGAGATCCGGGTCTTCGAACCGAGCGGGCGCGTCGAGACCCACGGCTTCGAGCATGTTGACCGGGCCGTCGCGGCCGGGCGGCGGATGATCATCTTCTCCAGTCATATCGCCAATTGGGAGATCGGCATGCTCGCCGCAGTCCAGTATGGGATCTCAGTCGCCCAGATCTACCGCGCCGCCAACAACCCGTTGGTCGACCGCATGATCACCCGGTTCCGTAGCGATGCCGGCGAGTTGATCCCGAAGGGCGCAGTGGCCGCACGCCGCGCTATCGCAACACTGCAGCGCGGCGCGCATTTGACGATGCTCGCCGATCAGAAAATGAACGACGGGATCCCGGTGCCGTTCTTTGGCCGCCCGGCGGTGACCGCGCCGGCGCTCGCCGCCCTGGCATTGCGCTTCGATTGCGACGTGCTGCCGGCGCACGTTTCCGGCTCACCCTCTTCCCGCCGTTGGCGTTGCCGCGGAGCGGCGACCCCCACGCCGATGCCGCCAGGCTGATGGCCCAGATCAATGCGATCCTGGAGACGTGGATCCGTGACCGTCCCGAACAGTGGTTCTGGCTGCACCGGCGCTGGCCGGATTAGCCTAGCGGCACCGAACCGTCATCAAGGAGTTACCCGCCGTTCTTCCACCACCACGGTGCCGACGATAGCCTCCTGCTCGTAGATCCAGCGGCCCAGCAGCCCGGCAATGACGGCGCCGATGATCGGCGCCACCCAGAACAGCCAGAGCTGAGCGATGTGCTCGCCGCCGGCAACGAGCGCCGGGCCGGTGCTGCGCGCCGGGTTGACCGAGGTGTTGGTTACCGGGATCGAGACGAGATGGATCAAGGTCAGCGCCAAGCCGATCGGAATGCCGGCAAAGCCCGCCGCCGCACCTTTCGAGGTGGTGCCGATGATGACAAAGAGGAAGAAGAACGTCATCACGATCTCGCTAACAAAGCAGCTCCCGAGGCTGTACTTGCCCGGGCTCAGATCGCCGTACCCGTTGGCGGCAAATGTTCCGACACCCTTCCAGTCCAGTTTGCCCGATGCAATCAGCCACAATATCAGCGCGGCTATGATCGCGCCGATGACTTGGGCAATGATGTAGGGGATGACATATCGGCTGGGGCAACGTCCGGCGCTCCACAGGCCGACCGTGACGGCGGGATTGAAGTGCCCACCCGAAATGTGGCCGACGGCATAGGCCATTGTCAGCACCGTCAGCCCGAACGCAAAGGCGACACCCAGAAAGCCGATCCCGAAGCCTGGAAACCCCGCGGCCAGTACTGCGGCGCCGCAGCCGCCCAAGACCAGCCATAATGTTCCGAAAAACTCGGCGGCAACCCGCCGCGACATGTCGCTTTCCATCGGATCTCCTCCCGAGTTAACGAATTTATACGCTATCGGTTGAGGACGAGCCGCTCAAGACCTTGACCCCGAGGAATAACGCGGTCGGTAGATACGACCGGTTTTCGACGGCGCCAGCGCTCTACCCGCATTTCGAGTAGTCGCAGCTGGTGCATTGATCACAGCCTTCGAGGCGAATCAGCGCCGCCTCGCCGCATTTTGGGCATTGCGCCATCCGAGCGGTCAGCGATCGCTGATCGGAGATCACAACATTGCCCGCGGCTACCTTTTGCATGTTGAGTTCGGCTCTGCGATGCCTGGCCGGCAGAAAGCCGATTGCGATCATGTGGCGCTCGATGACTTCGCCGATCGCCGCGAGCAGCGAGGGGACATACCTCCCCTCCATCCAGGCGCCGCCGCGCGGATCGAAGACCGCCTTCATCTCCTCGACGACAAAAGAGACGTCGCCGCCTCGGCGGAACACCGCGCTGATCATGCGCGTCAGCGCCACCGTCCACGCGTAGTGCTCCATGTTCTGCGAGTTGATGAACACCTCGAAGGGGCGGCGCCGTCCGTCCTGAACGATGTCGTTCAACGTGATGTAGAGGGCGTGCTCGCTGTCGGGCCAGCGGATCTTGTAGGTCTGCCCGGGCAGCGCTTCGGGCCGGCTCAGCGGCTGCGTCATGTATACGACACCGCCGGCCTCGAAGATGTCGGCCGGTTTTGGCGAAGGCGCCGGTGGCGGCAGCGGCAGCTCGGGCTGGCGCGGCGCGAGTTGCGCCGGCGCCTCTTCCCTGGCTGCGAGCACCGCCCCGGTCACCTCGTTTGGGCGGTAGGTCGTGCAGCCCTTGCAGCCGAGGGCATAGGCTTGCAGATAAACGTCCTTGAAGCGGTCGAACGAGATCTCGGAGGGCATGTTGATCGTCTTCGAGATCGAGCTGTCGATATGCTTCTGCACTGCTGCCTGCATGACGACGTGGTCTTCCGGCGCCAGCACTTGCGCGTCGACGAAATACTCGGGCAGCGGCACGAGCTCGCCCTTGACCCGGCGGAACAGCCGGTAGGCGTAGTCCGTCACTTCCTCTTCCCGCCGCGTCCCATCGGGCATCAGTACATTGCGCATATGGCGAAAGCTGAACACCGGCTCTATGCCCGAGGATACATTGTCGGCAAACAGCGAGATCGTGCCGGTTGGCGCGACCGAGGTGAGCAGCGCGTTGCGGATGCCGTTCTGGGCGATCTTCGCGCGCACTTCCTCGTCCAAACCGGCGACCGTCTCGCCCGCCAGATAGCGCTCGCGGTCGAACAGCGGAAATGGCCCCTTCTCGGCCGCCAGTGCCGCCGAGGCCAGGTACGCCTCGCGCTGGATTGCCTCGAGCCAGCTCTCGGTCGCCGTCACCGCGGCAGCCGAACCATAGCGCAACCCACACATGATCAGCGCGTCGGCCAGACCCGTGACGCCGAGCCCGAGGCGGCGCTTGCGGGTCGCCTCATCCTTTTGCTCGGGGAGCGGAAACCGGGAGATGTCGACGACATTGTCCATCATGCGGACGCAGTCCGGCACCAGCCGGCGCAGCCGGTCGAGATCGAGACGTGCGTCGGCGGCGAACGGGTTCTCGACCAGGCTAGCCAGATTGATCGAGCCCAGAAGGCACGCACCGTAAGGCGGCAGCGGCTGCTCGCCGCACGGGTTCGTCGCCGCGATCTGCTCGCAATACCAAAGATTGTTGCGCTTGTTGATGCGATCGATAAAGATCACGCCGGGTTCGGCATAGGCGTAGGTCGCCCGCATGATCTCGTCCCACAGCTCTCGAGCCGGCAGGACCTTCCAGGTGGTCTTGGCGCCATCGGGGCCACCAAAAGCCAATTCCCATGGCGCATCGTCCTCGACCGCCTTCATGAACACATCGGTGACCAGCACCGACAGGTTGAACATACGCAGCCTGCCGGGCTCCCGCTTGGCCGCGATAAAGTCCTCGATATCGGGGTGGTCGCAGCGCAAGGTCGCCATCATGGCACCCCGCCGATAGCCGGCGCTCATGATCGTCCGGCACATCGCGTCCCAGACATCCATGAACGAGAGCGGCCCCGAGGCGTCGGCGCCGACACCTTTGACCGGCGCGCCGCGCGGCCGCAAGGTCGAGAAGTCGTAGCCGATTCCGCCGCCTTGCTGCATCGTCAGCGCCGCTTCGCGCAGATGGGCGAAGATCGCGCCCATGTCGTCCGGGATCGTTCCCATCACAAAGCAGTTGAACAGCGTCACCTGCCGCCCGCTGCCGGCGCCGGCGACGACACGCCCCGCCGGCAGGAACTTGAAATCGCTGATCGCCGCGTAAAACCGTTCAGCCCACAGAGCGGGCTCTCGCTCCGCGGCGGCCAACGCCGTCGCCACCCGCCGCCAGGTGTCCTCGATCGTCTTGTCGACCGGCTCGCCCGAAGGTCCCTTTAGCCGGTACTTCATGTCCCAGATCTGTTGCGATATCGAGGTGACGACAGCCATGTTCGAGGTTTCTCCTTAGCAGCCCTGAACGATACCACAGGTTCTCGATTCGTTCGAACCGTCTTTCCTGCGGACCCCGAGATTAGCTCGTCACGTCGGAGCGGACGGGCTCCCCGAGGCGCGTGCGGCGACCAAGGATGCGGGCTCCGTCGGAGCAGGCTGGGCCTCGCACAGCAATGCCGCGGTGGCCGTCTCGATCCGCTGCTCGAGTTCGGCCATCAGCCTGCGACGCGGCCAACCGGGGGGTATCGGCTCGAGAAATTCGAGCACGATCCGGCCGGGGTATTTGACAAAGCTGCGCCGTCCCCAGAATAGGCCGGAGTTGACTGCGGCCGGGACGACCGGCGTCGCCAGCACCTGGTAGAGGGCGGCAACGCCAGGCTGATAAGGCCGGCGCGCACCCGGAGCGACCCGCGTCCCCTCCGGGAAAATGACAATCGGACGTCCTTCATCAACGATCGGGCGGGCCGCGGCGATCAGGCGCCGCAATGCTTTGGCGCCGGCCTTGCGGTCAATCCCGATCGCGCCGGCGCGTGCCGCATACCAGCCGTAAAACGGCAGAAACAGCAATTCCCGCTTCACGACGGCGGCAGGGTCGCGGAGCACTACAAACGGGATCAAGGTGTCCCAGGTTGATTGATGCTTCATCGCGATGATGCAGGCGCCGGCGGGGACACGCTCGAGCCCACGGATTTCGTGGTCGAGCCCGACGATAACGCGGAGCAGTACGAGGACGATACGCGCCCAGAACTGACCGAACCGCATCGTCACCGCCCGAGGTGCGATCAAAAACGGCAAACCTATCGTGCCGGCGATCGCGGTCCAGGCGAAAAAGGCGACGTTGAAGGCGAGCCCTTTCGCCCAAATCATCGCACGCCCCCGGCTTCGGCGGACGTCAACCCAGGCGCCCCAGCCAGCCACTCGACCACCGGGCGGAGCAGCGCCCCAAGATACTTGCAATATTCGTTCGCCAGCAGCAGCACGGCGCCTCGCGAAATCCACCAATGCTCCTGGCTGACCTCGTCGGGAAAGACCGGATGCGCTATGATTTCGATCTCCGGCATCGCGCGGCTTAGCTCGAGAAGGCTCCGTCGCATGTGGTACCATCCCGTGACCACGCGCAGGCTTCTAAAACCTTGCTGACGCATCCATTGCGCCGTCTCGCGGGCGTTGCCGAGCGTATTGTCGGCGTCGTGGCCGAGCGCGGTGCAGCACGACGCCCAATCCGCATTGCCCGAAACCCCCAGCAGCTCCTCCAGATCGACCGCCTGGTTGACCCCGGATACGAAGAGCTTGCGTCCTTTGCCGGCGCGCAGCAGGTCCATGCCGCTCTGCAGGCGCAACCGTCCGCCGGTCAGCACGACGATCGCATCGGTCGGTTTCGACTGGTTCTCGGGTGCCGGTCGGGCCGCGAACCAGATCAAGCCGGTGACCCACAACGCAAAAAGTCCGGCGGCGGTGATCGCGGTCCGACGGAAAGCACCCGATAGCAGACCTGCAATCGGCCTCACGGCGTGCGCGGTGCAGTGACCGGCGCCGTCACCGCCTTTACGACCGAAAGGACCGGCAACGGTGCGATTCTAAAAAGAAACAAGGCAGTTCGTGACGACCGACAATAATGCTCGCTTCCCCGGCGAAAGCCTGCCCCTTGCAGGGAACAGGGGGCCGGGGTCCACCTCTCGACGGCACGAGCGGCGGGTAAGCGGGTCCTGGCTTTCGCCAGGACATCGGCCGCGCACGGTTTCATGCCCTGCGGGTCGGCAACACAGGTAACGAACTGACTGGCCCCCGAACTCAGCCGCTGACCGCGCCGCTGATCAGCTGGCCGAACAATTGCCAACGCTCGCCGTCGAACCGCGCCATCTGGATCTGCTTGACCGGGGCGAAGTCGGTCGGGCTGGTGTTGATCTTGATCCCCGGCAATAGCATCGGCACCGTGAAATCATGCAGGTTGGCGGCCTGTTGCATAACGTTTTCGCGGGTCAGGTCGTCGCCGCACTGCTTGAGGACCTGGACAACCGTGGCGGCATTCGAGGGGCCGTAGACGTTGCCTCCATCGGTCTTATCGCCCTCGGAATAGTATTTATCCATGAAGGCGAGCCAGTCCTTGTATCCCTGATCGTTTTGCCACTGCAGGTCGGTCGGGTCCTTCAAGTAGAAATCCGATACGAGGTCCTTCGCGTTCTCCAGACCGGCCGGCTTCAGTGTGGCGGCAACCGAACTGCCGATGCTGCTGAGGACGTGCAGCGGCTTCCATTCGATCTCGGCCGCCTTACGGATCGCTTGCGCCGCAAATTTGGGAATGCCGGTGTTGACGAACACGTCGCAGCCGGCGGCCTTCATGCCGATGATCTGCGAGTCGACAGTCGGGTCGGTCGTCTCGTATGCCGCCTCGACGGCCACCATGGATTTTGCCTTGCCACCCAAACCGTCCTTGAGTCCCTTCAGATAGTCCTTGCCGAAATCGTCGTTCTGATAGAGCACGCCGATCTTGCCGCCGGGCTTGTGCTCCGTGATGTAGGCGGCATAGACATGCCCCTCGCTTTGATAATTGGGCTGCCAGCCGATGGTCCACGGATAGTGCTTGGGATCGTCCCATTTGGTGGCCCCAGTGGAGACGAATAGCTGCGGCACCTTCTTCTGGTTCATGTAGTGCCAGATCGCGCTGTTGGTCGGCGTGCCGAGCGTCCCGGCGGTGAACAGCACCTCGTCCTGCTCGACCAGCTTGCGCACCTGCTCGACGGTTTTGGGCGGGCTGTAGCCGTCATCATAGGAAATGAAATTGATCCTGCGCCCGTTCACCCCACCTAGATCGTTGACCATGCGGTAATAGGCGGCCATCGACTTGTTGACCGTGCCGTAGGACGAGGCCGGTCCACTATACGGACCGGTGTTGCCGATCTTGATCTCGGTGTCGGTGACACCGGGGCCGTATTTCCTCTCCGCGCGCGCCGGCCCGATTGACAAGAATGGGGCCGCGAGCGCAACGGCGCTCGGTGCCATTGCGAGAATCGAGCGGCGGGTGATGTGCCTCATTTTAACCTCCTGTCGTCAATCGTGGACAGCACCGGTGATAACCGGGCCGAAGAGCTCCCAGTGCTCACCGTCGAACCGCCGCATCTGCATCTGTTTGATCGGGGAGAAGTCGGTCGAGCTCGTGCTGATCCTGATCCCCGGCAACAGCATCGGCAATTCGAGATCCTCGAGATTCGCCGCCTGCTTCATCACATTTTCCCGGGTCAGCGTGCCATCGCATTGTTTCAGCACCTGGACCAGCGTCTGGGCTATCGAATAGCCGGTCACGGTGCCGGCGTCGGTCTTGTCGCCTTCCGGATAATACTTGTCCATGAACGCGGTCCACTGGTGAAAGCCGGCGTCGTCCTGCCAGTGCGGATCGGTCGGATCCTTGAAACTGCCGGCCGACAGTATGCCCTTGGCGTTTTCCAAGCCGGCCGGCTTGAGTGTTGCCCCGACCGAAGCCCCGGGGACGTTGAGGATATGCACCGGCTGCCATCCGAGCTCGGCGATTTTGCGGATCGCCTGCGCGGCAAATTTCGGTGTGGCGATATCGACGATAATGTCGGCGCCCGACGCCTTCAGGGCAACTATCTGCGAGTCGACGGTGGTGTCCGCGGTTTCGTACGACGCCTCGGCGACGATCATCGACTTGGCCTTGTCGCCGAGCCCGTCTTCGAGGCCCTTCACATAGTCCTTGCCGTAATCGTCGTTCTGATAAAGCACTCCGACCTTTCCGCCGGAATGGTGCTCGAGGATATAGGTCGCATAGATCCGCGCTTCGCTCTGGTAGTTCGCTTGCCAGCCGATCGTCCAAGGGAAATGCTTCGGGTCGCGCCATTTGGTGGCACCCGTCAGAACAAAGAGCTGCGGCACTTTCTTCTGGTTCATATATCTGTGGATCGCGGTATTGGTCGGAGTGCCGAGCGAGCTGAAGATGAGCAGCACCTGGTCGCTCTCGACCAGGCGGCGCGCCTGCTCGACCGTCTTGGGCGGGCTGTAGCCGTCGTCGTAGGAGAGAAAGCTGATCTTGCGGCCGTTGATCCCGCCCTCGTCATTGATCATCGCGAAGAAGCGAGCCTCGGTCTTGCCGATCACGCCGTAGGCCGAAGCCGGCCCGCTGTACGGTATGATATTGCCGATCTTGATCTCGGTGTCGGTGGCCCCTGGGTCGTATTGCTGCGCGGCGCGGGCCGGCCCGATTGACAAGAATGGGGCGGCGAGCGTCAGCACCGCCGCTGCGACAGCGAGAAGCGAGCGGCTGGTAACCCGTGGCATCGCTTCAGGCCGGCAGTGCGCTGGAGATCACCGAGCCGAACAATTGCCACCGCTCGCCGTCGAAGCGCGCCAGCTGGACCTGCTTGATCGGCGCGAAATCGGTCGGGCCGGTGCTGATCGTGATCCCCGGCAACAGCATCGGCAGGCTCAATTCGTGCAGGTTGGCCGCCTGCTTCATCACATTTGCGCGGGTCAGCTCGTCGCCGCACGCCTTCAGCACCTGCGCGATCGTCGCTGCGGCCGTCGGCCCAAAGACATTGAGCGCGTCGTTCTTGTCACCCTCCGGGTACCATTCGTTCATAAAGCCGAGCCACCATTTGTAGCCGGCATCGTCTTTCCATTGCGGGTCGGTCGGGTCTTTGAGGAAAAAGTCGGTGACGAGACCCTTCGAAGCCTCGAGACCGGCCGGCTTTAGCGTGCCGGCGAGCGAGTTGCCGATGCCGCTCAAGATGTGCAGCGGCCGCCATTCGATCTCCGCCGCCTTGCGGATCGCCTGCGCGGCAAATTTGTTGATTGCGGTGTTGATGAAGACGTCGCAGCCCGCCGCCTTTATGTTGACGACCTGTGAGTCGACAGTGGGATCGGTGGTCTCGTAGGTCGCCTCCACCTTGATCATCGAAGCGGCTTTGGCGCCCAGCCCGTCTTTGACACCCTTCAAATAGTCCTTGCCGAAATCGTCGTTCTGATAGAGCACGCCGATCTTGCCGTCCGGCTTGTTCTGCAGAATATAGGTCGCGTAGATGCGCCCTTCGCTCTGGTAATTCGGCTGAAAGCCGATGGTCCAAGGATGGCCCTTAGGGTCGTCCCATTTGGTCGCACCGGTCGCGACGAAGAGCTGCGGGACCTCGTGCTGGTTCATGTACTTCCAGATCGCGGTATTGGTCGGCGTGCCGGCGCCTCCCGCTATCACGAAGACCTGGTCCTGCTCGACTAGCTTGCGCGTCATCTCGACGGTTTTCGGCGGCGAATAGGCGTCGTCGTAGGAGATGAAATTGATCTGTCGACCGTTGATGCCACCCTGGGCATTGATCATTTTGAAGTACGCGGCCTCGCATTTCCAAATGGTGCTGTAATTCGAAGCGGGGCCGCTATAGGGCGCGGTATTACCAACCTTGATTTCGCTGTCGGTGACGCCCGGATCGTATTGCTTCTCAGCGCGCACCGGGAGCCCGGTGAGCGCTATCGCCGCTGGTGCTGTGGCGAGAATTGTGCGGCGGGTGATCTGTTTCATTTCATGCTCCTCCCCGTGTCGATGTGTGCCGGAGACGCGCCAGCCAGGCTGCCGTGCGGCGGACAAAACCTGCGGCGCCAGACGGCATCAGAAAGATCAGCAGCAGCAGGATGATCCCGTAGACCGCCCCCGACAGCCCAGTCGAGACCTTCTCGGCAATGTTGGGCACAAACAGCACAAAGACTCCCCCGAACAGGCTGCCCGGGATCGAGCCGATGCCACCGACGATGAGCCCGACAAGGAAGTTGACCGACAACAGAAAGCTGAAGCTGTCGGGTGCGACGAACTGGACGACAATGGCGCCGAGTGCGCCGGCAACGCCGGTGTAGAGCGCGCTGACGCCAAAGGTCAGGGTCTTATAGCGCGCCGTGTTGATGCCCATCGCCGACGCCGCGATTGGATGGTCGCGGATCGCCATGATCGCCCGGCCGGTACGGCTCCTGACCAGGCCCGCTGCCGCCGCGAACATGACCAGCAAGACCGCCAAGGTAAAATAATAGAGCCACTGATCGGCATTGATCGGCAGGCCGAGCGGCGGGTCGGGCTTGTCGATGACGATGCCCTGCACGCCGCCGGTCAGCCCTTCGAGCACGTGCGATTTCAATAGCTGTGGCAACGCCACTGCGAGCGCAAAGGTCGCCAGCGCCAAATAAAGTCCCTGCAGGCGCAGCGCCGGCAGCCCGAGCAAAATCCCGACCACAAAGCACACGGCGCCAGCGCACGGCAGGGTCCAGTAATAGGAGAGCTCGGCACTCCCGCTCATCAGGATCGCCGCGGTATAGGCGCCGATCCCGTAAAAGGCGCTGTGCCCGAGCGAAAACTGGCCATTGAACCCGGTCAGCAGATTGAGGCCGAGGATCGCCAACCCGTAAATCATCACCATGGTCAGCTGGAAGATCGTAAAGTTCGCGACGACGAGCGGGGCCATCAGGCCGGCGATCACCGCAGCACCGATCAGCAGCCGGCGGCGGTCGAGCCAAAGGCCGAGGGGCCTTGCGATCGCCGCTTCGGACGGGACCGCCGCGGTGTCGAGTGCGACCGCTTCGTGTTCCTGCATCGTCATACCCGGCTCACCGCAACCTGCCCGAATATGCCGGCGGGCCGCACCATCAGCACCGCGACGATCACGATCAGCGCCACCGTCAGCTTCAGTTCCTGGCCGACAAACGGGATGAAGGTGCCGGCGAGGTTCTCGATGATGCCGACCGCGAAACCGCCGAATACTGCGCCGCCGGGGCTCGACAGCCCGCCGAGGACGGCACCAGCAAAACCGTAGAGCAGCACCCCCAGCATCATGTTCGGATCGAGAAAGACGATCGGTGCGATCAGCATCCCGGCGACCGCGCCGATTGCCGTCGACAAGCCCCAGCCGAGTGCGATCATCCAGCCGACGCGGATGCCGACGAGGCGCGCAGCTTCCGGGTTAGCGGCGGCGGCGCGCATCGCCAGCCCGAGCCGTGAGCCGCGAAAGAACAGATAGAGCAGCGCCAGCATCACCAGCGTCACCGCGACCATCCCGGCCTGATGGGTGCTGATCAGCCCGCTGCCGAACAATGGCTTGGTGCCGAACGGGGTCGGAAACGTCTTGATCGTAAAGTTCCAGATTTCCCCGTCCGAGCTGTTGAGAATGCTGAACAGCGCAATGAAGGCGACGAGCTGCGAGAGGATCGGGGCGTTGCGCACCGGCCGGAACAGGACCCGGTCGATCGCGATTCCGATGACGAAGGAAATCGCCACGGTCATCGCAAATGCTGCCCAGTAGGACCAGCCCCATTCGATCATCTGCCAGGCGAGAAAGGTCGAGAATGTCGCCAGCTCGCCTTGCGCGAAGTTGAGATGATCGATCGCCTGGTAGACCATGACCACGGCGAGCGCCATCGTCGCGTAGATCGCACCGGTGGCGAGCCCGGCCACAACCTGTTGCAGCAGCTGCTCCATGGCCGTCTCTAATATCCCAGATACGAGCGGCGCACCGCCTCGTCCTTGGCTATCTCCTGCGCCGGGCCGGCCATGACGATCCGTCCGGTTTCGAGCAGATAGGCCTCTTCGGCCAGGTCCAGCGCCAGGGCCGCGTTCTGCTCGACGATCAGCATGGCGACCTGCCGCTCGCGGTTCAGCCGGCGCAGGATGCCAAACAGCTCGGCGACGATCAGCGGAGCCAGGCCAAAAGACGGCTCGTCGAGCAGCATCATCCGTGGCCGCAACATCAGCCCGCGGCCAACGGCCAGCATCTGCTGCTCGCCGCCGCTCAAGGTACCGGCCTGCTGCTTGCGGCGCTCACGAAGACGCGGAAATACCGAGTAGACCTCGTCGAGGTCGGCGGCGATCGCGGAATGGTCACGCCGGGTCATCGCGCCCAGCCGCAAATTCTCCTCGACCGTCATGCGCACGAAGGTGCCGCGCGCTTCGGGCACGTGGGCGATCCCAAGGCGTACGATGTCCTCGGTGGCGCGGCCGGTGATCGGCTTGCCGTCAAAGCGAACCTCACCGGTCATCCGCACCATGCCGCACAACGCCCGCAATGTCGTTGTCTTGCCGGCACCATTGGCGCCGAGGAGGGTGACGATACCGCCTTCGGCGAGTGCAAAGTCGAGCCCGTGCAGCGCCTGGCTCTGACCATAAAAGGCGCACAACCCGCGAACCTCGAGCATCATCGGCGAGCCTCCGCCGCGGCTTCCGCGGGATCGCCGAGATAGGCCCGGATCACCGCCTCGTCCTGCTGCACTTCGGCTGGCGTCCCCTCGGCGATCTTGCGGCCGAAATCCAGGGCCACGACCTTGTCGGAGACCGACATGACGAGGTTCATGTGGTGCTCGACGAGCAGTATCGTGACGGGCTGGTCGTCGCGAATGCGCCGGATCAGCTGGCCGAGCGTGGCGACCTCTTCGTGATTGAGCCCGCCGGCCGGCTCGTCGAGCAGCAGCAGTTTCGGGCGAGCGGCCAGCGCTCGCGCCAGCTCGACCCGCTTGCGGGTGCCGAGCGGCAGGCCCTCGGGCGGATGGTGCGCCACCCCGCGCAGATCTAGAATATCGAGCAGGGTCCACGCGGCCTCTTCGAGAGCCTGCTCCTGTCGCCGCACCCAAGGCAGGTGAAACGCGTCACTGACAAAATCGCTGCGACAGCGGGCATGGCCGCCGATGCGCACATTGTCGAGCACCGACTGGCGCGAGAAAAGCGCGAGGTTCTGGAAGGTGCGGGCAATGCCGATCTCGGCGATGCGGTGCGGCGGGCGGTCGAGCAGCGAGCGGCCGTCGAACAAGATTTCGCCCCGATTGGGAGTGTAGAGGCGGCTCAAACAGTTGAACAAGGTCGTCTTGCCCGCGCCGTTCGGGCCGATCAGACCGAGGATCTGACGCTCCTCGAGGTCGAACGACACGCCGTCGAGCGCAACGATGCCACCGAACCGAAGAGCCACGTCGCGAACGTCGAGCAGCGATGTCACGGGATTATGTTAGACCATCTGGGGCAACGCCCGCCCATCAATCCCTCCCCGCTATCGACGACAATCTTTGGCGGTGAACCTGCCGGTCTCTGCAATCCTAGTCAAGCCGAGCCTATCCCGATTCCCCGCTTCATCGCGCGGCCTCGGCGGGCTAGTCTCGGGGATAACGCGCGCCAGCATCGAGGGCACCATGGGCAACCTCAACGCCACCGTCGATCTCCGCCAGGATGGCGAGATCGCGGTCGTCACGGTCGATAACCCGCCGGTCAATGCGCTCAAGCACGAGGTGCGCGCCGGGCTTGCCGAAGCGCTCCGCCAGACCCGCGACGACGAGGCGATCAAGGCGGTGGTGATTGGCTGCGCCGGCCGTACCTTCTTCGCCGGCGCCGACATCACCGAATTTGGTAAGCCGCCGCAAGCGCCGGGGCTCAGCGAGGTCATCGGTGCGATCGAGGCGATGCCGAAGCCGGTGGTCGCGGCACTGCATGGGACGGCGCTCGGGGGTGGGTTTGAGCTGGCGCTCGCCTGCCATTTTCGGGTCGCCGTTGCCGGAGCGCGCGTCGGACTGCCCGAGGTCAAGCTCGGCCTACTGCCCGGCGCCGGCGGCACCCAGCGTCTGCCGCGTCTGATCGGACCCGAGAAGGCGCTCAAGATGATCGTTACCGGCGATCCGATCGAGGCGCGCGAGGCGTTCGCCGATGGGGTAATCGACGAAATTGTCGATGAGGCCCTCACCGAGGGGGCGATAGCCTTTGCCCGTCGCGTCGTAGCCGATAGACGGCCGCTGCGGCGTGTCCGCGACCGCGACGACAAGCTGGTGGCAGAGGGCTTTGCCGATGCCGCCGAGGCGCTGACCCGGCGGCTGCGTGGCCGCGAGGCGCCGGCCGCTTGCGTCGAGGCGGTGCGCAACGCCATCGTCATGCCGTTCGACGAGGGGCTGCAGCGCGAAGGCGAGCTCTTTCGCAAGCTGGTCGCCGGTGACCAATCAAAGGCCCAGCGCCACATCTTCTTTGCCGAGCGCGAGGCAGCGAGAGCGCCGGGCATTCCGGACGGGACGAAGCCGCGCCCGATGGCGACAGCAGCGGTGATCGGCGCCGGCACGATGGGTGGCGGCATCGCGATGTGCTTCGCCAACGCTGGCATCCCGGTCACGATCGTCGAGACTAGCCGCGACCTGCTGGAAAAGGGCATCGACCGGGTCGCCGCAAATTATCGTACGACCGTGTCACGCGGCGGACTGGGTGCGGGCGAGATGGAGCACCGTTTGGCGCTGATCCACGGCGTCACCGAGCTCGACGCGGTGGCTGCCGCCGATTTTGTCATCGAGGCGGTATTCGAGGAGATGGACCTGAAAAAGCGGGTCCTCGCCGATCTCGACCGGATCGCAAAGACGGGGGCGGTGCTCGCTACCAACACCTCGACCCTCGATGTCGACGAGATTGCGCGCGCAACAAAAAGACCTCAGGACGTGCTTGGTACGCACTTCTTCAGCC
>Ga0306925_10001045_pt1 | contig 21836 bp, 19 predicted proteins | sample flu12Cox44000176_FD_203755 | JGI IMG/M metagenome (GOLD analysis project Ga0306925, IMG submission 203755) | Lab enrichment of tropical soil microbial communities from Luquillo Experimental Forest, Puerto Rico - flux8day.12C.oxic.44.000.176 (v2)... | ecosystem: Environmental > Terrestrial >... | reverse complement strand
CGGCAGCAGTCAGCTACCGCTACGGTAGACCTGAATGTCGAGGTCCCTGATCTTCTTGCGCAGCGTGTTGCGGTTCAGCCCAAGCAGGTCGGCGGCGCGGATCTGGTTGCCGCGGGTTGCGGCCAGCGCCGCCGTCAGCAGTGGCACCTCGATCTCTTTGAGGATGCGGTGATAGAGGCCGGGCGGCGGCACGCCGTTGGGAAAGCCCGAGAAGTGCGACGACAGATAGGCCTCGACCGCGCCGCCGAGATTGTCGATCCCGTGCGGGATGCTGCCGCCCGAGGTGACCGCCGGAGGCGCCAATTCGCCATCGATGACGGAAGCGTTGATGACGTCCTGCGGATAGAGCGCCGCCAATCGCCGCGCCAGATTTTCCAGTTCGCGCACGTTACCCGGCCAGCGGTGCTGTTTCAGCCGCTCCAGCGCCAGCCCATCGAGCTTCTTCGGCGGCAGCCCGTCTTTTTCGGCCAGCGCAAAGAAGTGCCTGACCAGATCGGGCAAGTCCTCGATCCGCTCCCGCAAGGGAGGCAACCGCAGCGGCACAACGTTGAGGCGGAAGAACAGGTCCTCGCGGAACAGCCCCTGCTGGATCAGGATGCGCAGGTCCTTGTTGCTGGCCGCCACGATCCGCACGTCGGTCTTGATCGGGGTGCGGCCACCCACCGTGGTGTATTCGCCCTGCTGCAGCACCCGCAGTAGGCGGGTCTGTGCTTCCATCGGCATGTCGCCGATTTCATCGAGGAACAACGTCCCGCCCTCGGCCTGCTCGAAACGCCCGGATGCGCGCGTATTGGCGCCGGTGAAGGCGCCGCGCTCGTGGCCGAACAATTCGGACTCGATGAGGTCGCGCGGGATCGCCGCCATGTTGACGGCCACGAACGGCCCGTTACGGCGCTTGCCGTAGTCGTGCAGCGCGCGCGCCACCAGCTCCTTGCCGGTCCCGGACTCGCCGGTGATCATCACCGTAAGGTCGGTCTGCATCAACCGTGCCAGCACACGGTAGATTTCCTGCATGGCCGGCGAGCGGCCGACCAGCGGAATGGAATCGAATTCGGCCTCTTCGTCCTGGCTCGCCGTGCGCTCCTTGGGCTCGGCCAGTGCGCGGCCAACGATGGCAATCAGCTCCTTCAGGTCGAACGGCTTGGGCAAATAGTCGTAGGCGCCGCGCTCGGAGGCGCGGATCGCCGTCATGAAAGTGTTCTGCGCGCTCATCACGATGACCGGCAGGTTCGGCCGCATCTTCTTGATGCGCGGCAACAGGTCGAAGGCGTTCTCGTCCGGCATCACGACGTCGGTGATGACGAGGTCACCCTCGCCCTGGCTTACCCAGCGCCACAAGGTCGCGGCGTTTCCGGTGAGGCGAACCTCGTAGCCGGCGCGCGAGAGCGCCTGGTTGAGAACGGTTCGGATGGCGGTGTCGTCGTCGGCGACAAGAATGCTACCTGCAGGCATTTTCATCCCTCATCTTGTGCCCTGTGAGGCATGCAACGGCATTGACGAAACATCATCGCGGCTTCCGGCGTCGGTGCGCTTGCCGCTGCTGTAAATCGGCATCAGCACCCGGAAGGTTGTCTTGCGCGGCTGCGACTCGCATTCGATGATGCCGCCGTGGTCGCCGACGATCTTGGCGACCAGCGCCAGCCCCAATCCGCTCCCGGTCTGCTTGGTCGTCACGAAGGGATCGAACAGGTTCGGCATGAGATCCTCCGGCACGCCCGGCCCGTTGTCGCGGACGCAGAACTCGAGCGGCAGCGAAACGCGCGACTTCTGCCCCGGCACCGAGAGGCGAACGCCGGGCCGGAAGGCTGTGGTGAGCTGGATCTCCCCGTCGGTGCCGAGATCGACCACGGCCTCGGCGGCATTCTTGACCAGATTCAGGAACACCTGGATCAGCTGGTCCTGGTTGGCGAGCACCGGCGGCAGCGACGGATCATAGTCCTCGATAAAGCGGACGTTGCGGGCAAAACCCGATTGCGCCAGCCGCTTGACGTGGTCGAGCACGGAATGGATGTTGACCGGCCCGCGCGCTACGGGGCGGTCGTCGCCGAACACTTCCATGCGGTCAACCAGGGTGACGATGCGGTCGGCCTCGTCGCAAATCAGCCGCGTCAGCATGCGGTCCTCCGAGGAAGCCTGCTGTTCCAGAAGTTGCGCGGCGCCGCGAATCCCCGACAGCGGGTTCTTGATCTCGTGCGCCAGCATTGCCGCAAGGGCGATCACGGAGCGCGCGGCACTTCGATGCGTCAGCTGGCGGTCCATCTTGTCGGCGATGGTGCGCTCCTGCAGCATCACCACGATGTGGCCCGGTCGCTCGGTGACCGGTGCCACGTGCAGATCGACCAGGCGATCGCCGCCCAGGCGCGGGGTGCCGAGATCGACCTTGTACTCATTGACGGGGGAGCCGCTGGCGCGCACCTGATCGATCAACGAAAGCAAGGGACTGCCGAACGGCACCAGCTCCTTGAGCGACTGACGCTGCAGGAACTGGGTGGAGATATCGAAAAAGGCTTCCGCCGCGATATTGGCGTCTATGATCTTGCCGTCGGGGGCAACCAGGACGACCGGATTCGGCAACGCATTCAGGATGGCATCGCTGTCCGAAGGCTGTATCTTGCGGTGCTCCGCGGCCGTCGTCATACGGCGCCACTCCATGCAAAATCGTCGAAGGCCTCGCAAAGCGCCTGATGCACGCGGCGTGGATCCTCCGAGGTCAATATTCTCTCGCGCCAGGCCTTCAGCTTTTGCGCCGGCGCGCGGGCGCACTGCGCCGCGACCTCCAGTGCCCAGGAAAGATGCTTGCGCGCATGGCGAAGGCCGACGCTCAATCCATAGTGATGGCAAATCTCGTCATAGAGCGTGCGGAGATGCCCAAGCTGTTGCGCCAGCGACGGCGCCGTTTCGTCAATTCCGCCGGCAACGCGACGGCCGATCTGACCGGGAAGCCAGGGCTGGCCTTGCGCGCCCCGCCCGATCATGACCGCGTCGGCGCCTGAAGCCTCGAGAGCGTCGATTGCAGTTGCAAACGAGGTGATGTCGCCGTTGACGACAAGCGGAATCGAAATCGCATCCCTGACCGCGCGCACGGCGGCCCAGTCCGCCCTGCCCTTGTAGAACTGGCAGCGCGTGCGCCCGTGCACGGTAATCATCTTGACGCCGCAAGCTTCCGCGCGGCGCGCCAATTCCGGCGCATTGCGCGATCGCTCGTCCCAGCCGAGCCGCATCTTCAAGGTCACCGGAACGGTTGCCGCCGATATCGTTGCCTCGATCAGGCTGATGGCGTGATCGAGATTGCGCATCAGAGCCGAGCCGGATTGACCGCCGGTGACGTGGCGCGCGGGGCAACCCATGTTGATATCGATGATGTCGGCTCCCGCCGCTTCCGCGATCCGCGCCCCCTCGCCCATCCAGCGCGCCTCGCAACCGGCGAGCTGCACCACATGCGGACCGATGCCTGTCGCTTCGCAGCGCAACCGTGAAATCGGACGTCCCTGCACGAGATCGTCGCTGGCGGTCATTTCCGAGACGACAAGGCCCGCACCGAGCGAGGCCGCCAAACGGCGGAATGGCGCATCCGTGACGCCGGACATGGGCGCGAGAAGGACTCGGTTGGCGAGTTCAATGTCGCCTATTTTCAATGACTTATGATGCTGCGACTGCGGAATTTTCATCACTTTGCCAAGCGCCCTAGCGTGGTGGTCCGGAAGTTCTCTTCATTTTGCTGCGAACCCGTCAAGAGAACTTCCGAACCAAAACCACACTAGAATCATAGGCTTCTAGTGTCCTTTCGAATCCGAAGTTCGCAAAAGCGCCCGCCGCAAATGTTACGAACTTCGGATTCGAGACACTAGCCGCGTTCCCGCTCATTGTTAGCAGCACATTTATTGTGCAGTCAAGACCAATGCCTACAGTTTAGACAATTCCTGTGATCATGCAAGTGCAACGCAGCATTAGTCCCCCTCGTTCCGCGACGCGCTCGGCCCGGAAACGGCGAACCTCAGAATCCGACGGTCAGGTGTTGGGAATCGCTCTGCTTTTTGCGCGGCTCATGATAAGGGCTGCCCGCCGAGCTAGTGACGCTCTTCTATTCGAAGTTCCTGAACAGAGTTCGCCGCTTGCAGTGCAGGAACCACAAATGGGCGGCACCAGCGTCGTGGCCACTGCTTTTCCACCGCTATCACCGTCATACGAGTCTCATGGCCAAATCTGAGCGGACTGCAGCGGTGCTTGTTGCGGCCGGGCGCGGCCTTCGCGCCGGCGCCGGAGGCCCAAAGCAATATCGAATGATTGGCGGGCGGACGGTGATCTTCCGCGCCATGGAGCCGTTCTGTCGGCATCCGCGCCTTTTCGCGGTTCAGCCGGTGCTCCATCCCGACGACACCGCAATGTTCAACGCGGCCGCGGAGGGCCTGCGTCACGAACCCCCGACCGGCGGTGGCGCCACGCGCCAGGCTTCGGTGCATGCCGGGCTCGAGGCGCTGGTGGCAAGAAAGCCCGACATTGTCCTGATCCACGATGCCGCGCGCCCATTCGTCTCCCAGGATTTGATCTCCCGCGCGATCGACGCGGTCAACCGCACGGGTGCAGCCATCCCGGCGATCGCCGTTGCCGATACCGTCAAGCTCGTTGACGACAACGGCGATGTCGAGGCAACGCCCGAGCGGGCACGGCTGCGAATAGCGCAGACCCCGCAGGTGTTTCGGTTCGAAATCATTCTTGAGGCCCATCGCCGCGCCGCGCGCGAGGGAAGAGCCGATTTCACCGATGATGCGGCATTGGCCGAATGGGCGGGATTGACGGTGGCGACCTTTGAAGGCGATGTTGCCAACATGAAGCTCACAACGCCCGAAGATTTCATTCGCGAGGAAGCTCGTCTCGCAAGCCAGCTCGGCGACATCAGGACCGGCACGGGCTATGACGTGCACGCCTTCGGCAAGGGCGATCACGTCATGATCTGCGGCGTGCGCGTGCCGCACACGAAAGGCTTTCTCGCGCATTCCGACGGCGATGTCGCCCTGCACGCGCTGGTCGATGCCATTCTCGGCGCGCTTGCCGATGGCGATATCGGCTCGCATTTTCCACCAGGTGATCCGCAGTGGAAGGGCGCTGCGTCCCATCAATTCCTGAAATATGCCGTCGACCGCGTGACCGCGCGCGGTGGCCGTATCGCCAATCTCGAGGTGACGCTGATCTGCGAGCGCCCGAAGATCGGCCCCTGGCGTGACCAGATGCGCGCGCGCATCGCCGAAATTTCCGCCGTTGATATTTCGCGCGTCGCCGTGAAGGCGACGACCAGCGAGAAGCTCGGTTTTACCGGCCGCGAGGAAGGCATTGCGGCCACCGCGAGCGCCACCATCCGTCTGCCTTGGAGCGCTTGAGATGAGCCGCAGCGAAGCCGGCTCGAATAACGCTCTGGCCCGTTCGCTGCTCGATCTCTGCCGCAGCCGGCGGCTGATGATCGCCACCGCGGAGTCCTGCACCGGTGGCCTGGTCTCAGGTGCCCTCACCGATATTCCCGGCTCTTCAGATGTCATTGACCGTGCCTTTGTTACCTATTCCAACGACGCCAAGCGGTCGATGCTGGGCGTCGATGCCACGACGCTCGCAACCTTCGGCGCGGTCAGTAAGGAGACCGCAACTCAGATGGCGGTCGGCGCGCTGGAGCGTGCCGACGTCGATCTGACCGTCGCCATCACGGGCATCGCCGGTCCCGGCGGTGCCACAGCCGGCAAACCGGTTGGTCTCGTGCATTTCGCCGCCGCCGCCCGCGACGGGCGGATCATTCATCGCGAATGCCGCTTTGGCGCAATCGGCCGCACCGCTGTACGTCAGCGCGCGGTGGTGGAAGCGCTGAAAATGCTGATGGAGCTCGCACGCGGTCCGCAGCAGGTGAAACCCCGCCGCGCAGCCGTCAGCCGCCTGCGTCCACGCGCGGTGCGCACACCGCGTCGGCATCCGGTGAAGCGGCGATCGCTACCGCGGGGGTGAGCTGCGGTAATTCAACTTTGCGGAGACCTGAGTGGAAAGCCGCATCGAAATCGGGGACCCCCTTCAACCCGAGGTGCTTGCAATGCTGGCGGTCAGCGACGCTTACTATGCAAATCTCTATCCGGCGGACAGCAACCACTTACTTGACGCTTCAACACTTGCGGCACCCGAGGTGACTTTTCTGGTGGCAAGAGTTGCCGACCGGGTCGCCGGTTTTGGGTCGCTCGTGCAGCACGGTGCCGAGTTCGGCGAAATCAAGCGCATGTACGTCGACCCAGCCTTGCGCGGCCGGCAGCTTGGGCGGCTGCTCCTGAATGCCTTGGAAGATTGCGCGCGCGCCCGGAAACTATCGTGCTTGCGGCTCGAGACTGGCGTGAAACAGCCTGAGGCAATAGCTCTGTACCGTTCGGCTGGCTACCGTGAAATCCCACCCTTTCTGAATTACAAACCCGATCCGCTAAGCCTGTTCATGGAAAAGCGGTTGACTTGAGCGACGGAGCTCACTCACGCAAGTTGCGCCCTGATGGTCCATCAGAACTCGCCATAACCGCGAGCCATAGCCGCCGCGAAAGCCGGCAGCAGCGGAAACAACGCTAGCTCACTCCAGAGAAAGCGCCGCACCCTGGCGACGGCCTCGTCGGCCGGCGCGGCGCCGGAGCGCCGCCATTTCAGGAACGCGAGCGTCGGCGGAACCGAGAGGAGACCTATCACTGCAAACGTCCCGATCTTGGCCCAGAAGAAGGCATTGTGGGCGTAGTAGGTCCAGCCCTTCGCGGCAAAGATCGCGCGGGAGAAACCGACGATGAGAATGAGGGCTGCGAGGATACCATACCACGCGTCGATCGGCACGACGCGGGCGGTGGCCGCGGCGTCCATGCCACGCCGTACGGTCACGAACTCCGTAAACAGAACACCGAAGAGAGCAAAGACGAAGAAATGGTGCAGAATAGCCAGAGTAAGATCGAGATCGAACATCGGTCGTGCTGGGGTGTCAGAGAGCTATCGGTCGCGGATTTTCCACTGGCTGGCGATGTGAGGCAACCGGCATTTCCGGTCTCCTGGAAAATCGCGTGCGCGTAAAAACGAATTTCTCAAGGCAATTCAATCTGATTGGGTGGTCCAGTCCTTTTCGCAAAAATATTTCGCTATGCCCGTCCGGCAAATCATCTCTACAAGCTCGCCCCGTCCCGCGCTCGATAAGAGGGGCGCTTCGCGATCGTCACGGACGTTGGGCGCGGGATGCGATGGACGCGGCACATCGACTGACGAGCGATGTTGCGCGCGGAGGGCGAAGTCGTGTGGTACCAGTGCCGCCGATTTGAAGTTCCTGCGGAGATTGCCGCGAGTCCTAACAGGAACTTCAAATCGAAAGCGGCACTGGAATCATAAATTTGCTTGTGCCCTTTGCTTTCCGAAGTTCGTGAAAGGGGCCCCACGATGGCGCACGAACTTCGGAAAGCGGGCACAAGGCGCCCCTTGGCTGGCGTCAAGTTGGCGACGATGCTTTGCATCGGGCCGATGACGGTGACTGAAAAGTCATGGACACCGAGAGCGCGAAAGAAACCGTAAAACCATCGCGCGGGGAATGCCGGTCAGACGGCTTTGACCTGTGGCGACTACGCTCGTGTGCTTCTTCCATTTGCACGCGAGGCCGTGGGTGCTGGCTGAAGCACCCGGCATTCTCTGCGCCCTCTTTCGATTTCGAGGGTGGCTGCTGGCAAAACTCGGGCGCAATCGTGCCGCGGGAACGTGGTCTCTTGCCCCAGACGCAGAGCACGGCGCAGAACCGCAACCTACGAGGACGAAACCGCCGGCCGCTTGCCGTAAATCTGGTCCGCGCGTTTCTCGAACGCCGCCGCAAACCGTTTGAAGGCCGCATCGAACATCGAACCCATCAGGGTTGCCAGCGTCCGGCTCTTGAACTCATACGCGATAAAGAAACCGACGTCGCAGTCGGTGTTGCCCTTCGGCTCGAAGGTCCAACGGTTTTCGAGACTGGAAAACGGACCTTTCAGATAGCGAACAGTGATTTTCAGATTCGGACGGTCAAGCGTTACTTCGCTGGTGAAGGTCTCCTTCACTACCTTGAACGATACCGTCATGTCGGCCACCACGACCTCGGTCCCGTCTGCCATCGGCCTGCGCTGACGGATCTTCAGCGACTGGCAAAGCGGCACGAACTGTGGATAGCGCTCGACATCGGCAACGAGGTCGAACATCTCCGAGGCGCTGTGATAGACCCGGCGCTTGCTGGCAAACCGTGGCATGTCCAATCAGCGCGCGATCGCTGCTCGCGCCGCCCTGAGTTTCCTAAAATGCTCGCCTGCGTGATGCGACGAGCGGGTCAGGGGGCTCGCCGAAACCATCAGGAACCCCTTGGCATAGGCAACCTTCTCGAAGCCCGCAAACTCGTCCGGGGGAACGTAACGCATCACCGCATGATGCTTGCGGGTCGGCTGCAGATATTGCCCGATGGTCAGAAAATCGACATCGGCCGAGCGCAGGTCGTCCATCACCTGCAGTACTTCGTGGCGTTCCTCGCCAAGGCCGACCATAATACCGGACTTGGTGAAGATTTCGGGATCGATCTCCTTGATCCGTTGCAGCAGCCGCACGGAGTGGAAATAACGCGCGCCCGGGCGCACGCCAAGATAATGCGACGGCACGGTCTCGAGATTATGGTTGAAGACGTGGGGTTTGGCTGCGACCACCACCTCCAGCGCGCCGTCCTTGCGCAGGAAATCGGGAGTGAGAACCTCGATCGTCGTCGAAGGGCAGCGCGCGCGGATGGCGCGGATGGTCTGCGCAAAATGCTCCGCCCCGCCGTCGGCAAGATCGTCGCGATCGACCGAGGTCACCACCACGTGGGCAAGGCCGAGCTTGAAAGTTGCCTCCGCGACGTGGTCGGGCTCGCAAGGATCGAGCGCGCCGGGCAAACCGGTCCTGACATTGCAGAACGCACAGGCGCGCGTGCAGGTGTCGCCCATGATCATGAAGGTCGCGTGCTTCTTGTCCCAGCACTCGCCGATGTTGGGGCAGCCGGCTTCCTCGCAGACCGTCACCAGGCCGTTCTCGCGGACGATGTTGCGGGTCTCCGCATAGCCGCGCGTGGTCGGCGCGCGCACGCGGATCCAGTCCGGTTTTTTCGGCGACGGCGCGTCGGGCCGGTTCACCTTTTCGGGATGACGCGGCCGCAGCGGCTCAGCCGAGATGGTATCGATAATGGTGACCATAGGGTTTCCGAACAGCTCGATCCCTTAGGTAACCCTCGCGGTCGGTACAGGCAACCCGGCTCGTTGGGCGGTCTGGGCTGGTGTCCCGAATCCGACGGCAAGCTCTTTTGCGAACTTCGGATTCGAAAGGACACCAGAAATCTATGATTCCAGTGTGGTTTTGGTTCGGAAGTTCTCCTGACCGACTCGCGCCAAAATGAAGAGAACTTCCGAACTACCACACTGGCGGAACAAGGCGGATACGGGCAGATTTGCCAACTTGTTCCCCGCCGATTCCCCCGCGCCGCGACTCCCCCTACCCAAATGACACCAAACGCCAAAACCGCCGGAGCGTTTATCCCTGCCCTCGGCAAGAAACTGAAACGTGCCTTTTTTGCGCGCAGCGTCCACGAGGTCGCGCCCGACCTGATCGGCACCACGCTGCTGTTCAACGGGGTCGGCGGCATCATCGTCGAGGTCGAGGCCTATCATCACAGCGAGCCCGCCGCGCACTCGTTCCGTGGGCCCACGCGCGCCAACCTGGTCATGTTCGGTCCGCCCGGCTTCACCCATGTCTACCTCAACTATGGCATCCATTGGTGCCTGAACTTCGTCTGCGAGAAGCAGGGCTCCGCGAGCGCCGTCTTGATCCGCGCGCTCGAACCAACACACGGCCTTGCGGCGATGCGCCGTCGCCGCCAGCTCGACGATACGCGCGCGCTGTGCTCGGGACCCGGAAAATTGACGCAAGCGCTTGGGATCACAGGCCGCCACAACGGCGCGGCACTCGATGCCGCTCCGTTCGCCCTGCATGCGCGCACCGGCAGGGTCGAGATCGTGTCGGGCGTGCGCATCGGCATCACCAAGGCGGTCGACCTGCCCTGGCGCTACGGGATGAAGGGCTCGAAATTCCTCAGCAAGCCGTTTGCGGCCTGAGGAGAACGAATGCTCGTCACGATGCGTTCTTCAGCCGTTCGAGCGCCTCGACGATCTTTGCCTTGCGCGCCAAGGCTGCCTCGCGCTTCTCCCTTTCCTCCTCGACGATCTCCTCGGGTGCGTTGGCCATGAACTTTTCATTGCCGAGCTTGGTGTCGACCCGCTTGATGTCGGCATCGGCCTTGGCGATTTCCTTGCCGAGCCGGGCTTTCTCGGCGCCAAGATCGATCACGCCCTTCAGGGCCAAACCGATGGTCTCGTTGCGAACGACAAGTTGCATCGTACCGCTTGGATACTCCACCGCTCTGCTGATTTCCGAAATCCTGGCCATGCGCTTCAAGAACTCGGACCACCGCTGCGACCTTTCCCATATCTGGTCAGAAGTCCGCGCCAGAATGAGCGGCAAGGTCACGTTTACGTTCATTTCCGCGCGCGCCGAACGGATTGCCGAGATCACCTCGATAACCCAACCGATTTCAGCCTCTGCCTGTGGGTCATATGCACCAGGCTCCGATGGCCATTCAGTCAGCGCGAGCAAGGTGTCGCGCCTTGCCGTCACCGTCCAGAGTTCCTCGGTGATGAAGGGCATGAATGGATGAAGCAGTTTCAGGATTTGGTCCCGCGCCCACGCCACCATGGCCCGCGTCTCGGCCTTCGCCGCGCCCTCAGCTCCCAAGAGAATGGGTTTTGCGAGCTCGACATACCAGTCGCAATAAACGTTCCAGACAAAGCGATAGATTGCGTTCGCGGCATCATTGAAGCGATAGGTGCTGATTTCTTCCGTTACTTCGCTTATCGCGCGCGAGGTCTCGTGGGCGATCCAGCGGTTTATCGTTTCATTGGCTTGAGCCGGATTGAAACCGGGCGGCGCCGCGCAACCATTCATCTCGGCAAAGCGGCAGGCGTTCCAGAGCTTGGTCGCGAAGTTGCGGTTGGTTTCGACAAGTTGCGGCGAAAGCCTGATGTCGTGGCCTTGGGCTGCGCCGCGCGCCAGCGCAAAGCGCAGGGCATCGGCGCCGTACTCGTCGATCACGCCCAACGGATCGATGACGTTGCCTTTCGACTTCGACATCTTCGCGCCCTTCTCGTCGCGAACCAGGCGGTGGATGTAGACGGTCGAGAACGGCGCCTTTTTCATGAAGTGCAGGCCCATCATCATCATTCGCGCGACCCAGAAAAAGATGATGTCGAAACCGGTGACCAGCACGTCGGTCGGATAATAGCGCTTCACCTCCGCCGTGTCCGCAGGCCAGCCCAGCGTCGAGAACGGCCACAGCGCGGACGAGAACCAGGTATCGAGCACGTCCTCGTCGCGCTTGATGAAGCCGGCGCGCTTGTTGCGATCGAGCGCCATCTCGCGCCCCTGCTCCTGCGTGATGACGCCCTGCTCGACATAGTAGCCGAGCGCATCACCGACCGCCTCCTCCTCCGTCTGGGCGACAAACACCTTGCCGTTGGGTCCGTACCAGGCCGGAATCTGGTGACCCCACCAGAGCTGGCGGGAGATGCACCAGGGCTGGATGTTCTCCATCCATTCGAAATAGGTCTTCTCCCAGTTTTGTGGCACGAACCGCGTGCGCCCGGAGCGCACCGCCGCGATCGCCGGTTGCGCCAGCGTGCTCGCGTCGACATACCACTGGTCGGTGAGATAGGGCTCGACCACCACGCCGGAACGGTCGCCATGCGGCACCATGTGGGTGTTTGGCTCGATCTTTTCGAGGAAACCGAAATCCTCGAGCCGGGTCACGATCCGCTTGCGTGCGGCAAAACGGTCGAGGCCGTGCATTTCCTGCGCAAAATCCAGCGCGCCTTCCGGCAAGCCCCGCAGATAATCCTCGTTGCCGACGAGCGCGAGGCTGCCCTCCTGGTCGAGCACGCTGATCCGCGGCAGTCCGTGGCGGTTGCCGATCTCGAAATCGTTGAAGTCGTGCGCGGGCGTGACCTTGACCGCGCCCGAACCTTTTTCCGGATCGGAATAAGTGTCGGCGACGATCGGAATCTTGCGCCCGACCAGCGGCAGAATGACATGTTTGCCGACCAGGTCGGCATAACGGGGGTCGTCCGGATGCACGGCAACACCCGTATCGCCCAGCATGGTCTCGGGGCGCGTTGTCGCAACCACGATGAAGCTCTTTGGATCGTCCGGGCTGAAGGTCTTGCCCGCGATCGGATAACGCAGGTACCAGAGGCTGCCCTTGACCTCGATCTGTTGAACCTCGAGATCGGAGATTGCGGTCAGGAGCTTCGGATCCCAGTTCACCAGCCGCTTGTCTTTATAGATCAGGCCCTCGCGGTGAAGTTCGACGAACACCTTCACCACCGCGCGGGAAAGGCCTTCGTCCATTGTGAAGCGCTCGCGCGACCAGTCGCACGAGGCACCCAGCCGCTTCAGCTGGTTGATGATGACGCCGCCGCTCTCCTCCTTCCATTCCCAGACCCGCTCAATGAATTTTTCGCGGCCCATGGCGCGGCGGCCCGGCTGCTGGCGTTCCATCAGCTGCCTTTCGACCACCATCTGGGTCGCAATGCCGGCGTGATCGGTTCCAGGCTGCCAGAGCACATCGCGGCCACGCATCCGTTCGAACCGGCAGAGGATGTCCTGCAGGGTGTTGTTGAGCGCGTGTCCCATGTGCAGCGACCCCGTCACATTCGGCGGCGGGATCACGATGGTGAATGGCTTCGCGTTACGCCGCTCCGGGCGCCCGGCTCGAAATGCACGGGCGTCCTCCCAGATCAGGGACATGCGGCCTTCAATGTCGGCGGGCTGATAGTTCTTCTCGATCATGGCTTGCAAATCGGCGATGGCACCGGGCCTGGTGGTCCGATCCTAGAAAGCCGCGACGGCGTGCCAAGTCAACACGACAGGCCGGTCGAAAATCCCGCTAAACGGCTCCGGGCGGCAAAACCGCGGCCGATGGCGGGGGTGAGGCGCCCAGCCCCTACCGACCGCGCGAGACCCGCTCAATTTCGGCCTTGACGATCCGTTCCACAAGCCCCGGCAGGTTGTCGTCGAGCCAGGCTTTCAGCATCGGCCGCAACATCTCCTTGACCAGATCCTCCAGTGTCCGCGCGTTGTTGCTGAGCACGGTATGGGCCAGGGTGTTGAAAGCGGACTCGACCGCCGCGACCGTCGAATGCGACAGGATCGGTGCCGGCGGCGGGTCATAGGCGGGCGCTCGCTGAATGTTTCTCGAGGCAACCGACTCAGTGAATTCAAGGTCATCCTCGGGCTCGACCCTCCGAAACGGCGGCTGGGAGGGCGTAACGCTGGGCAGCGCCATTTCGTCGGTAAGCTCAAACACCTCGCCGTTGGGCTGAGGAGAACGAATCTCCTCCGCCGTGGTTGCCTCGTCGAGCCCGTTCAGCAGCGCATCAATGTCGTCCTGGCTGTTGGTGGCGGCCGGCGGTGCCGCGGGCTCAGGCGGCGGCGGTGCGGCCTTCGCGAGCGCCTCAGGAATCTTCGACGAAGGAAGATCGTTCATCACCGGCGACTTCGGCGCCGGCGGCATCGCGACCGGCCTTTCCGGCTTTACAGCTGTGGGTGGCGCAGCAGGCAGACCGCCAGAGGACTTGTCGGCCACCGGCGGCTTCGCCTCGTCATCGGCGATGATGCGGCGGATCGACGCCAGAATCTCCTCCATCGAGGGTTCTTGGACCTTTGCAGGCTGCGTCATCTCCGACTCCAAATCATCAACGCCCTCGCAGAGGCCGTTCTACACCAAGCTCCACGGGATTGCCGATTCCGGTCGCGCTGGCCCGGCAATTTGATCGCACAGGCACGACTTGTCCCCAGATCAAGTGCCGCTCGAAACATCGCGCGGTCCCGCCCCCGCCGCTCGGGATACAGAAGCGTTGCGCCCAAGGAAGGCCGCGAATCGCTCCGCTGCATTCACAGAGGCTATGTCATGGCAATCAACGATTGCAAGCAACACACCTGTGGACCGGTTTGATTCGCGTTCCGCATCGCCCAAGGGATGTGCGTCGCAGCGGAAAGCAGGGACGCAGGGACGCAATCAGCGTCCGTCCGGCGCACGAACACCGAACCAAGCGTCGCGGACCTGCTGGTAGTGCACGCTCGGGTCATAAGTCAGTGTCGGCAGGTTGAGCACCTGCGGGGAGAACCGCCCGATAGAGGTCAGCACGGCATACGAGGCGACCACGCGATCATGCTGCGCAGTCACCAGCGCGACGCGGGCGTTGACCAGCGCCTGCTGCGCATTGAGCACGTCGAGCGTGGTGCGCTGCCCCGCCTTGGCCTCTTCGCGTACGCCGTTCAACGCAATTTCCGAAGCCGACACTTGCGCTTGCGCCGAGGCAACCTGCGCCTTGCCGGCGACCAGCTGTCCCCACGCGGTCACCGTATTGGCTCGCGCCTGGTCGCGGGTCGTCTCCAGAGTGAGCCGCTGCTGCGCCAGCGATTCCTTGGACTGGCGGATAAGCGAATATTCGCTGCCGCCCTGATAGATCGGCACCGCAACCTGCGCGATGGCCGAGGCGCCGAACGATCGGTACAGCGTCATCGTCGTCTCGTAGGTCTGCTGCACGGAGCCCAGCAAGGCCACCGTCGGCAACAGCGCGCCTTCGTTGATCTTGACCTGCAGGTAGTTGACGTCGACGCCGTACATGGCGGAGGTAACGTTCGGATTTTCAATCAAGCTCAACTCGACCGCTTGCGGCAAGGTTGGCGGCAAATAACGGTCTACCGGCGAACCCGGCGCTAGATTCTCCGGCTCAATGCCGATGATGCGGCGGAAATTCGCACGCGTCGTTACCAGATTGGCTTCCGCGGTGAGTTCCTGCGTCTTGCCCGCCGCAAGTTGCGCCTCAGATTGGGCGACGTCGGTGCGCGTCACCTCGCCGACATTGAAGCGGTCGCGGGTCTGCTTCAACGTTTGCTCGAGCACACGCACGTTGCTCTTCTGCACCTCGACGATCGCGGAGTCGCGCAGATAGTCCATGTAGATGGTGGCGGCACTGAGCAGCACCGACTGCTCAAGCACACGCAAGGCCTCCCGAGCGCCAGACACCTGGCTCTCCGCCGCGCGCGTCTTGTTGGCCGTGATGTTGCCGTTGAAGAGAGTCTGCGAAACCGTCAGCCCTGCGCTGCGCGGTGGATTGGCGCCATGGATTTCAGTTCGGATGAGGTTCGTGGGCGTGCCGCCCTGAGTGATGTTCGTGTCGGTGTATTGATAGCCAGCGGTCGCAGTCAAAGCGACTTTCGGACGATAACCGGAAAGCGCCTGGGGAACGTTCTCGTCAATAACCCTCACCGCGGCACGCTGCGAGTTCAGCTGCGGATTGGTCTGATAGGCGCGCACCAGCGCAGCCTCTATCGTATCGGCCAAGGCGGGCCCGGTGCCCGCCAGCGCCAACGCGAGGACCATAGTCGCAGCTCTGGTGACGACCCCGTCCCCTTGCATCCCCTGCATTCCGTTCAATTTCGCCACCGGCTCACGCGTTTTCACGCATCGGCCGGGCCACCTCTGGGTACCCTGCAACAACATAGGCCCCGCCACGGCGCAGTGGAACCTCCCGGGAGCCCCCACAGGTCGAAACTCTTTACGTGCAGCATCTTGGCCACACTTCTGTTTTTAAAACGTTATCGGTCGGGGAGGTCTAGAAGACAAACGCAGGAACCCGCTCGAGCCCAGGCAACACCGGGGCGCTTGCGTCAAACAGCACTCGACCGCCAAAGTCGCCTTGCGAACGCGTCAGCGTCATCGCTCGCGGCGGCCGGGACGTAGCGAACACCCCTACCAGCCTCCCTCCCTGGCTGAGCTGACCGCAAAGCACCTCGACAGGGATTTCGGTAGCGCCGTTGAGGATGACCGCGTCGTAGGGTGCGGCCGACGGATAACCCTCTGCCGCCTCTGCGACCTGAAATGTCACGCTGTCCTGAAGTCCGAGGCCTGACAATACTTCCTTACCTCTGGCGATAAGCCCGGCATCGCGGTCCGTCGCGGTGATCTTGCCGGCCAAGCGGGCCGCGAGGGCCGCGATATAACCGGTCGCGCATCCGACAACCAGCACGCTGTCGCTTGCCCCGATTTCGGCGGCCTGCAACAGCCTTGCGGTCAGCATCGGTTTGATCAGGTATCGCTTCGCCGAGCTCCCCCCTGTGACATCGAGATCGAGATCGAGATAGGCCAGCGCGCGCCGGGCTTGCGGCACAAACTGCTCGCGGGGCAATGCGAGCATCGCATCGATGATTCGTCGGTCGGTGACGTCGCTGGTGCGCACCTGACCATCGACCATTTTCTGGCGCGCGGTCGAAAAATCGGACATTGACGGACCTGTCGGGAGAAGAAAGGAGCATAGGTCGGGTCATCTTTGGTCCAAGCTTCGGCAAAAGGCAACATGCCGCGCCGCGGTTCAGGACAGCGCGCCCAGGCAGCATTGCCCGACTTCTTATTCTTGTTATTCGATCGTCACCGCCAGCCGTCCGATCAGCCGCGCGACTTCTTCCAGGCTCTGGGAATCGTGAGCTTCGACCGCCTGAGCCAACCGCGCCAGGCATTCGTCATCACTTAACGAGGGAATATCGGCTGGAACAATTGAGGGCGCCGGCTTCGCCCGCTCGGTCTGAATGACGTCTGACATCGAAATCATCTCCGCTGCCCCGGCGATATCGACCATCCCGGTCAATTGAGTCGATTTGGCGTCGAAGTCATGTCGGGCCGGGCACAGCAACCCTGCTGTGCGCGCTTGCCAATCGATGCGGCTCGTGAGCGAGAGCCAGCATGAAACCATTGCGGATTCATGCCTTTCTGCGCGCCTATCTCGGCCGGAGGGAGACGGCCATTTGGTCCTATGCAAGCCGAAAATGCTTTGTTATACGCTGGCCGCCTGCGCACATTTGTGTCGCCCGTTCCTCGGTAGCTCAGCGGTAGAGCATCCGACTGTTAATCGGATGGTCGCTGGTTCGAATCCAGCCCGGGGAGCCATCTCCAAAAATCGGCATTGATTGCTCACGACTTTTTCGCCTTTTTGTCAAACTGGATGGTCGGGTTCGGCACTTCTGTTCCCGATCTGACCTTGCCCATCGCCCGTCGTGCCGCACGCTTGCTGTCGCGCATCCCGATGTAGCGTTGAAGTTCATTCAAGCTGGCATGGCCGGTGATGGCGGCGTTTCGACCACATCGGACCCTGGTCTTCCGCGATGCGTGGCGGCCATCTAGTCAGCCAGCGCCCGATAGACGGAAGCCCGACCGATTTTTAGCGCCTTGGCGACAGCGGACGGCCCCAGGCCGTCAGCACACATTTGCTTGACCTTCGCGGGGTCAATGCTCCGCTTGCGGCCTTTGTAGATCCCGCGCGCTTTCGCGTCGGCGATACCTTCCAATTGGCGCTCCCGGCGCAAATTCGTCTCGAACTCCGCGAACACGCCAAGCATGTCGAGAAAGCACTTGCCTGCCGCGGTGCTCGTATCAATCGGTTGCTCTATGGCCTTCAACGACGCGCCCTTCGCCTTTACCGCACGCACGATGTCTTGCAAGTCGCTAATGCTGCGGGCGAGCCTGTCGATGCGGGTGACCGTCAACACGTCGCCTTTTCGCAGGAAGTCCAGGACGGTGCGGAGTTCATCACGGCCTGTGGTGGTGCCGCTGCGCTTCTCCGAGCGGATCAGGTCGCACCCGGCTGCGCGCAGGACATTCTCCTGAAGCTCCAGGTTCTGATCCGTGGTGTTCGCGCGTGCATAGCCGATGACTGGCATCGAAAAGGTCCTTTGTCTCGTTAGGTTCCCAGACCCTTGAGACATGTTGTCTCAAAATATCAAAATCAACCCTATTAAGACATTTTTCCGGTCTCGTTCGAATGCCCCGATAGCTTATTGAGGCCCTCGCCCACGCAGGACTGGTGTGCACAGATATTTTTGGAACTCCCCCGACGTTTCGTCGTTGAGCGAACATTGTTCCGCCGGGGGAACCGGGATGCGGCAGTACCGCGCGTACCTGATGGAGAATGGGCACGTCTGGACCGCCATCGATTTGAGTTGTGCGGATGACGACGATGCGAAGCGGCAAACGGCAAATCTTCCAAGCGGGCATGACGTTGAACTCTGGCAGGGCGACCGCAAGGTGGCACTTTTGAGATCGAAAGAGCGCTTCGACTTCCACTAGGGCTTATTGGCGATCCGGAGCGGCTGAGCGCGCGCACTACAAAGGAAGCGGGCCGAATTTTGTGTGGAGTATTTTGCCCAATGGACTGAAATGAAAGTGAATACGAACCGGTTTGCCTTTGCAGTCCTGACAGTTAACTTGAATCTCGTCGCCAGTCAGGATCATGCCACCCAGCATGAAGGCGGATGCCGCCTTGTTTTCGAGCTTGGATTTCCAGTAGATCGCAATGGAGCTGCGATCTGCCAGATTTATGCCATCGCAATCGCAAATCAATGTCGCTCGCTCTTCATACAGATTGAGCAACGCATTCAATTGTCCAGACCGGCAAGCATCAAGCCAATCGACTACGACGCCCGAACGATCAAAATCGTTCCGCGTGTGCATATAATGCCGTTTCTTCGCTGAATTGATCGCTGCCATCAGCGCGCCTCGCGGCACCGGCTTGAGAAAAAAGGCTACGGCCCCAAGCGACGCGGCGCTCGCCGCGATGCCCTTGTCCTCGCTCGCAGTAATCACGATAGTCGGGATGCGCACACCATAGTTCAAGAGTTCGCCTTGCAACTCGATGCCGGTCATGTCCGGCATTTTCACATCCACGATCAGGCAGTCGGGCTTGTGCGAGGGGAGCGCCTCAAGGAAGGCGCGGGCCGAAGGATAGTTCCGGGACTTGATCCCCTGCACGCGCAGTAGTCGCCCCAACGCTTCCCGCATGGAAGCGTCATCGTCCACGATGGCGACATGTCGCTGCATGATCGCTGCCTTGCCGCATTCTGCGAAGGCCAACACTCACAAGACTTTACGCCAACCACTCGCGACCGGTTGATTTAGATCAAGCATGCCAATGTAACGGTCCCGAGCCGAAGGCCTCTGAGCAATTCCTTCATCAGCAAACTGGCGGAAATAGCCCCGAGTTGTCTCCTAGTTCTTGTCCGAAGAACCGGGCGTGAAACGCCATCCCGTCATGCGCAATTATTTTTATGCTCTCGTCAGAACCGTCGGTCGCTGGCAATTTCGCCATCACTGTTGCGAGAGCGGCAGTCGGAAACGAAAAACCGCGCCCCCGCCGATTTTGTTTTCCGCCCATATGAGCCCCTTGTGAGCTTCAGCAATTGTGCGCGCAATGGACAAACCCATTCCCATGCCTTGCGGCTTTGTCGAAAAAAACGGTTCGAACACTTCCTTGAGCTTGTCACGGCCAATGCCCGGACCGGCATCGGCTACCGAGACTTCGGCGAAATTGCCGTCACGCGCAGTCGAGATTGTAACTCTTCGCTCGGCGCGAGGAACGTCTGACATCGCGTCGGCCGCATTCACGATCAGATTCACGAGGACCTGTTGAACTTGAACTTGATCGCCCTTGATCGGTAGCGGTTCGGAGAAAAAAACGGTCTTGACATCAAATTTCCGCGCAGCTGCGAGTGGAGAAAGTAATAGGATCGTATTGCGCACAATCTCGTTCAAGTCGACATCCGTCACCTTGGATGGTGCTTTTCTGAGCATGTTGCGCAGGCGCAGGATCACTTCTGAGGCACGCTGGTCGTCGCGGCGTATATCGTCGACGATTTCGCCGATTTCATTCAAATCCGGCGCCGGTGACTTGAGCATCAACTGCAACGTCTCGGCGTTAGCCAGAATGGCCCCAAGCGGCTGGTTAAGCTCGTGTGCTATGGATGCGGTAAGTTCGCCAGCCGTCGAATAGCGGGGTTGAAGTGCGCCAGTTCTGCCGAGCGGCGGGCAGCTTCGACTTCGAAATACAGACGGCGGCGGTGCTCGAACAATAGACCGGTAATCATCGCGCCCTGAAACAAGATCAGCGCGAGGGCCGCCATGATTTGCCACCCATAGCTGTCCCACGTAGTCAGCTCGCGAAAATAAATCTGGTTTCCCGGCGGCAGACGGCTCTCGCTGATGCTCCAGCGCCGTAATTCACGCCAATCATATTTTGGCGCGGCAAACCCCATCGGTTCGGTTTTGATGCTATCCGGCTTCTCTCCACCAAGCATGCGTACAGCGACAGCACCTGCTTTTTTGCTCAACTCAAGCGCCGACAGCATTGGGCCGCCGATGACCTCTCGGCCAAAGAATGCGTCATCAAACGTAAAAATCGGCGCATTAGCCGTCGCATCGAGGCTCATCAGGGCCCTGTCACCTTCATAGGCCACACCGGCTCCATCGACGACCATTTGAAACCAGAAGATCGCGGAGCGCGATGGAAGAGAGGCCGTCTGTTTCCTAATGTCTTCAAATGAAAGCTTGTCGTACCATCTGATTTCAATTCGATCCTCTAACGGCTTTAGCTCTCTCTTCATCTCTTCCTCCCAATAGAGTTCATTGGGAGAACTGCCGTTCACGACGGCCACAATCCTTGTATCCGGCGCTATCTGCAAAAAACTCTCGAAAAGAAATCTGAAGTTAATTCTACCTGCGACGACAGCGTCATTCTCGGTCAGATTGGATGGCTGAACACGACGCTGCTCGAGTGCCGTGATTAGCATTGGCGTCGTCGGAAAAAGCTGTTGCCTGTAACGTTGCATGAAGGCGGCTGCCGGCGAGCCGATGCTCACGATCAGGTCGGGTAAACGCTCGGCACTAAGGGCCTTAAGATACGCGACAAACGGTGCTTCCGGATTTGGGTCGCTGGAGCGAGCCGCCATGAGTGCGTGCTCTTGAACATCCAGCGGCCACGACGACTGTTTGTCCAGTTCCTCCCGAATGTTTTTGGCGTATTCGTTCCAAGGTCTGAACTCCCGGCCGACCGAATGAAGGATCAACACCCTCTTGTGCTCGGTCGCATGCAGGTCGTCTGAAAAAACAAGACAGGTACAGGCGCAAATGGTGATTAACCACTTGGACCATGCTTGGTATCGGCTAGTGCTATTCACCGAAAGCTGTCCTGCCGCGCAACATCTCTGACCGAGGGTAAGAGGCAATTCAACAAGTCGTCAATGGTCGCTCACGGCCGCTCCGGTCTCACGACACCATCCGCTATTTTGGGCGATCTCGTACGCCCATTTTGAAAATTCCGCCGCTTCGCATCCCGCGCGGCCCCCTCCTTTAGGAGAAGCTCAAGAAGGATCTTGTTAGTTCGTGCCAGGAATTTGGGGTTTCGCGTACCAGCTTTTGATCGGGCTTGACGATGAGCTAGCTGGCAGTGATGTCGACTGCCATTACACCTCGATCGAGCAGTGCAGATTGGCTGACCTCGGGTGGTGCGAGGCAATGCCTGACTAATCCATTCTACGTGCCACGCCTAGCGGCCGCCGCTGTGCTTGCCACTTTTAACAAGAGCCAAAGCCAGAAATGCCCCAAGCCTGAAATCGGACGGCGACGGTGACGATGTTTCCGCACGACTGCTACGGCTTCTCAGCAGGAGCATAGCTCCGAGCTTTTCCACAGCATATCCACAACGGCGGTTGGCGGATTTCGCAGTTTCCGGCAAAGGCTTGCCGCGCAAAAGCGCGCATGTGAGCAGCGGCTTTTCCACAAGCCGCAACGAATGCCGCTTCAATATCCGGACTGTTCCATTGCCGCGCGGCAGGCCTCACTCAAGCTCGCCTTGTGCCGCTGCAGGCAGACCGTAATA
>Ga0306925_10001043_pt1 | contig 21838 bp, 23 predicted proteins | sample flu12Cox44000176_FD_203755 | JGI IMG/M metagenome (GOLD analysis project Ga0306925, IMG submission 203755) | Lab enrichment of tropical soil microbial communities from Luquillo Experimental Forest, Puerto Rico - flux8day.12C.oxic.44.000.176 (v2)... | ecosystem: Environmental > Terrestrial >... | reverse complement strand
AATCGAACCGAATCGAAACGGACAGGTGAAGGAGGCGGCAGAAGGATCAACGAAGCGCCGGTAGCACTGTGTGTCTGTAGACAACCCGAATCGCGACCCTTTTTCCCTAGTCGTACTACGCCGTGCTGAATTTCGACCGGCTCTTTGGCCAAAACGATCGCCGAACCGTTCTACACCCGGCGCTTAGATCTGTGACCGCCGATACCCCGGTTGCCGCGCGAGAACAGGAAGAGCTCTTGCTGGTCTCCCAGGAGCGGCGGACAAGCCGCTGAACAGTCCTGACTCAAAGGGTGTATGCGCAGCGCCGTCGAGGCTTGCCCTCTCGCCTCGCGCCGCCTCTTGCAAGCCAATCAAGCCCTGTAATCTTCGCTGTCGGAAGCGTAACCGCGGCGGGCGGAAACAGCCGGTGGCCGTGCTCGTCGCTGCGCGACACTCCGCACGGCTCATGCGGACTGTCACGGATGAATGAAGGCGATCGCAGTGCGCTCGCGGGGCTATACTGTTTGAAACATGGAACACTATACCTGGGACGAAATAGGCAAAGAAATCCTGAGCCCAACCATTGCCCGCAAGATCATTGCTGGAGAAAAGGCGATGGTGGCCCAGGTGTTTCTGGCGAAGGGCGCGGTCGTGCCGGAACACAAACACGAGAGCGAGCAAATCACCTACATCCTGGAAGGAGCACTCCTGTTCGAAATTGATGGCAAAGAGATCTTGGTGGGAAAAGGGCAGGTGCTACGGATCCCGTCGTGGAAGCCTCACAAAGCCACCGCGCTCGAAGACACCCTCGATCTCGATATCTTCAGCCCCATCCGCGAGGACTGGCTGAAAAAGGACGACGCATATCTGCGCCGAGGATAAGACACTGTGGATCTCGGGTTAAGCGATCGCGTGGCGATTGTCGCCGCCTCGAGCCAGGGGATCGGAAAAGCCGTAGCCTGGGGACTGGCTCGGGAAGGGGTCAAACTGGCGCTTTGTGCGCGCACCGAATCGGTGCTGCTCACGACCGCGGAGGAGATCCGCCGCGAAACCGGAACGGAGTTGATGGCCCGGGTGGTCGACGTGACGGTACCTGAACAGGTGCATTGGTTCGTTGGCGAGACCGCGCGCCGTTTTGGACGCCTCGACATCTGCGTGGCCAATGCCGGCGGACCACCTTCCAAGAGCTTTGCCGATACCAGCATCGAGGACTGGCATCGCGCCGCGGAACTCAATCTGATGAGCACGGTCTACCTGGCCCGGGAGACGCTCCCGTTGATGCAGGCGCGTCGTTGGGGCCGGTTCATCGCGATCACCTCGGTGGCCGTCAAGCAACCACTCGAGGGTTTGATCCTCTCGAATTCGATCCGGTGTGGAGTCAGCGGGCTGGTGAAGACCCTGGCGGCCGAGTACGGAGCCTGCAACGTGCTTGTGAACAATGTGTGTCCTGGCTTCACGGCTACGGACCGCCTGACAGGACTGGCCAAATCACTGGCGGCGCAAAAGGGAGTAACGCCGGAGCAAATCGTGGAGGCATGGGTCAGTCAAGCGCCGTTAAGGCGCGTGGGGCACGCCGAGGAGTTGGCCAACGTCGTGGTGTTTCTCGCCTCCGAACGTTCCAGCTATGTCACGGGGGTTTCCCTCGCGGTGGATGGCGGAATCACAAAGGGACTGTACTGAGCGTTTGGGCGCGCTGCGCCACTAAGCAAAACCGCCGCAGGGAAAACACCTTCGTGCCCGCGACGTCGCTCGCCAAGCGGCGTACCTCGGCCCTGTTCGGTGGAATCCGTGATACCGCAGTCTGTCACATATAATCCCAACGAGCGGTGCCGAAACTTCGCATGAACTCCGTCTAAATCAAACGCAAGGTTGAGCGAATGGATCGTTTCTATTGCGCGCCGATGTCGTATTCATTGAATAACACTCGATGAAACGGAGCCGAAGATTCATTTAAAAAATTCGGTTTGAGGGGTGGCGCGAGACAACCGATGGCAAGCGCACTGTGCGGAACGACGATGCAAGATCCTTGGCTCCGTAGTAGTTCGTATTCTCGATAATAACCGACACAGCACTCGTGTGAGCGGCGGCAAGCTCGGATCCATCCGTTACCCGCCGAGAGAGGAACCGTGCCTGACTCTGCTTGCTCCACATTTTCACAGGCAATCCCAACGGGACCGTGCAGTACACCCGTCGGGTGTTATTTGGGAATATCGGTAGCTTTCCAACCGTGGGAGGGTTCGCTTTCTATCTGCCGCTATCACGCCCCGTAATATGGTTTCTGCCGTCGTCAGGCTAGTGACACCCGGGCGGTGGCAGTCATACGTAAGCCCTCGCCCATCGCCTCAAAACGGAGGCGAACACACTCGTGAAGCATTTCGACTAGGCGGATCATCCCTCGACACAAATCGAAAATCGATCCTCAGGCCGGCGAAGGCGACGGGCGGAACACTACTGAGGTTCAAGGACGTCAGTTCCTATTCGAACTTCTTTGCTGCCGTTGCAGGGCTCGTTCGATCCGAGGGTCCGGCACAAGCCAGAGAAGGGCAACTAGCGCATACAGGGCATTGGCAATCCAGGGACTCACGAACGCGAGGGGAACCGCCGCGACGTAGATCATCGGAGAAAGCTTGCCTTTCCAATCACGGCCCACAGCCGATGCAAGCAGGGAGTTCCTTCCCTCCTGAATGACAATTGAGTGCTGCAGAATGTAGTACGCGATTGCAGCCGATAGCAGGACGACGCCATAAACCGCCGTCGGCGCAGGTGCCAGGTGGTTCTCGCCCATCCAAGCGGTCGCGAAAGGAAACAGCGAGAGGCAGAACAGCAAATGTAGATTAGACCACAGAATTTTCGCGCTCACGTGGCGTGTGGTCTGAAACAGATGATGGTGGTTGTTCCAGTAGATGCCGACGTAGACGAAGCTCAAAACGTAACTCAAGAAAACGGGGACTAATGGTGTCAGCGCCGCTAACTGAGTGCCTTGCGGCGCCTTCAACTCCAAAACCATGATGGTAATAATGATGGCGAGCACCCCATCGCTGAAGGCTTCCAGTCGATTCTTCTCCATATTGCGATCTTAAGGGGATGGTCGGCGCCCCGCAATCAACGCATTATTCTGGCGCGGTCTTCACGTCCCGATAGGAATTGCGCACTTTCACGTTTCACGTCAACTCGACGGCGAAACAGCTTTGCTTGCGTATTTGCGTTATCCGTCCGAGTGCGGAGATTCCAGCAGCCGACTTGTAGAAACTCATCTGCACAGTCGGTTTTGTGGGCCAGACGACGTAGACGCACTACAAGTTCGCGCCGAAGGCTAGCAGGCGGCCGTCGCAATCCCTCACTACAAACTCTCGTGAGCGCCATGGCATGCTGGCAAGTCCCCGCGTGAATTCCACGCCGTTGGCGGCGTACTCGGCATAAAGCGCGTCTGCATCTTCGACATTGAGGTATGCGTCGAGCAGTTCGTCTGCATATTTGTCCGGATTGGCTGTGGGCGGTGCTGCGCAGCGGAAGTGAATCGCGTGCTGGTCGCGCGCCACAATGGCGTAGACGGGCGGATCCTGCCACGTCCCGAGGCATTCGAAGCCCAGCTTGTCTTTGTAATAGGCGACCGTGCCGGGAATGTCCGTAGTGAAGAACTGTGGCGCGATCTGACGGATCATGGAGCAAGTGTACCGCAGCCGGGCGGCACCGTCCCACGACACCGGCGCGTCGCATAATTGTCGCCTGGGGGAAGTAATCCACGTGGGCGTATTGTCCAACGATTTGGAGTAAACCATTCCACATGGGAACACGGCACGCTGTCGGGGAAATTGATATCCTGGCGGCTATGGCAAGAGCAACCAGTCCTATCCCTGACGGTTTCCATACGGTGACAGTGCATCTGAGCGTGAACGGCGCTGCTGCGTACAGCGAGTTTCTCCAGCGCGCATTCGGCGCTGTCGAAATCGGGCGCTCGCCCGGGCCGGGCGGCAAGCTTATGCATGTCCAAATGAAGATCGGTGATTCGACAGTCATGTTCGCCGACGACTTCTCCCAGGAGTTCGGCATGCCCCCGTTGGCTGAGGGCCGCCTTCCCGTGCACCTCCACGTCTACGTGCCCGACGTGGATGCGCTGTGGGCGAAAGCGGTGGCCGCCGGTTGCAAAGTCGAGATGCCTCTGGGAGATCAGTTTTGGGGCGACCGGTATGGGCACCTGCGCGATCCTTTCGGATTTATGTGGGCCCTAGCCACGCGCAAAGAGGACTTGACTCAGGCGGAACGCGAAGAGCGAGGCCGCAAAGCGATGTCCGGCGCCGGCCACTCCTGAAGGCCGCGATGCTGCGGGAAATCGCAGTAGGTCTCTGGATTTGCGGTGTTAACGGCCGTATCGGTAGCCACGTGGACATTAGCTTTGGATGGCGGAGAGATCAGGGAAATGGCCAAGACATTTGAAGTCAGGGTGATGTTAATGGGAAAGGGCTTCGCAACGGTGATCCGCAACCGGAACGTCTTCCAAGGAAGTTGCCGTGGCGGGGACTTAACTGGCCATCTCTGCCTGTTCCCATGATTTGTTGAGTTTGCGGATCGCGGCGGTGATCTTGACCAGGCGATTGGAGATGCGGTCGAGGAGAAGCCGGCTGGCCCCTTCCGGAGAGTACAGCGGGAACATTTCGAGAAATAATGCTTTCCGTTGGGAAATGCTAGCGCAAGTTCAGGACCCTGGCCGGCAATAAAAGGACTTCACAGAAGGAATGACCGACGTTTCCCCGAGTACCCGACGATTCGCTCGGGGCCTGCGAGCGAACGAGACGGACAGTGCGCAGACTCGCGCTTCACGATCGCCGTGAAAACCGAGTGAGGCAAACAACCCTTAGCGCCGATTCTTCTGCGGTGTCAACACTTCGACCTGTACCGTGTGTCTCCCGAACTGCTTGGCCCCGCGGCGCGAGGGTATGTAGATATCGATCTTGCGCCCGCGGATCTTGCCGCCCGTATCCTCGACGCGGTAGACGCCGGAGTATTGCCCCGCGTTCTTCAGCCGAACCTTCGTGCCGAGCGGCAGCACGCGCCGGTCCGCTGCAATCATGCCGCGGCGCACCCGCTTTCCGCTGGCGGTGCGCCCGTGGCCGGTATACGCGGTGGCGCGCATCGTCATCGTCCGGTGGCGGGCTTTGGCCGGCGCCGGGACGAGCCACACCGTCATGACGAGGCAAGAAATACACGCGTAGCGGCTCATCGCAGTTCGCGCAGCAGGTCGCCTGCCATTGTGCGGCTTAGGCCACCAGTGGTCTTCGCATTCGAGTGTCCGGCCATGTGCTGCGGGCACCTCGATGTGGTCGCCGCGCCTACACACGAAAGGATTAGACCGGCTCCGTGAGATCCTTGCTTCGAGCGACTCAACGCGCCACTCTTACGAACAGGGATCCCGCGGCGTTCCGAGCGTTAGCCCAACATATCGGTAGCTTTCGCAGCTCTGGATTGCAGACAAGTTCGACGAGCGATCATATGTTTCAACTCGTCTGTTTGGCGCTTTACGACCAGGGCGTTCTTGAGGATATCCGATTTCACCGCTGGAGATTTACGTTTTTAGCTCAATCGCGAAATCCAGCCTAAATACGCGGCGCGAGGCTATCGAAGCTCACTCGGTTCGCAGTGCCTGCATCACGTCGACGGGCCGCGCGCAACGCGGGTATCGCCGACGCAATCACAGCGCCAAGCAGCAGCACCAAGGCCCAACCAACCACCGGCAGAAGGCCCGGCATTTCCAGGCCCCCCAGGAAGATCAGTCGGCGTTCAAACAACTCGACGGTGTCGCTAGAATGTGGCTTCCAGACCGATGCCGGCGTAAGGGGGGGTTGCTTCAGTTCGGGCGGGATCTTCCGGCGCTGCGGATTCCTTGAGTTACTCTGTTCGTAGTGCCTCGATGGGCGAGATGGAAGCGGCGCGGCGGGCGGGGATCAGAGCAGCGAGGGCCGTGCTAATTCCGAGTGTACCCGCGGCCAGGCTAAGCGCGAGGGGATCCCAACTAGAGACGCCGTAAAGCTCCGCGGCGACAAGGCGGCTGGCCCCGATAGCGAGGGGCAGGCCCAAAAGCAGCCCCAGCAAGACGCGCTCGGAGGCCCAGCGCAACACCAGCCGCACCACCCGCGTCCGGTCGGCACCCAGCGCCATGCGGATGCCGATTTCATTGGTGCGCTGCGCCACCGAGTACGCCATTACGCCGTATAAACCGACCGCAGCCAAAAGCAGGGCGACGATTCCAAACATGCCAGCGAGAGTAGCGACTGCGCGCTCCTTATCGAACGAGAGGGCGACCTGGTCGCTCAGCGTGCGGACGCTGACCACAGTCAGGTTCGGATCTAAAGAAGCCAATTCCTTGGTGGCCTGCGGCTCCAGAGTGCCGGTTGGGGTATTGGTTACCAGTACGAGGCCGCTGATGAAAAACGAGTTCAGCTCCAGCTTCTGCATCACGGGATTGGCGTAATGCGCGCTCTGCGCCAGCGGCACGAAAAACATGGGAACCGGCGGACGGTTCAGGCGCCAGGACTGGAACTTGGCATCGGTTACGACACCCACGATGCGAAACGTGCCGGCATTTTCTGGCAAGTCGAGTCCGAAGTGCTGGCCGATCGGATCTTCGTCGGATTTGAAGAAGCGCTTAATGAAAGCCTGGTTCACCACGGCCACCGGATCGGTGTTGTCGTTGTCTGCCGTGGTGAAGCTGCGGCCGCGCAGGATGCGCAAGCCGAGGTTTTGCAGGTAGCTTGTGCTCACGCGGTCCCAGGAGGCGCCGCTACTTTCGTCCATTCTTCCGGGAGGATGTCCGGCCACCATGATGAACTCGCCCCAGTTATTGGTCAAGGGGTTGTAGAGCGCGAGTCCGGCGCCCTCGACGCCCGGCAAGCGATGGAGGCGTTCCTCTAACTCACGGTAGAGCGCGTGCAATTTCGGCGGCGAATAGGAAGCGGGAGGAGTTTGGAGCGCGACCAGCACGCGCCCGGGGAGCTGATAACCGAAGTCCTGGTGTTCCAGATTATTGAGGCTGTGGCCCAGCATGCTAGCGCCAGCGACCAGGACCACCGAGAGCGTGGCCTGCACTACCAGCAGGGCTTTGCCAGCAAGGGTCAAGCGGCCGCTTGAGCCGCGGCCCGAACTGCGCAGGGCTTCCGCAGGATCGGTGCGCGTTTCAAACCACGCCGGTGCCGCTCCGAAAACGATCCCGGTGACGAGCGCCAGGCCGCAGGCGAAGGCCAACACGCGGAGCGAGGGCGCGGTGCTGATGGGAAGGAAGTGGGCGCTGTGGAACGCCAGGGAGAGCAGCAGGCGGGCGGCGCCACGGGCCACAATCAGCCCGGCGAGCGCTCCGCCCAGGGCCAGCAGGACGCTTTCCGTGAGAGCTTGCAGGACGACTTCGTGGCCCGAAGCGCCCACCGCCAGGCGCACGGCGGTTTGCCCGCGCCGCGCCGCCGCCCGGGCCAGCAGCAGGTTGGCTACATTGGCGCAAACGATCAGCAGAACGGCCGCGCATACGGCAGTGAGGATTTCCAGACTGCGCGAGTAGTAATCCTTCATTTCGGCCACTCCAGCCCCGGCGGGCACGATGTTGATTACTTGCTTGGGCAATCCCCGGATGATGTCGGACTTCCAGTTGGGAGGGTAGTCCGGATTACTGCGTAACCATTGCCGTAACACGCCCGTGAGGCGGGGCGCGATACCCGCGACAGAGGCGCCGGGCCGGAGGCGGCCGATTACGCGCAGCCAGGCCCCAAATGACTGCCGCAGGATAGCGCCATCGCCATCGACGAGCGGCTCCTGCTGCACCGGGAGCCAGATGTCGGGAGGATCGCCGCGCAGGGTTTCGCCGTAGAAGCCAGGAGGCGTGACTCCAACCACGGTGAAGGGCTGGTTTTGAACCACAAAGCTAGCACCTAAGACGGTTGGATCCGCGCCATAGGCCGTCTGCCAGATGCGATAACTCAGAACCGCGGCGGGCAACGCGCCTGGTTTATCGTCGTTCGGATTCAGCAGCCGGCCGCCAAACACGCTCACCCCGAGGGTGGAGAAATAATTTCCGGTGACGAACTCGGAGTGGAGGGGGCGGGCGGACGATTCCACTCCTTGGCGTCGCACGCTCAAGCGCGTGAAGCCGGCGCCAGCCTGAAATGCGGCCAGTTCCTCGAATTCGGGCGCTTCCACCTGCAAGCGCTGATAGAGCTGGAAGGAGTACATTCCCCAGCGGCCCTGCGTGGAGCCTTCCACGCAGCAATCGTCGCCATCGCCAATGCGGTAGAGCCGCGCTGGATCAGCTACCGGCAGCGAGCGGAGCACCACAGCGTCGATCAAGGTGAACAGTGCGGTGGAGCCGCCGATGCCCAGGGCCAGGGTGAGGATGGCCGCCGCGGTGAATACGGGCGACTGGCGGAACTGGCGCAGGGCGTAACGAATGTGGGCCGGTAGGTTATGCATGGGGACCTCTTGAAATCCCTGAGACGAAGCTCAAGAGCGGAAAGTTCACTCCTTAGACGACGCGCCTATCGGAGGGTAGGTTGTGTCTTGCATCACAATTCCTCACCAAAGGAGCGGCTCCGGCGAGCGAAGTGGATACAACTGTTTTGGAAGCTGGACTGACGCTCATTCAGATGCCGATTTTCATTTTCTCGACCCACCGCATTCTTGGTACGGCGGCTTTGATTGGTGGCATGGAAAGCTGGCCAAAGTCATTGAACAACTGGCAGATGAGTGGATAGTCGCCATCCCACGGATTGGGGCGCCCACAACGGCGGCCCAGCCAAAGGAGAGCCTTCGGCGTTAGAACGGCTAAGTGCCATCTACGTTGCACAAGGCCGTTCCAGACTCTGTCCGGATCGTCGAAAACGACCAGTCGGGATTCGTGCAGCTCTCTGGCGCAACTAGGCTTCAGCAGGAGACCTCCCTGAAGCTCTACCCAAACCAGTGAAATCCTTCCAGAACACATGCCACGGCTTACGTGGGCGTCGGCACACAAAAATGTCCGTGTGATCCCCCATGGCACTGTTCTCGACGCCGTATGGAATCGTAAAGTGGCCGGCGAGTTCGCAGGACTCGAATTACGGTTTCGAGGTCGGTGCGCAGAAAACCCGCCGCGATAGCGGGCGCCGTCGATTATCGCCAGCTCGTCGCGATGGAATCCGTACTCGCCGTTGGTCGCGGTGTGTAGCGCAACTACGGAGAGAGCAGACAGAACGAGGATGCCAGTTTCGCTGGCGATGATCCTTTGGCTAGTGGCGGACAGCCGCACAAGTATCGAAATCACTATAACGCTGACCAGATCACGCAGGATAGTGCCACTCAGGTCGGATGGAATGCAACTTTCCGGCTTGTCGGCATCCCGCGGATTGGGGCGGTGACAACACGGGCCCAGCCAAAGGAGAGCGTCGGGGCGTTATCCGTCATCATGACTCAGAACCTCCCGGAAGCCCGTAATCCCACGGGGCGCCGGCGTTTGCTGGGACCGACCCACGCCGAAACCATGGCAGCGATGAATCTCCGAGGCGGCAGCCACGGCGGCCCTGTGGCGCCGGACAGATTTGCCAGCGCGGTAGGTGGCCGAGGGTGGAACAGCCAGCACCGGTTCGTTATTCAAATAACGGCGCACATCGGCTGCAAGCGCAGATGCAGAATCGTACCGCCGTCGGCATCACCGGCGGCGCGGCATCGCGAGGAATCAAGACGCCGGCGTCAATATGAATAAGCGGGAATCGTTCAGCATCGCGGCTTGTTCTTGATTTGGCCGAGCCGCGATCTGGTCCTGAATGCCCTGCAAGAGAGGACGCGAGTCGACCGTGAATCCCCAGCGTTCGAAGAATTGCCTGGCGTGGTCGAAGTCCTCGAAATAGTTCGCGTCAAGACTGCGGCCCAGTGTCTTCAACTCGGCCTGACGGTGCGTCGGAGTTTGCCGTTGTGCCCAGTGTCGAAGGTGGATGTCGGGGGTGATCCACCATCCGCCGTAACGCTGAAGAATCTCATGCACGTTCGCGGCAACCATGGCCTTCTCCTCGAAAGTCAGATAACGCAGCAGCCCTTCCGCGGTGACTGCGACCGGATGCCCGGCCGCGAAAGGAACGCAGCAGGACAGAAGTTGCTCCCGATCGATCGCGCTAGCGGCGCAGAGGTGGAGATTTTTCGGGACCGAGCCGAGCATGGCGGTCAACACCTCGCGCTTCAGCATGATCGACTCCGCCAGATCGGCTTCTACGTAAACGATGCCTCGCGGAGCGAGTTCCGCGCCGCGCGGCGAAAGACCCGCGGCGAGTTCGAGGACTTGAGTTGCAGCCTTCTCTTCCACGAGTCGGGTCACGGCACGAAAACGAGCGTCGAAAATTGACGCAAATGCGCCATACTCCCGCCATGGACCTTCGGGTAGCGTGGCGCCCCGCTCGCGCAGCACCGCAAGCATCTCCCTGGACCACGGAATGGTCGTGTATTCGCCGCGCGCAAACGCCGGGATTAGGGCAGTGACGGAGACGCGCCGGAAATCATAGCCTCCCATGGTTCAATCACAGTGTATCCTGCCGGCCGGAGCGCTTTAACGGATGGATCCGCATATTATTGTGCGGGGTCGGCGGCAACACCGCTGTAGAATGAGCGTTTTATCAGGGATTTCGCCAGCGGCGAGACCTTTTCGCGGCCTAGATACGTTCCGCAAGGGCCCGAACGGGATCGAAGTGATTATGTTCTCAAACTCGATTGCGACGATCGGGCTGATGCGGACGGTGAGCAAGTCGGGTGATCGATCCGCCCAGGCGAAACCGGAGAACGTCGCCGCCCGGCGAGGGCGCCGCCATCGATCGAGACCTCACCGAGATTTCTGCGACATTTTCATCGGTTCCTATTGGCACTTCAGCGCCAACCGAGCGCAGGGGCGACAGTCGTTAGAATTGCCTCCATGACATGCGCATTGTAGGCGACGCCTAATTGGTTCGGGACGGTTAGCAAGAGCGTGTCGGCTGCCGCGATCGCCTCGTCTTTCTTAAGCTGTTCGATCAAAGTATCCGGCTCCGCCGCGTAGCCACGGCCGAAGATCGCTCGAGTGTTGCCGTCAAGAAATCCGACCTGGTCCTCATCACGGCCTCCTTGTCCGAAATAGATACGGTCCCGATCGCTGATTAATGCGAAGATACTGCGGCTGACGGAAATTCGCGGCATACGAGCATGGCCAGCCTCCTTCCAAGCTGCATGGAAGGCACGAATCTGGGCGGCTTGCTGGATGTGGAATGGCTCACCGGTCTCGTCGAATTTGAGGGTTGAGGATTGCATATTCATCCCGAGCTTGGCGGCCCAGGCCGCTGTCGCATTGGTTGCCGCCCCCCACCAGATACGATCACGCAATCCATCCGAGTACGGCTCAAGACGCAGCAGCCCTGGCGGATTCGGAAACATCGGACGTGGGTTCGGCTGCGCAAAGCCCTGGCCGCCGAGCAGCTCGAGAAATTCTTCGGCGCGCCGCCGGCCCATGCCTGCATCGTCCTCGCCCTCCATCGGCCGGTGGCCAAAATAACGCCACCCCGCGATCACCTGCTCGGGGGAGCCGCGGCTGATGCCCAGTTGCAGACGCCCGCCAGCGATGAGATCCGCAGCGCCCGCCTCCTCCGCCATATAGTGAGGGTTCTCATACCGCATGTCGATGACGGCGGTGCCAATTTCAATCTGTCTCGTCTTGGCTCCGATCGCGGCCAGCAGTGGGAACGGTGACGCCAGTTGCCGCGCAAAGTGATGAACACGAAAATAGGCGCCGTCCATTCCCAGGCGCTCGGCCTCTACGGCGAGATCGATGGACTGGAGCAACGCGTCAGCTGCCGACTGCGTTCGTGACTGCGGAGAGGGTGTCCAATGACCGAATGACAGGAAGCCAATTTTCTTCATTCAAGATAAGTCTACTGTTCTGTTCGGTGATTGAGGGACGCGGACCTTACGTCCAGTGGCGGGACGTTTCCCCTAGCAGCGACCCATACCGCCGACCGCTCGTGGTCAACTCCTGGATGACCCACCACTCTCGGAAGTTGAGAGCAGCCCGACAGAAAGACCAGGGCGCCCAACCGGTCTTGCGCCACCGCTGCATCGGGCCCACCGGCCGCCATTATCGCATCGGCAGACCGGACCGTTCAGGAGGATGGCGTGATCGCGTCTTAACCCAGCGTCTTGCGCCCGCCGAAGACGGTGTCGTACCAGGCGCGCACACTTAATTCGTTGAGAACGGTAACGTCTTCGGCGCGCGGGCCGAAGACGTCGATCGCCTGTTGGGAGTGATCGGCGTACTGCGCCTCGGCTCCGTGCTGCACCATGGGCACGCCGATCCTGGAATTGATGAACTCCCGTACAGCCAGTAGATGCGCTCCTCGGCGGTGGGGTTGGCCCAGCAATGTTTCGACGGCCGCGAGGTTGCGTGTAGGCGCGTCCACGTCGATGATGTCGTACAGATCGTAATCGGCGTGGACATAACTGCCCTGCAACTGAAGGCAGCCGTAGTGGCGCGACTGCCGGTTCGTATCCACGCGATAGACCGATCCGAGCAGCCGCGCCATTGCCCTCCAGGCTTCGAGCGCCTTTGGGACTTTGCCCGGTTTGAACGCGTTGGAGTGGAGGTTGGGATCGATCACCAAGCCCGCCAGTTTCCAAGGTGGAACGTCGAGGTCCGCGGTTTTGGCTTTGCAGTCGATGCGCTTGGGCGACTATCCCGGCAGGCCGATGTAAGGCAACGACGCGGGGTTGGTGCGGCGCACGAGGATCCAGGAATGAAAATGGCGCGCCGCCTCGAGAAATACCGCTTTATCTTGCCGGCGCATATAGCGCGAATCTATCCTATCGCGGGCAACGCCGCAAGTTCGCTGGGCGCCGCGGAGAGCGAATATCGGTAGCGACAGAGTTGCGGTCTCCCAAGCGCGATGTGCGGCCTCTAGCAACATCGGTGGGTCGGTGACGACACGCCCGGGTGACTGCTCACCCAACACTACGGCATTGAAAGGAATCGCGTGATTTCGTGTAGGACACGAGCACTCTGGTCCGTTTGGAAAAGAAACTGAGCGTGCGCGGAACCATCCAGAACGATCAGTTCTTTCGGTTCTGGAGTCTTTTCGTACTGAGCACGAATGCCGGGAAGCCGCAAGCCAGCATCGTTGGCGTCATCGCGTGCAACGAGGAATAAGGCCCGCGATTTCAGCTTTTCGGCAGAGAGGTTCGGCGCGGCGCCGAGAAATACTACGCGATCAATTTCCCCTGGTGCCGACCTGATCGACGCATCGCCAGCCGCCCCGCCGCCAAAGCTGCCTCCAACAACCGACACTACTTTGGCACCATGCGCTTTCAAGTAGCGAACTGCAGCGAGCACGTCATTTTCAAAGGGTGCGTTATCGAAATCAGCCTGGCCGGGTCCTGTCGAACAGCCGAATCCACGGAAATCGATAGCCAGAACGCGAAGCCCTTCGGAGACCAGAGCGTTAGCCTGGACCCGCCAGCTCTCCTTGTTGAATCTGCCGCCGTGAGCGAGCACAACCGCACTGGCGCCTTGGCCATAGAGATCGGCGCAAACTCGCCCACCATCTTCGGCAGGAAACGAGATGCTCTCCTGTCCCGACGCTAGTAGCGTGGCCATGGCGAGGGCAAGGCGCACGGTTCGCAGGACGCACATGCGGAAATTATATAGCACCGTTTAGACAGCGCACTTGGCAGAATTCAGGCGCGGCCTCTTTGCGCTGGCGGTTCCAGTCGCTCTCAAGTTTGGCCTTAGCGCCTCCGAAGCAAAGCCGTATATACAAGGAACGAAACAGTAGAGACTATGACAGAGAAGGGCCAGGGACCTTCGGTGTGGGCGAGACTGAATCCGCTGAGCCGGCCCTGATACGCGAAAAGTACGAGTAAGATTATCAGCAATGCGAGGTCCCAAAATTGCACCGATGAGCGTGCAACCCAGCCAAGGCACCCGTGAAGCCCGCAACGAGTCCGATGCCGGCGAAAAGAAGCCGCCGGAAAAGGCCCATCCCGGTGTAATTGGCGGCTCGGTTGACGAGTGTGTCCCTATCGCCGAACTGCGACACACGGGAGCATTAAGCAATCACGTGAGGCCGCATATGTAATGTAAACAAAACAGAACGGCGCTGGGACCGGTTATTACTGAGCCCTCAACTACGGCTACCCCTGAATTCCGGAAGTGCGCAAGCTGCTATACTGCTGCGGGGCATGTCTGCGGAGAATCAGCCTTTGGTCGAGGTCATCGAGGTGTTGAAGGCTCAGGGAGCTTCCGACGAGTTTCTGGTTGCTCTTCTGCGCCAGAACGGCTGGACGGAGAAGCGCATTTATCAGGCCTTCAGCGTCTGGTACGAGGCGCGCACCGGAAAAGCGGTGCCGAGCGGCGGTGGCCGCATCGAGTCCGCCAAGGATGCGTTCCTTTATCTACTCGCTTTCATGACACTGGGTATTTGGACGATCCAATTGGGCGCGCTCTTGTTCACTGCCATCGATCGGACCTTCCCCAATCCTGTGCTGGATTACCCGAACGACATCGGGTTGCGGAGCATATCCAATCAGTTGGCCAGCATCATGGTCGGGTTTCCCTTGTATCTGCTGGTGACTTGGGGAATCGTCCGCAGCGCCGACCGCCAGCCCGAGCACCTCGAAAGCCCGGTGCGGAAATGGCTCACCTATCTGGCGCTGGTGATCACTGCCAGCACTATGATCGGCGATTTTGTGACCTTTCTCGCGTATTTCCTGCGCGGCGACCTGGATATGCGATTCGTTCTTAAGGTCTTGACTGTGCTGGTCATCGCCGGCGGCGTGTTTGCATATTATCTCGACTCGTTGCGGCGTGACCGCCTTTCTCCAGCTCGCAACCGCGCATTTGCCATTGCCGCTCTGACCGTGGTGGGTTTCGGGATGGTCGTGGGGTTCTTGCAGATCGGGTCCCCAGCCGTGCAGAGGTCCGTGTCGCAAGACGCCCGCCGGCTGTATGACCTTTCCTCTCTGGCGCAGACGCTGCACCGCAGTTGGCTCAATCGGGGGCAGCGGGATTTCACGCTTCCCGGCACGATTCAGGATCTTCAGAGAATGGTCGTGGGAGGGGACGCACGAATCGTTGACCCGGTCGGCGGCCGGCCTTATGAATACGCTCCAATGCGGGGAACCGCCTACCGGCTGTGCGCTACCTTCACACGGCCGAGTCCAGCCGATCTCCCTCCCCAGTGGCAGCACCCGGCAGGTGTAACGTGTTTCGCCCTCGACGCAACCGAAAACATTTACATCGTGCCGCGGCCGTACTGAACCCAGCCGCCGGCAGCAAGTTACGGGCAAACGAATTCTCGTGACCGGGGTTTCGGGCGAGCTTGATGTCAAGAATGTAAGGTTTCTCGCCGCCAATGGTGCGTGGGGGTGGGGCGCGGGACTTGGCCAAGGCCGAAGGGGCGCACGCTCGGGTGCGGAACGACGCTGCCGCTGGCGGCGGAAGCCCTATGATCCGCAAGGGGCAGGTTGGCCAACGACGGCGTTAACTGACAATATCGTCTCTTCTAGCCAAGTCGAAGAGTGATTCGCTTTCCTGGTGCGGTCACGACTCGCTCACATCACCCCATCGGCTCGTAATACGGCACGCGGATGCGTGCGCGAGGTGTCTGACATCGGGTGGTTAAACTGGTGGCGAGGCCGAACCGCCGGGGATTTCAGGAGGGGGGACGATGCGAATCGTTATCGGGGCCGTTAGTAGGACTTCTTTTCAGGGGAGACCGATGAAGCTTCGACTTGCTCCCGCAGTCCTCCCGCCGGCTCGCTTCCGATACAGTGCTGCCACTTTTCTGCCACAATCCCCCTCGAGCTGCAATCGGCGGCCTGACGGCTCAAGCAGGTATATTCAAACGGAAAGGTATAATCGCCTAACGGAGTGCATTCTCTAAAAATCGAGCCGAACGACCTCTGATTAAAGGGGGGCTGCTTCGATGTAGCGCTGGGGGCTACGAACTATGTCGGATGGCAAATCATTCTCCCGGTTCTATCCCAAGCGAACTGGCGATCCGGGCCGCGATCGCAATGCCCAGACTCTCCAATTCGCTTGTTTGCTCTTCGCTATTGCGATCGGGATCGCCGTGGCTTGGGATGTCATTTCTCGAGAGCCGATACCGATACCACTAGTCAGTGCGGCGTTGGGCGGCTTATGTGCCGCCGCTGTCTTGAATCATGCGGGAAAGCCGACATCGGCGGGCCGGATCGTCATCCTGGCACTGCTGCTGTGCGCGGTTCTGCGGGTGGTCCGAGCGAGTGATGGATTCCGCAGTCATGCGATGCTCATGTTCCCCGGGGTTCTCCTCCTTTCCGTGATGTTACTCGACCGCTCCTCGTACGTGACAACCGCGGGTATCGTGATGTTGACTGTAGCCGCCCTGGGCATTGCTGAAAAACATGGCCTGTTCGGAGCCATCCCGCCAGTGCGCACTCCCACAAACTACGAGTCTATTTTTCTTATTGAGCTGATACTGGTGGCGTTCTCACTTGTCGGGAGCCGGATCGCCCGCGACGCCCAGAGCAATGTGTCCGACCTCTATGTCAGCATCAGCCAGTTGTCTTCTGTGAACTTCGAATTAAGAAAGACAGCTGAGGCGCTACGTCAAAACGAACAACAACTAGCCTCAATTTACAACACCGTCGGAGATGTTATTTTCCACCTGGCTGTCGAATCCGAAGGTCAATTTCGCTTCATTTCAGTAAACGCTGCTTTTTTGAAGGTCACCGGACTGAGCCGAGAAGCCGTGGTTGGCAGGACAGTCAATGAGGTTGTCCCAGAACCGTCCCTGACGACGGTATTGGGGAAGTACCGACAGGCGATAGAAGAAAACACCATCGTGTCCTGGGAAGAGACCAGTGATTACCCTACCGGGCGGTTGACCGGCGAAGTCAGCGTTGTACCGGTATTTGACAACCAAGCGACTTGTACGCATCTGGTTGGATCGTTTCACGACATCACCGAGCGCAAGCGTGCCGAGGCCGAGCTGCGGGAAAGCGAAGAACGCTTCCGGAAGATGGCCGACACAGCGCCGGTAATGATCTGGATCACAGGTCCGGACAAGCTCTTCACGTTTGTCAATAAGACTTGGCTGGACTTTACCGGCCGCACAAGGGAGCAGGAACTGGGAAATGGCTGGGCCGCCGGCGTCCATCCCGATGACCTCCAGCGCTGCTATGAAGTATTCAGCGCGGCGTTCGACGCCCGCCGGAACTTCCAGTTGGAGTGCCGGCTGCGCCGTTGGGATGGAGAGTACCGGTTGATTCTGTGCAGTGGGATCCCGCGCTTCGCGCCCGGAGGTGTATTCGCTGGGTATATAGGCTCCGACGTTGACATCACGGATCTGCAGAGCGAAGAACGGTTCCGGCAACTGGCGGAAAATATCGATCAGGTCTTTTGGATGTTCGACCTCGGCACACAACGGCTGCTTTACGTCAGCCCGGCGTTTGAAAAGGTATGGGGCTACAGTTCCACGGCCCTTTATCAAAACCCTGACTGTCTGGTCCAAAGTGTGCACGCGGAGGACCGCGATGGTCTGATGGCGGTACTCTCTAAGGCGAGATCGGAACCAGTCGAAGCGTCTTATCGCATCGTCCACCCCGACGGTTCGGTGAAATGGATTCAGGGTCGCTCTTTTCCCATACCCGACGGGGGTGGCAGGCCGTACCGCGTGGCGGGAATTGCTGAGGATGTCACTGGCCACCGGGAGATGGAAGAACAGCTCCGCCAATCACAAAAGATGGAGGCCGTGGGGCGGTTAGCCGGAGGGATCGCCCACGATTTCAACAATTTGCTGACAGTAATCAATGGCTACACCGATCTGCTTCTGCGGAAATCAAGTGCAAACGACCAAATTTATGCGGAACTTAATGAAATCCGCAGTGCCGGGCAGAGAGCGCAGGAATTGACCAGTCAGATGTTGGCCTTTAGCCGCACTCAAATTCGGACGATGGAGGTTTTGAGTCTCCAAAGTGTGATTGAGGATGTGGCGAAGATGTTGCGGCCCATGATTGGGGAAGACATCGAGCTGGTGATTGCGTTCGATCCGGAGTCGGGGCAAGTCAAAGCGGATCGCACGGAACTCACTCAGATCCTTTTGAATCTGGCGGCCAACGCCCGGGACGCGATGCCGACAGGGGGAATCCTTACATTTGAAACTCGAAGTATGGAGGTGGACGACAGCCTTGCGCGGAGCCATCCGGGGTCGCTGCCCGGTCCGTACGTGCGTTTGACAGTTATCGATACGGGCGTCGGCATGGATGCAAAGACCCAACAGCACCTCTTCGAGCCGTTCTTTACGACCAAGCAGGTGGGGAAAGGAACTGGACTTGGGCTCGCCACCGTCTATGGCATTGTTTCGCACTGTGGCGGCTGGATAGACGTCAAGAGCAAGCCGGGAGGAGGGGCCACGTTTCAGATCTACCTACCGCGGCTGGAGGTTAGGGCGTTTGAGGGAAGCGAGTTCCCCGAACCTGCTATGGTACAGCTTCGTGGGACTGAGACGGTGCTCGTAGTGGAAGATCAACCTCATGTGCGGAAATTGACTTGCGCGATTCTCAAGGAGTTTGGGTACCAGACCTTGGAAGCTTCCCACGGCGAGGAAGCGCTACGTCTAGCCGCGACTCATAAGGGACCACTCGATCTGGTGTTAACGGATGTGATCATGTCTGGGTTGCATGGGCCGGAACTGGCGAATCGCTTGAAAGTGATTCGACCATCGCCAATTCTATTCATGTCCGGTTATTCGGGAAGCATGGAAGGAGGACACGATCCGAAAGTCGGGTACATCCGAAAGCCGTTTACTCCAGATACTCTCGCGCGGAAAGTACGGGAGGTCTTAGACGCGACAGGTCTTACAGGGACAAGGCCCGTAGAATAAATCGGGAGCCTAACTTCCGCGGGCCTATTGATATCGCCGCACGTTTCGCCAAACAGGCGTCCGCATCGTGAAACGATATTAGGTCTTATCGGAAGTTACGTCAGTGGCCCGGAAAAACGGAGACGCCTCCTGGTTGAACCAAGGCTTCTCGTCCGCCAAGATCGCTGACCGAATGGGGGTCAGCGTGGAGACGGCGATGGCGTATCTTTATAACCAAGTAGGTGAACGGAGAATTGCGTTGTCCGACATCTTGTTCACGATCGATAAGAAATCGAAAGCGGCTGAAGAGGTCGAGTGTGAACGAGAGAAGCATTGCAGAATCGGAGGGTCGGCGCGCCATTTCGAGATCGTTACCCGTATGTACATTTCTTCTGATGCCTGGATTTACAACAATTGACGAAAGCCAGAAGTGTACCTCGGCGATATCTACGCATGGCTCTACGCGCCAGAGAAGCTCCTCCACCAATACATCCAAGAGACACTCCGTCAAGAGTATGGCGAGCACTGGTGGCGCAAAGGTATCCCGGACATCGGGCGGCGCGCCGCAACGCTGGAACCCGATCCTGAAACCGTTTGTAGAGCCTTACTGTTACGTGACTTTGGTACACCTAAAAGACGTCTTTGAGAAACGCTGGAGTTTCTTCTCAAAGCTGCTTCCAGCCGGGCTGGATTCTGATCGAAAGCGATTCCTCTCGAGCCTAACACGCCTAAATCTGATTCCCAACGGGGTAATGCGCGCTTCGAAGTGTGTTGTGCCCAACCAGGATGATCTTCGTTTTCTTCGTGAGTTCCTTGATTTTGCTTAAATTCTCCAGCGGCATGAGAGGCTGCATGGCCCGACGAAAACTTACGCCTCGATCCCCTGAGCCACTGAAGGTGGGCAGCTGGAACACGGGCAACGTGGAACACCCTTGCCTCCCCGTGCCTTATTTGGGCGCCGATCGAAAGCGGCGCTAACTCGTGTTATCGTCGGCTATCGTCAGGATGAGTCATTCCCAGCGAAACACTTTCGCGGACAGCGCAGTGCAAATGACAAAGACGGCTACGAGTGCCGCCACGTCGTTCCAGTGGGCGGACCAGGCTTCACCCTTCCAGATACCTTGGAGCAAGGACACAGCGTAGGTCAGTGGCGTTACTCGCGCCACGGCTTGCAGCGTGGGTGGCAAGGATTGGACTGGGACGAACAGGCCACAAACGCCAATCATCGGATACAGAATTGCTGTCCCGATCGGCTGTGCAAACCGCGCCGTGGGCACGATGCTCGCGATGACGAAACCGATCGACAGAATGCTCCATGTGCTGATCAGTAGTGCCAGCGTAAAGCCGAGGACGGGAATACGGACGTCAACGGGGTAATACCGTTTACCCGCGAGCATCATCAGGGCCAGGGTAGCCACGCTGAGCAACAGTTTCACGATTACGTGTGCAATGAGGATGGTCTGCGGTCGCACAGGCGTGGCTCGGAGCCTTTTGAGGATTCCGCCCTCGCGGTAGATCGATATGATGGTGACCAATGACGTGACTGCGCTGAGGGCAATCAGGATCGATACAAAGACCGGCAACCCCGTGCGCACGAAACCCGCAGCTGTAATCGATGTAATTCGTCCACCGCCAATTCGGCCCAAAACCACGAACAGCAGGACCGGCAAGATGATCGATCCGAACGCGCCCATCGGTTCGCGGAGGAAAATCTTAATCTCCAGCCAGGTCAGCTTCCAGAGTCCACGCAACATCTTTTGCCCCTTCCTAGTCGCGAATCGAGTGGCCCGTCAGTTTCAGAAAGACATCTTCCAAGTTGGGGAGGACCGTCCGGAAGTCCATGATACGGATCCGATTCTCGGAGAGGCAGTGGATCACCTCGGTGACAAATTCCTCCCCCCGGCCCCGAATTGTGAACTGCGAATCCAGTGACGTGATCATTTCGAAACACGGGACGGCTCGCAGATGCTCTTCAGCAAATTGGTCGTCCGTGGCAAGCACAACCGTTCGCTCCGGGCAGTGTCGGCTGACGAGTTCCTGCGGGCTGCCAACGTCGATCAAGCGGCCGTGCTCGATAATCGCGACGCGATCGCAGAGACGCTCAGCCTCCTCCATCAGATGAGTGGTCATGAAGACGGTCTTGCCACGTTTGCGGATATCACGCACCAGATCCCAAATGGCCCGCCGGGCCTGAGGGTCGAGCCCCGTGGTGAGTTCATCGAGAAACACGACCTCCGGATCGTTGATCAGCGCCAAGGCGATGAACAGCCGCTGCTTCTGGCCTCCCGAGAGCGTCATGAACCAGGCGTTCCGCTTGTCGGCAAGACCGAGTTGTTCCAGCAGGCGATTGCCGTCGACTGCCATGGGGTAGAGGGAGGCCCAGAGGTCAAGCGCCTCCCATACCTTGATCCTCTTCTGGAGTTGCGCCTGCTGGAGTTGCACTCCAATACGACTCTGCAGCGCATAAATATCGCGAAAGGGATCGATCCCTAGGATCGAGATGGCACCCCGATCCGGCGTGCGGAGTCCTTCGACGCATTCCATTGTGGTCGTCTTGCCGGCGCCGTTGGGACCGATCAATCCAAATATTTCACCCTCGGCGACGTTGAACGATACCTCGTCGACGGCGACCACTTTACCGTACGTCTTGCGAATTCCCGAGACTTGAATGACGGTGTGCTTCAGCAGAACGAGGATACCAAAGCGCGCAACTCTGGCGCGATCGGCGTGTTAACCCAACATATCGGTAGCGGTCTGGTACCTGGGGCGCCCCGCCTTTGGGGTATCCGTTCAGGCGATTATGCGCTTCTCGGGAAGAGACGCCATATTGTTCAACTTGCGGCTTACTCGTGATCCGTTCCCGATTCACCGACCCTTCGGCGACCCGGGCGCGAGTGTCGTTCAGATCGGTTCCAAAGCTGCGTCTCTGGGTGCTCGTCTGTGGGTGCTCGGTCTTGCGAATGATGTACATCTCCAAGGCTACCGAGATATTGAGCGCGGGC
>Ga0306925_10001039_pt1 | contig 21858 bp, 17 predicted proteins | sample flu12Cox44000176_FD_203755 | JGI IMG/M metagenome (GOLD analysis project Ga0306925, IMG submission 203755) | Lab enrichment of tropical soil microbial communities from Luquillo Experimental Forest, Puerto Rico - flux8day.12C.oxic.44.000.176 (v2)... | ecosystem: Environmental > Terrestrial >... | reverse complement strand
CGCCTCCCAAGGGCACAACGGGCTGATGGCCTTTGCGGATTGCGCCGTGGTGGTTGACCCTACGCCGGTCCAGCTGGCGGAAATTGCGATCGCCAGCGCCGCGAGCACGCGGGCTGTGCTCGGAACCGAGCCCGTGGTGGCGTTGCTCAGCTTTTCCACCAAAGGAAGTGCAAACCATCCGCAGGTAGATGGCATCGTCGAAGCTCTTCAGATCGTGCGCGCCCGGGCGCCGGAGATCCAGATCGACGGAGAGTTGCAAGCAGACGCCGCTGTCTCCCGTCTGGTGGCCAAGTCCAAAGCCGCGGGTTCGAGCGTGGCCGGTCGCGCCAACACGCTCGTGTTTCCGAACCTCGCTGCCGCGAATATCGCTTACAAACTCGTTGAGCGTCTGGGCGGTGCCGCGGCGATCGGGCCTTACCTGCAGGGGCTTGCCAGGCCGGCCAACGACCTTTCCCGCGGCTGCTCGGCCGCAGACATCTACAACGTGGCGGTAGTGACGGCCCTGCAGTCCGAGCGGGCCTGACCTATGCTTCCCTTCCGGCTGGTCTATCACTCCCAATACGACCTGCACCTTGGCTTGCACGTTTTTCCGTCGCAAAAGTACCGGCTGCTCCGCGAACGGCTGCTCGTCACCCGTTTCGCTACCGAAGACGACTTCGTCGAACCGGAACCCGCCACCGATGCCGACATCCTGCTGGTGCACGATCCGGCGTGGGTGACCAAGCTCAAGGCCGGCACCCTCAGCTATCACGAAATCCTGAAGTTGGAGATCCCCTATTCACGCGAAACCGTGGAGGCCTTCTGGGCGGCCACCGGGGGCACCATTCGGGCCACGCGACTCGCACTCGAAAGCGGCGTCGGATTCAACGTGGGCGGCGGCTTTCACCACGCTTTCCCCAGTCACGGCGAAGGATTCTGCGCCGTCAACGACATCGCTGTCGCCGTGCGCCGGCTTCAGCGCGATGGGGCCATCCGCCGGGCTATGGTGGTCGATTGCGATGTCCACCAGGGTAACGGCACGGCCGGCGTCTTTGCCGGAGATTCTTCCGTTTTCACCCTCTCGATTCATCAGGCCGATAACTATCCGACCGAGAAGCCGCTGTCGAGCCTCGATATCCATCTCGCTGACGGCACCGGCGACCAAGAATATCTCGAGCGGCTACAGAATGGCGTGGCGGCGGCAATGGCCATGTTCGATCCAGAACTGTTGATTTACGTCGCCGGCGCTGACCCTTTTTGCGAAGACCAGTTGGGCGGCCTCTCTTTGACCTTTCAAGGCCTGATCGAGCGCGATCGCCTCGTGCTCGGTCGGGCAGTCGGTGAAAAGATCCCCGTGGCGGTGGTCCTGGCGGGAGGTTACGCCCTCAGCGTGGAAGACACCATCACCATCCACGCGAATACGGCGCGTGTGGCCAAAGAGGTCCTCGAGAACCGCCAATTCGGGCCATCCTAGGAGGCTCAAAGGCCGCTATCGGATCGCGCGTACTCTCGCCAGGCCCGACTCCTGAGCCAGCCGCTCCACTTGCCACGCGGCGGGAATGCGGTGTTGCCGCGTGTAGCGCTCATGATTCCGCTGCGTCTCTCGGAGGCGATACACATAATTGGCCATCATGCCGGCGGAACGCTTGAGGCCCACCGGCGAAGTATCCCCCAGCCAGTTGATGCGATCCAGTCTCGCACCATTCCGAAGATGAAAGCGCGCGACCGGATCGAGCGGTTCCTCGCCTTGCTTGACATGGAGAAGATAGTAGGCGCACAACGGAGTCAGCTCGCGCTGCAACTCGGCAGATCGCTGAGCGTCCTCGCACCAGCGCGGGGCCTCTAGTTTGCCAAGCAGGCTCGACCAGGTCGCGTTCGACGGGCCCCCCTGCCGCCGTGACTCCGCGGTCAGCCATTCGACAAAGCCGGGAATCGGTGAAACCGTGGCGTAGGTTCTCAGACGCGGAAACTCCCGCCCGAGTTCGCCTGCCACCGTGTGAATCAGGGAGTTCCCGAACGGCACGCCCCGCAGGCCCTCCTGGCAATTGGTGATGGAGTAGAACATGGCGCAATGGGCTGCCGCCGGGCTGATGACGGGAGAATCCGGATCGAGCAGCGGTTGCACCCGGGCGCTCATCTCGTTCACCAGCGCCACTTCAATGAAGATGATCGGCTCGTCAGGCAGTGCCGGGTGGAAGAATCCGTAACACCGCCGGTCCGCTTCCAGCCGGCGGCGCAGGTCGCCCCACCCCTGGATCTGATGCACGGCTTCGTAGGCGATCAGCTTTTCCAGAATCACCGGCGGGGTGTGCCAGTCGATGCGGCGCAGCACTAAAAAAGCCCGGTTGAACCAGCTCGTCAACAGGTGCGCCAGATCGGCCTCAATCGCGGTCCAGTCCGGGTGCTGTCCGTTCTCGCTCAACAGCTGGCGCCGCATTTCAACCAGCATCCGCGTGCCGCCCGGCGCCGTGTTCAGACGGCGGAACAACTCCTGACGCGAAGGCTCCACCACGCGCAAAAGCCGTGCGAGATTCGTGGCCGAGGGTTCCCGCCGGTAGGCATCCCCGCACCGGCCGACCTCTTCCGGATCGGGAGAGAATTCCCGGCCTAACCGGTCAAAAAAGTGAGCGCTTTCCGGCGCCTGAAACAAGCTGTAGGCACGCCAGAAATCGCTCGCGAACCGCCCGCTTTCGCCAGGTTCGGAGAGCAGGTTCCGACAAAGGGAGACCGCGCGCTCGACCGAGCGGGCGCCGTCACGAGAAGACCCGTTGGTCCCCTTCAATGACAATCCGATGAATCTGGCCAGCCCCAAGCAAGCCCCTCCGTCCTACCAACTAGTGTTGAGTATGGCAGACTTCCGAGCAAGGATAAAATGTCGGAGAGCAAGTTCCAGCGGTACTAGCGTTCGACAACTGTAATGAACCTTCCCAGCGAATCGCTCGGCGGGCGAGGGCTTCGGCCGGTTTAGAAGAAACTCCCGAGGTCGCGCCGGCGCTCCCGCCGCAGCTCGCGCATCGCGTCGCGCCGTTCGCGCGCCTGTTCGTGGAGCGTCTTGCGCCTTTCACGTGCGTCGTCACGCCGGGCGCGAGCGGCTTCGTGCGCTTCCCTCAGGCGTTCTCGGGCCTGCTCCCGGCGATCCCGCGCCCTCTCGCCGAGCTCGAAGGCCCGTTCGCGCGCCTCGTCCCGTACTTGCCACCACCAGTCCGGGCCGTCAAAAAGCTGGGCGAAGGCACCGCCCATGGCAACGACCGCCAATACGAACAGGCCACACAATTTGAGCAGCATCGAGCCCTCCTTAGTAAGGGTTCAGACGAACGAATCTCCACTTTGTTCCGAAAAAAAAGCCCCAATGACAGACTCCGGGAAGTTATGGCCCACGACGGCGAGAGACCGAATGGGACGCGGGTCTCGGATCCTGACCGTGGCAACGAGCACATCGGCGGTCGCGGCGGACCCGAGGGCCCCGTCCGGGAGATCTTGGTTCGCGCTTCGACCGGCTGCCACAGGGCCGAATCGTTCCCCGCCTACGGCTTCACCCAGAACGAATACCAGTCGATTGTCGATCGCATGGCGGAGCGCGGCGCCCAGACTTCAAACGCCACCGTCGATCAGATTAGATTGCCGAATCTCTCGCCAGGAACGTTCCCACAATCGAAGACCCGGCCAAGGCTAATGTCAACCAGGCAGCCGCCAAGGAGATCGAGGCCGGCGCGCCCTTACCCCCGAGCGCGGCTGAAGCGATGGTCGCGTACCGCAAACGCCACCCAGATTTTCGTGCGATCGGGGATTGGTGCGTCGTCTACGGTGTCGACGGCGCTTAGATCCAGGCGGCCAAGGACAAGATCAGCTTTTAGTCGGCGCCAACTCGTCTAGCCCTCGGCCGGCAGTAGCGCACCGGGCGCGGTAAGCGCCTGCGCGTCGGCGAACCATTCCTTGATTCTCGGCAGCGCAGCCAGCGCGGCGATTTCGCCGGCCTCGATCAGTTCGGGGCCACGGCCGAAGGCATCCCAATCGACGCCTCGCACGTCGGGTGCAATCACCAGGTCTGTTTCGTTACGCCAGCTGTCTTCCGAACGGCTCTGCAGAATCTGGAAGCATCGGTTCACGACCTGGAACACATTGCTGGGATTGGTGCTGGTGCCGCGCGCCGGCAAGTGCACTGAGATGATGTGGGTGGCGCCGAGCTGGCGGGCCAGCGCTGCGGGTATTTCCACGCTCATGGCGCCGTCTACCAGAAGCCGTCCGTGGTACGGCACCGGTTGAAACAATCCCGGGTAGGAACAGCTGGCGCGGATGGGATCGAACACGCTTCCCGGACCAAAGAAGCTCACCGGTTTGCCACTAGACAGGTCGGTGGCCAGCACCCCGAGGGGGATGCGCATCTGTTCGAACTGATAGGTTTTGAGCAGCCGCTTCAGGAACCCCCGCATGCGCTCGCTGCCCACCAATCCCAGCCGGCCCAGGCTCCAGCGCCCTACATCCCCGAAACGCATCGCGCAGCCGGCGCGCCCGATCTCTTCCGGGGAGGCGCCGCTGGCATAGGCCGCGGCCACGATGGCTCCGGCGCTTACGCCGGTAATCGAATAAATCGGAATCTGGTGCTGTTCGAGAATCTTCAGCACGCCCGCATGTGCGATCCCGCGTGCGAACCCACCCCCCAACGCCAGCCCGATCCGAGGTGTAGCAGACGGCGACTCGGCTTCCGCCGCCTCCTCGGGTGGCTGCGACCGCCGGAGGTTCCCAAAAAAGCCGCCTAACCGGCGCGCACCTTTAAAAATCCAGTCTTGGTCCATTCCGCCCCCTCCACGCGGGGACAATCCCACCGAGTTCCCGTCGTAGAATAGACTAATCGCTAATAGTCTGATGCTCCATTTTGCCGCAAAGTTTCTGAGATGGGTCGCCTTTTCCGCTGGAATGGCATTAATCCTGCGCGCCCAGCCCAATCTTTCGGGTACCGTGGAAGTGGAGCAATCCCTTCGCCGGCTCAATGAATTGGGTTCGGTGCTTATGATCGGCGCTCATCCGGACGACGAGCGCACGGGCGTGCTGGCCTATTTTGCCCGGGGTCGGTACATGCGCACGGCTTATCTTTCGGCGACCCGTGGTGAGGGTGGCCAGAACCTGATCGGCTCCGAGCAGGGCGCGCAACTCGGCCTGATTCGCACCCAGGAGTTGCTGGCAGCGCGCCAGATCGACGGCGCCCGGCAGTTTTTCACGCGCGCGATCGACTTCGGTTTCACCAGGACGGTGGAGGAGACCCTGGGCAAGTGGGGGCACGACCGCATCCTCTCCGACGTCGTCTGGGTCATCCGGCAGTACCGCCCTGACGTCATTATCCTGTGCTTTAGCGGGACTCCGCGCGACGGCCACGGGCAGCACCAAACCTCCGCAATCCTTGGCCGCGAAGCATTCCAAGCAGCGGCAGACCCAGGCCGGTTCGCGGAACAATTGCGGTACGTCGAGCCCTGGCAAGCCAAGCGGCTGGTCGAGAGCTCATTCAATTTCGGCCCCCCCGGACCTCCGGCGGGCGAAGCCCAGGGCGGGAGAGGCGGCCGCGGCGGGCGCGGTGGCGCCCCTGGCGGGCGGAGGCGAGCCGCAGCCTCGAGGGTCGAGCGCCCGCCTGCGCCGACGATCGGGCCTCCCATCCACGCGGACACCGGGGCCTTCAACCCCATCCTCGGCTATTCCTACGAGCAGATCGCCGGCATCAGCCGCAGCCAACACCGCAGCCAGGGTATGGGCAACCTGGGCCGCGTGGGCGAGGTCGAAAGCGAATTCATGGTAATCGGCGGCGATGCGGCGTCGGAAGACCTGTTTGACGGGATCGATACCACGTGGAACCGCCTGCCGGGCGGCTCGGCCGTGGGTGCGATCCTGGCTGACGCGCTCCATGACTTCGAGCCGGCGCATCCCGAGCGGGCGATCCCCAGACTCCTTGAAGCGCGCGCGCTCGTTGCGGCGATCTCCGACCCGCTGGCCAAGATCAAGCGGGCCGAGCTCGATGACACCATCGCCGAGTGCGCCGGCATGTGGGTGGACGCCGAAGCGCGCGGCCCGGAGGTTGTCCCCGGCGCCTACCTGAGTGTCACAACCACGGTGATCAACCGCTCGCCTGCGGCCGTGACGCTCGAGGGCGCGCATCTGGAGGGCCTGTTCGACGAAGAGTTGCCCGTCCAACCGGCGAGGCTCGAGTACAACCAGACCAACGCGTTGACGGTGGCTCGGCAGGTGCCGGCCTCTCAGCCTTATTCGCAACCGTATTGGCTGGCCGAGCCACCGGCCGGCGACGTCTACACCGTGAATGACCAGCGACTGATCGGGCTCGCCGACACCCCGCCGGTCCTCCAAGTGCGGCTACGCTTGACCGTGGATGGCGCCCCGCTTGAGATCCTAAGGCCGGTCGAATACCGCTATGCCGACCGTGCGGAAGGCGCGCGTGTCCGGCCCCTCGCCATTGTGCCGCCAGTGGCCGTGGACCTGCCCAACCTAGTGGACCTGTTCGCCTCCGCTGTGCCGCGCCGGATCTCGGTTTCGATCAAGGGCAACGTGGATGACGCCGAAGGCCAGGTGGGCCTTGAAGTGCCGCCCGGCTGGAGGGTCGCGCCCAAGGTCCAGCCTTTCCATGTCAGAGCGCTCGGAGAGCTCGTGGAGTTTTCGTTTGAGATCACGCCGCCGGCCGGCCCCGCGGTCGGCTCGCTTCGTGCGGTCGCCACGGTGGGCGGGCGCTCGATCGCCTCCGGGATGCGGTTGATCTCTTATCCGCACATCCCGACCCAGACCCTGCTGCCCCTTTCCTCCGCCCGCCTAGTGCGCTCCGATATTCAGGTGACGGCCCGCCACATCGGCTACATCATGGGCGCCGGTGATGAGATGCCGCAGGCCCTGCGAGAACTTGGTCTCGAGGTGACGCTGCTGGGTCCCCTGGATCTCGAGCAGGGCGATCTCACGCGGTTCGACGCCATCGTTGCCGGCGTGCGGGCTTATAACGTGCGTTCCGATGTGCGCGCCAACCAGCGCCGCCTCCTCGACTATGTCCACCAGGGCGGCACTTATGTGGTGCAATACAATACTGGCGACAACTCCCTGAGCCTCGGCCCCTATCCGTTCACCGTGCCCTCCGGCAATCGCTACCGGGTTACGGTCGAAGACGCGCCGGTCGCGCTCCCGCACCCCGACAGCCGGTTGCTGCAGTATCCCAACCACATTGCGCCGAACGACTTTGCGGGCTGGGTGCAGGAGCGTGGAGTCTACTTTGCGAGTCAGTGGGATTCGCATTATGAGACGGTCCTGTCGACTAAGGATCCGGACGAGGAAGAATCCCTCGCCGGCGGCGAGTTGTGGGCGCGCTACGGCAAGGGGGTTTACATCTTCACGTCCTACTCCTGGTTCCGCCAGCTCCCGGCCGGCGTCCCCGGCGCCTATCGCCTATTCGCCAACCTGCTCAGCGCGAAGTAATTGCCGTGATCGGTTGGCATGCCGAGGATCGGCCCATATCAGAGCGGACTGCTGGCAACAAACCAAGCGCCTGGCTCGATTCGTTGGCCGCGAAGGTCACCACCCGAAACGTGCCGTTTCCGATCGGTAATGCTCCCAGGCCTTTGCCTCCCCTGGAACGTTCGATAGAATGCTTCGGTGCGGCTGGCTACCGACGAGTTGGCCGCGCTCCCCAAGGAGGTCGCCACCATGACTCGATCTTCGATCGTGATGCTCGCCGTGCTGTCGAGCACCCCGCTCACGGCGCAGTGGCTGAACTATCCAACTCCGGGCATCCCGCGCACCCCCACGGGCAAGCCGAATCTCGTTGCGCCCGCTCCGCGCGCGCCGGACGGCAAGCCGGATCTCTCGGGCGTGTGGAATCGAATTTCCCCGAAGTACGCCCGCAATATGGCAGCGGACCTGAAGCCCGGAGACGTTCAGCCCTGGGCCCAAGCTTTAGTTCAAGAGCGCGAGGAAAACCTCGGCCGAGACTATATGAACGCCCTGTGCCTGCCGTTGGGCCCCGGCTATGCCACTGACGCGGACGCCACTGGCGCCGAGATGATGAAGATTGTCCAGACCCCGGCACTGATTCTCATCCTCAATACCGATCTCACTTTCCGCCAGATCTTCCTCGACGGCCGCTCCTTAGAGAAAGATCCCAATCCGAGTTGGATGGGATACTCGGTGGGGCACTGGGACCAAGACACGCTGGTCGTGGAGAGTTACGGCTACAATGACCGCACGTGGCTCGATCACGAGGGCCATCCGCATACGGAGGCGCTAAGAATGACCGAACGGTACCGGCGCCGTGACTTCGGCAATCTGGACCTTGAAGTGACGCTCTCAGACCCACAGGTGTACGCCAAGCCCTGGACCGTTGCGGTCCGCGCGGAATTGGCGACCGATACGGAGCTGCTCGAATGGGTCTGTAACGAGAAGGGCATCAACCGCGAGCACTGGGTCGGCAAGGCCTCCGACGAAAAGAAGTCTGCGGTCAAGGTCGCCCCCGAGGTTCTGGCCGGGTACGTGGGCACCTACGAGGAACAGCCGAAGTTCTGGAGACTGGTCCCCCGAGTCGTCGAGATCAGCATCTCGGGTGATACTCTGTTTGGCGACATGGACGGGAAGGGGAAGATGCCGTTGGTGGCTCAGTCGGAAACCTCATTTTCCGGCCTCTACGGGCTCGGAGTCGAGTTCCTCAAGACCGATCACGGCGCGCCGCCCGAGCTGCTGGTGAAGCACGTCTCGGGCGACTATCGGTTCGCGCGGAAGAAATAGAAGTTGCGTGACCGCCTAAGTTCCAGGATCGACACTGCAGTTGCGGGCCGACTTGGCGTCAAAATGGCGGGGTTCAGTGCCCGTCGCGGTACCAGGCCAGCGTGCGGCGCACGCCTTCCTCAAAAGAGAACTGCGGAACATGCCCCAGGTCCCGGGCCGCCGCCGCCATGTCGGCCTGCGAGTGGCGGACGTCTCCGGCGCGCGGCGGGCCATATCGGGCCGGAAGGATGATGCCTTCTAGTCTCTGCAGCAGAGCCCAGGCCTCGTTAATGGTGATGCGGCTGCCGTTGCCCCCATTGTAAAGCTTGCCGGAAACGTTCGGTGCCCGAGCGGCCTTCAGGTTCAGAGCTGCGACATCTTCGACATAAGTAAAGTCCCGCGACTGCTCGCCGTCGCCGAAGATCGTGGGAGAACGCCGCTCCAAAATCGCCTTCATGAACAGCGACAGCACGCCAGAATACGGGCTGGAGGGGTCCTGGCGGGGGCCGTACACATTGAAATATCGCAGAGCCACCGCCTCAACCCCGAAGACACTGGAAAACACGTTTGCGTAATATTCGCCGACTAGCTTCTGTAGAGCATAGGGCGATTTGGGCCGTGGCGTCATGGTCTCGACCTTGGGGAGCGCCTCGGTATCACCGTAAGCGGACGATGAAGCGGCGTAAACGATGCGCCCGGCTTTCCCTTCCTGTGCTGCCCGCAGCACGTTGAAGGTGCCGTTGATGTTCACCTCGTGCGACGGTAGCGGATCCTCAATCGAGCGGGTCACCGACGGTATGGCGGCCTCGTGAAAAACCACGGCTGCGCCGCGAATCAGAGGCGCGATTTGTTCGTACTCGCAAATATCGGCGCGCTCGAAATCCACGGACCGGCGGATCTCCTCGAGGTTCGATTCCCGGCCGGAGAGTAGGTTATCGATCACCACCACCGAGCGCGCTCCCTCCCGCAACAGGCTGCGGACAATAGCGGAGCCGATGAATCCGGCTCCTCCGGTGACAACGTAATGACCATCCATGGGAAAGACCAGTTTACGATGGACATAGTACCTTTGGCGGCGTTAGGGGGGCGTTGGGGGGAGCGCAAACTGCCGCATAAAGCCTTATCCTATGAACTAGGTGCACACCTACTAGGGGCGGGATGGATCGTATCGGTCGGTACCAAGTCGTCAGGGAGCTCGGGCGGGGCGCCATGGGCGTGGTCTATCTGGCCGACGATCCGAATATCGGCCGTCCCGTGGCCATCAAGACCATCCGGTTGGGGGAAATGGAGAAGGAGGAGGAGCGCGAGCGCTTGCGGGAACGGCTTTTCCGCGAAGCCCGCTCGGCGGGAATCCTCTCCCACCCCGGCATCGTCACCATCTACGATGTCGACCAGCAGGACGACCTGGCGTACATCGCCATGGAGTACGTGGATGGCCCAACGCTCGAGTATGTCCTTTCCCAAGAAAACGCGATGTCTCCCGAGCAGATGTTCAGCGTCCTCGGCCAGGCCGCGGCGGCGCTCGACTACGCGCACCACAAGGGCATCGTGCATCGCGATATCAAGCCGGCCAATCTGATGATCGCGGCCGACACCACCAAGGTGACCGATTTCGGCGTGGCCAAGTTTATCGCCAATGACCACCTCACCCGCACCGGCACGATTATCGGGACTCCGCACTTCATGTCTCCCGAACAGGCGCAGGGCCTGGGAGTGGACGGTCGTGCGGACCAGTTTTCCCTGGCGGTGATTGCTTATGAAATCCTGACCGGGGAGAAGCCGTTCACCGGCGACAATCTGACCACAGTGGTCTACAAAATTGTGGTCGAGGAGCCGGCCCAGCCCCAACTCCTCAATCCGACCCTGGCGGGCCCGATCGATGAGGTTCTGCGCCGGGGCTTGGCGAAGAGGCCGGAAGCCCGCTTCGCAACCTGTCAACAGTTCACCGAGGCTTTGGAAAAGGCCTGCGCCGCCTCTACGGGCTGGAAAACCATGCGGCGCGGCGGAAGCCTGACTGAGCCGACCGCGCTCGAAGAAGACCAGGCGGAAGCGCCCCAGCTGGCGGCGCCCCTGCCGCCGCCACGGCGTACCCGGTTGGCGCAGGCGAACCTGAATTTGGAGCCCGAGCCCGCCGGCCGGTCTGGCTTCTGGGCTTTTTTAATGGCGATCCTGGTCGCAGCCGGGCTTCTGGCGTTGCTTGGCTTGCAGACGGTGCCCTGGTTGGCCAAAGAAGCCAACCCGCAGAATCCGACCTCGCAAGCTCAGTCGCAGCCACCAGCGCCGGTCCCCCAGGCCGCCGAGCCGCCCTCTGCTGCTTCGCCCGTCGCCGCGGCCAGGGCTCCGGACGAGCAAGCCCCTGCGCCTGTCGCGACGCCCGAGGTTCAAACCGAAACGAGTCCGCCAGCGGCCTCCGAAGAGCCCACCTCACAGAAGGCCCCCCCGGAACCTGCGCCGGAGCGCCCCAGCCCGTTTGCGCCGCCGGACCAACCCAAGGCTCCGCTCGGGCGGACGCTGGCCGGGCTTCGCCACCCGGTGCTGGTGGTCAGCAGCCCCGGGGGAGCCACGGTTACTTTGGATGGACGGTCCGCGAGTGCCTGCCAGGCACCCTGCTCGGTCCAGGCTGAACCGGGCCATCACACCATCGCTGTCACCATGTCTGGCTATCAGGTTGAGCACCGCGATGTCGAGGTCGGCACCGGAGGCATGGAACTTCCGGCGGTCATCCTTCGGCCCTTTGGCGGCACGCTGCTGGTGAGTAGCGAGCCGCCGGGCGCCTCAATCCTGGTAAACGGACGGAAGGTGCCGCAGATTACGCCGGCGCAGATCAGCTTGGCTCCAGGAAACTACAACATTACGCTCGAGAAGGACGGCAAACGGTATTCGCGTTCGGTCGACGTCCACAACGGCGTGATCAATTACCTAAAACTGCCGCTCGATCAATAGACTCCGTCAGACATACCGCGCTTCAAAGGGTTTCGCCGCGCACTAAGTCCTCGAACGTTTCGCGGCGGCGGATCACGCGGTAGGCACCGCCTTCGACCAGCACTTCGGGCGCGCGCGGGCGAGAGTTGTAGTTGGAAGACAGCACGAACCCATACGCACCGGCTGTGCACACGGCCAGGTAGTCACCGGGCATGACGTTGGCCACGGTGCGGTCGCGTGCCAGAAAATCGCCCGACTCGCAGACCGGTCCCACGACATCGGCGGTGATGGACGGCAGCGGGCGTTGGCGAACGGGAATAATCTCGTGGTGCGCGCGATAAAGCGACGGGCGAATCAGATCGTTCATGGCGGCGTCCACCACGACGAACTCCTTGGGACCGTTCTTTTTGCGGTACAGGACCCGCGTCAACAGGATGCCCGCCGGCCCGACAATCGAGCGTCCGGGCTCCACCGTCACGCACAGCCGGCTGGCGCGCAGCCGGTCGTGGAGGCTGGCGATGAACGCGCGAATCTCAGGCGCCTTCTGACCGCTGTGATACGCCACGCCCAGTCCGCCGCCCAAGTCCAGGTGCCGGATTGGGAACCCGGCATTAACGAGGGAGGCGGCCAGCGCCAGTACTTTGTCCACGGCTTCCAGAATCGGGCTCAGTTCCAAAATCTGTGAGCCGATGTGGCAGCTTACTCCATCCGCACAGAGGTTTACGAGCTTGCGGGCGCGCTCGTAGACGCCGGGGGCCTCCGAGATCGCGATCCCGAATTTGTGTTCGCTCAGCCCGGTGGAGATATAGGGATGCGTGTTCGCGTCCACGTCAGGATTCACCCGGACCGCGAATCCGGGTCTCACGCCGCGCCGCGCCGCCATGGCGTCGACCAGCAGTAGCTCCGCCTCCGACTCGCAGTTAAAGCGATGGATTCCGCTGGCAAGCGCGTATTCGACTTCATCGGGAGTCTTTCCGACCCCCGAAAAGACCACTTTGGCCGGGTCGGCCCCGGCCTCGAGCACGCGATACAGTTCGCCGCCCGAGACAATGTCGAAGCCCGCGCCAGCCCGCGCCAGCAGCCCGAGGACGGCCAGCGATGAATTGGCTTTTACCGCGTAGCAGACGTTATGAGGGATGTCTTGGAAGGCCTCATCGTAGGCGCGGTAACTCTCCAGGATGGATTGGGCCGAATACACGAACGCGGGGGTCCCGACACGGGTGGCGAGGTCGGCCAGCGCAACGTTCTCGCAGTAGAGGTCGGAATCGGAGTAGGAAAACATGTTGTAAGAAAGAGTCAAAAGTCAAAAAGCAAAACTGATTCGGCACCGCTGCGCGCCACGCTCCCGCGGCTTCGTTTCGGTCTTTGGCGCTTGCTACTGCCTTTGAGAGTATGGCACGGCGTTGGTCGGATTCGTCAACCAGCGGCCTCAAGGTGCTACGAGGTGTCCGTGCAAGCGCACTAACCAGCTTCTCCACACACGCGCCCAATCAAAAGTGCGTCGAAGACACCTGCTGTCACTTTTGGCTGTTTTGCCTTTTGACCTTTGACTTGTGCCTGTTTCTTTTTTTCATGCGATCTTCATGACAAAAACCGTTTGATCATCAAATGCTGTCTTAGCAAACTGGTCGACGTCCTTGAATATCTCGGCAATGACATCCGAAGCCGGTCGGTGGGAGTTTAAGCGAACCACTTGCGCGAGCCGGCCGCGTCCGTATTCCACACCAGCCGCGTTGACGTGATCGGTAATTCCGTCCGAGTAGAGAACGATCAGGTCGCCGGGCTCCATCGAGGCCGGCACTTCTTCGTACTCGCGCGAATCGAGCAGGCCGAGTGGGACGCCTTCGACGCGCATCTTGAGGATCTCATTACCGCGGCAGATCATGGGCGGTAGAGCGCCCGCGTTGGCCATGACGATCTGGCGCGTGGCGGGGTCCCACAGCAGCACGCAGAGCGTGACGTACCGCGCCTCGACTCTGCGCTCGATGAGCGCGTCATTGAGCGCCCTCAGCAGCTCGGCAGGGCGGCGACGGCGAGGCGCCAGGGTGCGAAGCAGACCGCTGACCAGCCCGCCGTACAAGGCCGCCGCCGCCCCTTTGCCGCTGACGTCGCCGATCGCGATCACGGTTTGCCGGTCCTTATGCTCGAAAAGGTCATAGATGTCGCCGCTGATTTGCCGTGCCGGACGCAGGCGCACCGCCGCTTCCATACCTTCGATCTCGGGGGTGGCGTCGGGCAGCATCACGCGCTGCAGCTCGCGCGCGGCCTTCATATCCTCTTCCATCCGGCGCTGGTTCAGACTCAGTTCTTCATAAAGCCGGGCGTTGTCGACGCTGGAGGCGATCTGCGGTGCCAGCACCGTCAATGTCTGCACGTGATCGTCGGTAAAGTAGCCGACGCGGTCGCTTTCCAGGTCCATCACGCCGACCACGCGGTCCTGCACCACCAGCGGCACGGCCACTTCGGAGCGAATATCCGCATGCGACGCGATGTATCGGGGGTCCCGCGTGGTATCGTGCACGCGCACCACTTCGCGCGACGTAGCGGCGGCGCCGGTGATGCCCTTGCCGAGCGGAATGTTGTCGATATCCACGCGCTGGTCATAGCGGATGCTGAAACGGTGACGGAGCGCCCGCGCCTCGGGATCCACCAGCAGGATGCTGAAGGCGTCGTAGTTGATGAGCGCGCGCATGGCCTCGGCGATCTTGCCGAGCAGTTCGCTCAGGTTCAGGATGGACGAAAACTCGCGCGAGATGTGCGCCAGCGCCTTGAGGGTGCGGTTCTGGCGGTCGACACGGCGATACAGGCGCGCGTTGTCGATAGCCACGCTTACGCGCGCCGCGATCAGCCTGAGCAGCGCGCGGTCATATTCGGTATAGGCGTTGACCCGTGTGGATTGGAGGTCGATGACACCGACCAGTTTGCCGCGCGCGGTCATCGGCACCGCCAACTCGGTGCGCACCGCGTCGACACTGTTCAGATAGCGCGGGTCGCTGCGCACGTCGCCGACCAATACCGGTTCGCCGCGCGCTGCGGCCGTGCCCGTGATGCCCTCTCCCAACGCCAACGCCAGATTGGCGACCACCTCTTCGCGGTGTCCCACGCCGTAGCGGATGCGGAGGTCGCGCCGCTTTTCGCTGTAGAGCAGGATGGCGAACAGGTCGTAGGGCAAGACCTTCTGAACGATCTCGGCAACGTCGGCGAGCAACCGGTCCAGGTCCAATGTGCCGGCCGTGGCCGCCGCAACCTCAAGCAAGAAATCGAGCAACTCGGATCGCTCGCGGAAATGGACGACGCTTTTGCGGGCAGCTTGCATGGCTTTCCCTATTTCTGGGCCGCTTCAGGCGGCGGTCGCTTCGACGATTTTGACGCTGGCGCTGGCGCCGATGCGCGTCGCGCCGGCGCTGGTCATGGCCTCAAGGTCGGACAGAGTGCGAATGCCGCCGGATGCCTTCACGCCCATCTCCGGGCCGACCACGCGGCGCATCAGTTCGACGTCGCGGGCGGTCGCGCCGGCGGGCCCGAAGCCGGTCGAGGTCTTCACGAAATCCGCTCCGGCGAGCTTGGCGAGGGTGCAGGCGACCGCCTTCTGGTTGTCATCGAGCAAAGCAGTTTCCAGAATCACTTTCACGATGGCACCGGCTTCGTGTGCCACTTGGACCACCTGCTGGATATCGAGCTTGACGGCGTGGTGATCTCCCGACCGCAGCGCGCCTATGTTGATCACCATATCTAGTTCGAGCGCGCCGGCGCGCAAAGCCGCAGCGGCTTCCGCGGCTTTGGCCTCGGTGCTGGTGGCGCCCAGGGGAAATCCGATGACGCTGCAGACTTTGACCGGCGAGCCTTCGAGCTCGGCACGCACCAGGGATACCCAGTAAGGGTTCACGCACACGCTGGCGAAATTGTACTGGCGGGCCTCACGGCAGACTTTGACGATGTCGGCCCGCGTGGCCTCCGGCCTGAGAATCGTATGATCGATCAACGCCGCGATGGCCGGATCGATCTTGGTCAGCCGTTCGCTGGCGGAAACCCGGTCGGCGCCAGCGGCGATAATCTCTTTGGTGTTGCGGGCACAGGTCTGCGGACAGCGCTGGACGCAGCCGGGGCACACCTGGTCGCGCAGGTTGAGGCCTTCGGCACTCGCGGGCGCTGCCGGCCGGTTCAAGCGCGCCAGGATCTCTTCGCCGATCTGCGCGACCAGAGTATCGAGTTCCGATGGGGTGATCACATCCCCTTCTTCAGGTACCGCCGCTCGATTTCCATAATTTTCTGAACCCTCGCCTGGTGACGTCCACCGGCAAAGGGAGTGCCGATCCAGGTGCGCAACACGTCTTCGGCCTGGGTCGGCGTCAGAAACCTCGCACCCAGCGTAAGCACATTAGAATCATTGTGTTCCCGGCTATTCCGAGCGGACGTTTTATCATAGCACAAGGCCGCGCGAACGCCGGGCACCTTGTTGGCGGCGATCGAGGAACCGATCCCCGCGCCGTCGATCATGACGCCACGCCCTACGACGCCCGAAGCCACGAGTTCGGCTACCTGGTGAGCCAGGTCGGGATAATCCGCGGCGACGTCGGCGTGCACTCCGACGTCCCGGATCTCCAGATCGAGGGCTTTTAGGACCGGCTTAAGCGTTTCTTTCAGACGGAACCCGCCGTGGTCGGCACCAATAGCCACGGTATTTCCGGCCGGCGCGGCCGGCAGTTGGTCATCGGGGACTTCGACGATGCGCACTCCGCGCGAGTGCGCCACATCCCGGGCCGCGGCTGTGACGATGGTCCCCACCTGGACGTGCAGTTCGCCAGTGGCTGGAACGTCCAGGGCAACGACAACCTTCTTCATTAGGAAAACCGCTGTACAATCGTAAGAACTATTGTAATGAAACGGTCTCTCACGCTGGCGGTTTTTCTGGCGGCTGTCTTCTCGGTCGCTTCAGCCGCTCCGCGGGTGTCCACGGCTTCGGGCGACTACCTAGCGCGACTCATCGAGCAAGGCGACCTTAGCTGGAGTGTGCTGGTGATCGGCCTGGGGGTGGCGTTCGTAATGGGCGCGGTCCATGCGCTTTCGCCCGGGCACGGAAAGACCCTCGTGGCCGCTTACCTGGTGGGTACGCGCGGGACCCCGAGCCACGCCGTCTTTCTAGGCGGGATGGTTACGTTCACGCACACGATTTCGGTCTTTCTGCTGGGATTGGTGACGCTGTTTCTCTCGCAATATGTGCTGCCGGACAAGATCAGCACCTTTTTGGGCGCAGTCTCAGGGATCGCAATCATCTGGATCGGCGCCACGCTGTTCTTTAAGAGGCTTCGAATCGCGCGCGCCCACGACCCGAACGACGCTCATGATCCCCATCACCACCACCATGACGAACATGACCACGGGCATCATCATGATCACGCGAACGGCCACGACCACGACCACAACCACGAAGATCATGGCGGCGGCGTGCTGGTCCACCGCCATGGCGATGGACACGCTCACCGTCACGTTCCCGAAGGAGAGATCAGCCTGGGTGGCCTGATCGCGCTCGGCGCAAGTGGCGGGCTGGTGCCTTGCCCTTCGGCGTTGGTGCTGTTGCTCAGCTCGATCGCGTTGGGCCGCGTCGGCTTAGGGCTGACGTTGTTGGTGGCCTTCAGCCTCGGTTTGGCCGGTGTGCTCATGGCGATCGGGCTGGTAGTCGTCTACGCCAAACACCTGCTGCCGGACAGCCGTAAGACATCGCAGCACGCCGCATTCCGTCTGATCCCCGTGGCTTCGGCCGCGATCATCGTCTGCGTCGGGCTGATCATGACGTGTGTGTCGCTCGGAGTCATTCGCCCCGGACAGTTCCTGAGCGGAGTGTAGTGTCAGGTCGGCCGAAACGTGCCCGCAGCCGACGGAGATCAGCCAGTGGTTCCATCGGTGTAGCCAGGATCCGCACCGACGACAGTGCGCTCTTCGGGCGCGGACCCCTCCTTCGAGGCGCGCGATATCGGCCGCCAGCAACCTCCAGCGGCGCTTCGCCGGCGAGGCCCGGCAAAATATCCTACCTAGCCGACGACAAAGGCAGCAAGGAACCCGCGTCTTCGCTGGTATTCGACTTTTGTTCTAACGGGCTTCCCGCCGTGGTCACGCCAGAAATCGCGCCAGGCGCTCCAGGGCCGGCTCCAGCACGGAGCGGTCGGCGGCATAGCAGAGGCGGACCGAACCCTCCCCGCCGGTCCCAAAGGCTACGCCGGGTGCGAGGCCGACGCGAGTCTCCTCGAGCAGCCGCTTGCAGAAAGCGAAGGAATCAGTAAGTCCGTCGATCGACGGGAAGAGGTAAAACGCACCGTCTGGCGTGGGAACCGTGACGCCGCAGATGCCGCCCAGGGCTTCCAGACAAAGGTCCCGGTTTTCCTTGAGCCGGTGGAGCATCTGAATGAGTTCGGATTCTCCCTGGGTGAGTGCGGCCTCGCCGGCCTTCTGCGTGAAGCTTGGCGCATGCGACACGACGAACTCGTTCAACTGCGTGGCCTTGGCGGCCAACGGGCGCGGCGCCACGAGCCAGCCCAGACGCCAGCCGGTCATGCAGTAGCTCTTCGAGAACGACTGCACCACTAGCACGGCGTCGTCGGGTGTGGCCTTTCGCAGAATCGAAGGCACCGGCCTACCCAGCGGTCCGGCGTAGTACAGGCGGTCGTAGACTTCATCGGCGAGGAGCCACAGGCCGTGCCGCCGCGCGAAATCGAGAAGTCCCTGCTGTTCGTCTGCAGTAGCCACCCATCCCAGGGGGTTTGAGGGAGACGTGTATACCAGCAGGCGGGTGCGTCGAGTGACCGCCGCTTCTAGCCGATCGAAATCGACACCATACCGGCCGTTACACAACGGCTGGGGAATCTGCCGCGCCACTGCATTCGACATGGCAACGATGGAGGCGCCATTCGGCCAGGCCGGTGTCAGCACCAGGGCTTCATCACCCGGGTCGAGCACGCAGCGAATGGCTAGGTTCAAAGCCTGAACACCGGACGCTGTGACCACGATTTCCCCGGCCGCGTCCAGCTCCACTCCCTGCAACCGCCGGTAATGCTCCGCGATGGCGCGGCGCAGCGAAGGCAGCCCGGCGTTCTCCGTATAGAATGTATACCCTTCCGCCATGGCGCGAATAGCGGCGTCTTTGATGTAATCCGGAGTCGGCAGGTTCGATTCGCCGAAGTAGAGTCGCAGCACGCCTTGCATGGGCATGGCCATCTCAGCCAATTCGCGGATGCGCGAGTGCGGCACGTTTTCGACGGAATGAGCGAGGCGCGGCATGACCGGATTCGCGCTACTTTTTCTTTTCCAAATTCCAGAGTCCGCGTGAGAGCACGCGGCCGCAGAACGGGCAATAGTTCAAACCGACAAACTGGTGCCGCTGTTCGCCGAATACGAGGAAGTACTCGGTATCGATTTCGTTGACAATGGTGCCGTTGGAAAGCTGCTGCGGCTGCGCATACCGCGCCAGGTCACGATCGAGCAGGCGGTCGAACTCGGAGCAGCATGTCATTGGATGGTGCTGGCTCCTTGGATACCCATGCCGGTATCGACCACGTTGCGGTTGATATGGCGGTCGAGGTTGATCACGTAGGTCTCGGCTGCTTCAATCAACTCCGGCGAATGGGTGGCACAGATGATCCGGAAGTTCTTCTGGTCCACCAGTTCCTTCAGCATTTTGAGAATGCGCTTCTGATTGGAGACCGAGAGCGCCATCTCGGGCTCGTCGAGCAGCAGAACGGTGCCGTCCGCCAGTTTCGGGAAGGTCTCGCGGAACATCGACAACATCACCTGACCGTGGCTGGCCATCTTCAAAAACTCCAGCATCGCCGGCTGGTCCTTGAACAGGTCCAGTTGCGTACGCGGGTTATGCTGCTCGGCGTCGAAAAGGTAACTGCGGCCGATTGAGACCTTGCCCGGTTCCAGGCGATAGACATAGCCTTCGATCTCGTCGCCGCGAAGCGCGTAATGGATTGAATGCAGCAGTGTCGATTTACCGGAGCCGTTCTCGCCCTGCAGCATGACCAGCGGGTGCGACAAATCCACGATCATGGGCATGTGAAAGTTCAGATTGACGAAGACTGGATGCGCCAGAATCTTCAGAAACATAGAGATGCATTCAGGATACCAGGCGCATTCCGGCAGGCGCGGCATGGAGCCTCGCGGGGCGATCGTACGCCTGGAGAAATCAGTTAACGAGAGTTTCAGATGTGGAGAGGATTTTTCCAATGCGCGATTTTTGCGTGAATCAATAAGCAAAAGGGTTCCGCACTGTCCGGACACGTGGTGGAACGGTGTGATCGCGACCGAAGCCGTTGCGTACTGGCTAGGATCACGACAGCCGCTCAAAAATTCCGGCGGCTCCCTGGCCGCCGCCGATACACATGGTGACCATGCCATAACTGGTCTGGCTACGCTCCATCTCGCGGAGAATAGTGGCGGTGAGTTTCGCTCCCGTGCATCCCAGTGGGTGGCCGAGAGCGATGGCGCCGCCATTGGGGTTGATGCGCTCCGGGTCAAGCCCCCCTTCGCGAATCACCGCGAGAGCCTGCACGGCAAAGGCCTCGTTTAGCTCGATGGCGCCGACCGCGTCTAGCTTCACTCCCGCCTTGTCCAGCGCCTTAGGAATCGCCACCACGGGCCCGATGCCCATGATCTCAGGCGGTACGCCCGCCACCGCGAAACTCACGAAGCGAGCCTTGGGCTTCAGCCCGAGCTCGCGCGCTTTAGTGTCCGACATCAACAGCGCCGCGGCGGCGCCATCGCTGGTCTGCGACGAATTGCCCGCGGTCACGGTGCCCTGCGCGTGGAACACCGGCTTCAGCTTGGCCAGCGCTTCGGCGCTGGTGTCGGCCCGCGGCCCCTCATCTTTCCGGAAAACATCTTTGGTGGAGTTGCCGGGAGAGACCGACTCCACTTCGACCGGCACGATTTCCTGGTCGAACCGGCCCTCCTGCTGGGCGCGAACGGCGTTTTGGTGGCTGCGGAGCGCGAACTGGTCGGCATCTTCGCGCGAGATGCCATATTTCTTTTGCAGGCGCTCGGCGGTCAGCCCCATGCTCATGTAGACCTCCGGCCAATGGTCGACGAACCAGGGGTTCGGCGCCGGCTTGTTGCCACCGAACGGGATCAAGCTCATCGACTCGGCGCCGCCGGCGATGAGGATGTCAGCCCCGCCCGCGCGGATGCGGTCGGCGGCCAGCGCGATCGATTGCAGTCCGGAACTGCAAAACCGGTTGATGGTCATGCCCGGCACGCTGTCCGGCAGGCCCGCACGCAACAGCGCCTGCCGCGCCATGTTGTTGCCCGACTCGCCCTCCGGCATAGCGCACCCAAGGATGACGTCTTCGACCGCGGTCGCCTGGGGATAACGCTTGAGCAAAGCGCGAATCACAATTGCGGCCAGGTCGTCGGGTCTGGTGTTGCGCAGCGCGCCACGCGGCGCCCGGCCGACCGCGGTTCGCAAACAATCGATGATAACGGCTTGGGGCATAAGGACTCCTGACTGCGCTCAATTCCGAAGCGGCTTTCCGGTTTTGAGCGTGTGTTGTATGCGCTCCTGCGTTTTCGCTTGGCCGCACAGGCTCAAAAACGCCTCACGCTCGAGATCGAGCAAATACTGCTCCGAGACGGTCTGCCGTCCGGTGAGCCGCCCGCCGCTCAACACGTGGGCCAGCTTCTCTCCCACCCTGACATCGTGCTCGGAGATGTAACCGCCTTCGTGTGCCAGAAACAGGCCCATTTTCAGCAGCGCATAGCCGGCCTCGCCCTCGACTGGGATATCCTGGCGTGGGCCTCCCGGGGCATACACCGGCGCCAGCGCCAGCGCGGCCCGTTTAGCGTCGCCCGCAAGACGCTCCGGATTCATCGAGACGGCGTCCTCGGGGCGCAGCAGCCCGAGCTCGCGCGCGTGGGCGGCGCTGGTAGAAACCTTGGCGTAACCGATCAGCTCGAAAGCCGCCTTCGCGCTCGCCAGCCGCAGCAGCATCTCCTTGCAGCCCCCGCCGCCAGGGATCAGTCCGACACCGGTCTCCACCAGACCGAGGTAGGTCTCTGCCGAGGCCTGTGCGCGTGCCGAGTGCAACACGATTTCGCAACCACCGCCCAAGGCCATGCCGAACGGCGCCGCCACCACCGGCTTCGGCGCGTACTTGATCGCCAACATGGCCTTTTGGAAGCGCTCTAGCCCCCGGTTCAATTCGTCCCACTCACCTTCCTGGGCGGCTAGCA
>Ga0306925_10001038_pt1 | contig 21859 bp, 21 predicted proteins | sample flu12Cox44000176_FD_203755 | JGI IMG/M metagenome (GOLD analysis project Ga0306925, IMG submission 203755) | Lab enrichment of tropical soil microbial communities from Luquillo Experimental Forest, Puerto Rico - flux8day.12C.oxic.44.000.176 (v2)... | ecosystem: Environmental > Terrestrial >... | reverse complement strand
CGGCAGGTAGCCCAGGCTCGCGCCCGGAATACTTGGCACGAAGGCGACGGCGACGCCGGTAAGGTGCGCTTCAAGGGTCTCTGCCACGGAGACGGCGTAGTCGCCGACTGCTTTACTGCCTTTGCGGACGCTGAGATTGACGACGATGTCCTTGAACATGACCCAAATCTCCTTGTAGCGAAGCAAAGCATGCCAGGTTCGACGCCGGTCATTCTTGAGCTAAGTCAAGGGATGCACCGGGACCGGGGATGGTGGCCATGGCCGGTTTGCACGGCCGTTTTGTCTGGTACGAGCTGACGACGACGGACCTCGATGCCGCCGAGGCGTTCTATGCCGCCGTCATGGGCTGGGGCACGCGGGATGCGTCGGTGCCCGGCATGCCCTACACACTGCTCACCACCGCCGAGGAGCCGATTGCCGGAGCCATGGAGCTGCCGCCACAGGCGCGAAATATGGGCGCTGAACCGCGGTGGCTGGGCTATGTAGCGGTCGACGACGTCGACCGGACCGCCGAACGGCTCAAACGGCTCGGCGGAACCGTGTACGTGCCGCCAACCGACGTTCCGGATGTCAGCCGGTTCTCGATCGTTGCCGATCCGCAAGGGGCGATGCTCGCCTTGATCAAATGGCAGCGCGAGAACCGCGGTTTGCCGCGGGCAGCGCCGCACACGGCGCGCCGGGTTGGCTGGCACGAACTGCTTGCCGCCGACTGGCGCAAGGTGTTTGCCTTCTATGGCGAGCTGTTCGGCTGGCAAAAGGCAAAGATCGATGTCGCCGTCACCGGCGACCATCATCAGACGTTCGCGTGCGGCGACGAGACCATCGGCGGCATGGCGAACAAACCGCCCGCGGTGCGGGAACCGTTCTGGCTTTATTACTTCAACACCGACGATATCGACGTCGCGGTCAAGCGCGTCAGCGCGGTCGGCGGCCACGTCCTCGAAGGGCCGGTACAAACGTCGGAGGGCGGCCTGCTCGCCCGCTGCGCCGATCCGCAGGGCGCGATGTTCGCGTTGACCGGCCAGCGCGGCGACAAGTCGATCGGCTATTTCGAACCCACCGCATCGCGCGACCCAACGGCCGAGCCGCGCCTCGTGACCAAAAAGAAACCGTCAGTCTGATCGCGCCGGCGCCGCACCACGGCCGAGCGCAAATTGGCCGACCGCGCCTTCGACGTGGAAGTCGATCCCGGTCATTCTTGCGAACAGCTGGATGTTGGTGCTGCCGACGGCGCAGCCACCAAGCCCAATGTCGGTCGCCATCAGGTAAAAGGTCTGCAGCAGGACGCCGACGTCCTTGAGGATCAGGCCGTAAGCGATGGAGCTGTATTTCCACGACAGCCTGCCGAAACGCGCGGCGATGGTGATCAGAATCTGCGGCCTGCTGGTCGCGCCCATGGCGACGGTGGCGGCGTCGAGCGCCGCGTCGAGTTCGGCGCCGCGGACCTCGATCGGCGTCACCGCGTGGGCGCCGGCATCGTAGTGGTAGAAGCCGCGCGGCAGCCCTTCGCAACGGTCGACGGCGAGATAAAGCTCGAGCTCGTAGCCGGCGCCCGCTGACGGATAGAGCCGCAACGCATAAGTCGAAGAAAGATCGCCACCGCCGAGATCAAGCGTCGTGCTTTGCTCCGATCGTACACGCGCGGCGACGTCGAGAAATTGCGCGAGCTCCGCAAGCGTGATCGGGCTTCGATCGTCGAAATCGCGGGTCGAATGACGTTTTTGGAGGAGCTCCGCCATCGGCGACGGCCCGGCCGCGGCAGCGGATGGGGGGCGCAGATCGATCGCCTCGCCGGGCCAGCGCGGGCGCACCGCCGGCAATTCGGCGATGGCACCCGCATAAGGATAAATCCCGCCCGACGGATTGGCGTGCCGGCCCTCGGTGCTGCGCGCATGGAACAGGAGATCGTGGAAGTCCCACATCACTAGGCTATCGTCGCCCTCGGTTGGACGTAAACCTGCGTCGCTGGCAGCGACGCGAAAGAGGATTTCGCAGTCGACCAGGAGCGCCAGCAATGGCAGGCCAGGGAAACCCGGCCGGCGACGCAAGTGTTCGATGCGGTGCGGCGTCGCGAGCGCCGCGAGGATGCCGGCGACCTTAGCATCGGAAATCTTGAACAACGCGCCGGAGCGCGGCGATTCCAGCACGAGCTCGTCGGCGCGGCGGCGCAGATAGGCGAACCGCGACAGGACGAGGCGGTCGGAGCCGCGAAGCCGCGGCGTTCGCGGCCAATAGTCCGGCATTTGCGGTTCGATGACGACCTGGTCGCCGCCGCCGCGCGTAGCTGCGAGGCGGTATTCGACGAGGCCGCGCGCGGCAAGGCGACGGACGAGGTGATGTATTTCTTTCTCGACCGGCCGTCGCGCAGAGGCAAACGCGGCAAGCGGGAAGCCGGTGCGCAGTTGCCGCGCGCGCTCTGCCGCAGCGGCGCTAAGCTTTCCCAAGCCGACCGAGAAACCTTGCACCTGTGCGACGGCATGGCCGCTCGCCTGAACATCGAGCGTGACATGACCGACCAGTCGGACAGAGAGCGTAGGCGCCGCGGCTACCCGCCGACCCAGTTTTCGCGGCGCGCGCAAAGCGAGCGGCCTTTAGGTGTGCGGATGCATCGGATTAAGCTCGCTCTCGGCGATCGGCCGCGTGCGCAATCCGAGCTTGACTGGAATGTCGTAGAGCCGCCCGGGCCCGAAACGGCGATAGAAATGGCGCAATCCGGGAACGATCACGCGCGCGACCGAGACGTCGATGTCGGGGCGGGTCTGATCGAGCACGAGGAAATCGAGCCCGGCGCGTTTGACGAGATCGACGCAGGCCAGCACCTGCTCGCGGGTGTCGAGGCGGCCGAACGTCGTGGCAAAATCCCGCCGCGCAGGCGCGCCGTTCGGCAGCAGATAGGGATGGTCGTCGAGACGAAACAGCCCGGCCGCGTCGTTGCTTCTTTGGCCGGCATCGCGGCCGCCCATGAGCCCGATGGACAGAAACTGGTTGAGCTCGGTCAGCGCGCGAAGAAGCGCAATCCGTGCGTCGAAGTGCGAGCCAGAGCCGTATTCGACGAAGTCGTGCCCATCCACCGTCGCATGCGACATGGCGACGAAGCTCGGAATGCCGAGATCGGTGGTGATATCGATCACCCACAGCTTGCGGCCGGTTTCGCCGAGCTGGGTCCGCAGATCGCGCACGTAGGAGTCGTCGAACTGATCGAGATCCAGCTCGGCGCGCTGCGATCGGTTGTACCACCAGATCGCATAGGAATCGCGCTCTATGAGTTCGAGGAAACCTTGGACGATGGCTTCCTCCAAGGTGTTGCCGGCGGCGCAGCCGTTGGAGTCCGCGTGCATGTGGCCGGTGACGGAGTCGCTCTGGTGAAAGAAATACAGCATCCCGGTCGGCAGATATCTGAAGCAGCCGTCGCGCAGCGACCATACCGGCGTCCATTCTGCCTTGGCGGTCGGATCGAACGGCGGCGGCGTGGGCGTCACGTCCTCGGCGGTCGGTGGCAGATGAGCGCGCTTATATTGCGCTTCGCTGAACAGCAGCACGTCGTTCGGCAGGATCGCTTCGCCGGCTGTGAAATCGGTGAAGCGCCGCGTCATGCGGATCTCGTCGCCTTGGAAAATTCCGGAATAGCGCTCGATCGCCTCCATCAGCGCGCTCGCTTCGCCCTGCTCGGCCGTCGAGCCTTTGCCGAAGCTGCCGCCGCTTAGGCCGGCGCGCAGCTCATCGATCGACTTCGCCGGTGCCGAGAAATTATGCGCGGCGAAGTAATTGGTATTGAGCGGCAAGTCGACTTCGATACGCTCGAGCCGCGACACCACGCCAGTCAGCGGGCTGACGTGCTTGCGGTTCTTGGCGACGGTCGCGCGCGACGAAACACTGCGGTAGCCGCCGCTGGTCATGACGAGCTTGGTGCCGCCGGCAAGCTCGATCGGCACCGGCGCGCGGCGGGGGTCGCGCAGCTTCTTCGCCCCGCAGACCGGACATTGCGGACGGCGCGCCACATAGTGCTTGACGATGGTCGGCCCCGACAGATCGAGGCTGATGGTGTGATCGTTCAACGCGGTGCAAAAGCCGGTCGCGATCGCCTTGGCGACTTCGGCCGCCGCGAGCGCGATGCCGCTGCCGCCGACCGTTTGCCGCGCCAGCGGCGAAACGGCGACACACTGCGCCTGCCGGCGATCGAGCATCGCCCTGATCTCGCGGTTGCGCTTCATGCGTTCGGCGAGGCACGCCCAGCACGGGCCCTTGCCCGGCGCGAACACCGGACCGACCAGCGGAAAAGCGCCGGACGGCTGCACCAGGAGCCAGGCCGTGCCGTCGGCCAAGTGCTTGCGGTTGAGCTCTTGAAGCTCGGCTTCGAGATAGTCGTTGACCAGCGCGACTGTCAGATCGGCGGCGCCCTTGACCAGGCGAACGCCGAGGCCCTTCAGCGCCGCGCCTAGCTCCTTTTCGCCTTTGGCGCCGACGGGGTGGATGCGCACGCGGCAATTGCGCAGGTTCGCCTCGGCTTCCGGCAGCGGCAGGCCAAGGCTCGCCCAATAGCCCGCCGCGGCGGTGGCGGCAGCGCCTGCGAATCGCCGACTCGTCACGACATAGCGGCGGTCGATCAGCCGTTTCAGCGCCTCGTCGATGGCGTCGGCGGGAAACGTCTTCTTCAGTTCGCGCACGATCTCGCCGAAGGTCATGCCTTTGGCGATCATCGGCGCGAGCGCACAGAACAGCTCGCCGTAAAGAAAGAACTTGCGGTCCTCCGAATAGAGGCAAAGCGCGTCGGGCGGCAGCATATAGACGGAGAAATTCGGCGCGAACCGCGGGATGTCTCTGTCGTTGAATTGCGTCGCGCTGGTACTGCGATCGCCTGCCGCGCGTGCGACACCCAAACCGGTACGCTTATGATCGCCAGTGTGGATCGCCATTACGCAGACATTCTTCCACTTGCGTGACCGCCGGCGTCGGGCCGGCGCTTACCGTCAACCTCGGTACGCCGAAATGCGCGTCCGTCCGGTCGGCACTATCAATAAACAAACGTTGGCCGGGTCAAGCAAGACCCGGCCATAGCAAATTTTCTCTTTTGACGACTGAACTGCGCCGCCCTTTAGCAGGGGTTGCAACGTCCCCAGGACCAGCAGCAGCCGCCGCAACCGGCACAGCCCGCGCAGCCTCTCCAGCCGCATCCGCAGCGGGCGCAGCCGCAGCGGCCGCAGCCACACCGCCATTGGGCCACGCGCTCGCCCAGCTGCGGCTTTGCGGCGCTCTCCTTGTCGAAGACGTAGAACGTCGCCAAGCTCACGTCGGAAAGCTCTTCCTCGCCGAGGAAGATTTGCTGACGCGGCGTGGTATTCTGGGAAGGTAGATCCGTTGCCGTTCCGGCAGTCGAAGCTGCCGCCGCGCCCGCCAACGATAGCGACGCGCCAGCGATGCCCAACACCGGTAAGGCCTTACTCCGACGCCCCCGCTTCGAAGGTTGCTTCTTCTGCGCCATGTGGAGAATCCTCCTGTACTCGAGCGGTGCTCGATACGAGTCACTCTAGCATCTGTCGAACGGATTGCCTAGGCCGCGCGATCTCGGCGCGCGGCAAGTGACCGCGAAGCTGACAAAATATTCATAGAACAGCGGCGACGACTTCAGTGCAACGCAACGCCAAGCCGATCGCCATTGGCGCTGACGCAAAGCTTGACTGGTTCGGCGGCGGCGAAGATGCCGAGACCGTCGGCCGACGCTCGCTCGGCAGTGGCATGCGCGTCGGCGAAGGCGGCGATTTTCTCGGCGAACATGCGCTCGGCTTCACGCGCGGCATCGGGTGCACCGGAGGCAAACAGCACGAGCCGCGCGGACATCACGCCGTGGGCTTCGGAGGTGAACCGAAGAACGGGTCGAGCCAGTTGGCCCAGAAATCTATGGCAATCTCTCGCCACCGCATCGCGACTTGGCATGAGGCGTCGCAACACGAGCGCCGGAGCGTCGCGCAAATTGTCTAAAATTGTCGCGCGGTATTCCCTAAAATTGCCACCATCCCGGTAAGAAAGCGCCGCGCGTTTTAAGTCCGCAGCGCGTCGAGCACCGCCGCCGCGGCCTCGAATTCGGCGAAGCGGAAGGCGCGGCGCTGCAGCGCTATCGCATCGCGCCCCCACTGCGCCATGTTCCAGTCCTCATCGACATGGGCTGCTTCCCAGGCCGCGTCGGCCAATACCGCGCCGCGCGCGAGCGCGAGTGCGAGCAGCGCCGAGCCGGTCAGCGTCGTCACCATGTGCACCGCGCCGAGCCGCCATGGATCCTCGGGAAAGATGGCGCGCGCCGCGGCAAGGGCTGAATCCGGCTGCGCGACGTGGACCACGCCCTCAATCGTTCTGAAGTCGGCGCCGAGCGCCTGTCGCGCCCAGACAAGAATCGGGTCCCAATGGCGGGCCTGCCGCTCGGCCAGCGCCGCTGGGGCGTTGGCGCGGTAGAACAAAAGGTCCGACGTCAGGTATTTCCCAACCTCCTCGGCGACCGGAAGCGGGGCTGTGGCGACGCCGTCGATGACGGTGTTGGCAAGCCGGGTGAGCGGCATCTTGGCCGGATCGATCACATCCTCTTGACCCTGCCATTCGGCAGCGATGGCCTGCGCAAGCGCCAACGACGGCGCCTTGAGCTCATGGCGCGCCGGCGTGTGGATTGCCCTGCCGTCGAGCTGCAGCGCATAGCCGTCGATCGCAGCCGTCGTCGTCGCCTGGGTATAGAAACGCCGCCGCAACACCGGCCGCGCGCCGCGGCGCGCGGCCTCCCTGGGGTCGTCGGAGGGTGAAATTTCGAACAGATCGCGCACTGGTCCGGACTATCGCATGGCGCCGTTTTCCAAGTCGAGCATAATCAAAATTTCATTAATATTTTCAATATCTTAAAATAAGGGACTGAAGCTTACTGGCCTGGTCTGTCGAACCGGGCTGCGCAGCGTTGTCGCAGCGCCGCCCATTAAGGACCGCCGGCGACAAAACCTTGTTAAAACAAGCAGAAGCGGTAGTAATGCGGACTCCCCTCGACTAGTATCCCGGGCCGGATTCGGCTTGGGGGCGCCGAAGCGGGAGCCTGGTCCACGCAACAGCGTGCCGACCGCCTGCAAGAGCGGATGCTGCGGGCAAGAGGAGTCGATGAAACCCACCGACATTTCGGTCCCGGACTATTTCCACAAAGTGGTGGACTGCCAATGGGCCTGCCCGGCGCACACGCCGGTCCCCGAATACATCCGCCTGATCGCCGCCGGCCGCTACAGCGACGCCTATATGATCAACTGGGAATCCAATGTGTTTCCCGGCGTGCTGGGGCGCACCTGCGATCGGCCCTGCGAGCCCGCGTGCCGGCGCGGCCGCGTCGAGAAGGAGCCGGTCGCGATCTGCCGATTGAAGCGCGTCGCCGCCGACTTCAAGGACGACATCCGCGGCCGCCTGCCAAAGCCGTCGCTGCGCAAGAACGGCAAGCGCATCGCGCTCGTGGGGGGCGGCCCCGCCTCGCTCGCCGTGGCGCGGGACCTAGCACCGATGGGATACGACTGCGTCGTGTTCGACCAGGATCCGCAATCTGGCGGCATGATGCGCACGCAGATTCCGAGATTCCGCTTGCCGGAAAGCGTGCTCGACGAGGAATGCCAATATATCCTCGACCTCGGTATCACCTTCGTCGGCGGCAAGCGCATCGACAGTTTGAAGGCCCTGCTCGCCGAGAATTTCGATGCCATTTTCGTCGGCTGCGGCGCACCGCGCGGCCGCGACCTCGACATTCCCGGCCGCAAGGAAGCGGCCAAGAACATCCACATCGGTATCGACTGGCTGTCATCCGTCTCGTTCGGCCACATCGACAAGATCGGCAAGCGCGTCATCGTGCTCGGCGGCGGCAACACCGCCATGGACTGCTGCCGCTCCTCACGCCGGCTCGGCGGCGAAGAGGTCAAAGTGATCGTGCGCTCGGGCTTCGAGGAGATGAAGGCGTCCCCTTGGGAAAAGGAGGACGCCATGCACGAGGACATCCCGATCTTCAATTTCCTGGTGCCGAAGGAATTCACCCACGACAACGGCAAGCTCACCGGCGTCGTCTTCGAGAAGGTGAAAGCGGTGCGCGACGCCAAAGGCCGGCGCGACCTCGTTCCGACCGGCGAGCCGGATCAGCATTTTCCGTGCGACGACGTGTTGGTCGCAGTCGGCCAGGAGAACGCATTCCCCTGGATCGAGCGTGACTGCGGCATCGAATTCGACAAATGGGACATGCCGAAAGTCGATCCGAAGACCATGGCCTCGAGCCATCCGAAGGTGTTCTTCGGTGGCGATGCTGCTTTTGGGCCGAAGAACATCATCTGGGCGGTGGCGCACGGTCACGAGGCCGCGATCTCGATCGACCGGCTGTGCCACGGCGAGGACGTCAATGTCCGTCCGGCGCCGCAGGTCACAGTCATCAGCCAGAAGATGGGCATCCACGAGTGGTCCTACGACAACGAGATCGCGCCGGATAAGCGGTACCGGGTGCCGCACCGCGAGAAGGTGGTGGCGCTGCGCGATATCAAGGCCGAGGTCGAGCTCGGCTACGACGTCGAATTGGCCCTGAAGGAAGCCGAGCGCTGCCTGAATTGCGACGTGCAGACCGTGTTCACCGGCCAGCTCTGTATCGAATGCGACGCCTGCGTCGACATCTGCCCGATGGACTGCATCTCATTCACCGCGAACGGCGAGGAAGCGGATCTGCGTGCGCGGCTGCAGGCACCGGCCAAAAACCTGACGCAGGACCTCTATATCGGCGATAGCCTCAAGACCGGCCGCATCATGGTCAAGGACGAGGACGTCTGCCTGCACTGCGGGCTATGCGCCGAGCGCTGTCCCACCGGGGCTTGGGACATGCAAAAATATCTCATCGACATGACGCACGCGGAACAAGCATGCCAACGCCAAACCCAATCAGCAGCGTAAACGACTTCGTCATCCGTTTCGCCAACGTCAACGGCTCGGGTTCGGCGAGCGCCAACGAGCTGTTCGCCCGCTCGATCCTGCGCATGGGCGTGCCGGTGTCGCCGCGCAACATCTTCCCGTCCAACATCCAGGGCCTGCCGACCTGGTATGAGGTGCGCGTCTGCGAGGCCGGCCATCTCGGCGCCCGCGGCGGCACCGACATGATGGTGGCGATGAACCCGCAGACCTGGGACAAGGACGTCGCCTCGATCGAGCCGGGTGGATACTTGCTCTACGACTCGACCAAGCCGATGCCGAAGTCGAAGTTCCGCGACGACATCACCGTCATCGGCGTGCCGCTCACCGCCATCACCAATTCGACCTACACGGACCCGCGGCAGCGCCAGCTGTTCAAGAACATCATCTATCTCGGCGCGCTGTCGGCCCTGCTCGACATCGATCCCAAGGTCATCGAGCAGCTGATCGGCGAGCAGTACAAGGGCAAGGAGAAGCTCCTCTCCTCGAACGTGCACGCGCTGCATCTCGGCCGCGACTATGCGCTGCAGAATCTGAAATGCCCGATCGGGCTTCGCGTGCGCAAGGCCGACAAGGTCGGCGACCGCATCTTCATCGAGGGCAATTCGGCGGCGGCACTCGGCGCGGTGTACGGCGGCGCCACGGTTTGCGCCTGGTATCCGATCACGCCGTCCTCGTCATTGGCGGACGCCTTCACCAGCCATTGCCGACGGCTGCGCCACGATCCGGAAACCAAGAAGGCGAAATACGCCATCGTCCAGGGCGAGGATGAGCTCGCCTCCATCGGCATTGTCATCGGCGCCGGCTGGAACGGCGCGCGCGCCTTTACCGCCACATCGGGCCCCGGCATCTCGCTGATGCAGGAGTTCATCGGGCTTTCCTACTTCGCCGAAATCCCGGCCGTGATTATGGACGTGCAGCGTGCCGGGCCGTCGACCGGCATGCCGACGCGCACCCAGCAGTGCGACATCATCAGCGCGGCCTACGCCTCCCACGGCGACACCAAGCATGTGCTGCTGTTCCCCGAAGACCCTGCGGAAGCCTTCGAGATGGCGGCGCACGCATTCGATCTCGCCGACCGGTTGCAGACCACGATCTTCCTCATGCTCGATCTCGACATCGGCATGAATCACCGGCTGTGCCGGCCGCTGAAGTGGGACGACGCCAAGCAATACGACCGCGGCAAGATCATGACCGCGGACATGCTTGACGACGGCCGCGACTTTGGCCGCTATCTCGACGTCGACGGCGACGGCATCCCCTTCCGCACCTATCCGGGAACGCATCCGACCAAAGGCTCGTTCTTTACCCGCGGCACGTCGCGCGACCGCTACGCGCGTTACACCGAGGAAGGGCCGGCCTACCAGGACAACATGCAGCGCCTCCTCCGCAAGTTCGAAACCGCGAAGGATTTAGTGCCCCGGCCGCTGCAGGCCAATGCCGCCAAGCCGACCAAATACGGCGTGATCTATTTTGGCTCGACCGCGCCGGCCATGGACGAGGCGATCGGCGTGCTGGAGGCGCGCGGTCACCAGCTCGATCGGTTGCGGCTTCGCGCCTTCCCGTTCCATTCCAGCGTGCCGAGCTTCATCGCCGAGCATGACTTCGTCTATGTGGTCGAGCAGAATCGCGACAGCCAGCTACGCTCGCTGATCGTCAACGAGCTCAGCATCGATCCGGTGCGGCTCGTGCCGATCGTGCATTACGACGGCACCCCGATCACCGCCCGCTTCATCGCCACGGCGATCGGCGACCACCTCGACCAGCTCAAGGTGACGCCGCTGCGGAAAGTCGTGTCATGACATACGTCGTCAAGCCGAAATTCCACCACCCCGAACTGCCAAAGAACGCCCTCGGCTATACGCACCGCGACTACGAGGGCAAGATCTCGACGCTGTGCGCCGGCTGCGGCCACGACTCGATCACCGGCGCCATCATCGAGGCCTGTTTCAAGCTCTCGATCGAGCCGCATCGCGTGGCGAAGATTTCCGGTATCGGCTGCTCGTCGAAAACGCCCGACTACTTCCTCGGCAATTCGCACGGCTTCAATTCGGTGCACGGCCGCATGCCGTCGGTGTTGACCGGCGCCAACCTCGCCAATCGCGACCTGATCTATCTCGGCGTCTCCGGCGACGGCGACTCGGCCTCGATCGGCTTCGGGCAATTCGCCCACTCGATCCGCCGCGGCGTGAATATGACCTATATCGTTGAGAACAACGGCGTGTATGGCCTGACCAAGGGCCAGTTCTCGGCCACGGCCGACCGAGGCTCAAAGTCGAAGCGCGGCGTGACCAATACCGACAGCGCCATCGACATGGTCGGCATCGCGCTGCAGCTCGGCGCGAGCTTCGTGGCGCGCAGCTTCTCCGGCGACAAGACTCAGCTCGTGCCGCTGATCGAGGCGGCGATCTCGCACAATGGCGCGGCCTTCATCGACGTCATCTCGCCGTGCGTCGCCTTCAACAACCACGTCGGCTCGACCAAGAGCTTCGATTACGTGCGCGAGCACAACGAAGCCGTGAACCGGCTCGACGTCATCACCGGCCGGACGCCGATCACGGTCGACTACGCGCCGGGCACGGTGCAGGTGGTCGAGCAGCACGACGGCACCAAGCTCGCGCTGCGCAAGGTTGACGCCGACTACGATGTGCACGATCGCCTGGCGGCCATGTCATTTTTGCAAAAGCACGCCGCCAAGGGTCAGGTGGTGACCGGGCTTCTGTATGTCGACGCCGAGGCCGAGGATCTGCACCGCCACCTCAATACGGTGGAGGCGCCGCTCAATATGCTCGACGAAAAGGAGCTTTGCCCCGGCTCCACGGCGCTGGAGAAGATCAACGCCGCTTTGCGCTGATCGCGCCGGCCCCTCAAAGCGCCCTGATCGCCTCGATCATCTCCTTCGGCGGCTCCATTTTGATCGCCGGCGCCTTGCCGGTTTCCAAAAGGCTCTTCAGGCCCGACAGGATGGCCGGCCAGCCGCTGCGGCCGCCGGACAGGATCGCCTCCGGCACGTTCCAGGAGTGCGATTCAGTCATGGTCAGGCGCACCGCGTCGCCGGCCTGCGCGATCGCATAGGTCACGACGCATTCCGGCAGCTTGCTGAACTCCTCCGGCCATTCGACCTGCCAGGTAACCGATAATTTGCGCGGCGGATCCCAGGCGATGACCTTGCCGCGAACGTTGATCTTGCCGTCCGGCAGCTTGAGTGCGAACGCGCCGCCGAGCTTCGGTTCGATCTCGATATCGCGGTCCCAGAAATATTTACGGGTGAATTCCGAGGAGGTCAGTGCCTGCCACACCTTCTCCGGCGTAGCGGCAATGTAGGTCACGTAGACCGTTCGCGGCTTGAAGTCAGGCATCGGACATGGCCCTACAGCTTGAATGCGATATCGCCGGACTCGAGCAGCGACTTGAGGTTCGACAAGACCTTCGGCCAGCCGCCGGACACTGCCTCGATGAACTTAGTGCCGCCCTCGCCCTCGATCTCGTGACTGATGGTGAGCTTGACCGCCTTGCCACCAAAGTCCGGGTAGTAGTCGGCCATCTCGATCTCCATCGAACAGCGCGAATAGCCTTCCGCCTTAAGCTCCGGCTTGAACTCATTGCGCCAGCGGATCACGAGCCGCCTCGGCGGGTCGGCTTGCAAAATTTCGCCGGTGTCTGCGATGCGGCCGTCGTTAAACTTGAGGCACCATGGCGAGCCCAGCTTCCAGTTGCATTCGGCCGTAATACCGAACCAGTATTTTCTGATTGTTTGCGGATCGGTCAGCGCCGCCCACAGCTTCTCCGGCGTGGTGCGAATGTAGGTCACATAGACGAACTTTGGCTTGTCACTCATCACGTTTCTCCAACGCTTGCTTCATGTCGCTCAGCGCCTGTAGGCGTGAGCGCTCGAACTTCCCGATCCAGCGCTCGGCGATCTCATGGATCGGCACGGGATTGAGGTAATGCAGCTTCTCGCGGCCGCGCCGCACGGTCGCGACCAAGTTTGCCGCCTCCAGCAGCGCCAAATGCTTGCTTACGGCCTGCCGCGTCATGTCGAGGCGGGCGCACAGCTCGCTCAGCGTCTGGCCGTTGTCAGCGCGCAGCCGATCGAGCAGTTCTCGCCTGCTCGCGTCGGCCAGCGCTTTGAACACCGCGTCCATGGCGACAATATGCAACCGATTGGTTGCCTGTCAAGCCACTTGGAAGGTGCCTGTCGATAGCCGGTCGCAACGGGCCGACGGCGTCACATCGTGCAGGTGTGCATGTAGAGCGCGCTCGCGCTGGCGGGCACGTTGTAGAGCGCTTGCTGCTGGGCGCAGCGGGACGCGCGGTCCTGAAACGTCTCGGTGCCATGCGGCAGATTGGGGATCGGGTTGAGGCCCGGCAGCACGATGTTGCCTTGCTGCTGCCCGGGCGTGCGCAGCATCAGCGCGCTGTCGCCTTCCGGTGGAATAAGCTCGGTCCGCGGCAAAGGCGTCGGCAGCACGACACCGGACGATCCGCGCGCCGCACGGTAATTCCTGAACGTCGAGGGTGGGACGAGCGGGTTTGCCGCGCGCGAAGCTCTTGGATTTCGGCCTGACGTCGTCGCGCGATGACGCCCGGCCGTCCCGGGCTCGGGCGCCATGATCGAATAAGGATAGTTGGTATCGCCGCCCATTTCGATATCGCGAGCCTGCACGACGGCGCCCGCCGCAATCGAAAGCACCAGACCGCACATTAGGCTCAAGTGTCGCCTCATGACTGCCCTCTTGGGAACGTTCGGCTAGCCGTGAAACACCGCACGGCCGGCGTTGTTCCTGACAGCATCAGCCCTCAGGCGCCTCCCCGATCGGATCGTAGCGCTTGGCGTCGAGGCCGAGCAGATTCCACGACTGCTGCATGTGCGGCGGCAGCGGCGCGGTGACGTCGATGACGCCGCCGCGCGGATGCGGCACCGCGATGCGCCGCGCCAAGAGATGCAGCCGGTTCTGCATGCCGCCGGGCAACTGCCAGTTCTCGCGGGAAAAATATTTCGGATCGCCGACGATCGGATGATTGATATGCGCCATATGGGCGCGCAGCTGATGGGTGCGCCCGGTCACCGGCTTGAGCGACAGCCACGCAAGCAGCGGTCCCGCGGTCTCGACCACCGCGTAATAGGTGACGGCATGGCTCGCGCCCTTATCGCCGTGCCGGGCGATGCGCATGACCGACTCGTCCTCGCGCTCATCCTTGGCAAGGAAGGTCGAGATGCGGCCCTGCTGCACTTTCGGCACGCCCGCGACCAGCGCCCAATAGATCTTGCGCGCCGAGCGCGAACGGAAGGTCTGCGCCAAGGCCGACGCGGCAAAGCGCGTCCTCGCCACTAGAAGGCAGCCGGCGGTGTCCTTGTCGAGACGGTGCACGAGCCGCGGCCGCTGGCCGTGGCCGTCGCGCAAGACTTCCAGCATGCCGTCGAGATGGCTCGTCGTGCCAGAGCCGCCCTGCACCGCAAGCCCTATCGGCTTGTTGAGCACCAGCACGTCGACGTCCTCGTAGAGCGTGATCGATTGCAGGAACGCGCGGGTCTCTTCGTCCGCCTCGTTGCTGCGCGCGCGCGGCTTCGGCTGGTCGAGACGCAACGGCGGAATCCGCACGGTCTGACCGGCTTCGAGACGGTTCTTCGGCTGGGTGCGCTTGCCGTTGACCCGCACCTCGCCTTTGCGGATGACGCGCTGGATGTGGGAGAAGCTCAGGCCCGGAAAGCGCGCCTCGAGGAAGCGGTCGACGCGCATGCCGGATTCGTCGGCCGTAACGGCGACATTTTGCACGGCCGTCGGCATCGGAGGCGTAGGAGCCCATTTCCCGTCATCCTGAGGTAACCGGCGCAGCCGGCCCTCGAAGGATGCACGGCCAACTGATTTCGGGCCACGCCCGAAATCAGAATCGTTAGCATGACCAGGTCGGCTATAGCCGACCTGGTTGCCGCCAGATCGGCGCCCTTCGAGGCCGTCGCCCTTCGAGGCTCGCTCCGCTCGCACCTCAGGGCGACGGAATGGGCGTTGTTGATGCCGCGGCCCGGCCATCTGCCGTCCACCGCCGGGCTGGCGCGGTCCACGGACGCCTCTCAACGGCCGCTCCGCTCGTGGCGCAGCTTGGCCCAATATTCCAGGCGCTTCCTGATCTCGCATTCGAAGCCGCGCTCCGGCGGGTCGTAGAATTGCCGGCGGCCGAGCGCCTCGGGAAAGTAGTCCTGGCCGGAGAACGCCTCCTCGGCGTCGTGGTCGTATTCGTAGCCAGCGCCGTAGCCTTCGCTGCGCATCAGCCCGGTCGGCGCATTGAGGATGTGCTTGGGCGGCGACAGCGAGCCCGCCTCCTTGGCGGTGCGCTTGGCTTCGCCGAACGCAACATAGGTGGCGTTCGATTTCGGCGCCGTCGCGACGTAAAGCACGGCCTCCGCCAGCGCCAGCTCACCCTCGGGGCTGCCGAGAAAATCGTAGGCGTCCTTGGCCGCGTTGGCGACGACGAGCGCCTGCGGATCGGCGAGCCCGATATCCTCGACCGCCATGCGCACGATGCGGCGGGCGAGATAGAGCGGGTCCTCGCCGGCATCGAGCATGCGGGCGAGATAGTACAAGGCCGCATCGGGGTCGGAGCCGCGCACCGACTTGTGTAGGGCGCTAATCAGATTGTAGTGGCCGTCTTGCGATTTGTCGTAGATTGGCGCGCGGCGCTGCACGACGCCCTGGAGCACGGCGGCATCGAAAATCTCGCCGCCGCGGGCGGCGCGCCAAACCTCTTCGGCGAGCGTCAGCGCGGCGCGGCCGTCGCCATCGGCCATGCGAGTAAGCGACGCGCGCGCGTCTTGGTCGAGCGGCAGCGTCTTGGCTTCGATTGCTTCGGCGCGGGCGAGCAGCTTCTCGATCGCCGCTGCATCGAGCGACTTGAAGACGAGAACGCGGGCGCGCGACAAGAGCGGCGCGATCAGCTCGAACGACGGGTTTTCGGTCGTCGCGCCGACCAGCACGATGGTGCCGTCCTCGACCACCGGCAGGAAACTATCCTGCTGTGCGCGGTTGAATCGATGAATCTCGTCGACGAACAGCAGCGTCCCTTGCCCGGTTTCGCGCCGCAGCCGAGCCGCGTCGAACACTTTCTTCAAGTCGTTGACGCCGGAGAAGATCGCCGAGATTTGCTCGAAATAAAGGTCGGTGGTCCGCGCAAGCAGCCGCGCCACCGTGGTCTTGCCGGTGCCGGGCGGCCCCCAGAAGATCAACGAGCCAAGCGAGCGCGTTTCCAGCATCCGCATCAGCGCGCCGTCGGGACCGAGCAGGTGGTCCTGGCCGACCACGTCGGCGAGCGTGTTGGGGCGCAGCTTATCGGCGAGCGGCCGCGGCGCGGCGCGATCGAGCCCGCCGGCGGCGAAGAGATTTGGGCCTTTTTGCTTCGGGCGCGAAGGCATCAGCGTTTCTATCGACCGTCATGCCCGGCTTTATGCCGGGCATCCACGTCTAAGGTGCTCCCTATAAGTAAAGACGTGGGTGGCCGGGACAAGCCCGGCCATGACGACTTAAGGAGCTGCATGCGGATCATCCGCTGAACATCACCGAAATCTGCTGACCGGCGCGCTGAATAGTGATGCGCCACTGCCGGCTGGGCGAGCTGGTGACGCGCTGCAGATCGGCGGACTTCGCGATCTTCTGATTGTTCACCGCGACAACGATGTCGCCCTTTTGGAAGCCGACTGACTGCGCCGCCGAGCCGTCGGCGACCGCGGTAATGACGACGCCTTCGGTTTGCGGATCGAGCCGCAGCTCGTCGGCCAAGGCCGGCGATAGGTTCGCCACCGTGGCGCCGAGGAACGGCGACTGGCCGCGAATTTGAATCTCCTCGCGCCGCGTGTCGGGCAGGCCTTGCAGCGCCACCGAAGCGACGGTTTCCTTGCCCTGACGGATGAGCCCGACCTTCGCACTGCCGCCGAGCGGCTTGGTGGCGAAACGGTAGTCGAAGGCGTTGGGGTCTTCGACGGTGACGCCGTCGACGGTGACGATCAGATCGCCGGTCTTGATGCCGGCCGCCGCCGCGGGCCCGTCCTTGGCGACGTTGGCAACCAGCGCGCCGCTCGGACGCTTCAGTCCCAGGCTCTCGGCGATCTCCGGCGTCACCTCCTGCAGCTTGGCGCCGAGCCACGGCCGCTTCACCGCGCCGCTGCCACCCTCGGCGGAGGCGACCACGACCCGCACCATGTTAGCCGGGATGGCAAAGCCGATGCCGATCGAGCCGCCGGAGCGCGAATAGATCGCCGAGTTGATGCCGACCAAGCGGCCGTTGACGTCGACCAGCGCGCCGCCAGAATTGCCGGGATTGATAGCGGCGTCGGTCTGAATGAAAAACCGGTAATCGCTGATGCCGACCTGGGTGCGCGCCACCGCCGAGACGATGCCGTGGGTCACGGTCTGGCCGACGCCGAACGGATCACCGATCGCCAACACCACGTCGCCGACCTGCAGCTCGTCGGAGTTGGCGAATTCGAGCGTCGGGAAGCGCTCGTTCGCGCCCTTGATGCGCAGCACCGCGAGATCGCTGCGCTGATCCTTGAGCACGATGTCGGCGGGAAATTCACGCTTGTCGGCAAGCGCGATCTTCACTTCGCTCGCGCCCTCTATGACGTGGTAGTTGGTGACGACGAGGCCCGCGGCTTCGACCAGGACGCCGGAGCCGAGCGAACGCTCGACCTGCGCGCGCGGCATGCCGCCTCCGCCGCCGAAGAACTGGCGGAAGAACGGGTCAGCCAGGAACGGATTCTGGTTCTCGACGACGTGGCTGGCGTAGACGTTGACGACCGCGGGCGCGACGCGCTGCACGATCGGCGCATAGGACAACTGCAGCTGCGCCGCGGAGCTCGGCACCTTGCGATCTTCGGCGGCGGCGGGCAACACGGCGGCGACCGCGATTGCGGCCGCCAGAACGCAGGAGGTCGGCAAATACCGCATGCAAAACCTCGATTGAATGCGGCTCCATATAGGCGCCAAACTGGGGCTTTAGAAGAGCCTTTTTGCCGCCCTTACTCCTTGGCCGGTAGCAGCCGCACCCAGGCGATGACCGCGTCGAGATCGGCATCGGTCATATGGGCGTAGTAGCCGAAGCCCATCGGCGGCTTCAGCTTATTGCCGTCCTTGTCGATGCCTTGGGTGATGGCGCGCCTGATCTCGGCGTCGCTCCAGGCCCCGATGCCTTTGGTCTTGCTCGACGTGATATTGCGCGACACCGAGACGCCCCAAGGTCCGGGAAATTCCATGCCGCCGCGGCCGAGGTCGGCCTCCCAGTCATGGTGACCTTTCACCATCGGGGTATGGCATTCCAAACAGTGGCCGATTGTCGCAAGGTAGAAGCCGTTCTTCATCTGGTCGCTGAGCATCGCCTGCGTGTACGGCTTCTCGGCTCCCGGAAAGACCTGCCGCGGGGCCGGCATCTTGTAGATCGGGTCGGGCACCTTGTTGCTGAGCGGCTTGAGCGTGCGCAGGTAAGCGACGATCGCGTCCATGTCGCCGTCGGTAATGATCTCGTAGAAGCCGGTCGGCATGACGGCCGCGACCGGCGTGCCGTTCGGGCGCACCCCGGTGCGCAAGAGCTTCTTGATGCCGGCATCGCTCCAGGCTCCGATGCCGGTCTCCTTGTCCGGGGTGATGTTGGACGCGGTGACGTCAAACGGCGGCTCATCGAAGCGAAGCCCACCGGAAAAATCCTTGCCTGCGATGGCCTGAGGCGGCCCCTTCGGCGAGTGGCAATTGCCGCAGGTCAGAATGGTATTGACCAGATACGAGCCGCGCTCGACCGGCATATCGGCTGAAGCCGAGCCGACAGCGGCGCCGATAAATGCCACCGTAGCGATGGAGAATGCTGCCAGCCGCATCATTTAGTCCCCCGCCTAGATTCGCGCCGGCACCCTAGGGCACCTGCGCGTCAGCGCCAACCGCGCTTGCGTTGTGTGCTCTCGTGTCGCGCCGCCCGGCGGCAGCGCGCACGAAAAAGGGCAGCGACCGCTGCCCTCGTCGTTGGTGGAATGTTTCAGGCTTACGCCGCGGCGGGTGCCGGTGCCTCCTCGGTCCGCGCCTGGACCGGCCCGGAATCCTTGCCCTTGGCCTCGACATCGCGATCGACGAATTCGATCACCGCGACCGGGGCGGAATCGCCGTAGCGGAAGCCGGCCTTCATCACCCGGGTATAGCCGCCGTTGCGCTCCTTGTAGCGCGGGCCGATCACCTCGAAGAGCTTCTTGACCATGGCGATGTCGCGCATCTGCGCGATCGCCTGACGCCGCGCATGCAGGTCGCCGCGCTTGCCGAGCGTGACCAGCTTCTCGACGATCGCCCGCAAATCCTTGGCCTTCGGCAGCGTCGTGGTGATCTGCTCGTGCTTGATCAGCGACGCTGCCAAGTTCGCGAGCATCGACTTGCGATGATCCGAGCGGCGGTTGAACTTGCGGTGGGTCTTGGCGTGACGCACGTGTGTCCTCCGGACACAGGGATCAGGGAACAGGCGTCAGGCATCAAGAAAAAATCCCGATCCCTAATGACTGATCCCTGCTACCTGGTCAGTAATGATCCTCGAAGCGCTTGGCGAGCTCTTCGATGTTCTCCGGCGGCCAGCCGGGTACTTCCATGCCCAGATGCAGGCCCATCTGCACCAGCACTTCCTTGATCTCGTTCAGCGACTTGCGCCCGAAATTCGGCGTGCGCAGCATCTCGGCCTCGGTCTTCTGCACCAGATCGCCGATATAGACGATGTTGTCGTTCTTGAGACAGTTGGCCGAACGCACCGACAGCTCGAGCTCGTCGACCTTCTTCAGGAACGCCGGATTGAAGGCGAGATCCGGGATGGTCTCGCGTGCGGTCTCGCGCTTGGGCTCCTCGAAGTTGACGAACACGTTGAGCTGATCCTGCAGGATGCGCGCCGCATAGGCGAGCGCATCTTCGGGGCCGAGCGCGCCGTTGGTCTCGATCGTCAGCGTCAGCTTGTCGTAGTCGAGGATCTGCCCTTCACGGGTGTTCTCGACCTTGTAGGAGACCTTGCGAACCGGCGAGAACAGGCTGTCGACCGGGATAAGCCCGATCGGCGCGTCCTCGGGACGGTTGCGCTCGGCCGGCACGTAGCCCTTGCCGGTGTTGACGGTGAACTCCATGCGGATCTCGGCACCCTCGTCGAGTGTGCACAGCACGAGGTCGGGATTGAGCACGACGATGTCGCCAACGGTCTGAATGTCGGCCGCCGTCACTGTGCCGGGGCCCTGCTTCTTCACCACCATGCGCTTGGGCCCATCGCCCTGCATCTTGATGGCGATGTCCTTGATGTTGAGCACGATGTCGGTGACGTCCTCGCGCACGCCGGCAATCGAGGAGAATTCGTGCAGCACGCCGTCGATGTGCACCGACTGCACCGCCGCGCCCTGCAGCGAGGACAAAAGGATGCGGCGCAGCGCGTTGCCAAGCGTGACGCCGAAGCCGCGCTCTAGCGGCTCGGCGACGACGGTCGCCACCCGGCGCAGATCGGCACCGGGGCTGACCTGCAACTTGTTCGGCCTGATCAGTTCCTGCCAATTCTTCTGAATCGTCACGTTATCACCCATCGCGTTGCGCGGCGCGATCGTCGCGCGCTCCCCACTCCGCTCCGTGGGGCTCAAAGCAGTGTCGTGTTCAAGCGGCGGCAAATGTTCCATTTGTTCCATCGGCCGGATGTCCTAGACGCGCCGCCGCTTGCGCGGGCGGCAACCATTGTGCGGGATCGGCGTCACGTCGCGGATCGACGTGATAGTGAAGCCGGCAGCCTGCAGCGAGCGCAGCGCCGACTCGCGGCCCGAGCCAGGGCCGGCGACCTCGACCTCGAGCGTGCGCATGCCGTGCTCCTGCGCCTTCTTGGCGGCATCCTCGGCAGCAACCTGCGCGGCGTACGGCGTCGATTTGCGCGAGCCCTTGAAACCCATGGTGCCCGACGACGACCAAGCGATGGTGTTGCCTTGCACATCGGTGATGGTAATCATGGTGTTGTTGAACGAGGCGTTCACGTGCGCCACGCCTGAGGCGATGTTCTTGCGTTCGCGTCGGCGGACGCGCGTAGCTTCCTTACCCATTCTGAACCCTTCCGCGGATCGGGACCGGCCGCTCCGGTACCGTCACATTGTCCTGTTCGACGCGCTATTTCTTCTTCCCGGCAATGGCCTTGGCCGGCCCTTTCCGAGTGCGGGCGTTGGTGTGGGTGCGCTGGCCGCGCACCGGCAGGCTGCGGCGATGACGCAGGCCGCGGTAACAGCCGAGATCCATCAGCCGCTTGATGTTCATCGCCACCTCGCGGCGCAAATCGCCCTCGACCATGTAGTCGCGGTCGATCACTTCGCGCAGCTGAAGCACTTCCTGGTCGGTCAGTTGCGATACCCGGCGCGACTCGGGCAGCGACACTTTCCCCAGGATCTCTTTGGCCTTGGCCGGGCCGATGCCATAGATGTACTGCAACGCAATCACGATGCGTTTGGTGGTCGGCAGATTGACACCAGCGATACGGGCCAAGTCAGTTACTCCTCATGCTTGCCGTGCCACGGACCTGCGCCATGGCACACGGCTTGCTTTCTCACGGCTCCAACAATGTCACCTGAGAAGGCCACAAACGTAAAAAGCCAACGCCTGCCTGCCTTTGCGGCCTGGCATCGCTGCTAAAGCTCCGACTGGATATTTTGCGCTTATTAATGGATTCCCCTCGCTTTCGTCAACCTCGGCTAGCGATTTCGTGTTCGAAGATGGTCACCGGCGTCGGGTTTTCCCAGCCTTTGGCTTAACCGCGGCGCGCCCTCGCTGGTGCGCCGCAGCGGCTCGGCCCGATCGGGTCTTCTTATTGGATTTTTTTCCTACAGCGGGCACCTTTCCCGCCTTTGTAGCCTTGCGCGCGGCTGGCTTTTTGGCGGCGCCCTTGGGCCCCTGCT
>Ga0306925_10001037_pt1 | contig 21895 bp, 20 predicted proteins | sample flu12Cox44000176_FD_203755 | JGI IMG/M metagenome (GOLD analysis project Ga0306925, IMG submission 203755) | Lab enrichment of tropical soil microbial communities from Luquillo Experimental Forest, Puerto Rico - flux8day.12C.oxic.44.000.176 (v2)... | ecosystem: Environmental > Terrestrial >... | reverse complement strand
GCACGGTCGAGATGGTGTGACACTCGCAGACGAAAGAGCGAGCCAACGGGGAACACAAACTTCGACCTAAACCGGCGCGCCAGTCCTCGACCCTACTTTAGGGGGCGCTTCACTGGGTCGCCAGAAAGCCGTGTCGGACACGGTGGGCGGCCAGGTTGGTAAGGTGGTCGTCTCTCAGGCGGGGCAGTCGCGGCGCTCTCTCGATACCCAGCACGGTTCGCGCAGCGGGGCTTAGTTCGGGGCTGGAAAGTACGCTTCCGTCATCAGCAAAGCTGACGAGCCCCGTATCGAAGGCCGCGTCCCAGAGCGCTGACAATAGCAAACCATTGTACACGTCGAGCCGCAGTGCGTCCTCGCGCACTCTGACCAGGGGACAATATGAGAGGCGCGCAGCAAGGCGGGATCGGTGATACCGGTGAGCGGGCAACGACCGCCCCAATAATCCATCAGCGCGCCCCGGAAGATGTCTTGTCCGATCCGCTGGACGACCACCCGTTCGGCCTCGGTTGTCTGCAGGAGGTCGGCGGTCTGCGCGCGAAATCGATCAAGCGGGGCATCAGGAAGGCTGACTCCGAGCCTGTACACACGATCAAGCGCTGAATGCAGCGCGGTCAAGCTGTCAAAGGCGAACGTGGCGAAGCCGGGTCCACCTTTTGGTGAGGATCGCAAATTTTCAAGCTCCACGGCTACTCCCGGATGATCGATTGAGAGAAGCCAGGGGCCACGGGGCGGCACGCCAGCGATCCAGATCTCACCGCGTGCGGTGGTCGAGGCATAACGGACCCAACCGCCGCTCTCCAACCCACGCTCGAGCCGGAACCCATTGTCCCAGGCCGCCTTCTGTGCCTCGGTTCTGACGACGAAACCGGGCGGGTCCTCGGGGGCGATCATTGAGCCGCCGCGAGCCGGGCCTCCTGCGCATCCCAGGCGGCGAGGACGAGGCGGGCAGTACGGTATTCGCCGTAGCGGTCGATCTCGCTCTTCTTCAGCACACGGAATGTCTCGGACGGGTATTCCGGTCCCATCACGTCGGCCGGGTCGAGGACGTAGCACAGTTCGTCGCGTGTCAGCCCGTAGGCGCGTGCATACCAAGCGTCGAGATCCGCGCGGAGCAGCGCTCGGCTATGCTCGTCCCAGGCAAAGGGCGAGCCGCGATAGCCGAGATCGCACGCGAACGACGCCATGCTGTGACTGGTATAGGTGAGTTCAAGAACGCGCGGCATAATGAAGGTTAGGTCGGGAGCGGTGTACGTGGAGGGCGGGAGAACTGGCAGCTGCTCATAGACGAAGTAGTTCAGGTGCGTCCCGCCGACCTTATACCTTGCTGAAAAATCGCAGACCAACGAAGAGAGGCAGCAGAGCAGCGCGACTAACGTTTGCGGCTCCGCTTCGGACATAAAGAGCATGAGTGGTAGGTTGTTTCCGACCCCCACTCGCGGAAATGGTGCGGCGATCACCGTGCGTTCGTCGGTGGCGCGGGCGATGTCGCGCCAGCCCATGACCCAGTCACGGGTCCAACCCTTGGCGGCGAGGCGGGCCTTGAGTTCATCATCAGGGACCCAATAGCGGGGCGTCGGCTCGAAATCGGGGTCGGGCTTCTCCGCTGCCGTGGCGTCGCGGGTCTCCCCGCCATCATAGGTCGCCCAGCGATGATCGAACTGGTGGATCATCTTCGCTTCATAGAGCGGCACGTAGCGCGGGCGCCGATCGGAAGCCGCCCAATCGGCACCGTCACGCTCATATCCCTCGGCGTGCAACTGAGCAGCCGTTCGGAATAGGCCACTGTCGTTGGACATATCAAACATCCTCATAAACGACACGCCCCAGGGATTGCCGGCTCCTCCCTTGGCCTCGTCTATCAGTACCGGCACGCGCCCGTAGATTTTTGCCGTCAACCTAGCATCGGCACGTGAACGGAAGACGGGAGCTGTTTTCGTATTCGGATTGATGCGGGCAATGTCGTCTGCCGACAAAGTAAATCGGCGCTCCACCTCGCTGAGTTGGCTGATTGCGGTAAGCCAAAAGGCAAACTCAGGATCACGGGGGTAGGAGCCGATGGTCAGCAGACCGAAGGGATTTCGATCGTCAGTAGCCACAAACCATTGGCGTATTTCGAAAAAGTTGAAGAACGAGACAAGCCGGCGATTGCCGACCAACGAATTAAAAAAGCGCTTTGTCGTGTCCGCGGTTGCAACCTGCGTCGGCACAATCATGCCGGCGCGGCCACGCGCACTGACGAGACTGGCGAACAGCTCGGCAAAAAGGGCGTAATTGTTTACATCGCCGCGGCCGGTCAGCGGGAAGCGGCCGCCGTCTTCGCTCGGCACGCGCGAAAAGATAGAGGCGGCTTCGGCGACACGCTTGGCGGTCTCAAACTCCTGGTAGAGGGTTCGATCGCGCGAGCCCGGCTCGGCATCCTTTAGCTTCGCGATGCGTCGCCCGCGGGCTGCCGCGTTTGGGGCGTCTGCGATCTCGGGCTCGCGGGCGGCGAAGAATTCTCGCTCTTGAAGCTTGACGCGCTCCCAGGGCGGATTGCCGAGGACAACATCGAAGCCGCCGGCAGCCATTATGTCGGAGAATTCGAGCGGCCAGTGGAAAGCGTGCGCCGCGCCGGCGATGTCCTGCGCCCGGCCGACGAGTGGGCCGTACACCGCACGCCCGGCGAGCGCCTCCCAGACATGCCTCGTTGTCGGGATGGTCACTGTGCTGCGGTTCGTGGGTACTGCGCTCGTTTTCGGCAGCAGAAACGCGGCGGTGTAGAGGTCGGCGGGGATCTGCAATGCCCACAGTTTTGGGTCAGCGCGGCTGGCCTGAAAGCGCTGCCGCTTCGCGGTGATCTCCTCGAGACTGTCCTCGGGCATGGCACGCATGCTCCGCGTCTCCGCGGCGAGCGGCGCCGCGACCGGCAAGCGGCCGCCGCCTCGGGCAAAGTCAAAATCGCCCTGCCCCGCTCGCTCATCCCTGTTGCGCCGCTGGAAATATCTGGCCGTATCTGTGTCGTCGCCGGCCAGCGGCCTGTAAGCGACATCGGGTATGCCGTATCGCAATGCGTCCAGATCGAACACCCCGAGCAGCGAGTCGCCGCAGCGGATGTTGGCGTCGAGGAAGCCGAGAGGCTTGCCGGTCTCGACCGTCTCGATCCACAGCGCTACCTTGGTCAGCTCGATCGCCAGCGGGTTGCGGTCGACGCCATGAATGCAGGCGCTCACGACTTCGCGCAGCGCGCGTAATCAATGGAAAGGACCGGACCGTCGGCATCGCTCGCGAGGGCGCGGGCGACATCGAATGCACCGTCGCGCAGCGGCCACGCGAAGACGGTCTGAATGTCGAACCCCTGATGCTGACGCTCTTCGTCGTTGGCCGTGATCCGCTCGGCCGGCAGCGTCTCGACGTTGTCGATTCTCAGAACATTGCGGATCGGGTGCGTGGCGGCCATGGTCGAGCCGCAAGCATGGCAGCGTTCCGGCTCATCCTGCTGGTGAGCAGCACCGCAGGCGTCGCAAATGAACAGCGTTGCCGTCGAAAGCTTTCCCCGGTCCTCTGTCCGCACACCAGGTGGGAGCTTCGCGCGATAGACGCGAAACGCGCGGCCCTCGTGATAAATCAGGCTGCGCGGCCCGAACTCGGCGATCGCAAGAAAGCGCGCGCGCTGGAGATAGGCGGCTCTCCCGCCCGGTCCGGCGCCGATCGACGGCACATAGGCGTAGAGCGGCAGTCGCGGAAAGTTGTAACCGGGCAGGAAGCCTTCGGTCGCGAGATAACGGTAAGTGTAGAAATCCGAGCCACTGCTCGATGTGCCCCTCTCCAGCAGAGCGAGCTGCTCGTTCGCCTGGGCCTGCTGGTCCTTGGCTGTTTTGCGTTCATTAGCGCTGAGCCCGGGCAGTTCCGACTTACGGTTGGCTTCCTTCAGCTGATCCCGCGCCCCCTGATAAAGCTGCCGCCAGCGGTCAAACGCGTTGGAGAACTCCAGCTCTGCGGCATCGGCCGTCGCAGCCGCAAACGCTTCACGGTCCGGGACCCAAAGGGCGGCTTCTTGTGTCAGCTCAGCGCCGATGCTGTCGAGCACGCGCTTCATCGCCGCGCCAGCCCTTGTCTTGAGATCGGGCTCCGCGAAAGCTTGGGTGATCTCCTGCTGAATCGGCAAGGTCTGGTCGCTCAGGTTGAGCACGTGCGGTATGTCGGGGGCAAGCTCCTTGCCTGATTCCGCCAGCCAGATCGCATGCAAGTGGGCTCGAACGAGGTCGCGGTTCGCGAGCTCGATCGCCGGCGGGCGCACGATGCCGCTTACCATCGCTTCGGGTCGCTCGAAATAATACTGGTCGTGCGGACCCTGCGCCGCGCAATAGGCCACGACCAGAGCCGCCTGGCCGGATCGGCCGGCCCGGCCGGAGCGTTGCGCATAATTGGCCGGGGTGGGCGGCATGTTGCGCAGATAGACCGCGTTCAGCGCCGAGATGTCGACGCCGAGCTCCATGGTCGGCGAGCAGAAAAGAGCAGGCAACGGAACACCGGGCTCGCCGACTTGGCGCATCGTGTCCTTTGCCTCGGCGAGCCGTTGCTGGTCCTCCGCACCCCAACGGAACCGCCATTCCCGCCATTGGCGCCGCTCCTGATCGACTTGCGCGGTATGCTCACGGCCCTCCTGGCCGAACAGAAACCCAGCGCCACTGGCCAAGGTGTCGGCAAGGGTTCGATAAAGGCTGACAAAATACGGGTTGGCCCCGCGCTCGTCGGGGCGGCCCTCGCCTTCCAACAGGCGAAGAGCATTTGCAGCGAGACGCCAGCCCTCGACATCGAAGCTCGTGCTGACCGGACGGACCATCTGATAGGAGCCGGCCGCCTTCAGCAAGGCCTCGACGACTTCCGAATAGGTCTTCGCGTCGAGTCGTTTGCGCAAATTTTTTGGTGTCCGAGCTCGCGCGCCAGCCGGCTACGCGGACCGCCCCGCACGATCAGCGGCTCCCCCCTGATCCCTGCCTCTTCTCTCCGTGGGGCATCGATGATCAGGGCGGCTGCATGCCGCTGGCGTTCTTGTGCCGAAATCGACCAAGGCTCGCGGAGCCTCTGCCGGGAAGCATTGGCTAGAGCGTCGACATCCGCAGGATCGAGGGCGTCGGTGGTGACGGCCAATCCCCTTCGCAACGTGTCGAGAAGGACGCGGAGCGCCTGCTTCCTCTGGTCTGGGGTTGCCGCACGAAGCACTGCGGGACCGGTCTCGAAGGCCGCATCGTCATCGGCAAGCTCGTCGAGCCCGACATAATGAGCACGAACCAGCCCCAGTTCCTCGAGGCTTGGATTGGTAAAGCGCCACCCTCGCCTTTGGTCGGCCCACACGCGATGCGCGATCACGCGCGATAGTGTGCGCTCGGCGTCGATCAGACCCGGGCCCTTCGCCTCAGGATCCAGCATCCATTCCTGCCGGCGAGCCTGGATGCTCGCTGTAAAGCCTAGAGCCTGCTGAACGCGACGCCCGAAATCTTCCTCGGCGAGCCCCTCCGTCCCTTCTTTTCGGATTGCGGCGAGCGTCGCGGCGCGGAGCAACGAAACGAACAGGAAATCGTTGAAGTGACCCGCCTGCAGCGCGGCGTCCTGCCGATTGTCGGTGAATCCGAGAAGCTTGCGCTTGTCGGCCGGCAACGAACTCGTCTTGCTATTCATCCAACGTAGCGCACTCGACACTAGCAATGTCGTCGCCGAGCTCCGCCCTTCTGCAGACAGACTGGCAAGCTTGTTGATCTCGCGCGCCTGGCTCGCAGGCTGATCCTTGCACGCAGGGCAGAACTGGAATTTGCCGGCCTGAAACCAAGCTCGTATTCCGGAGGTCCCGACCGCTCCATCGGGTCCAACCGTAATCTCCCGAAGAACCGAACGACGCCGGTTGCTTCGAAGTCGAGCGAGTCCACCCGGGCCGGTCTCGATCCAATCCTCCGGGTAATTCCCTGTCGCACCAGTGAAGGCAAAATCGTCGTCGCCCGCACGATCGGGCGTCAAATAGCCTGCGCGCTCTCCCTCTTCGGCATCCTCGAGCGGGGTTTCGTCGATGGGGCGGGGAAGCAGGCGGGTCAGTCCGCCTTCCTCGACCAGTACAACCGGGTGATGCTCCTGCCCGCAGTTCCGACAAAAGAAGGTCGCGTACAGCCGGGCGCGGGGATCCTTGGGGTCGAAACGCTGGCCGTCGAGCGTGAGCCTGCGCTGGCCTGGAGAGCGGAGGGTCACATAGACGTGGCCGGCACCGGAGAAGAAACGGTGGAGCTTGAAGGCTAAAAACGCCCGCTCGCCGCTGCCGCCCCGCTCGCTCGCCGGGCGGCTCATCATCATCAGCATCGACTGAAGCTGGGCGCGGCAGCGCTCCTCAGTGCGCTCGGTCTGGACCGCTAGGCGCTTTGCGGCTTCGGCGAGCGTGATTGGCGGGCGACGGCGTAGCTGCTGACCATCCAGCAGCCCGATCTCGAGCTCGATCCAGACGGCGAGCGGGTGCGAGCGCAGCACCTCGTCTGTGAGCACGGCCGACATGTCAGCGTCGATAGCGTTCGCGAGCGCGGCACCCAGTGATTGCGGCTTCAGTTTGGGGTCAGTCGCGCGCTCGAGCGTCTCGTCGATCACCGCATCGGGCGGAAGATCGGCTCCGAAGAGCCGGGATGCCACTTGAGCGACTGCGACTGCGCGCTCGGCATCGTCTTCTTGGCTCGACATCGTAGCCGATGTTCCGATGCAGAGGGGCGCGCGATCGCGACAGAGCCGGTCGCGCAGACGCCGCACCAACATCGCCACGTCCGCTCCCTGACGGCCGCGGTAAGTATGCAGCTCGTCGAGAACGATGAACTCAAGACCCTGTGCATTCTCGATGACGGTTTGATCGAGCCTGCTCTGGCGCGTCATCAGCAGCTCGAGCATCATGAAATTGGTCAGGAGGATGTCGGGCTTGGCTTCTCTGATGCGCTCGCGTTCGTCCTGGTTCTCTTGGCCGGTGTAGCGCGCAAAGGTCGGTCGCAGGTTTCCCGGCAAGCCGGACTGGTCGAGAAATTTGTTGAGTTCTTCGCGCTGGCTGTTGGCGAGCGCATTCATTGGGTAGATCACAATCGCCCGCGTGCGCTGTTCTTCGCCAGCGGCACGGGCGCGGATCGCGGCATCGATGATCGGTATGAAGAAGCAGAGCGACTTGCCCGAACCGGTGCCGGTCGTGACCGCGAAGCTTTGTCGCGCTATGGCTTTCGCGACGGCCTGAGTTTGATGCCGGTAAAGCGTGATTGCTTTCCCGTCGACCTGAAAGATGCGAGCCACGTCGGGATGGAGCGAGCCACTTCTAACCAGCGCTTCGACCGAGGAGCCCTGCTCGAAATGGGGATTGACTGTGATCAGCGGCTCGGGCCAAAAGCGTCGGCTCGCGTAAATTGCGTCAACTTGATCTCTGATATCTTGGGCGCGGATTTGAGTGAAAGACCGAGCAAAGCTCGCGTAGTCCGCAACGAGTGCGCGATCCAGATCAAAGACATCCACGACGACTAATGCTCCTCCGGGACATCGCCCGCTACAACTGTGGTGTTCGTCCTCGGTTACCGCGGGTCGAGCTCATGCTCATGCTCCGACGGAACGGGCATGCCGTGCGCGCAGTCGTCGACAAAGGCGGCGTGCGTGCACAATGATCGCCCCGCTCAGCCGAGTTCCTGCCGTCGAGCCCTTCGACTAGCCCTTGTTGATGCTGAGCGTAAATAAGCTGCCCGGGCTCGGGCAGTTGAGAAGGTGCTATCAAAGGCCAGCCTAAAAATCTGTTCGTCGCCGGACACCGATAAAGGGTCACACCGTCGCGACCGATGTCGTCGAGCGCGTCGCTCTTTTGACTATCAACGGTGACGATAATCGCCGAATAGCGAAACGGCAAGGCTGTAGCGTCAGCATCGGCGAACGAAAGGTTCGAATTCAAGCGACCCCGGGGCGCGTTAACCCGAGTTCATCGTTCGTGATGTGCGGGCGCAGTTGCGGGAGACAGAACGCTCGATTAGAGGGGCCGAGATAAACCGGTATAAACTACTTGTGGTGCGGCAGGGCTGGGAGCACGCCGGTCAGTCAGGCTTGCCGTTAGCCACTTCAGTCCGGCATCCTTCGCCGGCGATGACGGTTTATCCCCTGTTCCTTTGGCGATGGCCGGCCCGCGCGGTGCGCATCAAAGGGCAGCGGCTCTGGCCAGAACCGATGGCCTCGGCCGGCTCGAAGAAACCCGTCAATGATCGATGCGCCAAGATCGACAACAACCTCATGATCCTCAAATGGATGGGTGCCGCGCTTTAAGGCGTCTCAAGCGTATGGCCGTTGTGCGTGTCGCGATCAAGCTCGAAGCTCTGACATTTTGAGCCACCCGATTACGGACGTATGCGGCAGCCGCGCAGCTGCTCGACAAGGAATTTGGCGCGCTCAAATTCGAGTGGGTCTTTATGTCGTCAGCACCGTGTTGACCGCCTCACTGCAGAGCTGCCTCTCCCCGGAGGTCGAGTCGAATGGCCAATCGATCCCAAGCACAAACACCGCGATAGCGGCCCCCACCGTGGCTCCCTCGAACACAGGCCGCCATTTCAATTTCTACGAGGTTGTCGCCACCTCATTGAGCATCGCGGACATTGTACCATTCAATGCCTGTTTCGCTAAAGCGAATCGAACGGAACTGAGTGCAGGCTCTTCCAGCAGGTAGGGCTCAATCTCAAATGCCGCCCCCTCGGGCAAATCACCCGACGGCGATATCAAGAGCGGCGCCACACCCGCAACACTCGCCACGCCTGACATCAGTCGCACCACGAACTTCAGGTTCTCGCAGCCGGTCTCATGCAACTTGCGAGTTCCGTCGATCGCATCCTGGAAGACCAATGGTGGAGCATGGCCGTGGCTTGCCGTTAACCAATTTAATTCGGCATCCTTCGCCGGCAATGATCATTTGAACTCGCCGCAGGCGGACTATTCGGAGCCCAGACGATGAGCACTGTTCGACTGTGCAAGGATTGCCGCTTTGCGACACTTGAGGAAAAGGAATCCGAGATGACCTGGCGCTGTACTCACCCGAGCTCAAAGTTTGTGCCATCACCTGATTGTGTCACTGGCAAACCCGTGACGCCGCGGCAGCTGAGGTGCTCCGAGGCCCGGTATTTCGACGACCACTACACCTGCGGTCCGCAAGGCCGCTATTGGGAAACGCGATAACCGGCCTTCTTTGTTGCCGAGCGGTGACCGCTCATTAGCGAAGCGCGCATAGATCGCCTGGAGAGGCGTTTCGACGCGATCGACCACCGCTTGCGACGCCGCATCAAAGGTATCGTCACCCGCATCGAAGAGCGGCTCCCGGCAACCCTCCCGCATCCTGCAACGAACGCCGATTTGGCACGAGTTGTCGGCACCACAGCCACGTGCGGACGTTCGCGACCAAATCCGAACTCGCCTGCAAGCCGAGCCTGCGTTGGGCTGTCAGGGCGGCAGTGGCGGTAGCGTGAGCGCCTACTGTTGCAGCACCTTGCGCAGCGTTAATGCCCACGAAAAAATAGACAGTCTCCGCGCAGCTCGGCCTTTTGGCGTTGTCGGCGCGAAAACCTGTCGGCGCCAACCATTCCTCAGAGGCGCAGATCAGGATCGAGAGGGTCTAGCCGGTGCCGGCGGATGCGCTCGTCACAGGGACGAACCCGCGCAATTGACCCGCTGCAGGCTTGGCCATGTTTCGCGTTGAATGTAGAACTGAACCGCCCGCGACGGAGGTGACGCAATGACGCGCAAGTTCTTCTTCTTCTCGGAGATGGGCTACAACGCTTATCCGGTTGAAGCGTTTGAGAAATACGGCTACTCCGCGCTGTTGTTCCCCAACAGCATCTTCGACCCGGAGAAGGCTCGCGACCTCTGGCAGATGTTCCTGCGCGAGCACGAATACGCGTCCGAGATGGGCTTCGACGGCTCGGTGTGCAACGAGCACCACAACAACGTGCTATCGATGCAGGAGAGCGTCAACATCTCGGCGGCTGTGATCAGCCAGCGCATCAAGGGCACGATAGCGCTGATCGGCAATCCGCTCCCGATCCACGACAATCCGGTGCGGGTCGCTGAGGAGATCGCGATGCTCGACCTCATCTCGAGCGGGCGAATTATCTCGGGCTTTGTGCGTGGCACCGGCATCGAGCAGCTCTCGACCAACGCCAACCCCGCTTACAACCGCGAGCGGTTCGAGGAAGCCTTCGCACTGATCAAGAAGGCCTGGACCGTGCCCGGTCCCTTCCGCTGGGAGGGCAAGCATTATCATCTGCGCGTCGTCAATCCGTGGCAACTGCCATTGCAGAAGCCGCACCCGCCGATCTGGGCGGCCGGCATCCTCTCCCCGGAGACCATTCGCTGGGCAGCAAAGCAGCGCATCACCTATCTCGTCCTCGGCAGCGCGCTCGACGCCACCGCGACGTGCCGTGACATCTATCACGAGGTTGCGCGCGAGGATGGCTGGGCACCGACGTCGGGGCACCTCGGCTACCTCATCCATACCTGCGTGATGGATACGGACGACGAAGCCTATGACATGGGCCGTCACCATTACGGCGGCGCCTCGGTCATCGGGCGCAGCGGCGGCGTCGCGCAGTCGGCGCTCAGCTCCGGCACCGGCTCGGCCGGCGCCGCTGGCGGCGGGCCGCATCCTGAATGGATGGCGCCGCCGGGCTATATGTCGAAACAGGCCAAGACTAGCAATATGGCTCGGGAGCGGCGGATGTCCGAGGGCAGTTACGACGCCGCTCTTCGCGCCGGCCTCATCGTGACCGGCAGCCCCAAAACGATCATCCAGAAATTCAAGCATATCATCGACCGCACCGATCCCGGATACCTGACCTTCTGGGCGCGTGAAGGCAAGAAGCCGCACGACGCGACGATGCGCGGCATCGAATTGCTCGGCAAGGAAGTCATCCCGGCTCTGCGCGAGCATCCATCGGCGCTCGTCACCGGCAAGGAGGTCACGCCATGGCCGCAGTGAACGAGGCACCACATATGATGACCGACGCCGCCGGGATCACGGCCGAATTGCGGCGTGGCGGTAGCGGTGCACCGCTGCTCGTGATCCACGGCGAATTCGGCGTGCCGGGCTGGCTCGAGAGTTTCGCGCAGCTCGCCGAACACTACGATGTAATCGTGCCATCACTGCCCGGGTATGGTCGGTCCACTCGCCCGGACTGGATCATGGATGTCCACGATCTTGCCGCGTGGGTGACGTGGTTTGCCCGAGATCTCGATCTGCGCACGCCTGCCAACGTGATCGGTTGCTCGCTTGGCGGCTGGGTGGTGGCCGAAATCGCGACCGTCGCACCGCAGTTCTTCAACAAGCTGGTTCTCGTCGGCGCGATGGGCATCAAGCCCGAGCGCGGCGAGATCTTCGACTATTTCCTGGAAGGCGGATTGACCGGGCTCCGGCGCGCGTTCCTTCGGCCCGAGCAATCATCGGAGTTCATGCGCTATTGGGGAAAGGAGTGGACGGCTGAGGAGGCGGACCTCATCGAGCAGCACCGCGAGATGACCTGCCGCATCGCGTGGAAGCCGTACATGCACAGCCTCACCCTGCCTCACCTGCTGCCTGGAGTCATCACGCCGACATTGCTGGTGTGGGGACGCGAGGATGCGATCACGCCGCTCGAATGCGGCGAAATTTACCAGCATGCCATCCCGCACTCGCGGCTCACCATCATTGAGAATTGCGGTCACATGCCCGAAATTGAAAAGCCGGCGGAATTCGCGCATTTGGTCGAAAACTTCTTGGCCGGCTGAGCGAAGCACGTCGCCAATGCCCACCGCGGCGCCAGTCGTCTTCCTTTGAGATGCCGCGTCCGCAGGTCGGAGTGATGACGCAAGGGACCCCGCAGCCGAATTAGCGGTCAACAGAGGATGTTGTATATTGCAATGACGATCAGCGTGTTTCGGATCAGCGGCAGAGCTGCTGCTGATCAGTATCTTCGCTAAGCCGAAGCGTTCGCACCCCAATAGCTCTGAGACATTGGAAGAGGAACACCGCAGAGAACCGACCACGTGCCACCGCACACCGATAAAGGCTAACCGGTTTGCCAATTCCTCATAGGTGATGCCGCGTCGCGCCATCTCCGCTCGGAGCAGCCTCTTTACTCGCTGCCCACTCGGCTTCCGACTTCATCGGCGACGACGACCGCATTCACCAAAGGTTCGCTCGAACAGTTGGGTAATCACCGGTCTCGATCGCGTGCTCGAGATCGTCGACAACCCGGAGCACGAAGCCGAGCGCAAACAGCTGCTCGCCGAGTTGGCCGAGATCGACGGATCCGCTGGTGGTGTCAGCACCGCCCCGGCCGACATCTTCGCCGACCGGCGCCGCGCAATCGAAGGGCGCCTCGACGAACTCGGGCCGGAACCGCCGGGAAGCGGAGGCGGCGATGCCACACCCGAGCCCAAGATTTGGGGCGTGTGGTGCGCGGCGAGCAGCGGCATCCCCGGCCGCCGCGAGGCGTGGCTCAGAGACGATGACCAGATCGCGCGCTTCACCGAAGCCGAGGCGCGCGCCAAAGCCGACGAGCTCAATCGCCGCGCCCAGACGCCGGGGCGGATCGCCGGTGCCACGGTGTTCCACTACAGCGCTTGGCGCTTTGATGACTAACGTCAGTCGGCTACTCCGATAGCCATTGGAGGGTAACAGGCTAGAGTGACACAGCGTCCCCTCCACAGAAGCACGTCAAATGGCGAAAATTGAAATCGACGAGCAGGAGTTGAACGTCCGCGAAAAGCTGGCGCACATCGATCAGATACTCGCCGATCATGATCGCAAGCGTCGGGAGATCCGTCTCGCGCCGTGGCAATTGATCCTCTCCGGCATGGCGACCGGTGTCGGTCTGTTGGTCGCCGCCGCAGCGCTGATCAAGCTACTGATGCGATGAGCGAAGCCCGCATCGAGCGCCTCGACGAGGATGTTCGCGATATCAAAGCGACGTTGGCGCGCTTTGAGCCGATGATCGTCCGCATCGATGCGACGCTACGCATTTGGCGACCAAGGCCGAGCTCGCCGATCTGCGCACCGAGATGCTGACGCAACTCGCCGACAAACCGAGCCGGCTTTACATGTGGGGCGTCATGGCGGCGATGACGGCGGCCTATACCGCGGCACTGGCCGTGCTCGGCGTGCTGCTCCGCGGTCACTCGTGATGGCAACTGAACGAGAGCGGCTGTGAGCATCAAAACCGCACCGCCGAATGATCTCGGCTGCACGCATACCGGCGAGTGGAGCAGCGATGACCCCAACTTGCCGCTTGCTGAGCAATTGCGCCAAGCAGGTGTCGCGCTGGAATTGCCGCCTCTCGCGGGATTTTAGGACTTCGTGATCGTTCATGAGTTGCCCCATCTCGGAGTTCAAACGCACGGCCGCTCACTCAAAGCGCTGATGACAGCCCAAGTTCCCACTTGGCGCCAATTCGAGATTGAATTGAGCGAGATCGCCGGCATCAAGGGCGACGTAACGGCGCTCAAATGGCTGGTCGGTGTCAATTTCGCGGCGACGATCGCAGTCCTCGTCAAGCTACTTGTCTGACCCTTTCCCCTTCCCAGGATGTGCGACCATGACCCTTAAACCGGTCCTGAGCGTCGAGCCGAATTACACGCGATGTCGGGCGGCGGTGTTGGGCGGCGCGCGCGTTTTTCAGCAATGCTCGCGGGTGCCGTTTGCGACGCGGCAGCATAAGGATGGCAGCCTGTACCGGGTGTCCGGGCAGCACAAGCGGGCGAAGTGGTTTGTGCCGTGGACCTCGCAGTTTCAAATGAGCCATGAGGATGCCCTTGCGGCAGCCCAACGGGCCATCGCGAGGCTGCCAAGTCTGCTGCGTTAAACCCCTTCCAGGCCTTCACGGCCACCTCCAACACCGCCGCATTTAGCCCTACGCCAAGTCGTCGGCCATTGCAGAGGGACCCGCGCACGTGACCAGACCCAGGCTGAACCAGCAAGCACGACCAGCGCTATCTGAAAACTGATTGCTGGCCAGATGCCATTGCTATCAAGAAAGGCGAGCATATCAACCGTCTGCTTCGGAACCGTCAGTCCAATCCCCCAGCAGCATCACTGCTACGACGCCTCGGGTCGTGTGCAGCATTGACCCCCAGGAGTGGCCCATGGATCAGACCTCTCCCTCTGGAGAACTCGAAGGCAATTGAGCGCCCTCGTCCTCGGTCGGCCGTTGGGTCATCTCTGGCAACTCGTGCGGTGAAGCAAACCGGCGCTGGATCCCCTTGGCAGCTTAGATACCGCCTTTCATCGGGCGATATCGTTTGCCAATGCGGCGAACGAGGTTTCATTTTCCGCCAGCGCCTCGGCCGCTTCGTGTGCCTTGCGTCGGGTTCGCCGGCGGCGATCAACGCGTCATAGGTTTTAAGAGCATCAGGGCATCGGGTGCTCCACCGGAGTCGGAAAGGTAAGTCGGCATTGACTACGTTCGCAAGATAGATCCCGGGCTCGCAATCCTCACCTCGAATGGATCACCAATCTCTAAGGTGTGCTGACATTCAGCGGCGTTCCGCATGTGCGGCTGCGGGTGGAGCTCGGGATTGAAGTCGGGGCTGCGCGGCATCGTGCTCGAACGCGTTTGCGGTACGATGACGGCGCGCTTACAGGGCAACTGAAGCTATTGTTGACCCCGTAAACCCGGCGCCCCGCCTAAACTGATGCGTTCGGGTTGACGCCTGCGCGGGCAGCTCCAACCCAATCGGCGGCGGAACAACAATCGATTAAGCGCACCGTCGGTTGGGCAGGCACCGTGCGCCGGTAGAAATTGACCGACGATCTGGCAAAAGCATCTCAATTTCGGGCAGTGGCGACATCGCGATGTAAAACATGGCTTGCAGTTAACCATTTTCGTCCGGCATGCTTTGCCGGCAACGATGATCACTTAGACGCAACAATGGAGAGGAGAACATTTGTTGCCATTGCGTTGATCAATGTCCGGCGCAACAGGTGAATACGGAGGTCCAATGGCAAAGACCACTAACCTTGGCAGTCGTCAATTAGGGAAGGAGCAGTCTGCCGGTGTTTTCGATTTGATGGCGACCGTGTGATTGCCGAGATCGAAATCGGGCGGCCATGCAATGTGCCTGTGGACGAGCGGCGCACATTGAGGCGGTGCCCCTTTTGCAGCCTATGCTGAAAGACTGAACAGCGAATGCCCAAGAAGCGAGCAACCGAATCGGGCCTCGTTAAGCGACGCGACGGATCGCCGAACTGGTACGAAAACTACACGGTAAATGGTCGGCGATTTCGACGAAGCCTTGAGACGGCGGATCGAACAGAGGCCGAGGCCCGCGCCGCAAAAAACCGGTCGGAGGCCCGGGACGCAAAGAACCGCCTGAACGCGAAGTCAAAAAAATCCAATCGGTCGGATGAGACCCGCCAATCAAGCCTTATCCGGCGCCGCACCGGTTCGCGCCATTACCACATGAATTTCACCGTCAGAGGCCAGCGGTTTCGCAGCAGCCTTTATACTCACAATCAAGAAGAAGCGGAGATTCTCGCCGGAAAAATTCGGGCGGAGGCGTTTCTCGGAACACTGACCGGGAAAAAGCCCGAGCTTGGTTTGAAGCAAGCACTCGCTCGCTACTGGCGTGAGCACGGCCGATACGCTCGTTCTTCCGACGACATAAAGAGGTTCGACCGGATGCTGCTGAGTGGGCTCGGGGAAAAGGTCTTGCTCAGCAAGATAACCGCCGCCGATCTGACCACCTATATGGCGCGACGGCGGGAGGCCGGGTTGTCAAACCGCTCCGTCAACATGGAACTTCACCATTTGCGTGCGGTGATTAACAGAGCCCGAGACCTATGGAAGATCTCGGTCCCCGAGATCGTTTGGCAGAAGCTGCGCTTGGAGCAGGTGGGCGAGCGAGAGCACATATTAAGTGAGGAGGAGGAGAAACGGCTATTCGCGGCGCTTCGTCCCGATTTCCATCCAATGGTTCGGTTCGCCCTGGTGACCGGAGTGCGACTTGCTAACGTCATTGGTCTTCGGTGGCGACAGGTTGATTGGGATGCCGGCCGAATGGTCTTTCGGGTTAAGTCGAAGAAACCGAAGGGAGAACTACACTATATCCCTATCACGCCTTGGGTTGCGGCAATACTATCGCGTGAGCGCGACCACCACCCTGAATGGGTGTTCACCTACGTGTGCGCGCGCAACCGCCGCATTCCGCGCACCGGCTTCATCCAGCAAAAGGGCGCGCGCTACCCGTTCACCCAAGACGGTTGGCGGAAGGAATGGAAACGTGCCCTGGGCGCCGCAGGGGTTGAGGACTTCCGGTTTCATGATCTGCGTCACACCGGCGCGACACGTACCCTAAATGCGCACAAGAACCTCAGGACCGTGCAGCGTATGCTCGGGCACAGAGACATCACGACGACGTCGCGCTACGTCCGCTCGGATGTCGAGGACGTGCGCGCCGCGATGCAAGCGGTCGAAAAGGCACAATCGAGACGCACTAGAACCGTTGGCACAATTCCGGCACAGAAGCGCCAAAAGCAGAAAGATTAGTTTGCTAAATCAGTTACTTATAGAACACCTACCGACGTCTCCCAAAGCACCCGCTCTACCAGACTCAGCTGCCTCCCACCCTAAGGTTGAGCGCGTTCTATTCGTTCGGGATACCCGCAATGACTGGGGTCGAATGGCGGGGTCTTTGAGATCTGGCCCACCTTTACCGGGTGAGACGCAGGGTCGCAACCATCCCGTCTACAAATATTATTTCTGCCGCTTTTATCGCCCCGATGGCGATCGCTCGTGGTCTACACGGGCGCGGACTTGTCCAAAAGGATCGTCGCTTGCCTTGACCTCACAGGCTGGAGGCAACCTTGCCAAAGGTTCCGTTAAGATTGAGGGCGAGACCGGTCGAATTGATGGCCGCCAGGCAAACGATCACGATCAGCGCCGAGATCAGACCATATTCGATTGCCGTGACACCAGAGGCGTCCTTGATAAGCCTCTTAAAAAAGATCACCATTGGCAGGCTCCACTCGGGTTCGATCATGCCCAGCGTCGGATCAAAAGTTTGATCGAAGCTTAAAAATTCATCGGATTTTCCGAACTTCCACACTGCCGCCGGATGCTCCAACAGAGGCGCAATTGTGAGAACTCGGTGGCGCAGGGGGCTTCATCCGTGCATGACATGACGGCCGACAATAAATGTGCTCGTGAGCGGCACCGACCGACCGTAGCTGTCCAGCTTTCGAGCATATCCGAGCGCGCGATCGGCTTGCACGCGGTGGCGTCGCAGGTAGCGCCGCGTCGCCTCGGCGGTCTGGACGGCAGTCGATCGGGCGAATACCGCCGTGAGCATCGCTATGGTAGCGAAGGATTTGTATTCCTCCACAACCAATCTGCTCTGCACATGGTCTTGCAATGGTGCTCGCCTCACTAGCGACAAACAGCACATTCTGCAAAAGATGTCGCCATCAACCCGCGACAGAATATGTCGGCAGGAACCCCCCTAATCAGGGCGATGACAAGGCGGAGAATTACCGGAACGCGGTCAGCGTCCACTGCCGTTTTCGGTGCTTACTTAACTTCCCGTTCTCAACGATACCGTAAGACCAGGAGCCTGTCTCCCAGACATCACTGCGAGGCTCTTCGCACGATGACTCGCGCTCGGTTCCGCTTGCCCATGACCCGAGCGGTTGCCTCATCCAGCACCATGACCTGATTTTCGCGCAGAGCAGCCACCAGGCATCCGGCTGGCATGGTTGATGCAACGATGTCGGCGCCTCGTAGGAGGATGCGATGATCGCTCGTTCCGCCCTACCCTTCAGCTTTCGAACCATCCTCGACCGGTTTGCCTCGATACAACAACGCATCGATCTTACCCGCGCGATCCGTCTTAGCCGCTGGCAGCGTGTCATCGCGGGGCTCGGAGATAGGTCGGCGATCTTGAATCTCGCCTGGCGCCGTGAAATTCTGTTGCACGACCGACCCGAGCGGTTCCGTCGCTTCTGCCGAGACTGCGACGAGGATACCCCGCATGACGGCTTTGATGAATTCGGCGCCGGTTGGTATGCTCAGATCTGCCGCTGCCGGTACTGCGGGGAGCAAGGCATGAAGGTTTGGCCTCTCGCGTGGTGGTGAACGCCGCCACGCTTCCCAAGACTTCTCCGGTGAGCAGGCGATCAGGACGGGCATGATCCGTGAGCTCAGGTGGCTCAATCAGAACCTGACCATGGTCAGCGATGCACTTGATCGGCTCGGCGCGACAACACGACCCTTCACCAACGCCGTGCTGTAAGCGTCTCCCTTAGAGCGCCCGACACGCTTGTCGTGGGGGTGATCGGCCTTCACAATCTGATCCTGATGAATTGAAGAGCGAGCAAGCGGCAGCGATGACGAGGTCACGTCAATTGCACCTGGGTGCCTTCATGCGTCCGGTCGGGATTCATACCGCATGGTGGCGTTATCCCGGAGCCTATCCCGATGCCAATTTCAATTTGCGACATCTGATCCGTTTTGCTCAAACCCTGGAGCGAGGCCGGTTCGACGCCTGGTTTATGGCCGACCATCTCGCTGTGCTCAACATGCCGATGGCTGCGCTCAAGCGGAGCGCCACGGCGACCTCGTTCGATCCGCTGACCTTGCTCCCGGCGCTGGCAATGGTGACCGAGCATCTCGGGTTGATCGCCACCGCGTCAACAACCTTCGAGCCGCCCTACGTGATCGCGAGGCGCTTCGCCTCGCTCGACCACATCAGCAGCGGGCGCGCAGGCTGGAACCTGGTCACCACCTCAAACCCCGACGCGGCGCTCAATTTTGGGCTGACGGAGCACATGGAGCATGGCGAGCGCTACCGCCGCGCCCGCGAGTTCTTCGATGTCGTTACCGGATTGTGGGACAGCTGGGCCGAGGACGCCTTCATCCGCGATGTTGAGAGCGGGATTTATTTCGATCCGGAGCGAATGCATGTGCTCGACTATAAAGGCGAATTCCTGTCGGTGCGGGGCCCGCTGAACATTGCCCGGCCGATCCAGGGTTGGCCGGTCATCGTCCAGGCTGGAGCATCCGATGCCGGCCGCCAGCTTGCGGCCGAAACGGCGGAGATGATCTTTGCTAGCGGCGGCTCTCTCGCCGACGCTCAGCGCTACTATGCCGATGTCAGGAGCCGCGCTGACCGGGTCGGGCGCGACCCGGACCACATCAAGATCCTGCCCGGAGCGCTCGTCGTGACCGGCGAGACCGCCGAGGAGGCAAGGAAAAAGCGAGCATTGCTCGACAGCCTCGTGCATCCCGACAGCGGCATCGCCTCGCTGTCGATAGCGCTTGGCCATGACGCGTCAGGCTTCGATCTTGACGGCCCTCTGCCGGATATCCCGGAAAGCAATGCCAGCAAGAGCGGACGCGAGCGGGTCATCGAACGCGCCCGGAGCGGCGATTTGACGGTCCGCCAATTGGCGCAGATCGCCGGCAGCTACGGCGGCCTTGCCTTGGTCGGTACCCCGGCGATGATCGCCGACCAGATGGAGGAGTGGCTTTTCAGCGAGGCCTGCGACGGGTTCAACATCATGTTCCCCTATGTGCCGGGCGGCCTCGACGACTTCGTCGACAAGGTGGTGCCGGAACTGCAGCGCCGCGACCTCTTCCGACGCGAATACGAAGGAAAGACGTTGCGCGAGAACCTCGGGCTGCCGCGCCCCAACAACCGCTTCTTCGCTTCGCCTGCCACTAAGCGTCGGTTAGGATGATCACCCTGAGAGGAGACGAGTGAGATGGCCTTTTACGAATTGCGCCAATACAAGGTGCGCCCCGGCAAGATGGACGAATGGGTCAGGATTATGGAGGAGGAGATCATTCCCTTCCAGATCTCCAAGGGCATGGTCATCTGCGGCAGCTTCCGCGGCGAGACGGACGATTCCGTTTATGTGTGGCTGCGCCGCTTTGAGAGCGAGGCCGAGCGTGAGGCGCTCTACAAGGCGGTCTATGAGAGCGACCACTGGAAGACCAAGATCGGACCGCGCGTGCCTGACTACCTCGACCGCGCGGCCATGGTGGTGACTCGCATCATCCCGACCGCAAAATCGACGATGCGGTAGACTATTCCCAGCACGCGGCTTCGTCGAAGCCGACGCGCTGTAGCCGTGGCCTTAGCCTGCCGCGGTCGCCGACCGACGCTCAGCAGAAAGTTCGTGCGGGTGCGGGCATCGCCGAATAGGGGGCGAGAGCTTGCCTTCCCTCGCGCTCGTCATGCATTGACGCGGCGGATCAGCTCGGACCAGCGGTCGAGCACTGGCAATGTCTCGTCGGCGGGTTGAGGTGGCAAGGTTGTGACCACCCGGGCTACACCCATGTCGCGATAACGTTTCAACAGATCGGCGTCCTCGGTGCCGCCGAACAGGGTGATCGGAAGCCCGGCGGGGTCGCGGCCGGCTTCTGACATCATCTGCTTGAACTTCGGCAGGTATTCGTCGACGTTGCCATAGGGTGCCCGACCGGCGATCGGCACCCAGCCGTCACCGTAGCGCACGGCGCGCCGCGCCGCATGCGGAAATGCGCCGCCGACGATGATCGGCGGATGTGGCTTCTGGACCGGCTTTGGCCAGGTCATCATCGACGGGAAATTGACGAACTCGCCGTGATATTCGGGTTTCGACTGGGTCCAGATCGCCTTCATCGCCTCGATCCGCTCACGCATCAGCTTGAAGCGGGTCTGGAAGGCGGTGCCGTCGCCCTCGATCTCCTCGCGGTTCCACCCACCGCCGACGCCGAACAGAAACCGACCGCCCGACACTTGGTCAATCGAGGCGACGAGCTTTGCCGTTTGGATCGGGTCGCGCTGCACGACGAGGCACACACCGGTGGCGAGCTTCAGGGTTTTCGTGACGACCGCGGCAGCACTCAGCACGACGAACGGGTCCATCACCTCGTAATAGGGCTTGGGCAGCTCGCCGCCGCTAGGAAAGGGCGTCTTGCGCGGCACCGGGATGTGCGAATGCTCGGGCGCCCACATCGACTCGAAGCCACGCGCTTCAAGCGCCCGGGCAAGCTCCACCGCCGGGATCGAATAATCGGTATGAAACATCGACACACCGAAATGCATATCGTCGCTCCCGCTCGTATTGCCGCTGTCGCCTCGAACTTACCCGCCGCATCGGCTTCCGAAAGCCCCCTCTCTCCCCCGCTCGCGGGCGCGGGGGAGGGTTAGAGTGAGGGGCGCTGATCACGGAGCCGCGTTGGCGCGCCGGCGGAGAAGGCCTCCCACCCGGCGCGCCGCAGCCCGCAAGCCGGGCAGTCGCCGCATCCATAACCCCAGGGGTGACGGCACACACGCTCGCCGAGATAGCAGCTGTGCGTTTCCTCGCGCACGAGCTCGACGAGGGCGTCGCCGCCGAGCCGGCGGGCGAATCCCCAGATAGCCGCCTTGTCGCGCCACATCAGCGGCGTGTGGATGATGAACCGGTGATCCATCCCGAGCGACAAGGTGGCCTGCAACACCTTGAGTGTGTCGTCGCGGCAATCGGGATAGCCGGAATAGTCGGTCTCGCACATGCCGCCGACGAGATGCCGCGCGCCGCGGCGATAGCCGACCGCGGCGGCAAAGGTGAAGAAGAGCAGATTACGGCCTGGAACAAAGGTGTTCGGCAGCCCGCTTCGGTTAAACGCGATCGCGGTCTCGCCGGTCAGCGCGGTATCGCTCAGCTGCCCCAGCACACCGAGATCGACCAAGTGGTCGTCGGCGAGCTTGGAATCCCACCAGGGAAACTCACGCCGCAGCCGGTCGAGCACGGCGGTCCGACACTTGAGTTCGACGCGGTGGCGCTGACCGTAATCGAAACCGATCGTCTCGATGGCAGCAAAGCGCTCGAGCGCCCAGGCGAGGCAGGTCGTCGAATCCTGGCCGCCGGAAAAGAGGACGAGTGCCTTTTCGGGGA
>Ga0306925_10001035_pt1 | contig 21900 bp, 17 predicted proteins | sample flu12Cox44000176_FD_203755 | JGI IMG/M metagenome (GOLD analysis project Ga0306925, IMG submission 203755) | Lab enrichment of tropical soil microbial communities from Luquillo Experimental Forest, Puerto Rico - flux8day.12C.oxic.44.000.176 (v2)... | ecosystem: Environmental > Terrestrial >... | reverse complement strand
TGTCCGGCCCAACCCACGGTCTACACGTGCCTGGACGCGATCGGAGCGAATGGGTGGATCCACAACTCTTTCGGTGCAAGAATATCGATCAGCTCATCGCAGACTCAGAACATCCTGAAAAACGGTTAAAAAAGACGCTGGGCTGGATTAGTCTGACCGCGCTTGGCATTGGGGCCATCATCGGCACGGGCATTTTCGTTTTGACGGGTACGGCCGCCGCTGGCGAGGAGGTTCTGGTGCCTTCCCTTCTGAAGGCGCCCGTACTTGACGTGATTTTGCACGGAGCACATGCATTAGGAGCCGCAGGAAGACCGGGAGCGGGCCCGGCGATTGCGGTGTCGTTCTTCCTGGTCGCGGTTGTGTGTGGGTTCGCGGGACTGTGCTACGCGGAACTGGCTTCGATGATTCCCATTGCAGGAAGCGCCTACACCTATACGTACGCGACGATGGGCGAACTCGTGGCGTGGATCATCGGTTGGGACCTCATTCTCGAATACGCCGTCTCGAACATGGCTGTGGCCGTGGGTTTTTCCGCGTATGTCAACAGCCTGCTGTATTCCTTCGGCATCCGGCTTCCAGACAACTTGAGCACGCCCGCTTATCAACCCATGATCGGCTGGTTGCCTCACTTCAATCTCATCGGCTTCCTCATCGTGATGCTCCTGACGGTGCTACTGATTACCGGGATCAAGGAGTCGGCCACATCGAACAGCGTCATGGTGGGCATCAAGCTTCTGGCGATTTTCATCTTCATCGGTTTCGCTTCGAGGTACATCAATCCGATCAATTGGGTTCCGTTCGCGCCAAATGGCTTCCAGGGAATTCTGACGGGCGGGGCCATCGTGTTCTTCAGCTACATTGGATTCGATTCCGTTTCCACGGCCGCAGAGGAGTGCCGGAATCCGAAGCGAGACCTGCCACTCGGTATCCTGGCGTCGCTGCTGATTTGCGCCGCTCTGTACGTAGGCGTGGCGGTGGTGCTCACGGGAATTCAGCCTTTCCACATCTTCAAAGGAGACGCCGCACCGGTGGCCACAGCGCTGCACAACATCGGTCTCGACAAACTGCAGCGCTGGGTCACCATCGGGGCGCTGATGGGCATGATCTCTTCGCTCCTGGTCTATCAATACGGACAAGCGCGTGTGTGGTTCGCCATGTCGCGCGACGGACTGCTGCCTCCCGCGTTCTGCAAGGTGCACCGTCGCTTCCGTACACCGCATTTCGCTACGTGGATCGCGGGTATCGTTGTTGGCATTCCGGCGGGAATCTTTGATATCGGGACTCTCGCCGACCTTTCCAACATCGGGACGCTGTTCGCCTTTGTGTTGGTGGCGGCGGCGGTTCTGATATTACGCAAAACGCAGCCGGAGCGAGCACGCGGCTTTAGAGTGCCACTGGTGCCCCTGCTGCCGATTCTGTCGATCGTCACTTGCGTTCTGTTGATGGCCAGTCTTACTCTCGAAAACTGGATTCGCTTTTTCGTATGGATGATCATCGGCCTTGTGATTTACTTTGCCTATAGCCGTCATCGCAGCACACTCAACCCGGCAGCGAGGGCCTAAACCATCGCGTATGACCGCACGCCAAAGCCAGTGGAATCTGAGCCGAAAGACAATGGCCTGCGCGCTGGCCATGTGTTTTGGATTCCTGCCTGCTGAGCTCCTTGCCTGGGGAAGCAACGCCCAGCGATTAATCGTCAGTCACGCCGTGGATACACTTCCTTACGAGATGCGTCCTTTCTTCGAGGCCAATCGAACGTTTTTTGTCCAACACGTCAACGACTCGCTGAATTTGATCGACAAACACCCGAACGAGCGCTTGAATCACTTTATCGAACTGGACAAGTACGGCAAGTTCCCTTTCGAAGCCCTGCCTCGTAATTACAAGTCGGCGCTCGCCAAATACAGCAAGTCCAAAATCGATTCGACCGGCCTTCTGCCCTGGCAGATCGGTGTGTACAGTGCGAAGCTGACGGATGACATAAGGTCAGGCCATTGGGAAGAGGCCAAAATCGACGCCGCCTTTTTGGCCAACTACGTGGCCGAGTCGCACGATCCGTTCAATACCACTGAGAATTTTGACGGCAAGCTTACCGGCCAGAGCGGGGTGAATGAGCGCTTCAACACGGTTTTGATCGACCGCTACGGGTCTTTTTTTCCGATCAATCCGCATGACGCGTTTTTCATTTCCGATCCTACGGACTTTGCCTTTGATTCCTGTCTGAACGCTCACAGCGTGGTCGAATCCATCCTACTCGCCGACCGCCGCGCGAAGAAGGGCCTGGGCTCCTACACGGATGAATATTACGATCGCTTCTATAACCTCACCGCGGCAGCGCTGATCCGGCAGCTCTCCGACGCATCGACCGATGTAGGCTCGTACTGGTTGACAGCATGGACTAATGCCGGAAAACCGCCGCTGCCACATTGACTGCGCGTGACTAGAAACGCCGAGTTGACGAGTTTCTTCCGGAACCTGCCGAAGGCGGAGCTTCACCTCCACCTAGAGGGCATGCTAGCTCCCAATCGTGTTGCGGAGCTCGCGAGGAAATACCATGTCGACGTTACGGTTGACGAAATTCATCGGCGCTACGACTCGCGGGGTTTTGCGCAATTCCTGGAACTCTACAAATGGGCTACCTCGTTCCTGCGCGAGCCGGAAGACTGCGCGCGCCTCGCGGAGGATGCCGCCAGGAGTTTGAAGGGCGAGGGCGTGGTCTATGCCGAAGTTACGCTGTCGATCGGCGTAATGCTTCTGCGCAAGCAGGATGTACATGCGAATTTCCAAGCGATCCGTGAAGCGTTCAAGCGTAGGCATGCGGCGGGGCAAGGCCCACGTGTTCAATATGTGTTTGACGCAGTACGGCAGTTCGGTCCCTCACCGGCCATGGAGGTACTCAAACACGCCGCGGAGCTCCGCTCCGAAGGCGTTGTGGCTTTCGGTCTCGGCGGCGACGAGTTGTCACTCCCGCTCGAGGTCTTTCGGCCTGTTTACGCAAAAGCACGAGAAAGAGGCCTGCGCCTGCTCGCTCACGCGGGGGAGACGGGCGGGTCTCAGCAGGTACGCGATGCGATCGACCTTCTCGGTGCAGAGCGCATCGGCCACGGCATCGCGGCTATACGCGATCCGAACCTGACCGCAATCCTCGCCGAGCGCGAAATACCGTTGGAAATCTGCCCGACGAGCAACCTGAGAACGAAAGCTCTCGACATCCAGTTGAATACGGCTAACCCGAAAATCAGCGACCATCCGTTGCCGAAGCTGTATAGGGCAGGAGTGCCAGTGTCCCTATCAACAGACGACCCGGAAATGTTTTGCACGAATCTGACGGGCGAATATTTGCACGCATACGAGATGGGGCTTTCGGTCGAAGAGTTGTTGCGAATTAACCGGGCGGCGTTCGATCAGTCCTTTCTCCCTGACAAGGAGCGCGGAACCCATCTCGCGGCACTAGAGAAATACTCTTCCCAACCAGAACGATAGGCCATTGGCCGATTGCTGCTCCCTAGACCGATGTGAACTGCCTCGGGGGAATTGCTATAATGCTCAGCATGAAAGCACATGTTTGGGTAATGCCGAAGCGTACGGTGCTCGATCCACAAGGACAAACGATCCAACACGCGCTCAGCAGCCTGGGATACGCGCAGATCTCGGATGTGCGCCAGGGCAAATTCTTCGTTCTGAACCTGAATGGTTGGAGTCATGATGAGGCCCAGCAGCACGTCGAGCGAATTTCCAAGGAAGTTCTCGCCAACCCGGTAATTGAGGAATATCGTTTTGAGATTGTTGAGTAGGTGGCGACTTTGACAGCTTTGCCGCGCGCTTTACGCCCAGCGTCATTCCATGTTCGAGCTCTGGCTGTTCTGCTGATCGCAGGCTTCTTATTTTTCTCAGCCGGCTGCAAGAAGGCCTTTCAGGTCGATGATCCTCAACTGAAACCGATCCAAAACATGCTGGACACGGAACTGCCTACCGGCACGCCTGAGGCCGCCGTATCCCAGTTCCTTTCGATGCGCGGCTACCCGACCGAGCCATCCGACAAACCCGGCACGCTGATCGCGGTTATCCGCCACATTGACACAGAAAAACTGCAGCCGGTGACGGCCAGGGTCACCTTTTATTTCGACGCCAACGGCAAGCTGAACACCTACGACATCGTCCGAACGATGAATCAGCCCGTGCAGTAACGTTGTAGCTTCCAGGCCCCGTTCTTGACTGGCGCTGCGAAGCCGCATGTTAGGCTTTAAAGCCCCAGCAAGCCAGGAGATTTCGCGAATGTGCGGTATTGTCGGCTACATTGGCTCCAAGAAGGTTGTTCCCGTCATCATCGAGGGCCTGCGAAAACTGGAGTACCGCGGATACGATTCGGCGGGAATCGCCGTGGTTGGAACAGACGGCAAACTTGAAGTTCGGCGCGCTCCGGGAAAACTCCGCAACCTTGAAGAAGCGATTCAAAAAGCACCGCTTGACGGCACCTACGGCATGGGCCACACACGCTGGGCAACACATGGGCGCCCGACGGAAGAAAACGCTCACCCTCATCGCGATTGTACAGGTCAGTACGTCGTCGTCCACAACGGAATCATCGAGAATTATCTCGAACTGAAAGAAGAGTTGCAGCGCGAAGGCCACAAGTTTGTTACAGAGACCGACACGGAAGTCGTGGCCCACCTGGTGGAAAAATACGCGAAGACCATGACTTTTGAAGAAGCGGTGCGAAAAGCTCTCAGAAGCCTTCGTGGAATTTACTCACTCGTTTTTCTTTCCGCGAGAGACCCGCAGAAGTTAATTGCCGCTCGCATTGGCCCACCTTCCGTAATCGGCCTGGGACAGGGAGAGTACTTTGTGGCCAGCGATATTCCAGCACTGCTCGAACACACGCGACAGATCTTTTTCCTGGCAGATGGTGATGTTGCGGTGCTCACACTGGGCGGTGTCCACGTAACAGATCTCGACGGCAAGCCGGTACTGCGGCCGGCTCACCACGTTTCGTGGGACCCGATCATGGCGGAGAAGGGTGGCTACAAGCATTTCATGCAGAAGGAAATCTTCGAGCAGCCGCGTGCCGTGCGCGACACGCTGCTGGGGCGGATTTCGCAGGATAGCGGCAAGGTGTTTCTGGACGAAATGCAAATCAGCGAGCAGCAGTTTCGCGGCTTCCAGAACGTCCGGATCGTAGCTTGCGGCACGAGTTGGCACGCCGCGCTGACCGGCAAATTTATGATCGAGCGCTTGGCGCGCATTCCGGTCGAAGTAGACTATGGCAGCGAGTTCCGCTACCGCGATCCCATCCTGGATGCCAAAACCCTTACAGTGTGCATTAGCCAATCCGGTGAAACCGCGGACACACTCGCGGCCCAGCGCGAGGCGAAGCAAAAGGGATCGCCAACGCTGGCGATTTGCAACGTAATGGGGGCCATGATTACGCGCGAGGCGGCGGGAACAATCCTGACACACGCGGGACCAGAGATCGGCGTGGCTTCGACGAAGGCCTTTACCTCGCAAATCTGCGCCCTCCTGCTGCTAGCTTCCTATCTTGGCCAGGTGCGCGGGAAGCTTTCGCCCGAAGCCGCGCGGAAGCTAATGCAGGAACTGACGCAAATTCCTCACAAAATGGAGAACGTTCTGCAGGCCGAAGAGAGTGGACTGTACGAAAGCCTGGCGAGGCAATTTTTCCGCCAGTCCGACTTCCTCTATCTTGGGCGAGGGATCCACTATCCTATCGCCCTCGAAGGAGCTCTGAAGCTCAAGGAGATCTCCTACATCCACGCCGAAGGATATCCTTCCGGCGAAATGAAACATGGGCCAAACGCCTTGATTGACGAAAATCTGCCGGTTGTAGTTCTCGCCACGCGTGACCAAAGCGATCCCGCCTCCATGACGCTGTATGAAAAGAGCGTTTCAAACATAAAAGAAGTGAAAGCGCGCGACGGCATCGTTATTTCCGTAGCCAGCAGAGGCGACCGCCTGGCACGCGAGGCTTCGGACCACTTGATCGAACTGCCTCCCGCGCCGGAATTGCTTTCGGTGATGCTGGAAATCGTGCCGTTGCAATTGCTGGCCTATCACATTGCAGTTCGCCGCGGTTGCGACGTGGACCAGCCACGCAACCTAGCGAAGTCCGTCACCGTCGAATAGCTAGCTCACATTCGGCTGTGGCGTTAGGCAGCTTAGAGAGCGCGCACTAAAATCGAACGTTCCACGGCTGCTTACACACAACGGACGAAGCGATTCACGTTTTCCATGCCAGGGGGGCCCATGAAAGCTAGTTGCCGCAGCTTCTCCGCCACTTTCGTTTTCCTCTGCGCCATCCTGCCAATGCAGGCGCAAATCCTGCCCCAGCGGACCATTGCGATCACGATTGATGACCTTCCCGCAGGCGCGGCAAATTCGATGACTGGCGCGGAAATCAAGGAGATGACCGCAAAGCTGCTAGGCATTTTGCGGGACCAGAAGGTACCGGCGGTGGGTTTTGTCAATGAGCAAAAGCTGTATCATCTGGGTGAGGTAGACGATCGCATTGCGGCCTTGAACCTCTGGCTTGAAAATGGGTTCGAACTCGGCAATCACACGTATTCCCACCCTTCTTTGAACAACGTGCCCGCTCTAAACTGGGAGGAGGAAGTCGTTCGCGGTGAAACCGTGACTCGATGGCTGCTCGCTCAACATAAAATGCGACTGCGCTACCTTCGCTATCCTTTTCTGGACGAGGGCCGCGACATCAAGACCCGCCGTGACATTCAGGCTTTTCTGTCCTCGCGCGGTTACGAAGTCGCGCCGGTCACGATGGACGCGTGGGACTGGATGTATGCCGGAGTTTACGAAGATGCTCGCAGACGCGGCGACGCGGCCTTGCAGCAGCGGCTCGTCAGTTCGTATCTCTCGTATACCTCGACGATCTTCGATTATTTCGAAAGGCTTTCCAAGGACTTGATTGGGTACGAACCCAGACAGATCCTTTTGCTGCACGCGAACTGGCTTGAAGCCGATCATATCGGAGAGCTGATCGACCTCCTGCGGAAACGCGGCTACCAGTTCATCACACTCGGGACGGCGTTGGAGGACCCGGCGTACAGCCAACCGGACGAGTATGTGGGAGGAGGGACCGGCTATATCGAGCACTGGGCCTCGACGCGCGGTCAGCCTGCGAAGGGTGAGCCAAACTTCCCGCAGTGGGTGGTCGACTTGTCGAGCGAACTCCACCGCAATCAGCTGAAAGCCGCGGCACCAGGGGCAAATCCGACGCCCTATTGACCACAGGTCGTTATGCCGCTAGGGTCTCCCTGACCGCTTCATTTTCGCTACAATAGCGTTATGGGGCGGCGACTTCGGTTTCTTCTGCTTGTTTTCTTTGCGGTTTCCCTTCCAAGCCGGCTTCCTTCGCAAACAGCGACCCTGCATGAAATCCGCGCCGAGGGAATGAAAACCTTTAGTGAAGCGCAAGTGGTATCTCTTTCGGGGCTCTCGCCGGGTTCTCAAGTGAGCAAGCAAGACCTTCAGGACGCGAGCGACCGACTGGTTCGCAGCGGTCTTTTTGCGAAGGTTACATACAAATACGACACTCATAACGACACTGTTACGCTGACATTCCATGTGGCGGAGTCGCGGAGGCTTCGCGTTGTTTACGATAACCTCCCGTGGTATTCCGACTCAGAACTAAATGACGCCATTCGCAAGGACCTGCCTTTTTTCGACGGGACGCTACCGGAGGGCGGCACGGTCGTAGAGCTGGCCGGGAATTCACTCGCGGCGTTCCTTGCGGCGCAGGGGACGCAAGCCGAGATCCAACATTTTGTTTTGGCCGACCCTCTGTCCGATGGCTCAGTACAGCAGTTTCAAGTGGCGGGGCTTTCGCAAAAGATTGCCAGCGTGGAATTCAGCGACCCAACACTCAAGAACAACCGCGCCGTTCAACAACACCTGTCCGCGATTGTCGGCAAGCCTTATTCGCGATTGGCGATCGATCTGTTTCTGATGGAATCCATTCGGCCCATCTATCTTCAGACGGGTAATCTGCGGGCAAAGGTTGGGCCAGCCGAAGTGCGACTTTCGGGCAATCCCAATCAAAAACTCCCGTCGGCGATTCCCGTTTATATCCCGTGCGAGCCGGGGCCGGTGTATCAATGGAAAGGTGCGGAGTGGTCCGGGAACAGCGCAGTCTCAACAGAAACGTTGAACACCGCGCTAGGTATGAAAGCCGGCGATGTAGCGAATGGAATGAACATCGAAGGTGGTTTGGACCGCGCGCGCAACGCCTATGGCCATTTAGGATATTTGGAAGCCGCCCTCAGTCCGGTTGCGGCCTATGACGACCACGCCCACACTGTTTCTTATAAAATTTCGATTGTCGAAGGCCGCCAATATCGCTACAACGCGATGACCGTCACCGGAATGTCGTTGGCCGGTGAGCGAATGATTCGCGATGCCTGGTCGATCAAACCGGGCGATATTCTCGACAAGGTCTATTTCGAGAGATTCCTCACTCAACTGGAGTCTCATCGCGAAGCGATCTTCCGCGAGTTGCCGGTGCACTATGACACGGTCGGCCACTGGCTGCAGACCGAACCGGCAAAAGGCACTGTGGACGTGCTCCTGGACTTCAAGTGAAAGGCGGCGATAGCGGTGTGCCTCGAATATCGGCAACCCGCGGCCTTGCGCTATACTCGGGAAGAAATGGAATCTTTCGTGCAGATTCAGAATAGTGGCGCCGCAGCGGGAGTCGCCGACGAAAAGGAGCGGCTTCTCTTCGCCAGGTTGGTGGAATTGCCTTCTCTGATGGTGGCTCTGTCTGGCGGGATTGACTCCGCCTACCTCGCCTGGGCGGCTCATCATGTACTGGGCGATCGCGCAGTCGCCGTCACCGCTATTTCAGCCAGCTATTCCGCTTTTGACCGCCAACAAGTGGAAACTCTGCTCCGCACAACCGGTCTGCGTCACGAATTCATTGAGACACATGAACTCGAAAACCCTGCTTACCGGGCCAACAATTCAGACCGCTGCTATTTCTGCAAGGATGAACTTTTCTCTGCCCTTGACGTGATAGCTTCGAACAGGCAAATCGCAGCTGTGGCTTACGGAGTGAATGCCGATGACACTCGCGATTTCCGTCCAGGCCAGCGGGCCGCCTCCGAACATAATGTGCTTACGCCGCTTTTGGACGTGGGCATGCATAAGGCTGAGATTCGCTTCTTGGCACAGCGCGCCGGCGTGCCTTCGTGGGATCGACCGGCGTCGGCTTGCCTGGCCTCGCGGCTACCCTACGGCACAGAAGTTACGACCGAACGCCTGGCCCTGGTTGAAAAAGGCGAAGCGGCTCTTCGCGCCCTTGGATTCCGCCAGTTTCGCGTGCGGCTGCACGACAGGCTCGCCCGAATCGAACTGGCTTCTGATGAAATGCATCGCGCCCTGACGCCCCAAATGGCCGCAGACATGGCCGCGGCCCTCAAAGAGGCCGGCTTTGCGTACGTAGCGCTCGACCTCGAAGGTTACCGTCAGGGCTCGCTCAATGAAGCCCTGGCAAAATCCGCAGGAACATAATTGGCTCAGCCTGCGTACCTTATGTCAGGAGGGCAGAGGCCCAATGCGTAAGCCAATCCAGCCAGTACACAAATCGGCGCTACGGGGATTCCTGCTGCTTTGCGCTGTAACCATCGCTCCGTTGCGCATGGCAGCTGCAGACAATACCTTTGAGCGTACTCTTTCGGTTTCCGGCCCTGTTCGCTTGGAACTGAGCAACGGCTCGGGAAATGTGGAAATAAAAGGAACGGCCGACGGAAAAGTGCACATTTTCGGAAAAGTCACCGGGGGCTGGTCGTTGTTCGGGGGCTCGGAGAGGAATATTCAGGAAGTCGTCGCTAATCCCCCGATTGAACAGCATGCCGACGTTATCCGGATCGGCAAGAACTCTGTCAAGAACGTTTCGATCGAATACAGCATCGAAGCGCCGCGGGAAACCGAGATTGACGCGGGAGTAGCGTCTGGCGGAATTACCATCGACAACGTGCGCGGCCCGGTGAAGGCGTCTTCGGCTTCAGGTTACCTGCACGTCTATCGTGTCGAGCGCGACGCGAACGTATCGGCCGCTAGCGGCGCGATTGACGTCTCGGGAATCGGCGGAATATTGCGTGTGTCGAGCGCCTCCGGTGACGTCGTCGTTGCCGACGTCAAGGGTGACCTCAGAGTCAACGCCGCCTCCGGTTCCATCCGCATCAGCAATCCAAGCGACAAGGTGGATGCCTCCGCGGCGAGCGGTGCAATTGATATTAAGGGCGCGATGAATGATCTCAAGGTCCACGCTATCTCCGGGAGTGTGAACGTCAGCGGCGATCCTTCCCCCAATCGGCTGTGGGAATTGAAGACCGTTTCGGGCTCGGTAGAGATTCGAGTGCCGCCAAACGCGAGCTTCCTGCTGTCTGCTGAAGCCACTTCGGGAAACATTCGTACGAACCTACCCGTGATTCTCGAAGAGCAGTCGAAACATTCGCTGCGCGCCCACGTGGGCTCCTCCTCAGGCCGGATTGAGGTGCATACGGTTTCGGGCGAGATCAACGTCCGGGGGTCGTAAGTTCTCAGGGCCATCTGTTAAGCCAGCCAGTTGGCGCTTCGCACGTCGGGCAAACGCCTGTCTGCAATTCGTAACGCGTCCCGGTACAATTAGAGGGTGCCACTGAACCGCCCAGCCTTTGCCAGTCTGCTCGCTGCGCTTCTAGTCAGCCTGCTTTTGCCGTCTTTCGCACTGCCACAGGAACCAACGCAGGGAGTCCCAGGTGTTCTGGCAACGGGCGCACCCGGAAGACCTCCCCAAGCTAACACCACGGAGCAGCAGGAACTCCGCAAGGCCATAGATGATGCGGCGAACGATCGCAGCGCGCTCCTTCGCAACCTTGAAGCCTTCCTGAAGAAGTACCCGGAATCTCCGCAGCGCCCCCAGATTTATCGCGCCATCGTCGAGGCAAGCCTGCAGCTACGCGATTTCCAGCGCGCGCTCGATTATTCGGAGCGCCTCGTATCGCTAAAACCGGACGACGTCTCCAACGCCATCTTGACCATCCAGCTGATTGAGCGCTACGGCGACGCACCCGCTTGGCGCCGCGGCATCTCGTATTGCACCCGCGTCCTGGCATACGTTGAACGTACGTCTGTTTCTGAGAAATCTCCTCGGGTGTCTGCCGCGGACTGGGAAAACGAAAAGAAACATGACACGTCGTCCGTTCTTTTGACGCGCGGCCATCTCTACCAGAAGCTGAACGAATCGCCCGACGCACAAAAAGACTATGAAACGAGTTACAAGCTGTACCCGACCCCGCTGGCCGCCGAACGCCTCGGAGAGCTTGCGGAACTCAGGAAAGATCTTAACGGCGCTATACACGAATACGCGTTGGCGTTTGCCCTCTCTGACGGCACGGGTGGCGGCTCTACTCGTGTCGAACTGCGCAAGAAAATCGGCAACGTCTGGAGGCTCGCGCACGGCTCGGAAGATGGCCTGGGCCAGTACATGCTCCAGGCGTTCGACGAAGCTGGAAACAACCTGACGCCAGCCAAACCTCCCAGGAACCAGGGCGGGAAAGATGCTTACGACTTCGTTTTGAGAAGGGTGTCGGGCGGGTCTCCGGTTCCGCTCGGCGAAGCGCGCGGCAAGATTCTTGTGTTGAATTTCTGGGCTACGTGGTGCGGACCATGCCGCGCCATGGAACCGTACTTCGATAGAATCTCTCAGCGATATGCCGGTCGGAACGATGTGCTGTTCTACTCGCTGAATTGCGACGATGATGAATCACTCGTGATGCCTTATCTGGAAGGCGAAAAACTGAAGGCCACCGCGCTTTTTGCCGACGGGCTCGACAAGTTTCTGCAAGTGTATTCGTTTCCGACGACCTTAATCATGGACCGCAGCGGCAAGATTGCCTTTCGTACCGAAGGTTTTGACAACGAATCTGTCGAAAAATTGCTCACCGAAGCGATTGAAAGAACCATCCAGACCGCGCCGACTACGGCACCCACGTCTGTCGCTGCCAAGCCTTAGTTCCCTGTCGCTTGGGTGCGGGGATCCTTTTCGGCGACAGCTCGTGCCGCCAACACGGTATTCACGTGAATCCGAACCGTGTCTTCAATGCGCAAGGCGTAGCCACCGGCGAAGGTTGTCGCCACGGGCACGTGCCGATTACGGGCTTCATCGAACACGCCGGCGTCGCGAGTTTTCAGCCCGTCGAGCGTCAGAGCCAGCCCGCCCAACTGGTCTTCGCGGTATGGGTCGGCGCCACCTACATAAAACACGATGTCCGGCTCAAAGCTCGCCAGGCTCTTTCGGACCGCGGGCAGCAGCGCGTCCAGGTACTCCTCGTCCCCCACACCGTCTTCCAAGTTCAGGTCAAGCGTCGAAGCCGGCTTATGCGCCGGATAGTTGCTCAACTGGTGGATCGAAAGCGTGAACACCGAAGGATCTCCGGCAAAAATCGCTGCGGTTCCGTTGCCATGGTGCACGTCTGTGTCGATGACCATCGCTTTGTGAATCAAGTCATCGGCTTGCAAGCGCCGGATTGCTACCGCGACATCGTTGATCGCGCAAAACCCTTCTCCATGCCCGGGGTAGGCGTGGTGGAATCCTCCGCCAATATTGCAGCCAAAGCCATCTTTCAATGCGGACTGAGCCGTTAGAATCGTGCCGTCGGCGGCCAGCCAGAAGGCCTTAACCAGTTCCGGAGAATATGGAACCTCCAACTTCATGATATCGCTAAGCGTCAGGGTGCCAGTCTTTAGCTTCTTTACCCACTCCGCCGTATGCACGCGCAAGATGTCCCCGTCGCTTGCCGGCTCGGGGCGCAGGAAATCTTCCTTCGAAGCAATTCCGTCGCTGATCAGCTTCTCGAAGATCAACCGGTATTTTTGCGAAGGGAATACGTGCGCGCCGAGATTAAGATCATAGCCTTCATGGTACACCAGCTTAAACGGCAACATTGCCTACCCCTGAGGGCTGCACAATTCCAAACCCCTCATTCCGAATGGAGCCCGCGAAGCGAGGCACCTCTCTTTCTCACCTTTGAACCGAGAAGCGATGGCTCGCTTCTGCTCAGAATAACGGTCATTCCTCTCCGCGATCTGCTGGCGGGTTACACTCAACACGAGCGGTTAGTTCTCTCGTTCAAGGATGAAATCGGGCAGTGTGACAAGGGCGCGGCCAAATTCCGAGGCCGTGGTTCCGTTAAGGCAGGCTTTCGCGCGTCGCGCGTAATCATGTGCCAGTCCCCGGGTGCGGTCTAAAGCACCGGAGTCGCGAACAAGAGCTACCAAGGTTTCCGGTTGCACAGAATGAAATTCCTTCTCCTCGAGGACCCGTGACACCAATTCGCGCGCTTCGCTGTGACCGTTTTGCATCGCGTAGATGAGGGGTAGCGTAACTTTGCCTTCTTTCAAATCGCTTAGCACCGGTTTTCCAAGTTGCTCGCTCGAACCGGTGAAATCAAGCAGGTCGTCGACGAGCTGAAATGCAAGGCCAGCATAGCGGCCATAATTCGCCAGTGCGTTTTCGTGCGCGTCGTCCATTCCGCCGAGGACAGCGCCTAGCCGCGCACAGCCACTGAAAAGGCACGCGGTTTTGTATGTTGCCAACTGCAGTGCGTCTTGTTCGGTCACATCCATGCGGCCAATCTTCGCGAGCTGAATCAGTTCTCCTTCGACCATTTTCTGTGTCAGGTCGATCAGGATATCCAGTACATGAAAATTGCGTTCTTCGAGAGCGATCTGGAAGGACTGCATATAGAGCCAGTCGCCCGCAAGCACGCTGCGGTGATTGCCCCATCGCGAATTTGCGGAGGGACGCCCGCGCCGGGTGTCAGCGCTGTCGATGACATCGTCATGGATCAGGGTCGCGCTGTGGAGCAGTTCTACAACGGCAGCTAGTTTGATGGCGCTTCGCGGAGTCTCTCGGCGACCCGAGGCGTAGCCGTGACACAGTAGCAACAATGCGGGCCGAAGCCGCTTCCCTCCCCCGCCTAGCAAATAGCTGGTGATTTCAGAGACAGGCTGGAATGCCGAGGCGCTCTGGCGCGATAACTCCTGCTCCACCTTAATCAGGTCTTCGCGAACCAGCTCAAAAATCTCTTTGACCGTCAATAAGGCTATGGCCGTCCTCCTGTACCGCCGGCTAACTCAGCAGGGCACCGCCGCCGGGGACACACTGGTCGAGTTGAAAGAAGCGCCGGAAATTGTCTGCTGTCAAGGCCGCCATTTCTTCGGTTCTTAAGTCTCTCACAATCGCAAGGGACTTGGCCACCTCCCCTACATAAGCGGGCTCATTCCGCTTGCCCCGGTAAGCCTGTGGCGCGAGGTATGGAGAATCCGTCTCGATCAAAAGCTTCTCGGCCGGCAGAGCCTTCGCAACGTCGCGAAGGTTCTGAGCTTTCGGATAGGTCGAATTGCCAGCAAAGGAGATGAGGAAGCCCATGTCCAGCCCTCGCTTCGCGTGTTCCAAGGTGCTGCTGAAACAATGCAGGATTCCGCCGAGACCTGTGGGTCTCCAGGCCTCCTCCAGGATTTTCAGGCAATCGTGCCAGGCGTCTCGGCAATGAATCACAATGGGGAGTTTGGCAGCGCGGGCAAGTTCCATCTGGTCCCTAAACACCCGCTCCTGATGCTCCCTTGGAGAGTGGTCGTAGAAATAATCGAGACCAATTTCTCCCCACGCGATGACCTTTGGATGACATGCTAACGTTGCCAGAGTTTCCAGATGCGCCGGGGACACTTCCTTCGCTTGGTGGGGATGGATCCCGACGCTGGTGTAGATCCAGTGATATTTCTCGGCGAAAGGAAGTGCGGCATCCAGTTTCTCCGGGCCCGGGCCAGTGCCTATCGCCAACAGCGCGCTAATGCCCGCAGCACGGGCCCTTTCGAGCATGGCTTCGCGGTCATCGGCAAACTGCGGAAAGTCAATATGCGCATGTGAGTCAATCAGGTCCATGGAACCGCTTACTTCAGCCGTGCCCCTATTTCCACATCTTCGTGGAAACCTGCTAATACTGGACGGCCGTCGGGCCCGACCGAAGCGGCGACAATCATCCCGTTCGATTCGACTCCTCGTAACTTACGGGGCGCCAGGTTGGTTACGACGACGACTTTGCGTCCGATCAAGGAGTCCGGTTCGTAGTATTGCGCGATTCCTGCGCAGATTTGGCGGATCTCTGACCCGATATCCACGGTGAGTTTCAGCAGCTTGTCCGCGCCAACGATGCGTTCGGCGGTTTTCACCTGGCCCACGCGCATCTCTACTTTAGCGAAGTCTTCGATGCCGATTTTATTGGCAGGGCCAGCCGCGTGCGCGGTTACTGCCCCCGATCCATGCCCGGTAGCACTCGCCGCTGGCTTCGCGCCCGGCTCCGGTGTGGGATTCAGCTCCTCGTTCGCCATAGCTTCTATCCTCTCTACTGCCTCTGATTTCTCGATACGGGGGAAAAGTGCTTGAGACTTTCCCAACGGCGTCGCTGCGGCGAGTTGCCCCCAGCGCAATCCGTCCAACTCCACTACCGTCACCGAGGTTTTCTGGCCGAGCAGTGCCCAAACCTTCGCCGTGCTGTCAGGCAGCACCGGATGAGACAGAGCGGTCACGATGCGAAGCAGTTCCGCAGTGGTCCAGAGCACCGTTGCCTTCCGCGACTGTTCTGCCTCAGAATTTCCGAGGGCCCAGGGCTGCTCGGTGGTCAGGTATTTGTCCGCGGCCGCGATCACACCCCAAATGGTTTCCAGGGCGCGCGCGAACTCCATCTTGTCGTAACGCTCCAGCACTTCACCGATTGCATCGCGAGTTTCCTTGGCAAGGGCATCGTCCTGCGGCTCTCGTTCCGCAGGCTTCGGCACTCTGCCTTCGAAGTTCTTCTCGATCATAGCCGCGGTGCGGCTGGCCAGATTGCCCAAGCCATTGGCCAGATCGCCGTTGTAGCGCGTTACCAGGGCTTCGTAACTGAAATTTCCGTCCTGACCGAACACGACTTCGCGCAGCAGAAAATAGCGGAGGGCGTCCATACCCAGCACACTGACGATCGGCCGGGGCAGCACCACGTTTCCTTTCGACTTGCTCATTTTCGCCGCGTCCATCAGGAACCAGCCGTGCGCCCAGACCTGCCTCGGCAGCGGCAGCATCGCGGCCATCAAGAATGCAGGCCAATACACGGTGTGAAAGCGGATGATGTCCTTGCCAACCAGGTGCAAGTCCGCCGGCCACATCCCCCGCTTTTCGTATTCCGGTCCGCCTACGGCGCTCAGATAAGCGGTAAGCGCGTCAAACCAAACGTAGAAAACGTGTGGCTCTTCCCCGGGCACAGGTATGCCCCACCGGACCGTTGTCCGCGTGATGCTCAGGTCCTTCAGCCCGCCCTCAACAAAGCTGATGATTTCGTTGCGGCGTGATTCGGGCTGAATGAAGTCCGGAAACTTCCGGTAGAAGTCCAACAGGGGTTTTTGAAATGCCGATAGTTTGAAGAAGTAGTTTTCCTCGGTCAGTGTTTCGGTCGGGCGTCCGCAGTCCGGGCAATTGTCCCCGGGCTTGGCATCGGTTACGAACGCGTTGTCGAAGATGCAGTATTGCCCGGTATAGTGGCCCTTGTATACGTAGCCATTCTCTTTGCACAGCCTGAACAGCCATTGCACCGTGCGCACGTGCTGGAGGTCCGTGGTACGGACAAATTCGTCCGCGGTCAGGCCTAATTCGTCCCACAACGCCCGCCAGGCGTCCGCCATGCGGGCCACAAATTCGGATTCCGGCACGCCTGCTTTTTTCGCGGCGCGCTCCACGTTTACGCCATGCTCGTCGGTGCCTGTAGTCATTACCACGTCGAAGCCGCGCATTTTCTTGTAACGGCGCACGACGTCTGCCACGACGGTCGTGTAAGTGTGTCCGATATGCGGCAGGCCGTTCGTGTAGTAGATCGGAGTGGTTACGTAGAATTTTTCCTTTTTCTCCGCCATTTCAACCTTGTCCATTCTTCACTGGACCCAGGCGCATCGCTTCGTCCATAACTTCCCGCAACGCGACCTTCTTTTCTTCCGCAAGTTTACGGCAGTCCTCGTACTCTGGTGAAACCTGCAGCACTTTGCCATTTACGCGGGCGATCTTCATCCGCACTTCCCCAAACCGTGTCTGAACGCTTTGCCACTCGCGAGGCAGGATCCGGCGCTCGGCGGTGTAGCTGCGCAGGCCGAACGTCGTGGTCTCCGCGAACACCAAGTCCGTCAATTTGCGCACGTCTTCCGCCCTGCAAAGGAGCGTGAGCAAGGTGCCCGGCCGCCCTTTTTTCATCTGCACGGGCGTCGTGAAAACGTCCAGCGCACCAGCAGCCAGCGCTTTTTCGGCGAAATACCCGTAGACTTGCGGGTTCAGATCGTCCAGGTTGGCTTCAATGACGCGAATTTCCTCGTCAAACTCGGTCTCGAGATGCTGCAAGCTCTCGCCCACCATGATTCGCAAGACATTGGGCTGGCCTTCGAGATCCGTCGCTCCGGCGCCGTAACCGATCGACTGTACGCGGAGAGGCGGCTGAGGACCAAACGATTGGCACAGCGTCGCGACAATCGCCGCGCCGGTAGGCGTGACAAGCTCTTTCTGCATTCCATTCGAATAAGTAGGCTTCCCGAGCAGCAGGCGAGCCGCTGCGGGAGCGGGCACGGGAAGCACGCCGTGCGCCGTTTGCGCTGAGCCACCGCCCACGTTCAGCGGGGAGCACGCAAACTCCTCAATGCCCAGCACCGAGAACCCGATGCACGCTCCGACGATATCCACGATGGCGTCTACGGCGCCTACCTCATGAAAATGAACCTTCTCGATCGGAACGTCGTGCACGGCGGCTTCCGCCTCTCCCAACCTGCGAAATATCGACGACGCGCGCTCCCTTACATCTCTCCCCAATTCCGACTTTTCGATGATGCCCAGGATGGTGTTCAACGACCGGTGTGTTTGTGGGTCCTTCGTCCGCACAGACACATGCGTCGCCGCCATTCCGTTTTTCCAGACCTTCTCGGCGGAGATTTGCCAGCCTGGCACCTTCAGGCCTTTCAGGTCCTCGCGAAGACGCTCGAGCGAACACCCAGCATCGACCAGGGCGCCAAGCGTCATGTCGCCGCTGATGCCGCTAAAGCAATCAAAATAAGCTGCTTTCATCACTGATTCCAGGAAGTCGCTCTTCGATACTAACGGCAGCCACTAATCCCGTCAAACGCGCGAACTTCTGCCCGCGTTCGAGGCTGCGTAACAACTCACGCGGTGCGACTTCGCCAACAAAAGCAGCTGCGCTTGGGACTTCAATCCGTGCTTCGTGACGTTTCTGGTCCCGAATAGTACCCGTCGCGCGCCTGAACCTTCAGGTCTTTGTTGTGCGTGGAAAGATGAATCTTATGATAGCCAGGTTGCAGGTCCTTCCCCGGCGTGTATCCGAGGCTGTACTGGCTGCGTAGTTCTTCTTCAATGTCGCCATAGATTTTATCAACCGGCTCCTTCTGCGATACTTCGAAAAGCCGGCCGCCTGTCTGCTTCGAGATCTGTTCAAGAATTTTCTTTCCGTCGGGACGCTCCCGCTGGGGCGGCGGATATCTTCCGCCGTGTCCCCCGTACGGACCCATTCCATGACTGCCGTAATGGCTGTACGCCTCTTCGTCCGAAAACAAGATGGAATAGACAACCGTGTCGGCACGCTGGGCCGTCTCGATGGCTTTCGCGAGTGTTTCCCTGCTCCCATGGTCCACGCCGTCGGAGAGGATGATGAGCGCTTTTCTTCCCTGCTGTTGGTTCATCAATTCGTCGGAGGCAAGGTAAACCGCGTCGTAGAGGAGCGTTCCCCCGCCCCTCCTGGGGCCGCCAGCGCTACCCCCACCGCCGCGCTGGTGGGTGCCTCTTCCGCCTTGGGTGTCCATCTGCGGAGTCTCGAGCTGCCGGAGGGCCGCCCGCAACTTGGGCCGGGAAGAAGTGAAGTCTTGCAATAAAGTTACGTCCCGGTCGAAGTTAATCACGGCCGCGACATCCTTGTCGGGACGCAGCAGATTGTCGAGGAAAGCGTAGCTGGCGCTGCGTTCCTGCTCGAGTACGCGTCGCTGGCTGAGGCTCGTGTCTACAAGCAGGCTCAAGCGAAGGGGCGCATCTTTTTCACGTGCGAAATAGTTGATTGTTTGCGCGCGGCCATCTTCGTCGAGCAAGAAGTCATCCTTTATGAGATCCGGCACAATTTTGTCGTGCCTGTCACGAACGGTGGCGAGCACGCTCACCGTCTTCACTTCAACGGCGATTTTGGACTGCTCTTGGCCGAGAAGGTCGCTGCCGAGAAGGGCCGGGGTCAGAATCACGGCCGCGAGAATGGGTTTTCGGCAACGAGGCGCGCCTGGCACCGGACGGCTCCCCAATTTAAGTGTCATTCTTCTCCTAGGCATGCCGCTGCGGCTGCCCCCATTCATCGACCGCACAGCCGGCCTAATCCGTTCGGCAATTGGACGCTCGCTCGTCGAATTTGGTTTGCTCAGAGACGCCAGCGCGCCGCCTCGAGCGGCACTTGCCAGGCTATGCGACTGATGCTGTTATACTGAGGGATTGCGGGCCACGCCCTGAACCAATTGAGGAACCGTGTACCTGACTCTGATGCGGCGCTTGCGCGAAGCCCTGGCGGCTCATATTCGCGAGAAATATGGGATCGATATTGCCGTGGTGCTCGAAAAGCCGCCCAAGCTTGAGCTGGGAGAAGCGGCTTCTCCGGTATGCTTTGAGCTTGCCAAACGGCTGAAAAAAGCCCCGCGGGCGATCGCGCAGCAGATCGCGGCATCGTTTCCAAAAATCGATGGGATTGCGCGAGTAGAAATTGCAGGCGCCGGGTACTTGAATGCCTATTTCGACCGCGCCGCATTTTGGATGGCAACTACGCGCCCGCAGCAAGCTGCGCACCAATCGGGCGCGAAGGTCCGCCGGGTCATTGTCGAGCACACCAGCATCAACCCCAATAAGGCTGCGCACATTGGGCATCTGCGCAATGCGGTCCTTGGCGACACCATGGTGCGTCTGTTGCGAGACACTGGGCACGACGTCGCCGTGCAGAACTACATCGATAATACAGGCGTGCAAGTGGCCGACGTGGTGATCGCGTTTCAGCTGATGGAAAGGAAATCGCTCGCCGACGTCCGCAAACTGGCCGCGGAGCCTCACTTTGACTATCTCTGCTGGGATCTTTACGCGAAGGCTACGCAATTCTTCGAAGAGGATAAAACGCGCGCTGCAAAGATACGCGGCGAGACCCTGAAGGCCATCGAGGAAGGCGAAGGCGAGACGGCTGAAATGGCCGCCGTGATCGCGGAGGCCATCGTCACCTATCACTTGCGTACGATGGCTCGTTTGGACATTTACTATGAATTGCTCGCGCGCGAAAGCGAGATTCTCCACCTGCATTTTTGGGATGCCGCGTTCGAAAAGCTTAAGGCTCGGGGTGCCATTCAACTTGCGACCACCGGAAAGAACGCCGGCTGCTGGATCATGCCCTGGGGGAGGGACGCCAAGGAGGCGAAGAATCCGGACGAAAGAACCGAGGACCCTTCCTTCGAAGACTCTGCTTCCCCCACGGAGGAGCAAGCCAAGATTTTCGTTCGCTCGAACGGGACCGTAACCTACGTCGGCAAGGACATCGCGTATCAGCTGTGGAAATTTGGAGTGCTCGGCAAAGATTTCCACTACCACAAGTGGCCGAACCCGCCGGACTCGAGGATCGTCTGGTCGACTACGAGCGGCGCAAATGAGACCGACGCGCCCCATTTTGGCGGCGCCGAAGCCGTCTACAACGTGATCGACACGCGGCAAGCGTACTTGCAGGACGTTGTTGCGGAAGGCCTGCGCGCGCTCGGCCATGCCAAGGAAGCGGAAAACTCCATCCATTTCGATTACCAGATCGTGGCCCTGACGCCCCGGTGCGCCGCCGAGATGGGCTATGAACTTTCCGCCGAGGAATCCGCAAAAGCTTATGTGGAAGTGAGCGGCAGGAAAGGTCTAGGCGTGAAAGCGGACGATCTGATCACCCGCATGTTGCAGGCGGCCGAGGCACGCGTGCTGCAGAAGCAATCGGATATGACGCCTGGCGAACTTGGCAGGACCGCGAACGCCCTTACCGTCGGTGCGCTTCGCTTTTTCCTTCTGAAATACACTCGCAATACGATCATCGCGTTCGACTTTGACGATGCTCTGAAAGCCGAAGGCGAAACAGGGCCCTACTGCCAGTATGCTGTTGTGCGGATTCGCGGAATTCGGCGTAAAGGCGCGGAATCAAGCTCGGCGCACGCGAGCGTCAGCGCCGAGACCTTGAAAAGGCTTCTGGACGGACCCGAGGGCGCCGAGTTTTGGGAGTTGCTCCTGCTGAACGGCTCATTGGATTACGCCGTGGATGCCGCCATCGGCGCGCAGGAACCAGCCTTCGTAACAAAATTTGCGTTTCAGCTCGCACAGGCGTTCAACAATTTCTACCACAAGCACCACATCCTCTCGGAAGCCGATGAGCAGAAGCGCGCGTTCCTGCTGAGCCTCACCGAGCTGGTGGAACGTCAGCTAATCAAATCCCTGCAGCTCCTCGGCATTAAAACTCCCGAAAAGATGTAGCGTCGCGATTCCTCTACAGAGACATGACCAGGTGGACCAGGGTGCGGAGGGCTACTCCGGTTGGGCCCTTCGCGAGCCAGGACTTCGCCTCATCGTTCCAGGCGGTTCCCGCGATGTCCAAATGAATCCACGGCGTATCGCCTGCGAATTCGCGGATAAACCATGCTCCGGTGATCGAGCCACCGCCCTTGCCGCTGCCGATGTTCTGAATATCCGCGAACGAGCCCTTGATGAACTCGCGGTATTCGTCGTCCATGGGCAATTGCCACATTTTCTCGCCCGCGGCCTTGGCGCTTGCCAAA
>Ga0306925_10001034_pt1 | contig 21903 bp, 23 predicted proteins | sample flu12Cox44000176_FD_203755 | JGI IMG/M metagenome (GOLD analysis project Ga0306925, IMG submission 203755) | Lab enrichment of tropical soil microbial communities from Luquillo Experimental Forest, Puerto Rico - flux8day.12C.oxic.44.000.176 (v2)... | ecosystem: Environmental > Terrestrial >... | reverse complement strand
GCACCGGTACTTTGCGATGCGCGGATGGTGTCGGAGGGAATCACGCGAGCGCGCCTGCCGGCCGGCAACTCAATTATCTGCACCCTCGACGACCCCGCCGTTGCTTCGCTCGCGCAATCCATGGGCGATACGCGCTCGGCGGCGGCGCTTGAGCTATGGCGGCCGCACCTTGATGGCGCGATCGTCGCGATCGGCAACGCGCCCACCGCGTTGTTTCATCTCCTCAACATGCTCAAGGACGAGAATTGTCCAAGGCCCGCAGCAATCATCGGCTGTCCGGTCGGTTTTGTCGGCGCGGCTGAGGCCAAGGCAGCGCTGTTGGCCGATCCACCCACGCCGGTGCTGACCGTCGAAGGACGCCTTGGCGGCTCGGCGATCACCGTCGCCGCCGTGAATGCGCTGGCAAGCCGGAGCGAATAGCGATGGGCGCCATCATCTGCTGCGGCCTTGGGCCAGGGGATCCGGAACTGATGAGCGTGCGCGCCGATCGCGAGGTCCGCGCGGCAAAGCATGTCGCCTATTTTCGAAAAAAGGGACACCACGGTCAGGCGCGGCACATTGTCGAGGGGCTGCTGGCCAAGGACGTCTGCGAATATCCCATGGAGTATCCGGTCACGACCGAGATTGCCTTTGGCAGCTCCGAATATAATCGACTGCTCGCCGACTTCTATGACGAATGCGCCGAGCGGCTGGCGCAGCTTGCTAGCGCCGTCGAAGTGGTCGTGCTGTGCGAGGGCGATCCCTACTTCTACGGTTCCTTCATGCACCTGCACGCGCGGTTGCAGGGGCGGGTCAGGATCGAGGTGATTGCCGGCATTCCGGGAATGGCGGGTTGCTGGAATTCGGTCGGCCAGCCGATTGCGCTTGGCGACGACGTCACGACGGTGTTGATGGGCACCCTCGCGGAGGATGAACTGGAGCGGCGGATGCGTAGTTCCGATGCGCTCGTTGTCATGAAGACCGGGCGTAATCTGCAAAAGGTTCGCCGGGCGCTCGCCTCCGCCGATCGCCTCGCCGACGCATGGCTGGTCGAGCGCGGCACCATGCCGGGCGAACGCGTCACCCGGCTGATGGATGTTCACGACAACGAGTGTCCCTATTTTGCGATCGTGCTGGTCCACGGCCGTGGACGGCGCATGGAAGCCGCCGAATGACGGGCACGCTGACGATTGCGGGAATTGGGCCGGGCGACGAGGCGATGGTCACGCCGGAGGTTTCCGCCGCGCTCGCCACTGCGACAGATATATTGGGCTATGCGCCCTATGTCGCACGCGTGCCTCCCCGCACGGGGCTTGCGCTGCATCCATCCGACAATCGCTTGGAGCTGCAGCGCGCGGGCGAGGCCTTGCGACTTGCCTCCGAAGGGCGCCACGTCGTCGTGGTTTCGTCCGGCGATCCCGGCGTGTTCGCCATGGCCTCCGCGGTGTTCGAAGCATTGGAGGATTCGCCACAATGGCAGGGACTTCCCATCCGTGTCCTGCCCGGCGTGACCGCGATGCTGGCTGCGGCGGCCCGCGTCGGCGCGCCGCTCGGGCATGATTTCTGCGCGATCAATCTGTCCGACAATCTGAAGCCATGGCCGACGATCGAGAAGCGCCTGCGGCTTGCCGCAGAGGCCGATTTCGCGATCGCGATGTACAATCCGCGCTCGGCAAGCCGGCCCGAAGGCTTTGCACGCGCACTCGAGGTTTTGAGCGAGGCGGGCTGCGGAGAACGCATCGTGATCTTCGCCCGCGCGCTCACGACGCCGGAAGAGAAGATCGAAACAGTGATACTGCGGGACGCGCAACCGGAGATGGCCGATATGAGGACGCTTGTCATCGTCGCCAACTCGGCAACCCGCCGCGTCGGTCGCTGGGTCTACGCGCCGAGGCACGTCCGATGACCGAGCCATTGCATCACCTCGGCTATGCTTTCCACCCGCAGCCTGTCCGGCAGTTCCGGCCGCTTCAGCATGACCACGGGAAGGCCAAGTTCGCGCGCCGCATCGATCTTGGCACGCGCGCCACTTCCACCGGAGTTGCGGGCGACAACCCATTCGATTCCGCGCGAGCGCATCATGTCCAACTCGCTCTCGAGCAGGAATGGCCCGCGCGACACGATGATGTCCGCATCGGGCAAGGGAAGCGGCTCGATCGGAGGATCGACAAATCTCAACGTGTAGGCGTGCTGCGGCTTGGCGCCGAACGCCGCGACGTGCTGCCGTCCGATCGCAAGGAAAACGCGAGTGCGCTCGAGCGGCAATGCCGTCACGGCGGAAGTGAGATCGGCTACCTCGATCCAATTGTCACCAACTGCCTTGACCCATGGCGCGCGTTCAAGCGCGATCAGCCGCGCGCCCGTGGCAGCGCAGGCCATAACCGCGTTGCGGCTCATCTCGACCGCAAAGGGATGGGTCGCGTCGATAACATCTGTAATTTTTTCCCGACGAATGTACTCGGCGAGACCGCTGGCGCCGCCGAAACCACCGGAGCGCGTCGGCAACGGCTGTGTCGCAGGGGCGCGCGTGCGCCCTCCATAGGAATAGATCGCTTCAAAGCCCGCGCGCGCGACGGCATCTGCAAGCAAGTGGGCATTGCTCGTTCCGCCCAGAATGAGGGCGCGTGTCATGCGTGATCCTTCGCCCGACCCCTGGCTGACCATCATCGGCATCGGCGAAGATGGCCTTTCAGGCCTCTCGGACGCAAGCCGAAAGGCGCTCGCCGAGGCCGAGACGGTCTTTGGTGGCGAGCGGCATTTGGCGCTGGCCGATATCGGCGACCGCGGCCGGCCGTGGCCGGTGCCGTTCCAGACAGATTGGGTTCTTACCTGCCGCGGCCGTCCGACTGCGGTACTCGCCTCGGGTGATCCGTTTTGGCATGGCGTCGGCGCGGTTCTCGCGGAGCGGCTGAACAGAAGCGAATGGGTAGCCCATCCTGCGCCCTCGACATTCTCGCTTGTCGCGGCGCGGCTCGGCTGGCGACTCGAAACCGTGGCCTGTCTGGGACTGCATGCCGCCCCGTTTGAATGTCTCCTGCCGCATCTGGCGCAGGGCGGGCGGATCATTTGTCTCCTGCGCGACGGCGATGCTGGCGTCGCTCTCGCCGAATGGCTGAAAGCGCAGGGATGGGGCCATTCGCAGCTTTGGACCCTTGCTGCGCTCGGAGGCAATCACGAATCCATCACGCAACATCGCGCCGACAGCTACCACGGCGATCGAGCCGCGGACCTCGTAGCCATCGCGTTGGAAGTGAAGGGTTCCGGCGGGCTGCCACGCAGCTCCGGTCTTGCGGACTCGCTTTTTGTGCACGACGGCCAGATCACCCGCCGGCCGATGCGTGCACTCGCGCTCTCCGCACTTGCGCCAAGGCCAGGCGAACGACTATGGGACATCGGCGCGGGCTCCGGCTCGATCTCCGTCGAATGGGCGCTCTGCGGAGGAACTGCGATTGCGATCGAAGCTCGCAATGATCGCGCCGCGAATATCCGAAAAAATGCCGCGGCGTTCGGGCTGACGAGCCGGATTTTGGTCGTCGAGGGCGCCGCGCCCGGCGTGCTGGCGGACCTCAAGATGCCGCAAGCCGTCTTCGTGGGGGGAGGGCTCGATGCCGCAATGTTCGACGGCCTTTGGCCGCTGCTGGAGCCGGGTACGCGGCTGGTTGTGCATGCCGTCACACTCGAGACCGAGACGCTTCTGTCGGAGCTGCATCGGCTCCACGGCGGCGAACTCATGCGCTTCGAAATCTCTCATGCGGGCAAGCTCGGCCGCTATCGTTCATGGGAGGCGGAGCGGCCGGTCGTGCAATGGAGTGCGGTGAAATGAGGGTCGCAGGGCTGGGATTCAGGCGTGACGTCACGCTGGCTTCGCTGCGCGAAGCGCTCGTCGCCGCCGGCGCCGAAGGTCTTGCGGCGGTTGCAACCGTCAGCGATAAATCGCACACGGCAGCTTTGCGACTATTGGCGCGAGAGTTCAATCTGCCGATCAAGGCAATTCCGGCAGCCGTCCTGGCCGGCATCAAAACCCCGACGCAATCCGAATTCGTCCAGGCGAAGTTCGGCACGGGCTCCATTGCCGAGGCGGCCGCGCTTGCAGCCGCCGGTGCTCGTGCACGGCTGATTTCGAGGCGGACTGTGTCGCAGGATCGAACGGCCACCGCCGCAATTGCCGAAGGAGACGGCGAATGACGGTGCACTTCATCGGCGCCGGACCGGGCGCTGCCGATCTGCTCACGCTGCGCGGGCGCGACATCATTGCCGCCTGTCCCGTATGCCTCTATGCCGGCTCGCTCGTGCCGCAGGGAGTTCTGGCGCATTGCCCGCAAGGCGCGCGCATCGTCGACACGGCGCCGCTATCGCTCGACGAAATCATGTCGGAGATCGTCACCGCGCATGCGCAAGGCAAGGATGTCGCGCGGCTGCATTCGGGCGATCTATCGATCTGGTCAGCGATGGGCGAGCAACTGCGCCGCCTGCGTGCGCTTGAGATTCCCTATTCCGTCACTCCCGGCGTGCCGGCTTTTTCGGCCGCTGCCGCAGCCCTGGAGGCGGAACTCACGCTGCCTGGAATCGCGCAAACCGTCGTGCTGACGCGGACTCCGGGACGGGCGAGCGCCATGCCGGAAGGCGAGCGCCTCGCCGCCTTTGCCGCAACCGGCGCGGTGCTTGCGATCCATCTCTCGGTGCATATGCTCGACGAGCTGATTGCCGAGCTCACGTCGCATTACGGCGCAGACTGCCCCGTGGCGATCGTCTGGCGCGCGAGCTGGCCGGACCAGCGGATCATTCGCGCCACCCTCGGTACACTCGATACGGCAGTCGGTCCCGAGCTCGAACGGACGGCGCTTGTGCTCGTCGGCAGGACACTCGGTTCTGAGGATTTTACCGAAAGCCGCCTCTATGCGGCCGACTATGACCGCCGCTATCGGCCGCGAGGACGGACGCCGCGCTTCCCGGAGGCTTCATGACGCGGGCACTGGTCATTTCGGCGCCGGCCTCGGGCGCGGGCAAGACAACGCTGACGCTGGCACTCGCGCGCGCTTATCGCGATCGCGGGATGAAGGTGCAGTGCCTGAAGAGCGGTCCCGATTATATCGACCCCGCGTTTCACGCAGCAGCCACGGGCCGCGCCTCGGTCAACATCGACAGTTGGGCGATGGATCGTGAGACCATCGTTCATCTCGCCTCGTGCGGCGCCACCGCCGATCTGGTGCTGGCCGAGGGCTCGATGGGCCTGTTCGATGGCGTCGCCACGCCGGGCATCTCCGGTACTGGCGCCACCGCCGACATTGCCGAAATGCTGGGATGGCCGGTCCTGCTCGTGATCGATCCTTCCGGGCAGGCGCAAACCGCCGCGGCCATCGCCAGCGGACTGCGCGATTTCCGTGCCGGAGTGCGCCTGGCCGGTGTCGTTCTCAACCGCGTCGCCAGCGCCCGACATGAGGATCTCGTGCGCCGCGCGCTTGCCGGCGTCGGGATAGCTGTGTTCGGCGCGTTGCCCCGCAACGCCGCGATCACCTTGCCGAAGCGGCACCTCGGTCTGGTGCAGGCCGAGGAGCAGAAAGAGATAGGCGGCCTGATCGATGAAGCCGCGCGCTTCATCGCCGCGCATGTTGATCTCGACGCGGTGCGGCGAGCGGCAACGATGTGGTCGCTGCAACCGCTCGCGCGAGGTCAAACGGTCAGGCCCCCCGGTCAGCGCATCGCGCTGGCACGCGATGCCGCCTTCTCTTTCATGTATCCGCATATGCTGGAGGCCTGGCACGCGGCCGGAGCCGAGATCGCGACGTTCTCCCCACTCGCCGACGAAATTCCGGATGCAGGCGCGGATGTATGCTGGCTTCCGGGCGGCTATCCGGAACTGCATGCCGGCCGTCTTGGCGCAAACAAGCGGTTTCAGCGTGCGCTGAACTCGTTCGCCCAAACACGGCCGGTGCACGGAGAGTGCGGAGGTTACATGGTGCTTGGTAACGCCCTGACCGATGCTGACGGCACGCGCCACGAGATGGCAGGATTGCTCGGGCTGGAGACGAGTTTTGCCCAGCGCCGCATGCATCTGGGGTACCGGATGGCTGAACTAGCTGCGCCAATACCTGGATATGAGGCCGGCGTGCGTTTGCGTGGCCACGAATTCCATTATTCCACCATTGTTTCGCAGCCGGATCTGCCCCTGGCAGTCGTGTGCGACGCGGCCGGCGCCGTGATTGCCGAGACCGGCTCACGTCGCGGTCATGCCACCGGTACATTCTTCCATCTTATCGCGGAGGACAGGTGAGCGGCTTCGTCTCCTTTGTCTCGGCCGGTCCGGGCGATCCGGAACTCCTGACGCTGAAGGCGGCATCGCGCCTGCGCGCGGCCGACGTCGTGCTGTATGACGACCTTGCCTCGGGCGCGATCCTGGATCACGCAAACGAGCGGGCCAACCTGGTGGCGGTCGGCAAGCGTGCGGGATGCCAGTCGACCAGGCAGCAGCATCTCAATCGACTTCTCGTCGACTATGCCGCGACCGGTGCGCGCGTGGTGCGATTGAAATCCGGCGATGCGGGCATTTTTGGACGCCTCGAGGAGGAGATCGAAATGCTCCGCGCGGCAGGGATCGGCTACGAGATCGTCCCCGGCGTCACCTCGGCCTGCGTGGCGGCGGCGCAGGCGGGCATTCCGCTCTCCCGGCGCCACACCTCGCGCCGGGTCCAGTTCGTGACCGGCGCCGATACAAGCGGCCAGCTGCCCGCAAATCTCAACTTGGGTGCGCTCGCCGACCCGGAATCGACCACCGTGGTTTACATGGGCAAACGAACCTTTCCGATTCTCGCGGCAAAACTGATCGAGCATGGCATGAGCCCGGATACGCCGGCGCTGCTTGCCGAGTCGCTTGGCCATGCCGACGAGCGGCTGGTTCGCTCCACCATCGCAGGGCTCGCCGAACAGCTAGGTCAAGCTACCGGCGTGACGACGGCCGCCGTAATTCTTTTCGGCGCGCTCGCAGGAGAATTTCCGCGATGATGCCTTTTCTCGATCGGGCTCCCTGCCATTTATTTTCGAATTGCGAGCCAGCAGGGCGGCTTGCGAATGCGGTGTCAACGTTGTCGGATGTAACAGGAGGAATTGGATCATGCATATCGAACCGGGAATCGTCACAGGCGCCAAGATCGTTCTGAGTTATGCCACGGGTGCTGCCGCTTGCGCCTGTGCCTCGAAACTTGCCGCCGAAACCGTGCGCGAGCAGGGGATTGTCTCGTTGGCGGTGCGTACCATTGCGGCCACGGCCCTGGTGTTCTCCTTCTTCGAGCTGCTGCCGCACTTCCGGGTCGGTGTTTCGGAGGTCCATTTCATTCTCGGCTCGACATTGTTCCTGATTTTGGGCGCCGCGCCCGCCGCGCTCGGGCTAGCGCTTGGTCTGCTGCTGCAGGGGCTGTTTTTCGAGCCGGCCGACCTGCCGCAATACGGCATGAACGTGACTACGCTGCTGGTGCCCTTGTTCGCGATTCAAGCGCTTGCCGGACGCGTAATTGCCCGCAACACCGCCTATGTTGATTTGCAGTACCGCCAGGCGCTCGCGCTATCGACCGCGTACCAGTCCGGAATCGTGGCGTGGGTCGCGTTCTGGGCGCTGTACGGTGCGGGCTTTGGCGCGGCCAACCTCGCCAATATCGTCACCTTTGCAGCATCCTACGCGCTCGTCATCGTGATCGAGCCGCTGGCCGATTTGGCGGTGCTGGCGCTGGCAAAATCGCTGCGGGGCGTCACGGCAGACGGATGGGTCACCCGCCGTTTGCATAATGCGGCGTGAAGAGGCGCGGAAGGCGGTCCGACGGCACGACCGCCTTCCCTTCTCGTCATGCTGAGGCTCGCTTTGATAGGCATCGGTTGCGGCGATCCCGAGCAGCTGACGCTTGCCGCGATCCGCGCGATCAACAGGGCCGACCTTGTTCTCATTCCGCGCAAGGGAACGGAGAAATCCGATCTTGCCGACTTGCGGCGGGCCATTTGCGCGGACGTGCTGACCAGCGACAAGACGCGGGTCGTCGAATTCGACCTTCCGGTGCGTGACTCAGCCGAGGAGGATTACCGCAAGGGCGTGGACGAATGGCACGAAGCTGTCGCCGCGACCTGGTCGCGCGAAATCGCAGGCCATCTCGGGGATCAAGGGCGCGTGGCGCTCCTGATCTGGGGCGATCCTTCGCTTTATGACTCCAGCCTGCGGATCGCGGGACGACTTCAGCCGCCGCCGCGCATTGAAGTGGTCCCCGGTATCACGGCGATCCAGGCGCTTTGCGCGGCGCATGCGCTGCCCGTAAATGAGATCGGCGAGCCCTTTCTGGTGACGACGGGACGTCGACTGCGCGAACGAGGCTGGCCGTCCGGCGTGGACACTGTGGTGGTCATGCTGGATGGTGCCGCCGCGTTTCAATCCATCGATCCGGCAGGACTGCGGATCTGGTGGGGCGCCTATCTCGGCATGCCCGACGAGATCCTGATCTCGGGCGAGCTGGCCGAAGTCGGGCCACATATCGTCGCCGCGCGACGCCAGGCGCGCGAAAAGCACGGCTGGATCATGGACAGCTACATTCTCAGACGTAGATAGCGATCATCATCGAAACGTTCATTCAAGGCAGGACAACATGCTTCCCAAGTGGGTCTACCAGCCGTGCGCGGGCACCTCGGCCATTCATCGCGACGCAGCCATGGCGCGCCAGGCTCAGCTTACCAAGCCAGCCGGCTCGCTGGGACGGCTCGAGCAACTCGCCATTGAACTCGCCGGCCTGCAGGAGACAGAGCGGCCCCGTGCGACGCGCGTCCCCATCATCATCTTTGCCGGCGATCACGGCGTTGTCGCCCAGGGCGTCTCGGCGTACCCTCAGGAAGTCACGATCGCCATGATGTCGAATTTCGCCTCCGGCGGTGCGGCCATCTCGGTTCTTGCGCGCCAATTGGGTTCGAGACTGGAGGTCGTCGACGCAGGCACGCTCGCGCAGTCGCCGGTGCACGGAATTGTGACAGACAAACCGCGCAGCGGCAGCCGCGACTTCAGCAAGGAGGCGGCGCTGGAGCCCGTTGAAGTAGCGTTCGCACTGGAGTGCGGAAAGCGCGCGGTGTTGCGGGCTGCCAGAGAGACGCCCGATCTCCTGATCCTCGGCGAGATGGGCATTGGCAATACCACGAGCTCGGCGGCGATCGCCGCGGCCCTGCTTGCGATCAGCGCCGAAGAGATCGCCGGCAGCGGCACAGGCATCGATGCAGCCGGTCGCGCGCGCAAGGTGCGTGTGATCGATGACGCTCTCGCGCGGCACGGGCTCACGAGAGGGGGCGTTTCTGCCGAGAATGTGTTCTGCGCGGTCGGCGGTCTTGAAATCGTGGCCATCTGCGGCGCGATCATTGCGGCTGCTCAGAATCGTTTGCCCGTCCTGCTCGACGGATTCATCGTCTCGGTTGCGGCGCTAGCCGCGGTGCGTCTCAACCCGTCATGTCGTCCGTTTATTCTGGCCTCGCATCAATCGGCGGAGCGGGGGCATTCCCTGGTGCTCCGCGCACTGGACGTTCCGCCGCTCATCGATCTCGATCTCAGGCTCGGCGAGGGATCGGGGGCAGCGGTCGCATTGCCGCTGCTGCGCCTTGCATGCGCGCTGCACAATGAAATGGCGACCTTCGCACAGGCGAACGTTCCGGGCGCTCATTGATGGCGCGAGGCCGTCGAAGCGAGCGCGGCAAGATCTGGGGCGCCGAGGACATTCTGGTTGACGGAGGCGATTCGCCATCCATTCCGCAGCCGATCAATCCGGGTAATCGACAGCGGCTGGATGACGAAACGCAGAGCCGCTTCGGGATCGATATCGAGCGCGACGCAAAGCGCGGCCCGAATTGTACCCGAGTGGACCACGAGCGTCGCCGGGCCGGGCGCGATTTTGGAGAATCCCTGCCGGACCCTGGCGACCTGATCTGCAAAACTTTCACCGCCGGGCGGCCTTGATCGAGCGGGATTTTGCCAGAACTGCGCGTAGCCCGCTTCCCCGCCGGCAGCCAGATCGTCGTGAGTGTAGCCGGTCCAGGCGCCAAAATCCTGCTCGGCGAATTCAGGTATCGGGACCGGATCGAGTCCGAGCGCCCGAGCAGTATCGATCGTTCGTCGTGCCGGGCTGGCGTAACTCGCGGCTTTGGGAGGCAGATGCCTTCGCACGGCCTCCAGGTGCGCCCGATCGCTCAGGTCGACCGGAGCGTTCGCGGCATGGATCAATCCGTCGACGCCGCAGACGGCCGCGTGCCGGACCAGCCAAAGTAAGCTCTCCCCTTCCATCTGTAGTTCCGGCGATTCTCAAGATAATCGCGAATTGTGTTCAAGCCGCTGAGAGCGTCTACCATGATAAGCCGGCCGGGATAACTTTTTCGTCCCGATTCTTTTCGAAGCGGTAAGCTGCAGAACAGCACGCAGGTTAGAGAGAGCTTGTCCGCTTTGGTGACAGTTGCTGCGGCAGCCCGCGGCATAAATTCCACGGTGGAGCCTTCTGCTTCGAGCGCGCGCGCCCGTCGCGTCAACGATTGCTACGACCGCGGATCGTCGACGAAATCGACCGGGGTGCCCTTTGAGAGCTCGCTCGCGACGCGTTCGGCATCCCAATTGGTGAGACGCACGCATCCGTGCGATTGAGCCTTGGACACCTTGCCGGGATCAGGCGTGCCGTGGATGCCATAGCCTTCGGCGGAGAGATTGATCCAAACGATGCCGACCGGATTGTTCGGCCCCGGTCTGATCGTGAAAGGCTTGTTCGAGTGAACCCCCCTGAAGTGGTATTTGGGATCATAGCGATAGGTTGGGTTATGCTCGATCGCGGTGACCTTCAGAGTGCCGGTCGGCGATGGCTTCTCTTCGCTACCGACGGTTGCCGGATAAAACCCGATCAGGGCGTTCGAACGATCAAATAGCTTTACGGTCTGCCGGCTCTTGTCGACCTCTACCCTGGCGGCTTTCGCCGAATTTGCCGCGTTCTGCTCGAATGTATCGACGACGACGATGCTGTCGCCGGCGCGGTCGAAACGCTGGCCGGGGTTTAGCGCTGCGAGCAGTTGCTCGCTCATGTGAAATTTTTCGGCCAGACCTTCGCGGGGGCTGCTGTAGCTCAGTCTCGGAATGTCCTTCATGGCCTCCATCTTGTGTGGCAGTTTATGCAGGAAAGGTCCCCTGATGTCCTTTTCGGTGATCGTGTAATTCATAAGCACAGGCGCGTTGTCGGTTTCGAGCTTTTTCCAGACTTCTGCGCTGAGATCGCTCGTGCCCACAAACTCCAGCGCCTCGGCGTATGCGCGCAGCGCCTTCTTGGCGTTTTCGCCGAATCTTCCGTCGATCTCACCCGGAGAGAAGTGCGACCGGTCCAGCAGCACTTGCAGCCGTACGCCGAGAGGACTCGGTTTCTCGGCTGAAAGCGATCTTCCCGAGGGCTCGGCGGAATTGACGAAAGCAGGGGTCAGCTCGGCTCCAGTTGCCGGAGTTGCTGCCAATGCAATGAAAAAACCCAGCCATACGCGCGCAGGCACATTGATCCGACGTTTGGCGTTCGCGGCGGCCCGCGATTCCATGGATCCACTCCTTGCAAAAATTGCATAGGAGGCAACGAACGCGATCAGCGTTCGTTCCCGCTCGTCGCGGGCGCTCCGATGTCGGGAAATACGGTGCTTGTCCCGGTTGGACCAACCGCAGGTTCCCAGCGAACGATTCGGGGTCATTCTCGAGCGGTTGCTGCGGCTGTGGACCGGCTATCCGAAGATGCGCCGCTTTGAAAGGGAAGCCTGAGCCGCGGTACCTTCGTTGGAACCGGGCTGGCGGTCTGAAGTTCTTCGTCAAGCGGCTATTCACGACGAAAAGGTGTCGCCTTGACCCCGGCCAGGATTCGGGAAGCCTTGCGGAAGCTTCGGCACTCGATCGAGGAGCTCGGGCCGCATCAATCGCTTGCGTTGTTGGCTCTTCCCCTGTGTTTGGTTGAGCCTTCAAGGCTTGTTGCGGTCGCCCTGATCGGCGATGGGCATTGGCTTACGGGCACGGCAACGATTGCGGTCGCTTATACCGTGAGCCTGCTGTGTGTTGAACGGCTCTTCGTGATCGCCAAGCCCAAGCTTCTGAAGCTTCATTGGTTTGCGAAGGGGTGGGCATGGATGATCGTGCAGCGATACAGATTGGCAAAAGCATTTTCGCGGTAGTTTAGCCGGCTATTTCCGGCACCGCATGTCGGTCCGCCTTTCCTCAACCGCACTGCGCCGGCGCTCGACCACGATTGCCAGTGTCCCCTCGCCAGCGCCGAGCGTCGCGGGAGGCGTGCGGCTGATCCGTGCTGCAAGTTCGGTCAGATCGACGAATTCGTCGGCCTGGCGACGAATTTCGTCCACAATCACCGGTGGTTCGCTCGCGGTCGTCGAAACAACGGTGACCCGAACGCCGCGGCGTTGCAGCGCGGCGAGCAGCGGACGGAGATTGCCGTGTCCCGAGAACAGCACGATTTCATCGACGTGATCGGCTGTTTCCATGGCGCCGACCGCAAATTCGATGTCCGTGTTGGTCTTGATCTTGCGTCGTCCGCCATCGTCGACAAACTCCTTGATCGGCTTGGTAACGACCATGTAACCGTTGTAATCGAGCCAATCGACCAGGGGACGGACGGCGCAGTATTCCAGATCATCCATCACGGTCGTGTAGTAGAACGCCCGAAGCAGCTTTCCGCGCTCGTTGAACACTTCGAGAAGTTTTTTATAGTCGATCTCGAACCCGAGCGCCTTTGCCATTGCGTGAAGTTTGACGCCGTCAATGAACAGCGCAAGCTTGCCCCTACGATCTGCCATGTTGCCCCACAAATAACGGCAGAGGCGTTTCCCCTGCACGAGCGGCGATGAGCCGTACAAGATTGCTTACTTTGATCCCGGCGAGACCCGTCCGCGGTGTTTGGATGATATTAGCGAGTGCACTACTCATTCTTTTTTCGGTTCCCCAGCAGGTCCCCTGTTTTTCGATTGATGAAGTGGAGCCTCGTGCAGGCCCCGCATTTGACGACCTCGTATTCGTTTTCCGGCACGTCCTCGCCGTCGTCCAACCGGTGCTGGATGTTCAGTTGTGTTATTGGGCACTTGAAAACGAACGCCGCCATCCGCTCTCATTGCAGTCTGGTGATGCGGGCAGGGTAACTTGATCCAAAACACCGGGCCTTCGCCAACAGCCGGATTTTCCGGAAATGGATATCGTTTTTCACTCGCTCGCTGCGACCAAAGGTAGAAACCACGGTCGTACTTCCGTGGACGATGCCGAGCTCGCGGAGAATTTGTCGATTGTCAGCTGCGGCGAGCTGCTGGCTTTTTTCGCGCGGAGAAGGCGAGAATCGGTCGGCCGGTCGTGCAGGACGACGAACGGCGATCCGGAATCAGTAGACATCGCAGTGTCCGCTTTAGTATTGATTCAACCAAGCTGGTGCGGCCTCGCTTCCGACTTCAGTCCTCTTGCGACCTGGGCAGGCGTCACGAATGAATATTCATCCGATTCCGTCCTCGCCTGCGCTCTCGACGGTGCGCTGCTCGGATCCGGAAAAATTCGGTGCCATGTTGCCCGATATCAGGCGTCGGCTTCTGCCCCTCGGCACCGATTTCAGTTTTTCGCAGGCCGAACTCCAGCTTGGGCATCTTCGCCTCATCGTGGTGGAACGGCCGCCCTGCATCTCGGAGGGATATCTTGCAAAAACTCAAATCGGGATCGCGCTCTCGATGGACGATTCACCCGGGCTGAAGCTGAACGGCATATCGCTCGCCGAGCCCGCGCTGGTGACACACGGAGCGGCAATCCCGCACCACATCTTCCAGCCGAGTAAGTTGACGATCGCGGCGATGCTGGTGCCGGACGAAGACGGTGACCGCGGATGGCCCGAGCGAGTTCCGGCAGCCAGAGTTGATCGGATCCGGCCTACCGCCATTAAACACCTGCGCTCGACAATCCGGGATGTGCTGCAGACTGCTGCAGCGCTTTATCCGCCTTCATCCCTGCGACCGAACGTGGTGTCAGGCATGCGGCTGAGCTTGCTTGACGCGGTCGACCATGCCTTCCTCACCGCGCCGCGAGAAATGGAAGCCCGACCAGCTATTCGCAAATACGTCCGGATCTGCCGCCTCGTTGACGAATTCATACATGACGACGCTCTCGAAATACCGAGTAGTACCGAGATCGCGGATGCCGCCGGCGTCACCATCCGGACGTTGCACAATGCCATGATCGCGGTGAAGGGCATGAGCCTGCAGAAGTTCATGATGCTCAACCGACTATGGGCCGTGCGCGCGGCCTTGCTCCGGGCTGGTCCGGAGGAACTGATCAAAACAATCGCGCTTGACCACGGCTTTTGGCATCTCGGACGCTTCGCGCAGACCTACCGGGCGTTCTTCGGAGAATCGCCTTCGGACACCATGCTCCGACAGCCCGGTTGATCGCCGCGGCCTTTTCAACGGCTAATTCAACAAGGGCATGCATCGCCTGATCGCCACGAGCTTGTGCGTCAAGCCCCAGGGAAAGTCCGCACGGTCCTTCTCACGACGGTATCACCGGCGGATGATATTCGAGCGTGTAGGCCAGCGCCCACAGCAGGAACAGCACCACCGGGAGATGCAGCAGGAGTTGCAGGAAGGTGAATCCCACGACGTCGCGGGCGCGCAAGCCCAGCACGCCGAGCAGGGGCAGCATCCAGAACGGGTTGATGAGATTGGGCAGCGCTTCGGCGGCGTTGTACACCTGAACCGCCCAACCGAGATGCACCTTCAGATCGTTGGCTGCCTGCATCACGTAGGGCGCCTCGAGCAGCCATTTGCCGCCGCCTGACGGAATGAAGAAACCGAGGATTGCCGAATAGATCCCGATCACCAATGGGTAGGTATGCTGTGTCGACATGGCGACGAAAGCATGCGTGATCTGATCCGAAACGGTGACGCCCGCGCCATTTTTCGCCTGGGTCAGGATGGCGGCGATGGCACCATAGAACGGGAACTGGATCAGCACGCCGGATGTCGCCGGTACCGCCTTGACGACCGCGGCAAGGAATCGCTTCGGCTTCCAGTGCAAGAGCAGGCCGAGCATGATGAACATGAAATTGTAGGTATTGAGGTTGGAAATCGCGATCATCCAGTCCTGGCGGGCGAATTCGTTGATCACCCAGCCAAGAGTGAGCAATGCGAGCAGGACAGTGAGAATGGGAGAATGTTCGAGCCATTCCCCCGGCTGCTTCGGCGGCGCCACCTGGATCGAGTCTTCGCGCGAGACTTCGATCCCCATGGCTTCAGCAGTGACCGCGGTGTTGGGACCGGGGGCCGACCAGACCGCGATCGTGACTGAAATCACAAGAAGCACCAGGGTGATCACTACGGATTGCCACAGGAAAATCGTCTCGGAGAACGGGATCACGCCGCTGATGGCTAGCAGCGATTTCGGCAGGCTCGCCGCGTTTGCCTGCAACTGCGCAGCCGACGAAGACAGACCCATGGCCCAAGTCGCACCAAGGCCCAAATAGGCGGCGGCCGCTGCGGCACGGTAATCCATCCGCAATTCGCGTCGCGCCGCGAGCGCTACCACCAGAAGTCCGCCGAGAATGAGGCTGAGCCCCCAGTTGATCAGGGATGCCAGGATGCTGATGATCGCGACGAGCCCCACTGCGCTCGTGCCGGTCGCCGGCAAATCGGCGAGCCAGTGGATGAGCCGCTGCGCCGGGGCGGATGTGGCGACGACATAACCTCCGATCGCCACGAACGCCATCTGCATGGTGAACGTGATCAAGCTCCAAAAGCCGTTGCCGAACGCCACGCTGACGGCTGTCGGCGAAGCCCCGTTGATCAGCGCCGCGAACGCGACCACCACCACGGCGATGGCGACAAAAATAAAGGCATCGGGGAACCAACGCTCCGCCCAGGCCGTGAAGCCGATGGCGATCCGGACCATCAGACCTTCTTGATGTACCGGGCTGGGGGCGGATGCAGCGGTGCTCGTGGTCGTCGTCATTTCGGACCTCCTCCCGGTTTTTGGTATCGGCAGCTCGCCGCAGGCGCTTTTTTCTGATGTTCAATCCGCCTCACGATGGCTTCGTTGATCCAGATCAAGCAATGCCGCCACGTACTTGTTTTCGGCATTGCAAGATAACCGGGGTGGCGTTTGGACTGCCAGACACACCGGAATGCTTCAGACGATCTTCGATCCTGGCAGGCGATCTCGAAGGGATCGCGAGCAGCGCTTGAGGTAGATCAAGCAATCCCGCAATGGCCCATGCGAAGCTTTTTAATTGTCTGTGCTTGTCTCCACCGATCACGAAAAGGAGTCCGGTAATGGGCGGCCACAACAAAGCAGTCGCATATGCATTATCGGGAGCCGTGGTAGCGAGTCAGATCGTTGGTGCCGCTGCAACGCCGCTCCCGACCACTGTCGCGACGATGAAGTCGATGCTCGCCAATCTCGAAACGCCGATATATTGGCGTGGAGGTCGGGGCGGCTGGGGTTGGGGTCTCGGAGCGGGGTTGTTCGCGGGCGCGGTCGTCGGCGGAGCCATCGCCAGCGGCGCGTACGGCTATTATGGCGCGCCGTACTACTATGGATATCCATACCAACCCTACGGCTACGATTATCCGTACAGCTATTCCTATTCGCCTGCTTACTACGGATGCACCACGTACTGTGGATACCATCCTTACAACTACTGGTGAGGGCTTCAGTCGCACAGGCGCAGGAAACCAAAGCGCCCGACTATTCGTTTGATCGATATCCGGGAGGTGACAATGGCAAGCAACGCGCACTTCTATATCAACTGGGCCAAAGAACGTTTGGACGAGATGGATGCCATCCTGGCCTCGTTCGAAGGCAAAACAGCGCAGATGGCGGCCGACTCGAAGACCGCCGCGGATAATATGGTCGTCGATCTGCGAGCCAGGCGCGACGTTTTCCTGAATGAAATGAAGACGCAAGGCGAGGCCGGTGAAGCTGCGTGGCAGCAGACGAAGACCAGAATGGAATCCGAATGGAATAACTTCCAGGGTGAGGTCAAGAAATATGTCGAACGCTTCGGCGAGCAAATGAAACAGCAACGTACGGCATTCGAAGATGTTGCCGCGGCGCAGATGAAGGCCTGGCGCGAATCGGTCGAGAAATTTCAGACCTTTTCCGCGGAATTGGCCGCCAATCAACGTGGGCAGATCGATGCGGCGGTCCAGAAGATGAAGACGGACGCAACCGCCGCCGAGGAAAATCTCAAGAAGCTCGCCAAGGCGGGCTCGGAATCCTGGACCGTCCTGAGCGCCGGCCTTGCCGAATCTCGAGCCGCATTCGATCGAGCCAACCAGGCAGCGTGGGAGGCCTTCAAGCGCGCCAGTTCGGCCACATGAGACAGTGGCAGCCGGACCAACGCCGCTGCAACCGGTTGCGGCGGCGTTGCCATTGCGTGACCTGCCTCAAGCTGATTTTTCGATCCGCGATGGCCGCGACATGCCCCGAACTGGGAACGCGGATAACGGGAAGCGAAGCGGAAAGCTGATGCCCGGTCGCATTGATCTGGATCAACGTAAGGTGGCGAGAGCCACCTACGAATTGCCGACCAACATATGTGAGCGGGAGGACCAGGCATGATGTTGCACCGTGCCATGAGGGTTGCATCGTTAGGCTTCTGTTTCATCGTGCTCACCCCATCGGCGGTATTGGCGCAAAATCAACCGCCGCCTGCCGCTGCCTCGCCGGATCAGCCGCCGCCGTCCGCTGCCTCTCCCGCTCAGCCGCCGCCCGTCGCCGCTCCAGCTCAGCCGGCGCCCGCACCAGCTCCCCAGGCTCAGCCGGCGCCCGGCGCGGCTCCCCAGGCTCAGCCGGCAACTGCCGGGAAACTGCTCAAGCCCGAAGAGCTCGCAGCGCTCGTGGCACCGATCGCGTTGTATCCGGACAATCTGCTTTCGCTGGTCCTGATGGCCTCGACCTATCCGGTGGAGGTGGTGCAGGCCGATCGCTGGGCGAAAGACAACAAGAAGTTGAAGGGCGAGCAGTTGAAAGCGGCGGTCGACAAGCAGTCCTGGGACGACAGCGTGAAGTCCCTGGTTGCCACGCCCGATGTCCTAGCCATGATGAGCTCGAAGCTCGATTGGACCGTGAAACTCGGCGATGCTGTCCTGGCGCAGCAGTCCGATGTCATGGATGCAATTCAGCGCTTGCGTGCGAGAGCTGATGCCAACAACAAGCTGACGTCGACCAATCAGCAGAAGGTCACCAAGACGCAGGAGGGCGGCAGACAGATTATCATGATCGAGCCGACCGATCCGAACATGCTCTACGTCCCGTACTGGGATCCCGCCGTTGTGTATGGCGAGTGGCCGTATGCGGAATATCCTCCATATTATTGGGGATACCCCGGGTATATCGCCGGCGGGGTGATCGCGGCCGGACTTGCCTTCGGTGCCGGCTGGGCTCTCAGCAATTGGGGGTCAGGCGGATATTGGTGGGGCGGCGGTGTCAATTGGGGCAATGCCGGCATCATCGCCAACCGGCCACGGGTGAATCCGCTCGGCGGGGCCAACTGGCAACACCGGCCTGGCGCCCCTGGAGCAGGGCTACGGCCCGGTGCCGGGCAACGGCCGAGTATAGGGCAGCTTCCTGCTGGGGGTAGACCCGGTGCAGGACAACGGCCCGGCGGCGGCCAACGGCCGAGTGCAGGGCAACTTCCTGCTGGGGGCAGACCCGGTGCCGGACAGCGTCCGTCGAGCGGCCGGCCAAAGGCGGCGCAGCGACCTTCCCGCGGACGAGGCGGCGGAGTAGGAAACGTGAGGGCCGGACGAGCGAACATTGCCTCGGGACGCGGTCGCGCGAGCATCGGCCGTGGAGGTTTCCGCGGCGGCGGCGGCGGCGTGCGAGCGCGCGGCGGTGGCGGATTCCGCGGCGGCGGCGGCGGTGGCTTCCGTGGTGGTGGCGGTCGAGGCGGCGGTCGGGGCGGCGGACGGCGATCCGACATCACAGTCAAGCACGACATCGCGCTGCTTGGCCATCTTGCCAACGGTCTTGGCTACTATCGCTTCAGCTACAATGGCAGCGATCGCGCCTACGTCGGCGTCATCGCGCAGGAGGTGCAGCAGATCGCGCCGCAAGCGGTAGCGCGCGATCGCGACGGTTACCTGCGTGTCCATTACGACAAGATCGGCGTCAAATTCCAGACCTACGAACACTGGCTTTCGACGGGTGCGCAGTTGCCGAGCGCCGTCCCGATTTCGCACTGATGTTTGTTCGCGGCTTTTGTGATCGAGGAGGTGATCAAGAAAGCGCTCTATCCGATCTCGGTGCCGGGCGATTTCAAGGCTCTTCTGTTCTTAAGGATAGCTGATCCCAAGCGCTGGAGTCTCAAATGCAGCGATTTTTGCAAAAGGCAACTTTTGGCATTTTTGTTTGCCTGACCCTAGTGACGGCGGGCAACGTTCAAGCGCAAACGGCGGCCACAGACAAGGTGGGTGAACGTCTCGAAGGCGCCGTGCAGAAGCTTCGAGCGGCGTGCGCTGATGATCTCGCCAAATATTGCAGCTCGGTGACCCCGGGCGAGGGCCGATTGCTCTACTGCTTGATAGCGCATGAGGACAAGATCAGCACCAAGTGCGATTACGCCTTGTACAACGCGGCTCGCAATCTGGACCGGGCGATCGACTTCGTGGAACAGGCCGCGGACGCGTGTTGGCCCGACATCCAGAAACTTTGCGCCGATGTTCCCGAAGGCGGCGGCCACATTGCGCAATGCCTGATAAGCAAAAAATCAACAGCAAGTGCGGACTGCCAGAAGATATTGGAAAAGATTCCGACGACAAAATAGCGGCTCGATTACCGCCAACGTACACGGAACTCGCGCGACCAAACCTGTCACGGCGCAAGCATGTTGCGCGCCTCGGCGCTTCGAAGACTCTGTCGCGGCGCGTTGTTCACAACAACGAAGCTCATCCAAATTGCGCTTTTGCGGGCGGCATGGTTTTGTGGTTCGCCACGAAAGGCGAGACTCATTTTGTGACCAGGACGATTCACGCGGTCGGCGGAATAGCGGTGCGCAAGGGCGCGCGCCCGAAGGTGGCCGTCGTTCAGCGCAGCAAGGACAAGCTTTGGGTGCTGCCGCGCGGCAAGCTCAAACGCGACGAGCGGCCGGTCACTGGCGCGCGGCGCGAAGTGGTGGAAGAAACCGGGTTCCGGGTGCAGGTAGGTGAGTTCCTGGGTGTCATGACTTACCGGGCACGCGGCCGGCCGAAAATCGTGCAATTCTGGCTGATGCGAGCGGAATCCCGACCCACCTACCAGCTAATGAAGGACATCGCTGCGGTTGAATGGCTGCCGCTGGGTGCGGCGGTCAAGCGCCTCAGTTATCCGCTCGAAAAGCTTTTCCTGACGAATGTCGCGGGTCATGCCGTGCTTCAACACAGACGGCCCCAAACACGCAAAGTGAAATCGGCCGCGAACAAGGCACGGTTGCGGCGAAAGAGCTCGCAGCGGCGGACGCGCGCCTAGCCTTCGAAGCTTTTCTCAGAGCGGCGGTTCCGCTACAGGCGGCACCAGTGGCGCTGCAATACCGCGGCCAGGAGATTTCCAGAACGGTTTGGCGCTATCGAAGCGCCCATAGGCCTTTCGGGCACGGTCGAGCCATTTCTGAACCTGAGCCTGCTGATCGCCGATGATCAGTCCCGCGGCGAATGCGCGGTGGCGGCTTTGCTCTTCCGACAGGCCTTTCGCGCGATTGGCGATGATGTCCGAAAACAGGGCCTTGTGCGTGACGATGTCGTTCAACCGACCCAGCGAATTCTGCAATTGCATCAGGGCGGACTTGATCTTCTTGCCGTGTTTTGCCGACTTCTTGCCGGCATAGATGCCGGAAAAGAAGTCCACCGCATAGCGGGCTTTTTTCACTTGAATCCGGAGCCTGTGCAGTTGCTCCGCGTTGAGCTCGCCGATCCTTCTTCCCCGTCGCCTGATCTGCTTGCGGCGGTGCGAGAGCTGTTCGGCCGCATAGATCTCGATCGGCATTTCGCGATAGGCGCGTTTCAACGGGTCGTCCGAGGTCGTCCAGGGGCCTGCCTCGACCCATTCGGTGGTATCGAGGACCAGCGAACGAAATCGAGCCGACTGAACGGCCTCCTGCGCGTGCCGATAGCTCATCAGGCGCTTGCGGGTGAACATGTTGCTGATGCTGGCAAATCCCGGCTCGTTGGCATGCTGCTTTCGCAAAGGCTTGATGACTTCCGAGAGCAGCGTGTCCAGATCGCGCGCCGGGCCCAATTCCTGTGCAAGCCATCTCAGTTCGGTCTTGATCGCCTCTAGTCGGCCGTCGCTTGTCAGGGGGGAAAACAGCGACATGGCGGCGCGCAGCCGGCGCAGGGCAACCCGCATCTGGTGCAGCGCAATCTCGTTACGGCCGAGCATGGCGGGCACGTTCGCAACGAGATGGCGCAGGCAGGCCCGCCCGATCAACGCAAAGGCGCGTCCGGCGCTCGTTCCTGAAACCAACTCCGGATCGTATCCCGTTTCGGCGCCGGAAGCGGTCTTGTCGACCAAATCATAGCCGCGCTCGGGTTTGCTTTTGAATTCGAGATGAGCGGGTACTATGTCGAGAATGTCTCGCGCGATCTTGAAAAGATCGGACGGATTGCCCTGCCTGAGTTCAAGCTCGATTTCCGAAACCGGTTGCGAAGAGTCTGGCGCGAGGATTTGTCCTTCGTCGATCGCCAATATGATATCGGCACCGTTTCCATTGAGATGATAGGCCGTGCGCTCGATCCGGGTCTCAAAAACCGGCTTCAGCTCCTTGCCCACCTCATCGGTGAGAATTTGGCCGAGAGCGGTGTCCTTTACGCCAGAGATATCCGGTTGATCATCCGCGATTGCCTGTTCCCACTCCGACCGCTCGAACAGGCCGACGCCGGTATTGGCCGACTTGATGGTCT
>Ga0306925_10001033_pt1 | contig 21923 bp, 19 predicted proteins | sample flu12Cox44000176_FD_203755 | JGI IMG/M metagenome (GOLD analysis project Ga0306925, IMG submission 203755) | Lab enrichment of tropical soil microbial communities from Luquillo Experimental Forest, Puerto Rico - flux8day.12C.oxic.44.000.176 (v2)... | ecosystem: Environmental > Terrestrial >... | reverse complement strand
CGCTCAGCCCACCACCGTCTGATAAGAGTCGGCGCCGCGAGGCAACCAAATCGCTTGCCCCGCAGGCGCTTCCTGTCTCCGTTACCTTTGATGCCCCGGACGGGTCGGGCCGGTTCGGCGTCATGCCACCGGCGTCCGCCCGGGTTTGATCAGCAATTTGGCGCTAGCGTCATAAAGCATCGGTTCCGCGTTCACCGGTGCGCACGCGCACAATGGTTTCCACGGGGCTGACCCAGACTTTGCCGTCGCCGATCTTGCCGGTGCGCGCCGCCAGAATGATGCTGTCCACGACCTTGTCGACGATGGAGTCGTCGACGACGACCTCAATCCGAACCTTCGGCACGAAATCCACCGAGTATTCGGCACCCCGGTAGACCTCGGTGTGGCCCTTCTGCCGCCCGTAGCCCTGGATTTCGCTGACGGTCATCCCCAGGACGCCGGCCTCCTGCAGACTCGTTTTGACGTCGTCGAGGGTGAACGGCTTAACGATCGCGGTAATCAGCTTCATTTGTGCTCTGCCTCCACTGTCTCGACCATTAGCTCCTCGTGGCCGTTACGCGGGTCCTCCACGATCGCACGAGGAGGAAGCACCGCATGGGTGGCCACGGCGAAATCGTAGCCGCTCTCTGCGTGCTCGGCCTCGTCGATACCCGAGACCTCTTCCTCGGCACCGAGCCGCAGCCCGATCGTGTACTTGAGGACCAACGCGATGATCAGGGTGACGACGCCGGAATAGATCAGAACGCTGAACGCGCCGACCGCTTGCCGTTCCAGCTGTGCCCAACCGCCGCCGTAGAACAGTCCCTTGGATACGCCCGCGACGCCGTTGATGGCGGGGCTCTCCGGAGCGGCCAGCAGACCCACCAGTAGCGTGCCCGCCAAACCACCGACCAGGTGCACCCCGACCACGTCGAGCGAGTCATCGAAGCCGAGCCTGAATTTCAGCCCGCACGCCAGCGCGCAGACCACTCCGGCCACCAGGCCGATGACCAGCGCGCCAAGCGCGTTGACCGACGAGCACGACGGTGTGATGGCGACCAGCCCGGCCACGATGCCCGACGCCGCACCCAGCGTCGTGGCCTTCCCGTCGCGGATGCGTTCGGTGAGCATCCAGCCCAGCATGGCCGTGGCCGTCGCGATCGTGGTGGTCATGAACGTCGACCCGGCCGCGCCGTTGGCGCTGGTAGCCGATCCGGCGTTGAACCCGTACCAGCCGAACCACAGCAGTCCCGCACCGAGCATCACGAACGGCAGGTTGTGCGGCCGGAACAGCGTCGTCGGCCAGCCGCGGCGCTTGCCCAGCACGATCGCCAGCACCAGGCCGGCCACACCGGAGTTGATGTGGACCGCGGTACCGCCGGCGAAGTCGATCGCGTGTAGCTTGTTGGCGATCCAGCCGCCCTTCTCGGACGCGAAACCGTCAAACGCGAAGACCCAGTGTGCGACCGGGAAGTAGACAAAGGTCGCCCACAGCCCGGCGAACGCCAGCCAGGCGCCGAACTTCAGGCGGTCGGACACGGCACCCGAGATCAGTGCGACGGTGATGATCGCGAACATCAGCTGGAAGGCCACGAAGACCGTGGCGGGCAAGGTACCGGCCAACGGGATGTCCACCGCCGCGGTGCCCTTGCTCGGATCGGCCGCTACGGAGTTGACGCCGATGAGTCCCTTCAGGCCCCAGAAGTCCGTCGGTTTGCCCATGACGTTCCCGACGTCGTCGCCGAACGCGATCGAGTAGCCGTATAGCACCCACAGCACTGTCACCACGCCCATCGCGCTGATGCTCATCATGAGCATGTTCAGCACGCTTCTGGCTCGCACCATGCCGCCGTAGAAGAACGCCAGACCCGGCGTCATCAACAGCACAAGCGCGGAACTCGCCAGCATCCAGGCGGTATCGCCGGTATTGGGCTGGCCCAGCATCGGGTATGTCACTCGCTATCTCCTCCGGTCGGCCTCAATTGGCCGTCAGGCACGTGCCTGATGACCTGATCCAGAACCTTGCGCAATTGTTGTTTCGGCAGTGGGGCCACGGTGTTTCCGCGGCATTAACGTCCCACGCGGGGGTGGTGAGGGGGGTCAGCCGAGCAGCGCGTCCACGAAGGCGGCGGGCTCGAAAGGCGCCAGATCGTCGGGGCCTTCGCCGAGTCCGACCAGCTTGACCGGCACGCCAAGCTCTTGTTGGACCCGGAAAACGATGCCGCCCTTGGCCGTTCCGTCCAGCTTGGTCAGCACCGCCCCGGTGATGTCGACAACGTCAGCGAACACGCGGGCCTGCGCCAGGCCGTTCTGCCCGATGGTGGCGTCGAGCACCAGCAACACCTCGTCGACCGCGGCGCGCCGGGTTACCACCCGCTTGACCTTGTCGAGCTCGTCCATGAGCCCGACCTTGGTGTGCAGCCGCCCGGCAGTGTCGATGACGACGACGTCGGCACCGGTGGCGATGCCCTCGTCGACGGCGTCGAACGCCACCGATGCGGGGTCGGCGCCTTCGGCCCCGCGCACCACGTCCGCGCCCACCCGGGCGGCCCAGGTCTCCAGTTGATCGGCCGCGGCGGCCCGGAAGGTGTCGGCGGCGCCCAGCACGACGCGCCGCCCGTCGGCCACCAACACGCGCGCCAGCTTGCCGACGGTGGTGGTTTTTCCGGTGCCGTTGACACCGACGATCAGCAGCACCGAGGGATGGTCGGCGTGCGGCAGCGCGCGGATCGAGCGGTCCATTTCCGGGTGCAGTTCGTTGATCAGCACGTCGCGCAGCACGGCCTTCGCGTCGGCCTCGGTACGCACGTTGTCGCTGGCCAGCCGGCCGCGCAGCTGCGCGATCACCGACTCGGCGACAACCGGGCCCAGGTCGGCGACCAGCAGGGTGTCCTCGACGTCCTGCCAGGATTCTTCGTCCAGATCGCCGCCGCCGATCAAGCCCAGCACGCTGCGGCCGAGCGCATTCTGCGACCTGGCCAGCCGGCCGCGGAGTCGCTCCAGCCGGCCTTCGGGCGGGGCGATGGCCTCGATCTCGGCGGCCTCCGGGGCCGGCGGGGCCTCCGGGGCCGGCGGGGCCTCCGGGGCCGGCGGGGCCTCCGGGGCCGGCGGGGCATCTGGGGCCGGCGGCGCGGCGGGCGGCGGCGCGAGGGTCTCGGGCTCGGGGAGTTGAACGTCGGAAATCGTGCGCCGGGGCGCGTCGCGGGGAATGGTCGCGTCGTCGCCTACTGCGGGCAGCCCGCTGGTGTCGATCCGGTCCTCGACCGTCTGCGTCCGGCTGAACGTGATGCCCGACGACGCGGTGTAACCACCGGAACGGTCGAGTGCGCCGGGTTCCGGCCGGTCCGACAGGCTGATCCGTCGCCGACGGTAACGCGCCAGGCCCAGGACGAGCGCGGCGATGACGAGCAGGGCGGCTATAACTCCGAAGACCGCGACGGCGATCCAAAGACCTTGTGACACGCTGACATTCTTTCAAGCGGTCCGATGCCGCCGGGACCGGCCCTACGAGGAACTCGAGACCAGCTGCTCCACCTGCTGACCGCGCATCCGCTGTGAGATCACCGCGGTGATGCCGTCGCCCTGCATGGTCACGCCGTAGAGCGCGTCCGCGACCTCCATCGTCGGCTTCTGGTGGGTGATGATGAGGATCTGCGACCGGGCCCGCAACTGTTCGAACAGGCCGAGCAGTCTGCGCAGGTTGGTGTCGTCGAGCGCGGCCTCCACCTCGTCCAGGATGTAGAACGGCGACGGGCGGGCCCGGAAGATCGCCACCAGCATCGCCACCGCCGTCAGCGCCTTCTCGCCACCGGACAGCAGGGACAGCCGAGTCACCTTTTTGCCGGGCGGACGGGCCTCGACCTCGATGCCGGTGGCCAGCATGTCGTCGGGGTCGGTCAGCCGCAGCCGGCCCTCCCCGCCGGGGAACAGCGAGGCGAACACGTCCCGGAATTCGCGTTCCACGTCGGCAAAGGCGTCACTGAACACCTGCAGGATGCGGGCATCCACGTCGGCGACGACGCCGAGCAGATCCTTGCGGGCGGCCTTGACGTCCTCGAGCTGGGTGGACAGGAAGTTGTAGCGCTCCTCCAGCGCGGCGAACTCCTCCAACGCCAACGGGTTGACCCTGCCCAATTCGGCCAGCTCACGCTCGGCCCGTTTGGCCCGGCGCTCCTGGGTGGCGCGGTCATAGGGAATCGGCGCGGGCGCGAAAACCTGCTCGCCGCGCTCCTTGGCCTGCTCGTATTCGGCGATTTCCAGATCGGTCGGCGGCAGCTGATTCTCCGGACCGTACTCGGCGATCAGGTCGTCGGGCGACATGCCGAACTGCTCGAGCACCATCTGCTCGAGCTGCTCGATACGCAGGGCCGCCTGGGCGTTGGCCACCTCGTCGCGGTGCAGCGAATCGGTGAGAGTGGCCACCCGGGCGCCCAGTTGGTGCACCTCGTCGCGGACGGCCGCCATCGCCGCCGAGCGCGCCTGGCGTTCGGCGACCAGCGCGTCGCGGATTGCCGATGCCGCGTCGACCACCCGGTTCAGCCGTTCCGCCAGCAGCCGCCCGGCATCGGCCACCGCGGCGGCCACCGCGGCCGCGCGCAGCCGCGCTGCGTGGGCTTGCTGCGCCCGCGCCCGCGCTTCGCGTTCGGCAGCGGCGGCCCGGCGCAACGAGTCCGCCCGCCCGCGCACCGCGTTGGCACGCTCCTCCGCGGTCCGCACCGCCAGCCGCGCCTCCACTTCGACGCCGCGGGCGCTTTCGGCGGCGGCGACGATCTGGTGACGGACCTCTGCGTGATTGGGCTCTGCCGCGTGCGCAAGCGGGGTCTGCTGGGCGTTGCGCAGCCGGGTTTCCAGTTCCGTGACCTCGTCGACGGTCTGCGTGCGCCCCGCTTCCAACTCCTCGCGCTGGCGCAGCAACCGGTTCCACTCCTCATCGGCGGTCCGGGCCTCCTGCCCGAGCCGTCCCAGCTGCTCGTACATCGCCGAGATCGCGGTGTCGGATTCGTTGAGCGCGGCCAGCGCCTGCTCGGCGGAATCCTGACGCGCGGCCTGCTCGGTCAGCGCGCCGGACAGCGCTGCGCTCAGCTGGGCCACCTGCGCCTCCGCGGCGGTCAACTCGCTGCCGGCCTTGTCGATTTCCGAAGTGAGCTCCAGCGTGGACAGCTTGCGGTCAGAGCCCCCACTCACCCAGCCCGCGCCCACCAGATCACCGTCGAGTGTGGCCGCGCGCAACGCCGGACGGGCCGCCACCAGATCCAGCGCCTGGCCCAGGTCGCCGACCACCGCGACGCCCGAAAGCATGGCGATCATCGCGCCGCGCAGCCGCTGCGGTGCCTCGACCAAGTCGAGCGCCCACAAAGCACCTTCGGGTAGCGCGGCCGCCGGCGCCGGTTGCGCGGCGGGCCAGTCACCCAAAACGAGGGCCGCGCGGCCTCCGTCGGCTTCCTTGAGGGCGGCGACCGCCGAACGGGCCGCGCCGATGCTTTCGGCGGCCAGCGCGTCGGCGGCGGACCCGAGCACGGCAGCCAGCGCCGCTTCGTAGCCGGGACGGACCTTGACCAACTTGGCGATCGGCCCGAAAAGACCTGTGCCAGCGTGGTTTTGGGTGAGCCAGGCCGCGCCGTCCTTGCGCTCCAGCCCCACCGATAGCGCATCGATGCGGGCTCGCAGCGAAGCCACTTCCCGCTCGGCGCCGCGCTCGGCCGCCTGCAGTTCGGCGACGCGTTCGTCGGCCAGCCGCAACGCGGCCACGCTCCGTTCATGTTGCTCGTCAAGGCCCACCTCGCCCTGATCCAGTTCACCGACGCGTGCCTGCACGGTTTCGAATTCCGCCCGGGTCTGCTGTGCGCGCGTGGCGGCCTCTTCAATGCGCTCGGACAGGCGCGCGACGCTGTCATCGATCGATTCGACGCGTGCACGCATGGTCTCCACCTGACCGGCCAACCGCGCCAGACCCTCGCGGCGGTCCGCCTCCGCCCGCACCGCCGCCAGATGGGCTCGATCGGCCTCGGCCGCTGCGCGCTCGCGCTCGGTCAATTCGGCGCGGGCCGCATCCAGCCGGGTCCGCGTCGCGGCCAGCTCCGCCAGCAGCTGCTGCTCGGCCGCTTCCATCTGTTGTGCCTCGGCATCCAACGCGTCGGGGTCGGTATCGCCCGTCGTCAGTGGCTCCACGTCGAGATGCTGAGCGCGTTCGTTGGCGATGCGCACCGTGGCGGCCACGCGTTCGGCCAGGGCGGACAGCCCGAACCAGGTGTGCTGGACGGATTCGGCCCGAACCGAGAGTTCGGCCAGCGCGGTCTCGTGCGCGGTCAATTCCTCGGAGGCCACCGTCAGGCGCGAGGCGGCGTCGTCGTGCTCACGGCGGATGGCGGCCTCGGCCTCGAAGATCGCGTCACGCTCCACCTGCCGGCTCACCAAGTCGTCGGCGGCCAGCCGCAACCGGGCGTCGCGCAAATCGGCCTGTATGGTCTGGGCGCGCCGGGCCACCTCGGCCTGACGCCCCAATGGTTTGAGCTGACGGCGCAGTTCGGTGGTCAGATCGGTGAGGCGAGCGAGGTTCGCCGACATGGAATCGAGCTTTCGCAGTGCCTTTTCTTTGCGCTTGCGATGCTTGAGCACGCCCGCGGCTTCTTCGATGAACGCGCGGCGATCTTCGGGCCGCGACTGCAGGATCTCCTCAAGCTTGCCCTGCCCGACGATGACGTGCATCTCGCGGCCGATGCCGGAGTCGCTCAACAACTCCTGAACGTCCATCAAACGGCAACTGGCGCCGTTGATTTCGTATTCACTGGCACCGTCGCGGAACATCCTGCGGGTGATCGACACCTCGGAGTACTCGATCGGCAGCGCGTTGTCGGAGTTGTCGATGGTGACGGTGACCTCGGCGCGGCCCAGCGGGGCTCGCGACGAGGTGCCGGCGAAGATGACGTCTTCCATCTTTCCGCCGCGCAGTGTCTTAGCTCCCTGCTCCCCCATCACCCACGCCAGCGCATCGACGACGTTGGATTTGCCGGAGCCGTTGGGCCCGACGACGGCGGTGATACCCGGCTCGAAACGCAGAGTCGTCGGCGCTGCGAAGGACTTGAAGCCCTTCAGCGTCAGACTCTTGAGGTACACGGCGTGCCAGGATACCGGTCAAATTGCCCGGCCCAGCCTCCCTCATGGGGTGTCGGCCGGCCCTAAATCTCCCTGTCGACGCACTGGCCACAGAGGCCACATCCGTCACTGAGACAAGTGATGTTGCCTTCCGAAACGCGATAGCACGGGTGCTATCAGCGCTCGACGAATCCGCTGAACTGCTCCGCCGGTTGCGACCAGTCCGCATCGACGTTGTCGACGCGGCCCGGCCTGGAAGACCACGAAGCGCCGCCGTCGAGGAGCCGCAGCAATTTCTCGCCCGCCTCGCGCGGCCCCTGGGCGATTACCAGGACGCGACCGTCGGCCAGGTTCGCCGCGTACCCGGTGAGGCCGAGCTCCAGCGCCCGGCAGCGGGTCCACCAGCGGAAACCGACCCCCTGGACCTGACCGTGCACCCAGGCGGTGAGCCGGACATCAGGATCCGGCATCGGCCACCTCGAAGTTGACGGTGGTACCGGACTTGAGGGTGCGCCCGACGGTGCAGACCAGGTCGACGGCCCGGTTGACGACCACTAGCAGGCGTTCCTTCTCGTCGTCGGACAATCCGGACAGGTCCACTTCGAGGGCCTCCTCGAGCAGCGGGTAGCGCTCTTGTTCTCGGTCGGCCGGGCCGGACACCTTGACCACCGCTTTGTAGTCGTCGCCGAGCCGGCGGGCCAGCGGCTCGTCGGTGGACATGCCGCTGCACGCGGCGAGCGCGATCTTCATCAGCTCGCCGGGCGTGAACACACCGGCAACGTCCTCGGAGCCGACGAGTACCTGCGCCCCCCGCGAGCTATATCCGGTGTAGCGGCGCGATCCGGTGCGCTCGACCCACAGTTCCGTCATGCGTCCATTTCTACCCGTCGCTACGCCTATCATTCCTTTCGTGCCGACGGTCATCTTCGTGCCGGGCACCCGTCCGGGAAAGCCGCTGACGGCGGACCGGCAGCACACGATCATGACGTCGGCTTTCGGCGGCGCGTTCGCCGGGTCCGACTACGCGCGACGGCGACTCAACTATCCGGCCAAGTTCTGGCCGTTGACGGGCACTTCGTCGCCAACCGTGGGCGCGTCGATCGCCCAAGGCGTGCCGATGCTCGACGACGCCATCAAAAGCACGGCTGGCGAAATGGTGCTGGTCGGATTCAGCCAGGGGTGCCTGGTGATCGAGCAAGAACTGCGCAACCTCGAGACCGACCCCGACTCCCCGCCACCCGCCGACATGAGCGTCGTCCTCGTCAACGATCCGATCAGGCCGGGCGGGATGCTCAGCACCTTCTTCGCGCCTGGCCGGACCATCCCCGTGCTCGACTACACCCTGATCGAGCCGGCCGACACCCAGTACGACGTGACCGTGATCAAGCGCGAATACGACGGCGCCGCCGACTGGCCCGAAAACCGTCGCGCCCTTGCCACCATGAACGCCATCGCCGGGTTCCTGATGATGCACTGCGGACTGCCGCGATCGGCAAAGCGGCCACACCCGTACCTGCCTAACAGTTCGACGCCGGTGCTAAACATGACCACGTGCCCGCGCGGCGGCACCGTCACCACATACCTCTACCCGACGTGGCCGCTGCCGCTCACCCGGTTCCTGCCGACGTGCGCGCGGGACTTCGCCTCGGGAATCATCCGGCCGCGCGTCGACGCCGGATACAACCGGGCCGCCCAGAAATACAGCTGGTGCGGGTAGCCGATAGGGCCTTTATATGCGGGTAGCCGATATGGCCTTTAAATCCGCCAACATCACGTATTTTGTTGTCCACGGCGTAATGTGAGAACGGAAGGTGTCAGATGTCGTTTGTGATCGCGGCCCCCGACATGGTGATGGCCGCGGCGACCGATTTGGCGAATATCGGTTCGACGATCAGCGCGGCCAACGCGGCCGCGGCGGCCCCGACGACGGGTGTGCTGGCGGCGGCCGGCGATGAGGTGTCGGCGGCCATCGCGGCGCTGTTCTCCGGGCACGGGCAGGCATTCCAGGCACTGAGCTCCCAGGCCGCCGCCTTTCACGGGCAGTTCGTGCACAACATGACCTCCGGTGGCGCCGCTTACACCGGCGCCGAGGCCAGCGCCGCGCAGAGCCTGCTCGACATCCTCAATGCGCCCACCCAGGCGCTGCTGGGACGCCCGCTGGTCGGCAACGGCACCAACGGCGGCACCGTGAACGGGGTCGGACAAGACGGCGGGCCCGGCGGGATATTGATGGGCGATGGCGGGGCCGGTGGGAATAGCACCAACCCTGGAGCGCCCGGCGGTAAGGGCGGGGCGGCCGGGTTGCTCGGCAAAGGCGGTGCCGGCGGGGCAGGTGGGAACAATCCCGCCGGCGTCGGCGGAAACGGCGGGGCGGGCGGGGCCGGCGGGGTGTTCGGCGCTGGCGGCGCCGGCGGCATCGGCGGGTACGGCTCAACCCACGGGGGTACCGGCGGGGCGGGCGGGGCCGGCGGGCTGTTCGGCTTCAAGGGACCCCTTCAGGTCACCGGCGGCGCCGGTGGCGCCGGCGGCGGCTCCGCGGGGATCGGTGGGACGGGCGGCGCCGGCGGGGGCGGCGGGCTTTTGGGCAGCAGCGGCGCCGGCGGCGTCGGCGGGGCCGGCGCGACCGGTGGGGCCGGCGGGGTCGGCGGGACCACCTTGGTGTGGGGCAATGGCGGGGCCGGCGGCGTCGGCGGCGCGGGCATAGCGGAAGACGGCGGGCAAGGCGGTCACGGCGGAACCAGCGGCGCGTTCGAAGGCTCCGGAGGGGCCGGCGGGGCCGGCGGCGCCGGGAACATCAATGGCGGTAACGGCGGCGGCGGCGGCGCCGTCCGAGGGATCTCCGGCGACGGCGGCGCCGGCGGCGCCGGCGGCATGGGCCTCACCGGCAACGGCGGGGCCGGCGGTAACGGCGGCGACTCCAACCCCGTAGACGGCAACGGCGGCGCCGGCGGCCGCGGCGGGTTCGGCGTGATCACCGGCGGAAACGGCGGGGCCGGCGGCAGGCCCGGAGCATTCGGCGGCGGCGGGGCCGGCGGCGACGGCGGGGGGAGCTTAGGGACCGGCGGCAACGGCGGCAACGGCGGCAACGGCACGGTGTTCGGCAACGGCGGCGACGGCGGCGACGCCGGGGCCGGCCCAACCCCGGGCAAGCCCGGCACCGGCGGCGCCGGCGGGTTACTCGGCCAGCCCGGGAAGAACGGAACGTAGCCGGCTGGACGTCACCGACGCGGCCGCGGCTGGCACCGGGGGCAGTAGAACGATGAGCGGTTCATGAACTTCTCTCGGCGCATCACCGCGCCGCATCGCCGGCAGCTTTCGCCTTCGCGGCCGTAGGCGTCCAGGGATCGGTCGAAGTACCCCGACTCGCCGTTGACGTTGACGTAAAGCGAGTCGAAGGAGGTCCCACCTTTCGCGAGCGCGTCACGCATCACGTCGGCGGCGGCGTCCAGGACGGCGGTCAGCTGTCGGCGGCTCAACGTCGCGGCGATCCGCGCGCCGTGCACCTTGGCGCGCCAGAGCGCTTCGTCGGCGTAGATGTTGCCGATCCCCGACACCACCCGCTGGTCGAGAAGCTGCCGCTTGAGCTCGGAATGCTTGCGCCGCAACACTTTCACTACTACGTCGGCATCGTATCGGGGGTCCAGCGGGTCACGCGCCAAATGGGCGATCGGCACCGGCACCACGCTGCCGTCCACGCTCGTCAGGTCGGCGAGCATCCACCCGCCGAACGTGCGCTGGTCGGCGAAGCTCAGGACCGTCCCGTCGTCGAGCAGCGCCGAGATGCGAACGTGGTCGGCGCGCGGCACGGCACCCAGGAGCATCTGGCCGCTCATGCCGAGGTGGACAACGAGCGCCGTGTCCGAGTCCGACCCCGGCGGCTCCGTGTCGACCAGCAGCCACAGGTACTTGCCGCGCCGATCGGTTCCGGTGATCCGCGCGCCGAGCAGCCGCGAGGTAAGGTCGGCGGGGCCCGCATCGTGGCGGCGCACCGCGCGCGGGTGATGCACCCGGACCGCCGTGATCGTCTTGCCCATCACGTGGGCTTGCAAGCCGCGGCGCACCACCTCGACTTCGGGCAGCTCAGGCATCTAGACGGACGTTTTCCCCGCGGTGTCCAGCACATTCCAAGCCGTCGATGCGGCTTTCTGCTCGGCTTCTTTCTTGGTGCGGCCCACGCCCGTCCCGTATTCGGTGTCCATCACGACGGCCACCGCGGTGAATTCCTTTTCGTGGTCGGGACCGGTCGAGGTGACGACGTAAGTCGGCACCCCCATACCTCGCTCCGCGGTCAGCTCCTGCAGGCTGGTCTTCCAGTCCATGCCGGCGCCGAGGGCAGCCGCGGCCTCTATCAGTGGCACGAACAGGCGCAGAACCACATCACGGGCCACCTCGATGCCGTGCTCCAGGTAGATCGCGCCCAGCAGCGATTCCATCCCGTCGGCCAGAATGCTGGACTTGTCCGCACCGCCGCTGACCACCTCGCCGCGTCCGAGCAACAGATGGGCGCCAAGACCCTCGTCGGTCAATTGCCGCGCTACGCCAGCCAGTGCCCGACTATTCACCACGCTGGACCGTAGCTTGGCCAGGTACGACTCCGGCTGATCGGGATAGCGATGGTAGAGCTCGTCAGTGACGGTGAGGCTCAGCACGGCGTCGCCGAGAAACTCCAGGCGCTCGTTGTTGGGCAGCCCGCCCTGTTCGTAGGCATACCCGCGGTGTGTCAACGCCAGCGAGAGCAGCTCATCGGACAGATCGACACCGAGCGCGTCGAACAGCGCCTGTCGCGAGGTCACCGCTCGTCCTGCGGGGTATCCGGGTCGGGCGGTTGCTCGGGCGAGTGCTCGTTTGGTTTAGAAGGCAGCATCTCAGCCAACTTGGCCCACCGCGCGTCGATGCGGTCATGGTGATGGCCGGGCTCAGCGGCGAGCGGAACGCCGCATTCGGGGCACAATCCCGGGCAGTCGGGGCTGCACACCGGCGAGAACGGCAGCTCCAGCCCGACGGCGTCGATGATCGACTGCTCCAGATTGATGGTCTCGTCGACGATGTGACCGACCTCGTCTTCCTCGGTGGTCGCCTCCGTCGTGCTGTGCGGGTACGCAAACAGTTCAGTCAGCCCTACTTCCACCCGCCCGGTCACCTCGGTCAGGCAACGGGCGCATTCGCCGACGGTGGGCGCGCTGACCGTTCCGGTGACCAACACGCCTTCGGACACCGACTGGACTTGCAAGTCCAGCTCCAACGGGGCGCCCACGTCGATCGCGATCATCGGCAGTCCGATGCGCGACGGACTGGGCACGGTGTTTCGCAGCGTGACCATCGCCCCGGGACGTCGCCCGAGTCGGGCGATATCGACGATCATCGGTGAGGTCTGATGGCGCTGCGTCGTGGTGCTGTGCTGCCGCGTCATAGGAGAAATCCTACGGCGCCGGCCGGGTAACACCAGGGCGCGGACGCCGGGTTGACGTGCTGTGCGGCGTCAGCGCGTCGCGTAGTCGTGGGTACCGGCCGCCGTCCGGAGCTGGTGGCGGCCGCGCCCCACGGACCGGAGCGTGCCGTTGAGAAACTCCTCGAACTCGGCAAGCTTGTTGTCCACGTAGATGTCGCACTCGCCGCGCAGCCGGTCGGCCTCGGCGTGCGCCGTGTCGATGAGACGAGTGGCTTCGGCGTTGGCGGCCTGCACCACCTCGTTCTGGGACACCAGGAGCTGCTGTTCCTTGATGCCCTCTTGCACGGCCTTCTCGTATGCGATGTTGCCGTTTTCGATCAGCCGGTCGCACTCGGCCTGCGCGCGGCTGATGCCGGCTTCGTACTCGCGTTTCGCCGCGGTGGCGATGCGAATCGACTCCTCGCGAGCCTCACCCACCATCCGCTCGCTGTGCTGGCGCGCCTCACTGACCATCCGGTCGGCCTGCGCCTTGGCGTCGGAAAGCAGCCGGTCGGCCTCCGCACGGGCGTGGTTGAGCATCGACTCCGACTCGGTGGTCGCCGAGGAGACCATGGATTCGGCGTGCGCCTTGGCGTCCTGCAGCATCGAATCACGCGCGTCCAGCACGTCCTGGGCGTCGTCCAGCTCGGCCGGGATCGCATCCTTGATGTCGTCTACCAGCTCCAACACGTCACCGCGGGGCACAACACAGCCGGACGTCATCGGCACGCCACGCGCTTCTTCGACGATGGCGCCCAATTCGTCCAGCGCTTCAAAAACTCGGTACACGGCCATACCCTCCTGGCGTCTTGCAAAAAATCCTGTTGTTACCAGTGTGCCTGGTGTTGCGTCTGTGACAGTGGTGGCGAGCCGGTGTGTCGGGCATTTGCTCGCGCAATGCCGAAGCATGCCGGCACCGGCACTGCCGGTCGGAAGCGAAATCCATAGAAATGCCCGTTCATGCCGTGCTCACGGGCCGAATCGCCGCGCGAGTTATTCAGCCCGTATTTTTGCCCGGCCCCCGCGCCGAATTTGCAGCCATTCTAGGGGACCGGGCAGGCAGGGGCGCAAAACAGGGGCCAAAAATGGGCCATGCCCACCTCCGGCGCGGTTGATTTATACCCCCGAGGGGTATATGTTGACGGGCGGACGACGGCGGCGGCGCTGAGGGCCTGCCGTCAGGATCACCGAATCACGCAACCGAAGCGGAGGTCCAGTGAGAGCGCTGGCAGCGGTCGGACACGCCCTGGAACTGGCGGGGTCCATGACGTGGGAAATCCTGTGGGCGTTGATCCTGGGCTTTGCCCTGTCGGCGGTCGTGCAGGCGGTGGTGCGTCGCTCGACGATCGTGGCCTTGATGGGCGACGACCGACCCCGCACCCTGGCGGTGGCGGCCGGACTGGGGGCGGCATCGTCGTCGTGCTCGTACGCCGCCGTGGCCCTGGCGCGCTCGCTGTTCCGCAAGGGTGCCAACTTCACCGCCGCGATGGCGTTCGAGATCGGCTCCACCAACCTCGTGGTGGAGTTGGGCATCATCCTGGCGCTGCTGATGGGCTGGCAGTTCACCGCCGCCGAGTTCGTCGGCGGCCCGCTGATGATCGTGGTGCTCGCCGTCTTGTTCCGGCTGTTCGTGCGGTCCCGACTCGTCGACGCCGCCCGCGAGCAGGCAGAGCGGGGAATCGCCGGCTCGATGGAAGGCCATGCCGCCATGGACATGTCCATCAAAGGGGAGGGCTCGTTTTGGCAACGGCTCTTTTCCCCGCAGGGCTTCACCTCGGTCTCGCACGTGTTCGTCATGGAGTGGTTGGCGATTCTCCGGGACCTCGTTTTGGGCCTGCTGATCGCCGGTGCCATCGCGGCGTGGGTGCCCGAAAAATTTTGGCAGACCTTCTTTTTGGCTGACCACCCGGGCTGGTCGGCACTATGGGGGCCGCTCGTGGGTCCCATAGTGGCGATCGTGTCCTTCGTCTGCTCGATCGGCAATGTGCCACTGGCCGCGGTGCTGTGGAACGGGGGCATCAGCTTCGGCGGTGTCATCGCGTTCATCTACGCCGACCTGGTGATCCTGCCGATCTTGAACATCTACCGCAAGTACTACGGCACCCGGATGATGCTCACGCTGCTGGGCACCTTCTACGCCGCGATGGTCGCCGCCGGTTACCTCATCGAATTATTGTTCGGGACAACAAGTCTCATTCCAAAGCAGCGCAACGCCACGGTGATGCAGGCGGCGATCTCGTGGAACTACACCACCTGGCTCAACATCGCCTTCCTCGTCATCGCGGCGATACTGATCGCCCGGTTCATCACCAGCGGCGGGCTCCCGATGGTGCGCATGATGGGTGGCTCCCCGGACGCCGGACGCGACGACATTCACGAAAGTCATTAGAGCGGACAGACGGATCGAATCGCTTGCACCACTTGCGTTTCAGTCCCGCCCAACGCCACCATGATGCGCTCAATGCGGGATACGAAATACGGCATCGATGCGCCCCTCGTATGACGCGGCGATGATCAGCGGGTGATGGCGTCCCAGTCGACGACGCACAGTTGGGGGTTAGCCTGGTCCACCGCGCAAGGCAGTTGGAGTCCGATGGCGAGATTGGGAACCTGGGTTGGGGGTACCGGCTGCTGGGTTCGAGCTTCCATCGGGGCCAGATTCGGGAAGTGAAGCTCGATGACGAGCTTGTAATGTGGGGCGTCAAGCAATTCCGGCCTGCTGGGAGTCCTGCCAAGGCTGCGGGGCGTAGTCCCGGTGGGAGCGAACGACTTAAGTACCCCCCATACGCGCTGACCCGACGCGAGGATAACTGCTGCCGAATGGACCGGGTTTAACTGATTGGCTGGAACGGCATATTCGTGCTGATCGCGCTGGTACCATTGCGGTTCGCGCTGGTACCATCGCGGTCCGCTCAAATCGATCCGAACATTTCGCGGGTTGCTGGAATCAACCTGTACCCCGACAGTCGCGCCGGGCCGAACTGCGCCCATCACCCACGGGGCAATAGTCTTCCAAACCTTCACGTCGTAAGGTTCGCGGCCAGGGACTGCCACCCTCAGTCCGATTCGGCACATAATTTTGGGGACCAGTGAGTTCTGCGCCATTTCGCCGATCGACCTCATCGATAAAACGACCGCGGTTCCCGTCAGTGCGGGACCGCGAAACTTCGGCTCCCTGAACATCCACCACAAGGCCAAGACGATTGTGGGGATTGGCAATGTGAAAGCCAAGGCGACCACGACGCTGGTCATGCCGTGGAGCTGGGTCGCCAGGTAAGCCGGGTGCATCGGTGCAGGCTAGCACCGGTCACCGCGCAACATAGCAAACAAACACGGGAAGAGCGTTGACCCAACCCAAATACCGATGGCGCCATGATGGACGGTATCCTGGCCAGCGAAAATTCCCATCTCGCGATCTTCTAACCGGGACCCATCGGCTAAGGAACCCATGATGGCGGACTCCGCGGTGCCAGCGCCGACAACGGACGGCAACTATCCGCCACCGCCCGGCGGCCCGCCGCCGCCGGCCGACATCGGTCGGCTGTTGCTGCGGTGTCATGACCGGCCGGGACTGATCGCCGCGGTAAGCAACTTTCTGGCCCACGCCGGCGCAAACATCATTTCCCTGGATCAGCACTCCACCGCGCCCGAGGACGGAACGTTCTTGCAGCGGGCGATTTTTCACTTGCCCGGCCTAACGGCTGCCCGAGACGCACTGGAGCGCGAGTTCGCGACTACCGTGGCCGACAAGTTCAATATCGATTACCGGTTTACCGAGGCCGCCAAGCCCAAGCGGGTCGCCATCATGGCGTCGAAGGAAGACCACTGCCTATTGGATCTGCTGTGGCGTAATCGTCGGGGCGAACTTCAGATGTCAGTTGTCATGGTGATCGCCAACCACCCGAACCTGGCCGAGTATGTTCGCCCCTTCGGGGTGCCGTTCATCCATATCCCGGCCACCCGCGAGAGCCGCGCCGAAGCCGAACAGCGACAGCTCCAGTTGCTCAGCGGCAACGTGGATTTGGTGGTGCTGGCGCGCTACATGCAGATACTGAGCCCGGCGTTTCTCGACGAGGTCGGCTGCCCGCTGATCAACATCCACCATTCGTTCCTTCCGGCCTTCATCGGCGCAGCCCCATACAAGCGCGCGCGGGAACGCGGTGTCAAGCTGGTCGGCGCCACCGCCCACTACGTCACCGAGGTGCTCGACGAGGGGCCGATCATCGAGCAAGATGTGGTGCGCGTCAACCACACCCACACGGTCGACGATCTGGTGCGCATGGGTGCCGACGTCGAACGCGCGGTGCTTTCGCGCGCCGTGCTCTGGCATTGCGAGGACCGAATTATCGTCCACGACAACCAGACCGTCGTCTTGTGAATGCCGTGCGGCGCGTCGAGCGCTACACCGCTAGCAGCGCCGCGACCGCAGACGGATCCTTGTAGTACATGTCGAGTTCCACAATCAGGCCCGCGCGAACTGTATAGATTTCAACCAAACTCATCTCGACGCTCCGGCGGGAGGCACGCCCGGTGAACTTCAGCCGGGAGCGCACCGCAACGGTCTCGTCCGCCAGGAGATACTGAGGCGTTGGGCGCAGTGTGAGCTCCCATCCCTCGTTCATCGTCGCCAACAGGTCGAAAAAGGCTTGCGGACCGCGATATTCGCCGCTGTAGGGCACACCGCCGGCTTCGTAAGCCTTTCCTCGACAATCGCGTCCATGAACCTGCCGACCGTGGCTTGTTAATCCCCCGCGCTCATCGGTCGCCGGCCAACCTGTCGCGCAAGCGACGGTTGACCGGTTCGGGCAGTAGCTCTGACACGTCACCGCCCAGCATCGCAACCTCTTTGGCCAACGACGACGACACGAACGAATACCGCGGAGTGGTCGCCACGAAAAAGGTGTCGACCCCCGCGATGTGCTTGTTCATCTGCGCCATCTGCAGCTCGTATTCGAAGTCGGTGCCGGTGCGCAGACCCTTCACGATGGCGGTCATCCCCAGGGATCTAACAAGGTCGACCACCAGGCCTTGCCCGGCCTCCACCCGCAGATTGGGCAGATGAGTCGTCGACTCCTCGATCATCGCGATCCGCTCGTCGAGGTCGAACATGCCCTTTTTGGCGGGGTTGATCAGGATCGCCACCACCACCTCGTCGAACTGCGCCGAGGCGCGTTCGAAGACGTCGACGTGGCCCAACGTCACCGGGTCAAAGGATCCGGGGCACACCGCGCCGCTCATGACGCGCGCCGGCGACGATGCAGAGCGGAGCGATGCTGAGGAGCGGCGCACATGACGGATGACGGTACACGTTGCCTCAGCGCCGTTCGGCCAGCTCCAAACGGGTGTCGCCGTAAACCCGCTGGGGCCACGCGGACCAGCCCTGCGGCCAGGTCAGCGCCGCGCCGCTGGCCGCCCGCTCGACCGCGGCAACGGTTCCCACGCGCACCCAGCCGTGGATGGTCAACGCGGCCAGGACGGCGTCCACCTCGGCGGCCCCGATGTCGTAGGGAGGGTCGGCCAGGACCAGGTCCACCGGAGACGGCGTGCCGGCCGCCAAGACGCTCGCCACCGCGCCCCGGCGCAGCGTCGCACCGCTCAGACCCAGGGCCTCGATGTTGCGGGCGATGACCGCTGCCGTGCGCTGGTCGGACTCCACGAAGAGCGCGGACGCGGCTCCGCGCGACAGCGCCTCGAGCCCCAGTGCGCCCGAACCGGCGTAGAGGTCCAGCACCGCCAGACCGCTGAGATCCCGTCGCGCGGTCACGATGTTGAACAGCGACTCACGCACCCGATCGGTGGTCGGCCTGGTTCCCCGCGGCGGGACGGCGATGCGGCGGCCTCCGGCAACGCCGCCGATGATCCTGGTCACCTGCGCCGCTCCTCCTCATCGCTTCGCTCCGCATCGTCGCCGGCGCGGTCAGTTGAGCACCGCCAGCAAGTCCCCGCCCTCCACCTGTGCGGTGCTGGACACCGCCACCCGCTGCACGGTGGCGTCCCTGGGGGCGGTGATCGGGGCTTCCATCTTCATGGCCTCGATGGTGGCGACGGTCTGGCCGGCGCTCACCTGATCGCCCTCGGACACCGAAACCGTGACGACCCCGGCGAACGGTGCCGCGATGTGGTCGGGATTGCCGCGGTCGGCCTTCTCCGCGGCCGGGACCGCGCTGGCAATGCTGCGGTCGCGCACCAGCACTGGCCGCAGCTGTCCGTTGATGATGCACATCACCGTTCGCATGCCGCGCTCGTCGGGTTCGGAGATGGCTTCCAGCCCGATCAACAGTTCAACACCGCGCTCGAGTTTCACCCTGTGTTCTTCGCCCTGCCGCAGGCCGTAGAAGAACTGGTTGGCGGACAGTTGCGAAGTATCGCCGTACGTTTCCCGGTGTTCTTCGAATTCCTTTGTCGGGCCTGGGAATAGCAGCCGGTTGAGCGTGGCCTGGCGTTTGTGTCCCGTCAGCGACAGGTTGGCCTCGTCTTCCGGGCTCAGTTGCTGAGTGGGCTTGGCCTGCCCGCGGCCGGCCAGCGCCTTAGTCCGCAGCGGTTCCGGCCACCCGCCCGCCGGGTCGCCCAGCTCGCCTCGCAGGAACCCCAGCACCGATTCCGGGATATCGAATCGTGCTGGGTCGAAAGCGAACTCGTCCGCGGTCACACCCGCGCCGACCAGCGCCAGCGCCAGATCCCCCACCACTTTCGACGACGGGGTGACTTTGATCAGGCGGCCCAATACGCGGTCGGCGCCGGCGTAGGCGTCTTCGACCTCCTCGAATCGATCCCCCAACCCGAGGGCGATCGCCTGCTGGCGCAGGTTCGACAACTGTCCGCCCGGAATCTCGTGGTGATACACCCGTCCCGTCGGACCCGGCAGCCCAGACTCGAAGGGCGCATACACTTTTCGCAGCGCTTCCCAGTACGGCTCCAGCGCGCACACCGCCAAGAGTGACAGACCCGTGTCGTACTCGGTGTGTGCGGCGGCGGCAACAATCGAGCTCAGCGCGGGCTGGCTGGTGGTCCCCGCCATGGGCGCGGCGGCACCGTCGACGGCATCGGCGCCGGCGCGCCAAGCGGCGACATAGCTGGCCAGTTGGCCGCCCGGGGTGTCGTGGGTGTGCACGTGGATGGGCAGGTCGAAGCGACTGCGCAACGCGCCTATCAGTCGGTGTGCCGCCTGTGGCCGCAACAGTCCGGCCATGTCCTTGATGGCCAGCACGTGCGCGCCCGCGTCCACGATCTGCTCGGCCAGTTTGAGGTAGTAGTCGAGTGTGTAGAGCCGCTCATCCGGGTCGGCCAGGTCACCGGTGTAGCACATGGCGACTTCGGCTACCGCAGAACCCGTTTCGCGCACCGCGTCGATCGCCGGGCGCATCGACTCGAGGTTGTTGAGCGCGTCGAAGATGCGGAAGATGTCGATACCGGTGGCCGTCGCCTCCGCGACGAACGCGGACGTCACCAATTCCGGGTACGGCGTGTAGCCGACGGTGTTGCGGCCCCGCAACAACATCTGCAGGCAGATGTTGGGCATCGCCGCGCGCAGCGCGGCCAGCCGCTCCCAAGGGTCCTCCTTCAGGAAACGCAGTGCCACATCGTAAGTCGCACCTCCCCAACACTCCACCGACAGCAGCTGCGGCACGGTGCGGGCGAGATACGGCGCCACCATCACCAGTCCGCTGGTGCGTACCCGTGTCGCCAGCAGCGACTGGTGGGCATCGCGAAACGTCGTGTCGGTAACGCCGACCGCCGGCGACTCTCGCAGCCAGCGCGCGAAGCCCTCCGGGCCCAGCTCGACCAGTCGTTGCTTGGACCCCGCGACCGGCGGAGCCTCCAGGTCGCTCGGATCTATAAAGGGCAGCTTGTCCTGCGCGTACACGGTTGATGTCCGCGTGCCGTGCGGCTGGTTGACGGTGACGTCGGCCAGATAGTTGAGGATCTTGGTGCCCCGGTCCGCCGACGCGCGAGCCGTGAGCAGCTGCGGCCGTTCGTCGATGAATGACGTGGTGATCCGGCCGGCCTGGAAGTCCGGGTTGTCCAGGACCGCTTGCAAGAACGGAATATTCGTCGACACTCCACGAATCCGGAACTCCGCGATCGCCCGGCGTGCCCTGGCCACCGCGCCCGGGAAGTCACGGCCCCGGCAGGTCAGCTTGACGAGCATCGAATCGAAGTGGGCGCTGATTTCAGCGCCCAGGTTGGTGCTGCCATCCAGGCGGATGCCGGCGCCGCCCGGGCTGCGGTAAGCGCTGATGCGGCCGGTGTCGGGCCGGAACCCGTTGGCCGGATCCTCGGTGGTGATCCGGCACTGCAGTGCGGCGCCGTGCGGCACGATGTTCTCCTGTCGCAGGCCCAGCCTTTCCAACGTCTCTCCAGACGCTATGCGCAACTGGCTCGAAACCAGGTCGACGTCGGTGATCTCCTCAGTCACGGTGTGCTCCACCTGAATCCGGGGATTCATCTCGATGAAGACGTAGTGACCGTTCTCGTCCAGCAGAAACTCGACAGTGCCGGCGCAGCTGTACCCGATGTGCCGGGCGAAAGCGACCGCGTCGGCGCACATCTGGTCGCGCAGCTCGGCGGCCAGGTTGGGCGCGGGCGCCAATTCGATGACCTTTTGGTGGCGACGCTGCACGCTGCAGTCACGCTCGTAGAGGTGGATCACGTTGCCATGGGTGTCGGCCAGGATCTGCACCTCGATGTGGCGCGGCTTGATCACCGCCTGTTCGAGATAGACGCCCGCCTCCCCGAACGCGGACTCGGCCTCCCGGCTGGCGGCCTCGATGGCTTCGGGCAGCGCGGCGATATCGGTGACGCGGCGCATGCCTCGGCCCCCGCCGCCGGCGACCGCCTTGACGAACAACGGAAACCGCATGCCCTCGGCGGCCGACATCAGCTCGTCGACCGAGGCCGACGGCGCCGACGACATGAGCACGGGCAGGCCGGCGGCACGCGCCGCAGCGATGGCCCGAGACTTGTTTCCGGTCAGCTCCAGCACGTCGGCGCTCGGGCCCACGAACGTGATGCCCGCGGCCGCACATGCCGCGGCCAAGTCCGGGTTCTCCGACAAGAACCCGTAACCGGGGTAGATGGCGTCGGCGCCCGCCCGCTGGGCCGTCTCGACGATTTCGTCAACGGACAGATAAGCCCGCACCGGGTGACCCACGTCGCCGATCTGGTAGGACTCGTCGGCCTTGAGTCGATGCTGCGAATTGCGGTCCTCGTAGGCGTAGACGGCTACCGTGCCGACGCCGAGTTCGTAGGCCGCGCGGAACGCCCGAACCGCGATTTCTCCCCGGTTCGCCACAAGCACTTTGGAGATCACCGTTGGCCCCTTACCTCCGCCGTCGCTTCACCTAAGAGAACCTAAGAGAACCTAAGAGAACCTAAGAGAACCTAAGAGAGAAGTGTCGACCAATGGTCCCAGGCGAACAGCGTA